>Ga0256833_1000223_pt1 | contig 45262 bp, 37 predicted proteins | sample 356284metaG_FD_190535 | JGI IMG/M metagenome (GOLD analysis project Ga0256833, IMG submission 190535) | Hydrothermal vent microbial communities from Mid Atlantic Ridge, Atlantic Ocean - 356-284 | ecosystem: Environmental > Aquatic > Marine > Hydrothermal vents | place: Atlantic Ocean: Mid... | reverse complement strand
AATCCTTGATTTTGCCGATATAGGCATACTGGAGCAGCCGGGTGAACAGGGTGACAAAGTGATCCTTCTCCTCAGGCGAGAGCTTGCGCCACTGCCTGCCCAGGACCCGCTTGGACATCTCGCGGAAGTCGAAATGTTCCTTGGCGATATTGATGATCTTCTGGCAGCGGTCACACCGGGGATCATTCTTGAAATCCTCGTTCTGCAGCAGGTTGGTGATCCTGGCGACAAAAGGACGCATCTGTGCCGTGGGATCGGGAACGGCGGACGCCGTTGCCCCGATGCCGGCAGGAGCCAGGAACAGCAGGATAAGGAGAAAAACCAGCAACTCTCTTCTCTTCATGGGCACACCATCCATTGAACTGAAGCGTAACCCCTCACGGGATAACCAATCATAAGTTTTCTCGACCACAATGCTGTAAGCGCTCTCAGGGGCCGCAGATTTGTGCAGGCGTGCCTGACCGCTATAGCCTATCTATGCGGGCAGGCACGCCCGTGCAAAGATGCGGTGCCTTATAGTAGGTCCAACCTGCTATTTTTATCTTTACAAATATACGTACTATTGTTGTTGATAACTTGGCTCGACAGCCTGGTTTTGGAGATACACGATATTGCCTCTGTTACGAATATGGTGCCTTAACGTTGGACGATTTCTCACAGAGCTTCGGACAGAGGCATATCCAGATTTTACGAATGCTCAGAAGTTAACCCGCACACATAAAGGTTTATCCTATAAGGGTCTCGAAAAGCTGGAAATATCGTGAAGTTGCCAATCTTAACCCTTGGGTCGCATCATGAACAATCTTACCAATGAATTCGCCGCCTATGTCGGTATCGACTGGGCTGACCAGAAGCATGACATCTGTTTAAGCCCCACGCCTGACAGCACACCGGAGTATGACCAGATAGACAGTACCCCGGAAGCGCTGAATGAGTGGCTGCGTGGACTCCATAGACGCTTTTCCGAAGGCAAGATTGCCGTATGCCTGGAACAATCTCGAGGCCCGCTTATGTACCAACTCATGAGATATGATTTTCTGGTGCTGTATCCTGTCAACCCCAAAGCATTGGCCCGCTACAGAGAAGCATTCAATATCAGTGGCGCCAAGGATGACAAGCCAGATGCCAACCTTCTGCGCGAGTTGGTATGTGTACACCGCAACAATCTTACGCCATGGACACCTGATGACGAGGTGTCAAGGGCCCTGGCCATGTTATCCGAGTCCCGCCGTAAAGCCGTTAATGAGAGGACGAAAATAACCAATCGTTTGACCGCTGCACTAAAAGAATACTTTCCCCAGGCCTTCAAGCTGACATCTACCAATCTTTACGACAAGATGTCCTTGGATTTTTTAGAAAAATGGCCAACTCTCGAAGATGTCAAAAGTGCCAGGGATACAACTATTCGTGCATTTTACACCTCCCACCGCAGTCGCCCTGCCAAACGGATTGAAGAGCGGTTGCAGCTTATTCGTTCTGCTATCCCCTTAACCACTGACAAGGCTATTTTGATGGACTCGGTCATTAGCGTCAGGATGTTTGTTCAGCAGTTAAAGTCATTGAATCAGGCTATCAGTGAATACGATCAGGCCCTGGAGGATATGTTTGACCAGCACCCTGACAAGGATATTTTTGAGAGCTTCCCCGGCGCCGGTGATGTCCTTAAACCACGTTTGGCCGGCGCCTTTGGAACAAACCGTGCTAAATTCGCAACAGCTTCTGATATACAGGAATATAGCGGCATAGCACCGGTTACCAGGCGAAGCGGCAACTCAACCATTGTCCAGCGACGCAGGGCCTGTCCGACCTTTCTGCTGCAGACGTTTCATGAATATGCATCTCATTCCAGGTTCAAATCTGTGTGGGCCAAGGCGTATTATGAGCTGCAGCGCTCCAGAGGCAAGGGGCACCATATGGCCATTCGCTCACTGGCCTTTAAATGGCTTAGAATCATCCATCGTTGCTGGCGAGATCGGGTCGCTTATGACGAAGCAAAATATCTCCAGTCGCTGGTCAAAAATCAGTCTCCTTTGCTGCAGTTTATTTAGCCTGACTTTGTCATGCTGGATGTTGACAAGTCTGTTGATAACATGTTGAAACGCTGTGGATAAAATTCCCAGGCGAATGATTTTAACGTTGACAGACTACCTCAGAAGTCTGTGAGCGCTTACACTGAAGCTCTCTCTGAATATTCACTCGTTCTCGAAGGGAACGTCCTGGTCACGCGTCCTGGTGCGATACTGGAAATAGGCATTGCGCAAAGAAATATAGGGATCGAAACTCAACTCCTTGAGATCCTCGTATTCGCCGAGGTGCAGTGAGATCTTGTTGAGTTCCTTCTCGGTATAGATACCGGCGTTGACAAGGAAGTCGTCCGACCAGGCATAGTAGGGTGTCATGGCCAGGGCATCCACCACGGTACCGCCGAAATCACGCAGGGTTGTCGAGCCGAACAGGGGCATGACCAGATAAAAGCCGTCCCCTATCCCCCAACGTCCCAGGGTCTCGCCAAGGGATGCCTCCACGGGTGGAATATCGAGATCGCGGGTCGCGGGGTCGGCCAGGCCGAAGACCCCGCCGGTGGAATTGATGAGGAAACGGGCCAGGACCCGGCCGGCATCGGCAAAGCGGGCCTGGAGGAGGCAGTTGACAAAACGGACCGGCTCCTGCAGGTTATTGAAAAAATTGCTCACACAGCCCCGGACCTCCCAGGGAAGCACATAGGCATAGCCGGTGGCCACCGGTTTGAGCACCCAGAAGTAGGCGCGGTCGTTGAACGTGAAGATGGCCCGGTTCATCGGCTCGAGAGGATCATAGACCGAGATGGTCTCCGGCTCCTCATCGTAGAACTCGTCGCTGAGGAAATCGACGTCGCCGTCATCGGCGGCATGAACAGGGCCCCCATTGACCTGTACCAGGATCAGTCCGGCCAGACAGGTCAGGAGGATAAGAAAACCGTTTGCTCGCGCCGGAATCTGCATGATGTCTATTTCACCTGACCAAAGGCAAATTTGGAAATGAGCGACTCCAGGTCCACCGAAGACTCGGTATCGGTGATGGTGCCGCCCGGCTTGTAGTTCTCCTCGTCCCCGCCCAGGGTGATCTGGATGTACTTGTCGCCGATGATTCCCTGCGACTTGACCGAGGCGATCGAATCAACCGGCACCGCGACCCTGCGGTCAATCTGCAGTGTTGCCTCGGCAAGACCGTCTTCGGTGAGCCTGAGGTCGAGCACCGTTCCCACCACCACGCCGGCGACCTGTACCTCGGCCCCGGACTTGACCCCGGAGATATTGTCAAAATCCGCCTTGAGAACATAGGTCCGGCCGGCATTCAGCCAGGGAATCTCACCCAGTTGCAGGGCCAGCCAGCCAAAGGCGAGCAGGCCCAGTACCAGGAACACGCCCACAAAGATCTCAACCCGTGAATTATTCATCTGCACACCCTTTTTCCCCGGAATTGCCTCCAAACAGCTCCCCCATGGTCATCTCCGCGAACTCACGGATATAGGGCTTTGTTGAATGGACAATTTCCTCTATATCATTAAAGACATCGACCTCTCCCCGGTTGAGGAGAATGATCCGGTCCGCCAGGTCAAAGACCTTGGGAATGTCGTGACTGACAATGACCGCCGTATATCCCAACCGCTTCTGTGTCCGGCTGAAGAGTTCGTAGATCTCCTGGGTCATCACCGGATCCAGGCCGGTGGTCGGCTCGTCAAAGAGCACGATCTCCGGGTCGAGCTGCAGGGCCCTTGCCAGGCCGACCCGTTTCTTCATGCCACCGCTGAGCTGGGCCGGAAACTTCTCCTCATGGCCGTCAAGTTCCAGTTGCCGCAGGGTCGCCATGACCCGCTCCCGGATCTCCTCTTCGGAGAGCCTGGTCCGCTCCCTGAGCGGCAGGGCGATATTCTCGAACACAGTCAGGGAGTCGAACAGGGCCGCACCCTGGAACAGGACCCCGAACCTGGTGCGCAGGCTCCGCAGCTCAGCCCCCCGCAGGGTGGTCACGTCCAGATCATCCACGTAGATGTGACCGCTGTCGGGGCGCATCAGGCCGAGGATCAGTTTCAGCGTCACGCTCTTGCCCTGGCCGGAACCGCCGGCGATGACCGTGGTCCTGCCGCGCGGAATGGAAAAACTGACCCTGTTGAGCACCACGTGCCTCCGCCTGCGGTCACCAAAGGACTTGGTGACCTCCTCGAACCGGATCACCGGTTCACTTGTCTTCGCATCAATGGATCGGGTCATTGCCTCAGAGAAGGATCGCGGTCAGCAGATAGTCAAAGATCAGCACAGAGATGGACGACAGGACGACGGCCTGGGTGGTCACCTTGGAGACACTCTCGGCACCGAAGCCGGCCCCCCTGATCCGCTGGACAAAATAGCCGCGACCACTGCAGATCCAGACCAGGAGCAGGGCAAAAACAAAGGACTTGATGATGCCGAGGCGTATGTCGTGATTGGTCACGCTCTGCATCATACCGTTGAAATAGGACCCGGAACTGACCCCCATCAGCTTGACTCCGGCCAGGTAGCCGCCAAATATGCCGACAACATCAAAGATGGCCGTGAGCAGGGGTACCGAGATCAGGGTGGCCAGGAGCTTGGGGGAGATGAGATAGCGAAACGGATCAATGGCCATGCACTCCAGGGCATCGATCTGCTCGGAGATCCGCATGATACCGATCTCGGCGCACATGGCGGAACCGGCGCGGCCGGTCACCATGAGAGCGGTGAGGATGGGACCGAGCTCCATGATCAGAGTCAGGGACACCGCAGAGCCGAGCATCCCCTCGGCACCGAACTTGTGCAGTGAATAGTACCCCTGCAGCCCAAGGACCATGCCCGAGGAAAGGGCAGTGAAAAAGATGACCGAAATGGATCCGGCACCGATGAAACGTAACTGCTTGACCAGCTCGCCGAAACGGAACGGCCGCCTGAAGACCCCGAGCAGCGAGGCAAAGAGGTAGATCCCCATCCGGCCGAGATCGGTCAGCAGGTAGAGCACCGTGTCGCCCAGGGCCGCAAAGGGCCGCAACAGCAGCGGTGTCTCTTCTGGCATGGAATGCGAATTGTTCATACGGCAGTACCCATCGGACGGTTCAACGTTGGTTTTCCTGCAGTGGCGCTATCATCGGATCAGGTCCCGGCAGATGAACTGCCGGGAAAGTCCTCCAGGAACTCTCTGGCGACCCCGTAAGGATCCTCGGTGTAATAGAGCACCATGGTCTGGAGAAACCTGTAGGCGTCTTCGGTCATATCGGTAAAACGCAGGCCAATGCCGTCTTCTTCCACCCGCACGATCCGGGCACCGAAGTGGAGAATAAGACAGGAATGACGCCCGGTTTCATGCAGTTCGAGCCGAAAACGATCCCCCGGGCGGGCGTCGGGAAAATCACCCCGGACAAAGAGACCGCCAATGCTCAGGTCGCGGATCTTCATCCCGGCATAGGCAACGCCGTGCAGGGAAAACCGCACTGTCCGTTCAAAGAGCACCCTGGCAAATCGGCGTTTTTCAGTCATTTCACATCCCGGCCGGCATTGACCACATCCTGTTTCCCGGATCAGGCCGGAAGATCACTGCCCGTGACGGACATGATCATCCCGTCATCCCCCTCTGCCCTGCAAAGCACCCCCTCACGGGATGGCCAACCATCGGGTTATCCGACCACAATGGTGTAAGCGCTCTCAGGAGCCGCAGATTGGGAGTCCGCGCTTACCTGTGCAGGCGTGCCTGGCCGCAGGTAAGCGACCGCAGGGAGACTCCGATAGCCTGCCTGTGCGGGCAGGCACGACCGTGCAAAGAGGTAAGCGAAGACTCCGTGCGGCTCCTGTGAGCGCTTACCCTGCAAAAGCTGTCCGCCCAGTGTCATTCAGGAGCCTTTCTCATCGGGATGACTATACCATATCACTTTCAATAAATGAACCGGACAGAAAAAAATTATGGCCACGCCGCCAGGAACACAGACAGGCTGCTGATGCTCACAGGGGTAAAAGAGCCTGTCTTTTTAGGCGGTTTCCGATAGCGGTGAACTCTTGCTCACAGGGTGCCGGGACGGAGAACAGAAATCTGCGTCAGCCAGCCTGATCCATACAAAAGGCGGACCAGACAGAGAACAATAGACCGGTTTTTTCTGCCCGGACCGGCGGACAGGATAAAAAATGGCTGCAAATACAGGCTCTCCCCGCCGTCCGCGAACGGACATGGCCAGGCAACCGGCCGTCATCCTCCACCCGGAGGATCAGCGGTTTCTGCCCCGGCGCTGTATGCGAAAACCGACAACCAGGGTGAGAATATAGGCAAGGAGAAAGATGAAGGTGACGGAGAGCCCGCTGATACCGAAGCTGTTCTCAGGCAGGGTGACGATAAAGGGATGACCATACCTGGCCACGAGCCAGGAGGTGGAGAACACGGAGTTGAGCCACGCCAGGACAAGGAAGAGCGGCAGCATGTAGATCATGACATAGCGGGCATAGTGGTAGGCGATAAAGGTGTTGTACTCCTCGTTAAGTTCCTCGTCGGTGGTCCGGTACAGCGCATCGCGGCTGTACTTGTCGGGGATATGGCGAAGTTCCTGCTGCTCTCTGCGTTTCTCGGCAAAGCGGCGATTGAACTCCTCGACCCGTTCATCGACCCGGAGGAGCCGTCGCATCAGGAAGGCAAACAGGGCGACCAGTACGGCCACCACAACCACCTGCAGCCACGGGGGCAGATGGAACAGGGTCATGGGGCGGATGAGCAGGAGGGTGAGGATGCTGGAACAGAAACGGAAGAATGGAGCGATCAGCCCGTAGTAAAGCCCATTGAGGAGACTGTTGAGAAGTTCCATCTGCGCTACACCTTGCCATGGTGGCAGCGGACCGGATGACCAGGTCCCATCCACAGGAAATTATTCACCCCGAAGCAACGGCTGAAGAAGACTGTTCTCATCGCCGCGGGCGGCAACTCTTCCGCTTTCTTCCCCCCGGCTTCCGGGTTCCGACAAAAACGGGGTGCTCCGAGAGCACCCCATTGTATCTGATGACAGATATTTTTCAAGCACGTCCCCGATGGGGACCACCACCTGCCTAGACCACCTCCAGGCGGACAAACTTCAGGGCATGGGTGGTGCACTTGGTGACACAGGCGGGTTTCAGCCCCTGGTCCAGCCTGTCCATGCAGTAGTCGCACTTGATGGCCTTGCCGGTGGCCGGGTTGAGCTGCGGGATGGTCCACGGACAGGCACCGGCGCAGGCCATGCAGCCGATACATTTCTCCTGGTCCACGTAGACGATGCCGTCCTCACGCTTGACCATGGCCTGGGTCGGACAGACCGGCACACAGAAGGGGTCGTCACAGTGATAGCATGACCGGAACGAAAACTCGGTCTTGGGCACGCCCTTCACCGGTTTGAGCGGTTCGTGGTCGATCTCGCAGAGAATGGGCCCCACGGGCAGACGCTTGTTGGTCTTGCAGTGGACCTCGCAGCCATGGCAGCCAATACAACGTTTGGAATTGAGATGGATCATGTACCTGTTCATAACTCAACCCTCCTCTTCGGGTTCCGTGTACTGCGCTGCACAAAGACAAAGGCCTCGCAGAGGTTGATGGCCCCCCCGGCCTTGTCCCAGTCGTCGAGTTTGCCGGCCATCAGCTTCTGGTCGCTGAGTCCTGCATGATAGGACCTGGTCTGGAGCGGAATCTGGCGCCCGAAACCATGGACCGTGTAGACCGCCTCCGGGTGAATGAACTCGGTCACATAGGCATGGATCGTACCGGAATAGCTGGCGTTCTGTGCAGTGACATCGACAAGGTCACCATCCTCGATGCCCAGCTTGGCTGCAGCCCGCCTGTTGATCCAGAGGGAATTCTCCGGCATCAGTTCCTCGAGCAGGGGATTGTTCATGGTATGGCCATGGGTATGGACCGCGGAACGGCCGTAAACCAGGCGGAACATGCCCTTGGGCGGTTTGTTGGGCGACCTGTAGGGTTTGAGCGACTCCAGGCCGGCTTCGGTGAGTTTTTTGCTGATGATCTCGATCTTGCCCGACGGGGTCTTGAACTGACCGTCGAGCTTGTCCCGTTCGTAGAGGGGCAGCGGCTTGTCGGTGAGCTCGATGAATCCCTTTTCCTCGAAATCCTCGATGGAATAGCCGGTCCCCTCGAGCTGCCAGGCATACAGGTCCTCGATGGTGTTGTATGGAAAATACTCGCTGATGTCGAGCCGGTCGGCGAGCTGTTTGAAGATCTCCCATCCCGGCTTGGTATCATACTTGGGATCCACGGCCTTGCGGCGCACGATCAGCCGCGGCTTGGTGCCCTTCTGCAGGGCAATGGGGTTATCCCGCTCCAGGTAGGTGGACTCGGGCAGGATGACGTCGGCATACCAGCCGAATTCGCTGTAATGGGTGTCGATGGAGACCAGGAGATCACAGTTGTCAAAGAGCAGCTTCTGGCGCTGCGGCTCGGGCATGCCGGTAAAGGGATCGTGGCGCATGGCGATCCAGGCCTTGATGGGATAGGGATCCTCGGTGCGCATGGCATCGAAGAAGAGGTGGGCCAGGCCCGGGCCCTTGTCGAAATGCTTGTACTTCCATCCCACGCCGTCACCCCGCTTGATGTCAGGCTTGGGACAGTCGAGCATGCGGATGCCCTTGAACCCGCAGTCGCCGGCACCCTTGGGGATGATGAGACCGCCCTCGACCTCGATGTTGCCCATGAGTACGTTGAGCAGATGCAGGGCCCGGCTGACATAGAAGGAATCCTTGTAGCGCGACAGGTTCCAGCCCGGATGAAAGATGACCTTCGGCATGTCCTCGGCCACCTCATCGATGAAGGCGAGGATAGCCTTTTCCTTGACCCCGCACTCCTTGGCTGCCCAGGCCGGGGTGTACTCCTCGATAAAGGTGCAGAGTTCGTCGAAACCACTCACGTAGCGATCGATGAACTCCTTGTCATAGATTCCCCGCTTGATGATCTCGTGGATCATGCCCAGGGCCAGTGCATAGTCGGTACCGGGCCGGACCTGGAAGAAACGGGTGGCCTTGATGCCGGTCATGGTCTGGCGGACATCGACGTAGGTGAGTCTGCCGCCCTTGTCGAGCATGTCCAGAAGCTGGTTGCCCTGGGCGATCTGCAGGGAGGCGAAGTAGTTGCGGCCGAACAGCACCATGTGGCGGCTGTTCTTGATGTCGTAGATGAAGCCCTTGCGGCCGACGCCGTTGATGGAGAGGCTGGCGTGATGGGTATTGCGGCCGCAGGTGCAGTCGTGGTTGGTGTAGTTGGGCGAGCCAAAGGCGTGGATGAAGGTCTTGTACATGTTCTGCCAGGGACCGCCCCGCGAGGAGAGCACCACCGATTCGGGGCCATACTCGCTCTTGATCTTCTTCAGTCGTTCGGTGATGTAGTCATAGGCCGTGGGCCAGCTCACCTTCTGCCAGCGTCCGGCGCCCCGTCCGCCTTCCCTGATCAGAGGCTGGCGGGGACGTTCATCATCATCCACCAGTGCCATGCCGGCGGACCCTTTCGCGCAGAGGGCGTGATCGAGCAGGTGCGGATTGCCCTCGATCCATGTGACCCGGTTGTCCTCGACCTCGACTCGAATCGGGCAGCGAACCGTGCACATTCCACACATAGAGTACACAGATTTTTTCATGTTGTTCTCCTTCGTATTGTCACAGTATACCGGCCTGGCCCGGAAATCCTCCTGCCACAGGCCGGACAACAACACCCGTTCGCAGACGCATTCATGCCACGTCCGCCGGCGGCGGGGGTGTCTTCCCTGATACCTCTGTTCCTCCTGCAGCCCGGCAAGGGTTTCACCCTGGCCACCGGGACCGGGAAGATCTTGCTTCAGCCAAAAACGAGTTCGCGGCCGACGGACGGCCGCCACCGTGGCGGCGACCATCGACAACGGGCGCAACAGGCCGATGGCGGCCTGTTGCGCCGGATTGAGGTTACATTGATCTGCAGAGCCGTTACCGCATGAACGGAATCAGGCTGGTGTACTTCATGAAAACGATGATCAGGGCCAGAGCCAGCATCCGCTTGAGGAAGATCTCAGGCAGCTTCTTCTGGATCTTGGGGCCGACCATACCGCCGCACATGGCGCCGGCAGCGATCAGGGCTGCCATCAGCCAGTCAGGCTGGTAGCCCATCAGGGCGTACTTGGCAATGCCGCCGGTGGAGGTGGCAAAGGTACCTGCCAGGGCGATGGGCACGGCCAGGTACATGGGATAGCCCACCAGGGTGGTCATGAACGGCATGAACATGAAACCGCCGCCGACACCGAAGGAGGAGGCAATGACCCCCATGATGATACCACCGATGAGCATCATCAGCGGCCGGGCGACAAAGGTCTCGCCCCAGAAGCGCATGTCAAAGGAGATGAAGTTGAACTTGTCGAACTCGATCTTGCCCATCTCCATGGCCTTGCCCGACTCCTTGGCCTCCTTGACCGCGGCGTTGAACTTCTGGACAATGGCCTTCATGGCCTTTTTCTTTTCAATGGACCCGGGCAGGGACTCGGTGAACAGCTTGATACCGATAACCAGACAGATGATACCGAGATAGAACTTGAAGGCAGCCAGGTTCAGGTACTTGGCCGACAGCGGCGGACCGATGAAAAAGGCGCCGGTGACGATACCGATGGCAAAGGGGATGGCCACCGGATAGGCGAACCGCTTCTCCTTGAAGTAGTTCATCAGACCGGTGATCGGCGAACACAGGGTCAGGAACAGGTTGGTGGGCTTGATGGTGTTCCCGGCATTGATACCCACCGGACCCTTGGTGCCGATGACCGTGATCTGGAAGGCGGCGGTGAACAGGCCGCCGGCCGCGCCCATGATGACGAACAGGACACCGATGATGAAGGCGCCGCCGAAGACGATGAGCGGGTTCATGTAGACATTACCGGTCCTGAAGAAGAAGGTCGACTTCTCGATGGTGAAGGAATCCATCTTCTGACCGTTGACATAGACCGCCATCTGGGTGCCGGGAGCCAGGTTCTTGTACGGGGTCATGGTGGCGGTGAACTTGCCCGTACTCTTGTCCAGGGTCAGGGTGACGCCCTTGTTCCAGGCCTCGGGCTGCTTGTTGAAGTCGGTCATGATCATACGGGCATTACCGCCGCCAAGGGGCTTCTCCTTGGAGATGGTATTGATGCCGAACTTCTTCTCATGGGTGAAGATCAGGAACTTCCACTGCGCCTCGCTGTTGATGGGACCGAGCATGGCGCGGACGCGGTCGGCCTTATGCTCCTCGTCCCCGATCTCGTTCCATTTCTTGATCTTGTTGACCTTGACTTTGTACTTGAATGGCGGAAAGGCGAACGGGCCGTCGGTCTGCCCCTTCCATACCTCGATGGGGGTGGCCAGTGTCCCGGGGACATTGGTGAGAACGTAATAGTTCGGCGGGATGGCGGTATCGCCAAAGGCATTCTTGCCATTCTTGCCATTGGTCAGCCGCTTCTTTTCCTTGGGTCCGGGTGCATCCGATGGCTTGAACAGCTTTTCGGTGGAGATGACCAGGAACAGGTCCTGGCCGGGATCGATGCTGCCCTCGACGGTGATAGGACTGCCCGCCTTCAGGGTCTTTGCACTCAGCTTCGCATCCACCGCCATTGCGCCGGAACTGAGCAGCAGCAGGGCGGACACGGCAATACCGAGTAGTAGGGAAAATCTTTTCATACAAAGCCTCCTCGATCTTTCATTTGTACAAGTCGATCTGCCGGCGGTCTGTCCCCGGTCAGGGACGGGCAGGCTACGATACGGCAGAAAAACGTTCCTGCCGCCCCCGCCCTGGCCCTGTGGATGCCGCCGGTCATATCGGCTCACTAACACAAACATCGCATCATGTTTGGGATCCACGATCTTGCTTCAGCCTCGATACGTTGCCATTCACCTCCTTGTCTGTTGTTCCTGGTACTCCCCTTTCACTGTGGCACCCGTCCTGTTCCCGCCGGGGAAAGGACCGGGCAACTCTCGCTAGTCCGACATATCGACGATCCGGGTATCACCGATATAGTGGCGGCTCTTGAAACCGGTCATGCTGGTCATCTTCCTGGTAAGCTGGCTGATGGCCTTGAGATTGCGGACAATGGTCGACAGATCCCTGCCCATCTCGGTGTCCTCCACATCCTCCTGCAGGAGCTGGGCTGTGCCCAGGGCGGCAAACAGGGGCGAGTTGATCTCGTGTGCAACCGCCCCGGCCATCTCGACGACTCCCTGCAGCTTGACCCGCTCCATCCGCTCCTGCTCCAGCCTGCGCTGGGTGGTGATGTCACGGATGATCTCCACCACGTACTGGACCTGTCCCTGGTCATCGAGCATGGGCGTGGCAGTACGTTCCAGCCAGTGGACACCGTCCTCCTGCTCCACCTGGTGCACCAGGGTGACCGCGTTGCCGTCACGCAGCACCTGATCAACGGGACACTCGCCATTGTCTCCCTCCACCAGGCAGAGCTCACTGTATTCCGCGCCCAGGATCTCCTTTTCCGATCTTCCCAGCCGCTCCATGGCCACCCGGTTGGCGAGCACCACGTGCTTCTCGGTGTCAATCACCAGGAGCTGCGGCCGGATGCAGTCAAGGATATCGGCGAGAAAACGTTCATTCTCCTCTATCTGATTGAAAAGGAGATTGATCTTCTGATAGGTCCTGGCATTATGGATGGCCGTGCCGCCGGCCTCGGACACGGTCTCGGCGAAATTGACCTCGGAACTGGTGAAACAGTGGTGTTCGTCGGAGAGAATCTGCAGGACGCCGATACGCTCCTGGCCCACCTTGATGGGGATGCAGAGCAGTGACTTGATCCCCTCCTGCACCAGGTGTTTCCTGCACTTGATCCGCTCGTCTCCTTCCACGTCGAAGATGGCCACTGACCCGCCGGCCAGGAGCATGGCGATGTCGTCCTCGCTCTCCCACTGCACCTGCTCGAGATAGTTGTCCGACACCCCGTGCGCCGCCACCAGCTCCAGGGTGTTGGTCTGGGGATTGAGCAGCCGTATGGTGCAGGCCCTGGTCCCCATGGAGCGGGGGACCCGTTCGACAATGGTCTGGAGAACGGTATCCAGATCCAGGGTGGAGTTGACCAGTTTGCTCAGCGCCTGTACCTCCTGCATGAAGTCCACCTGGTTGACCATCTCCTTGAACATCCGCGCGTTGGAGATGGCGATCCCCACCTGTTCGGCAAGCGACATGGAAAAGGAGATCTCCTCGTCGGAGAAGACCCGGTGCCGGCGGGTCAACAGACGCATGATGCCGATGATGGAGTCCTGGAACAGGATGGGCAGGGTGAGGATACTCTTGATCCCCTCCCGGAAGAGCTCTTCCCGGTCCTGGTAGCTGGGGTCCCGGTCCAGGTTGACCCTGGCCACGGGCTGGCCCGCCTTGATCAGGGCCATGGTCTCCTCGGTATCAATGGACTGGCGGGAGACATATTCCAGGGACAGGCCGTGGGCCGCGCCCAGGACAAAGGTGTTGGTGGAGTAGTCCAGCAGACGGATGGTGCAGGCGTCCACGTCAAAGAGTTCCGGCAGGGTGCGGACGATGGTATCCATGACCTGCTGGTGATCCAGCACCATGGAGACCATCTTGGTCACCTTCTGGAACACCTCCAGAAACTGCCGCTCTCTTGTCCGTGTGTCCGTCATCTTCGCTCCGGGTCGTTCCTCTGGCCGCGGGATTACTTCCGGGTCTGGAGGACCTTTTCCACCTTTTCCTCGAGTTCGTCACGGTCGATGGGCTTGACACAGTACTCGTCAGCACCCAGGCTGATGGCCTCCCGTGCCGTCTCGACGGTGGGGTACCCGGTGAGCATGATGGCATGCATGTCCGGGGAATGTTCCTTCAGCATGGCCAGCACCTCGACGCCGCTGAGCTTCTTCAGCTTGATATCCAGGATCGCCAGGTCGATCCTGTTCTTCTTGGCAAATTCGATCGCCTCGTCTTCTTCCGTGAAGGTATGCACATTGTGTCCCTTCTTGGAAAGGATCTTGCCGATGAGGACCGTTGCGTCCTGCACATCATCCAGTGCCAGAATTTCAGCCATTGTCTTCCTCCTCAGGTTGTACCGGAAAGGCGCCGCGGACAACATCTTTGCCAGCGGCGGTTTGCACATTTACATGGTTTCGGGGCGACCCCCCTCTTCCTTCAGAGCCACGGTCTCGGTATCCTCGGCCCGGGGCAGCAGGATCCTGAACTCAGTGCCCTGCATCATTTCGCCGCTATCAGGGTTCCTGACCGGGCTCTCCACAACGATGGTGCCGCCATGATCCTGGATGATCCCGTAGGTGACCGACAGGCCCAGCCCGGTCCCCTTGCCCACCGGCTTGGTGGTGAAAAACGGATCAAAGATCTTGGCCTTGACCTCCTCGGGAATACCATGGCCCGTGTCTCGAACCCGGGTGATGACCTGCTTTTTTCCCGGATCATACGAGGTACCGAGATAGAGATCTCCCCCGCCCTGTTCTTCCATGGCATGCTGGGCATTATTGATCAGGTTGACGAAGACCTGGCGCAGTTTTTCGGCATCGCCGATGACCCGCGGCAGATGGTCGGCAAGATCGAGATGCACCTGGATATGGTTCAGATTGAGGTTATGTTCGGTGACCGCCACCACATCGGAGAGGATCTCGTTGAGATCAATGTCCTTGCGGGCACTGCCGGCCTGGCGGGAAAACTTGAGCAGGTCAGCGACGATCTTGCGGCTGGCCTTGGTCTGCCGCTCGATGACACAGAGATTCTGGTAGGCCTCCGAATCCTCGTCGAAATCATCCTTCATCAGCTGGGCATAGCCGAGGATGATCCCCAGGGGCGTATTGATCTCATGGGCGACGCCGGCGGCCATCTGGCCCACCGAGGCCATCTTCTCGCTGGATACCAGCTGCTCCATCATGGTCTTGACCCGGGTCAGATCCTTGGCAATGGCCTCGCAGCCGATCATCTTGCCGTTGTCATCATAGATGGCCGTGGCCGAGATGAGGACATAGATCACCGAACCGTCCTTTTTCTGGAACTCGGCCTCGAAATCCTTGATATAGCCGTCCCTGCTGAGCAGCTCGTAATAGGTGAAGATATCTTCCTCGTTGCGGAATATCTGGTAGAGATTGAGGGATTTCGCATCTTCGGGGCTGTAGCCCAGCATCTCCAGGCCCGATTCGTTGATCTCGAGAACATTTTTACCGATATCCCCAAAAAAGATCATGTCCTTGGAATTGGAAAACAGATGACGGAATTTCTTCTCCGACTTGGAGAGCTCGGCGGTACGTTCCTCCACCTTTTCCTCCAGGTGCATGTTCAGCTCCTTGAGTTCGGCAGCGGCCTTTTCCAGCTGCAGGTTGGCGCTCTTGAGCTTGGCGGCCTTCTGTTCGATGGACTCATAGGCCTGAACGGACTTGTTGTAGAAGATGGTGACCGCCGAGACCGAGATCAGGAGCAGGGTATTGAACCCGCCTGAATAGGGAGCTATATCGGCCCATATATCGCCGTTATCCGACATGAAGAGGAACTGCTTGACAAGGTGGCCGGCGGCCCTGGAGACGGAAAAGGCCGACAGGGCCATGCAGAAATAGAAGAGGTACCCCCAGAGAAAGTTGTCCGGCTGCCGGCGGGTGAGCAGCAGTGCGTACCGCATGGCCAGGAAGGAAAAGATGATATCGGCCATGGAACCGGCCATATCAATGATGATGGTTGGAAGGAGGGGCAATCCATTCATTTCTTTTCCTCCCCGGCATGCTCGATGACGGTCCTGTACAGGGACCGCATTCCGATGAACAGGAAGAAGAGAGCGGGAACGGCGACGAGATGGTCAAGCTTGGTGATGTAGAAGATGATCTTGGTCGTGGTCAGGGGACCGAGCAGGCGGGACTGGAAATATCCCTGGACCGTGGAGATGTGATGGGGCTCGAGAACCACGCCCATGGCATGGCCGGTGAAGGCGAGCACGTTCCAGACGATCATGAGCAGGCAGAAGACCTGCAGGTAGCGCCAGCCCATGCTGGTGAAGGAACTGCGCCGGATATCCCACAGCAGATAGCCCAGGGCGAGGACAAAGTGGATATGGGCCATCTGGTGGACATAGAGTCCCTCCGGAGGCCCATGCGACTGGAGGGCCCAGGCATGATCCGGGCATCCCAGCAGAACACCCAGCAGGAGCGGAACGAGGATGATCGGCAGTCTCCCTGTCATGGTTGGCTGTCTAGCCATCAGCACACCTGCAACAAAAAAAACGCACCATGACCGAAGACCGCCACATCTGCCGCTGCAACGGAAAATGCCTTCCTGCCGCCGGGCAGGGGCATGCCGGATGCCGGTCCTGTTCAACCGGCATGGGAGAGACAGCGATATTCATGGCTCGGCTTTGCTCCACCGGGATTCCCGGTCATGATTGAAAAAACGAAAAATACAATTTGGTCATAGCAATGCACAACATGTACCATTTTGAAACAACGGTACATGTTTAAAAAGAAATCCGTAATTACATCATTTTACACAGCAAGCGCCAACAAGAACCATTCCCTGGATCCCGTCATATCAGCAACAAAAATACTGCAGAGAAACAAAAATGATGCACCTGTATCTCCTGGCACATCCTTTATGCGTGATCGCGGCTGGCCGGCTGCTGAACCTTTACCGATGATCTCTTGGCGAAAACGAAGAAGAAGATTCTTTCCCGAAAAAATCCACGACAAACCAGGCTCCAACCGGTACAATTTCTCCAATCCTCTGGCAAACCGTTTCTCCCCGGACCATCCCCGGCAGGATGCAATGATGCAAAAAAACGCCACCTCACGCTGCTCACCGCTTCGCAGGGCCGCCATCCTTGCCGGCCTGGCCTGGACCCTCACCCTCTATGGTCTCTTTTCCTGGAACGCGCACCGCGAGATCACGCTGACCACCACCATTGCCAGCTCCCAGACCCGGTCCTTTTTCAGGGAATTCCTCATGACCCGCTTCTGGAATGCGCTCCACGGCGGCGTCTATGTCCCGGTAACCCGGACGACCAGACCCAATCCCTACCTGCAGGAAGACCCCTCCCGGGACCTGGTCACCACCACCGGCATGCATCTCACCAAGCTCAACCCAGCCTACATGACCCGCCAGATCGCCGAAATCGCCGACCGGGAGGGCGGTGTCCGCTTTCATCTCACCAGCCTTGAACCGATCCGCCCGGAGAACAGCCCCGATCCCTGGGAAACCGTTGCCCTGCGCATGTTGAGACAAAACGGCGCCAGCGAGTACTATGAAACCGTGGGCACAGGTACGGCCCATCCCCGGTTCCGTTACCTCTCGCCGCTCTATATCGAGGCCCCCTGCCTGCAGTGCCACGAACGCTACGGCGACAAGGCCGGCCAGATGCACGGCGGCATCTCCATATCCATTCCCGCCCTGCCCCTGATCCGCGCCCAGCAGCAGCGGATCAGGACCATGCTCCTCACCTATCTCGGCATCTGGCTGGTGGGACTGGCCGGCCTGGTGACCACCACAGTCATCCTCTGCCGGCACGAACGGGAACGTAGGCAGACCATCGACCGGCTGCAGGAATCGATGCGCCAGGTGCGGCTGCTGTCCGGCCTGTTGCCCATCTGCTCATCATGCAAGAATATCCGCGACGACAGGGGGTACTGGAACGAGGTTGAAGAGTACATGAGCAGGCATGCCGATGTCCGCTTCACCCACGGCATCTGTCCTGACTGTGCCAGGAAACTCTACCCGGAACTCGAACTGACGGACAGGGAAGACCACAGCGATGCCGCCGGAGAGACAGGGACAACAGCTGCCGAAGGTCGTGGACAATGACCCGCCATGATACGGTGGTGCCGCGATGGTGTTTGCGGGGAAAAGTGTCGGCCTTTTCAGGTGGTTGCCGATAGCGGTGAACCATTACGTTTCCGGCAACGGCAGGAATCCCAACAAACAGGGAGAGAGCATATGATCCTGGATCAGCTCAAGGTTGGCGAGATGGAGGTGTTCTGCTACATCCTCGGTTGCGGGGAAAGCAACACCGGGGTGGTCATCGATCCGGGCGGGGACGTTGACAGGATCCTGGCCCGGATCGAAAAACTGGGGCTCGATGTCCGCTGGATCATCAACACCCACTGCCACCCGGACCATACCTGCGGCAATGGAGGTCTGCAGGAAGCCACCGGCGCCGGTATTGTCCTGCACGCCGATGACGTCGCCCTGCTCACCGATCCGGAGGCGGCTGCCTGTTTTGCCCGCATGGGGCTGCCCCCCTCACCACCGGCAGACCTTGTCGTCACAGACGGTGACATCCTCAGGGCCGGCAGGCTGGAGATCGAGGTTCTGCATACACCCGGCCATACACCGGGCAGTATCTGCCTCCTCTGCCGGGACAACCTGTTCACCGGAGATGCACTGTTTGTGGGCAGTGCCGGCCGGGTTGACCTGCCGGGCGGCGACTTCAATGTCCTCATCACCGCGCTGGCGCACAAGATCGCGCCCCTGCCCGATGCAACGATCATCCGGCCGGGTCACGATTACGGAGACACACCGGTGAGCACGGTGGGACGGGAGAAGAGGGAAAACCCGTTTCTGGGCGGAGAGTGGTAGGTGCCTGCGCAGCGGTCTCCGGGGAGGTACGGAACGGGGACGAAGCGCAGGCCCTGGTGCGCCTTGCCCGGACAGGAGGAAACGTACCCCCCCTCACGGGATAACCATTCATCGGTTTTCTCGGCCACAATGTAAAGATGGCGAAGCATAAAAGTTCGATATACAAGGCGTAGCGGTGTCGGCCAGGCAGAGGCGCACATGGAGTACGTCGGGCATTGGCCGTACCCGCTACAACGCAGTAGATCGGACTTTTTGCGACGTCATCATCTTGAACGTGTGACGGAGTGTAACAAGTCCATCATCAGATATCCATATCCGCCGGCTCAAAGTACTCACGCGAATGTTTGCAGGCCGGACACCGGGGCGGCGGCTCGGTGCCCTCGTAGGTAAAACCGCACTTGCAGCACTTCCACCTGATGGGGGTGTCCCGCTTGAAGACCGTGCCGTTCTCGACCATCTCCAGACAGCGCTGGTAACGGTCACGATGGTGCGCCTCGATCTTGGCGATCTGCCTGAACAGGTTGGCGGCCTCCTTGTTCCCCTCCTCCTCGGCCTCGCGGGCAAAGGTGGGATACATCTCGGTGGCCTCGTAGTTTTCGCCGCCGATGGCCTCCTTCAGGTTGCTGAGCGTATCCCCCAGGCCGCCCATGAGCTTGAAGTGATCCTTGGCATGCCGCTCCTCGTTGGCCGCCGATTCCTCGAAGATCCTGGCGATATAATGGTAGCCCTCCTTGCGGGCCACCTTGGCGAAATATGTATACATGTTCCGTGCCTGGGATTCACCGGCAAACGCAGCCTTCAGATTGTCCATGGTCTTGCTCATTTCCTGCTTCTCCTTGTCACTGGTCAGGTTTTTAATATGATGTCTCCTCGGTGATTCCCGTCCTCCCGGGAAACGGACCGACGACAAAATAATATTTCCCAGCAAGGAAACATTATTCCCTGGATCTGTCAAGAACAATATTGATTATTATTCGTCCGGAATCTTCGCCGCTGTCGCAGCCAGGCCGAGGCTCTGTTCGATACGGGGCTGGATGCGGGCAAGCAACTCTTCACTGTCCAGGTAGGGACAGGGACGGTCATAGGGGAAATCCCGACACTGCTTCGGCCGTGCCTCGTGGATGGAGCACCGCCTGCACAGCCGGTCCGTGGCCAGGAAGATACACGAGCCATCCTCGCGGGTCCTGAAGGTGTGCCGTCCCTCGATGAAACGACGGCGGACCTCGCCGTCGCTGAGGTTGAAGTGGCGGGCAATGCGGTTGATGTCCTCGGCCATCACATAGAGGCTTGCTCCCTCGAGACGGTAACAGCAGTAGGCCGGGCAGAAGTTGCAGAAGGTCCGGCTCAGGGCCAGGGGCGTGGGGCTCGTGGTCGTCATTTGCGGAACTCCTCTGACCTGATGCCGAAGCGGCGCATCAGCCGCTGGAAGGCCTGCCGTTCCATGCCGGAACGTCGGGCCGCGGCCGAAACATTGCCACCCGTTGCGCTGAGAGCGCTGGTCAGATAGGTGCGGCTGAACTGGTTGACCACCTCTTTTTTGGCGCTCTTGTAGGGCAGGTTCAGGTAACACTGTCGCCCCTCCGCGCCGCCGCCCTGCTGTTCCCCTTCCTCGATCATCAGATCGGTGGGCGTGATCCGGTTACCGTTACAGAGCAGCACTGCCCGGTTGATCACGTTTTCGAGTTCCCTGATGTTGCCCTTCCAGGAACGCTGCATCAGGCACTGCAGGGACTCGGGCATGAATTCCAGGTCGCTGCGGCCATGTTCGCGGCTGAAGATCTCGAGAAAATGCTGGGCCAGGAGGGGGATATCGCTGCGGATCTCGGCCAGACTCGGCATGGTGACGGTCATGACATTGAGACGGTAGAAGAGGTCCTCCCGGAACTCGCCCCGGGCGATCTTGGCCTCCAGATTCTGGTTGGTGGAGGCCAGCACGCGGACATCGATGGAATAGGTCCTGGTCTGGCCCAGGGGCTGGATCTCCTTTTCCTGCAGCACCCGCAGGAGCTTGGTCTGGATGGATACCGGGATGTCGCCGATCTCGTCCAGGAGGATGGTGGAGCCGTTGGCCTTGAGAAACAGGCCGTCCTTGTCCCGGTCGGCACCGGTGAAGGCCCCCTTGCGGTAACCGAACAGCTCGCTCTCCAGGATATGTTCCGGCAGGGCCGGGCAGTTGACCACCACCATCTCCCGGTCGGCACGGTTGCTCATGGCGTGCAGAGCCCGGGCGGCCAGTTCCTTGCCTGTGCCGGATTCCCCCCTGATCAGCACCGTCGCCCTGCTGGGCGCCAGCCGGCCAAGCAGCTCCAGGGTCTGGAGCAGCCTCCTGGAGCGGCCGACGAATCCGGCCACCTGCCGGTCCCGTGACAGCCGGTGCTGAAGCTGCAGGTTCTCCCGCAACAGCTGGGTCCGCTCCACCGCCCGGCTGACCGCATGCACAATCTGGTCGTTGTCGAACGGTTTTTCAAAAAAATCATAGGCCCCGTCCTTGAGCGCCTGTACCGCCATCTCGATGGTCCCGTATCCGGTCATGACGATGGTGGTGATGGTGGGGTCGAAATGGCGCAACCGGCGCAGGAATTCCAGTCCGTCCATGCCCGACATCTTGATGTCGGTGAGCACGACATCAGGCAGCCAGGATTCCACCACCTCGAGGGCGGCATCGCCGCAGTCGGCCATCTGCACATCGCAGGTGGTCTTCCTGGTCAGTACCTTCCGCAGCAGGGTCAGCATGTCGCGCTCGTCGTCGACGATGAGCACCTTTTTTTGCTTTTCCGAACCGTAATCTCCCACGTTATTGCTTCCTGTCTTCCTGCAGCATGGCCTGGAAATACAACTGGACAAACCTGCCGGACACCGTATCAGCAATGGAAAAACGCAGCTCGCCCCGGGGCGGGAACGAACCGGTCAGGGCAAGATACACGTTCCGTGACAGGGCGGCAAGGGCCGAATGGATATCAGCCAGCTCCACCACATCCTCCGGCACCGACCAGCAGCGGCAGCGGATGGGACGCTGATCAAACAGCAGGCAGCCGCCCTCAACAGCCAGAGGACAGGCCAGTCCGGCCTCCCGATACCGACGAACGAAATCGCTCTCTTCTGCCCCCTCCCCTGATTGCAGCTCCTGCATGGCCCGCGACAGGACAATGCCCCGCTCGATGGCCTCGTGGCGCTGGCTGCGGGTAAGACGCCGGTTCATGGCCTGGGAGAGACAGATGCTCTCGATCAGGCGCAGGTCAAAAGGCTCGTGGCAGCAATCGTCCCGGTCACGGCCGCAAGCAACCTCCACACCAGCCTCACGGAGCCGGTGATCCACCTCCTGCACCAGGGAGGCGTACTCGCTGGTCCAGGGTGAGAGGTCCACGGTGGGCCGGTTGGCGATCTTCGGCTCGGCCAGGGTGAGCTTCCCTTCCTTCTTGCCATACTTGCGCAGCAGTTTCCACTGGCTGTAATTGGTGGGCCCGGCCCGGGTCCCCTTCAGGGTCTTCTCGGCCAGCTTGAGGCCCAGGCCGCGCCGCAGCAGGTAGGCGGAGACAAAGGTGCCGGTCCGTCCGTGACCGTGCCGGCAGTGGACCAGGACCTTCTTGTTCAGGTAGATGGCCTCGTCCAGCCATTCCAGGGCCTTTTCCATGGACTCCATATCCGGGGCGCACTCGTCGGGAATGGGCAGAAAATAGACCTCGAATCCCGACTTTTCCTCGATCTCGTGCAGATCGCAATACTCACCGCACAGGTTGACGATGGCGGTGATACCCTGCTCCCTGATGGAGTCCAGCTCGGCATAGGACATGGGCGCATAGCCCACCGCCAGGTGGTCGGTGATCCAGGTCAGTTGATACATGAAAGGTCGTGCTCCTGGTTGTGGTTCAGTAACGGTGCGCCGCTAACGGCAACTCACTCCCCTCCCCCGGCGCGCCCGTCCAGGGAGGAAAAGCTGTAACGGCCGGCAAAGAACTCCTCGACACAGGCCCGCACATCCACTCCCTCCCGCAGGACCATGTCCATGAGCTTGGTGGTGCCGAGCAGACGGCCCAGCATGTCGAGCATGTGGCAGAGGTCGGCACAGTCGATATCCGCGACCCGGGCATCGAGGAGATCCGCCCGCACATCGACCTCAAAGCCCAGCCGGGTGAGGATGATCCGGAGAAAATCGATCCGCCGCGAGCGCCCCGTGTAGTCGCCGCCGCCACCGGCGAACCGGAACTGGCAGTAATTGGCCCTGGCGTCGCCACCGCAGAGGGCATCGACCAGGGTGAAATGGTAGCCGAAGCGCATATTGAGATTCAGGTAATCGCTGCCGATGACCGCATAGGAGGCATAATCGCCACCCTTTCTGGTGGCGACCCCGCCGGCCAGGGCCACGTCGTCAAAACTCTTCCAGTCGAAATGGGCATGGTTCTGCCAATCCACGTCCGGATGACTGAGGCCCCGCCAGAGGGCGAGAAAGGGGACCGAGCAGACCTGTTCCAGACTGACAGGCCCCTGGCCGCCGTGATTGCGGATACCGCCGCCCACGTCCAGGAGATAGACCTCCAGGGGCAGTTCGCTCTCCAGCCGCCGGGCCGGTCCGCCATGGGACCGGTCGCCGATGGCGAACATGGCCTGGACGGCGCGTTCGTGGACATAGCGGACAATGTCGTGCAGGGAACGGCAGGACACCGGCCTGAACTCCGGGGACCGGGGATCGAGAAGATTGAGCGGCGTGATGAAACTGAGGATCGCGCCCAGTTTCCTGAAGTAGGGCAACTCCCTGCGGTTTTCCTCTGTGGCCCGTTGCCTGACCAACCCCTCCACCCGGCCCGGATAGACCGCCACCCGGCCGGCGTCCACCGTTACCAGGTCGCCGTGGTGCAGGATCCGGGTGGCATCGGCCGCATCGACGATCAGGGGAACGCCGAACTCGCGGCATACGGTGGCGAAATGGCCGGCCGAGGATCCCCGCTCCGCCACCACCGCCGCCAGCCGGGTCATGACCCGTACCAGGGAGGGCGGGGTGTTACGGATCACCAGGACCGAGCCCTCGGGGATCTCCCGCAGGTCACGACCTTCAGAAAGAAAAACCCGGCCGCAGGCAACACCGCCGGCCGCCCTGGAGCCCGTGGCGAGCAGGGGTTCCGGGGTCGGCACCGGGGCGTCCGTCTCCTGGTCCGCCACCTCGCTGCGCAGGGGCCGCGCCTGAAGGAGAAAGAGATGTTCCCTGGTATCGATGGCCCACTCGATATCCTGGGGCGTACCGAACAGGGTCTCGATGCGTATGCCCCAGGCGGCAAGTTCCCTGGCCCGGGCATCGGTGATGGCCAGGCGGCCCGGCTCTGCCGGCGCCTGTTGCCGTGCCTTTGCTCCCTCCGATGGCACCTGCTCCCGGCCCTGCCGGCGGCCGATCACCTCCAGCCGCTGCCGGTCCAGGAAAAAGATATCCGGACTGGCCGCACCGCCGACCAGGGCCTCCCCCAGACCATGCACACAGTGGATGACCAGCCGGTCCTGCCCGGCCACCGGCTCGCTGGTATAGACGATACCGCTGACCGCCGCCTCCACCATGGCCAGGACCAGGACGGCGATGGGTGCCTCCTCGTCGGCAAGCCCCAGGGTGATCCGATAGAGAAGGGCCTCGGGAGTATACTTTGAGGCCACCACCTCCAGGTAGCTCTCCAGAATGGACTCCCGGTCCGCGCCAAGGACCGTGTGGTACTGACCGGCAAAGGAATGTTCGCTGTCTTCACTGACGGCCGACGAGCGGACCGCCGCCCGGACCGGACCGCCGCATTGCTCTTCCATCCGGTCCCAGGCAGCCAGGATCCGCTCCCGGACCCGCCGGGGAATGACCGCGCCGCGCACCATGGCCACCAGTTGTTCCGAGATCCGGGCCAGGGAACGGGGCTGTTCGATATCAATGGCCGCCAGCAGTTCGTCGATGGGAGCGCGCAGACCGTTTTCCTCGATCAGGTCGAAAAAGGCGGTGGTGGTGATGGAGAAGCCGGCCGGAACCGGGGCCCCCAGCTCATGGCGGAGGCGGGCAAGATTATGGGCCTTGTTGCCGGCGAGTTCCGGCTCCGGCAAAAGGGTGAGATCCACGACAAAGGGCGGGATGATGAACTGCTCCGGTGGTGCGAGCAGGAAGCGGACATAGAAGTCGAACTTGACGAAATACTCACGCAGCGGTTCGGCCTCGGTGGGGCTGAGCTGTTCCAGGGCGTCGATCATGCCGGAGACGGCCCGGGCAAACCGGTCGTAACGGTCACGGATGGCGGCAAAATCCTCCCGTCTGCCGTCATGGTAGAGGACCTCGAACTCGGCCATCAGGTCGTGGCACTGGCCATCGAAGACCAGGAGCCGCTTGAAGGCCTCGTAGGTCTGGCGCAGCATGGTGCCCGGCGCGAACAGCCGGTACGACCAGTGCCTGAACAGGGTGTTGAGCAGCATGATTCAGTCACCGCCTCCCGTGGAAAAATGCTCGTAGCCCTGAAATGCGATATCTTCCTCACGCCCCGTGGCGCCCCCTGTGGCGGGCCTCTCCAGGAAAACGCCCTCTTCTTCACTGATCATGCCCACGGCATGGACCCGGTGCCCGGATGCGGCAACCAGCCGCTCCAGCGCCTCCGCATCCCCGGCCGCGGTGGTGAAGAGCAGCTCGAAATCCTCACCCCCGGAGACCATCCAGGCCAGCGGATCCCGTGCCAGCAGGGCTGCCGCCCGTGCCAGGGCCGGGTGCTGCGGCAGCCGGTCGGCCCGGACCCGGGCCCCCACCCTGCTCTGGCGGCAGATATGGGCCAGGTCCGTGGCCAGGCCATCGGAGAGATCCATCATCGCGTGGACCAAGCCGGATTCGGCCAGCACCCGGCCGAGACCGGTCCTGGCCCGCGGATCAAGATGGGCATCCAGCAGGGGCTGCAGGATCGCTTCCTTCCTGCCCAGTCCAGCCTTCAGCAGGTCCAGGCCGGCGGCGGCCAGCCCCAGCGGCCCGCTGACCCAGACCGTGTCCCCGGGCCGGGCGCCGGAGCGATAGATGACCCTGTCCGCGGCGGCCTCGCCCACGGCGGTGACACTGAGAGAGATCCCGGCCGGGCTGGCCACGGTGTCTCCCCCCACCAGCCGGCAGCCATAATCGTCGCAGGCCGAGGTGAAGCCGGCCACGAAGGCGGAGATCCAGGTGTCATCCAGCCCCGGCGGCAGGGCCAGGGAGAGGAGAAGAAAACCGGGCTCACCCCCCATGGCCGCCACATCGCTGACATTGACCGAGACCGCCTTGCGCCCCAGCAGTTCCGGCGGATGCCAGGCAGGGTTGAAATGCACCGACTCCACCAGGGCATCCATGGTCAGCAGCCAGACCCGGCCCGCCTCCTTTTCGATCACCGCGCAGTCGTCGCCGATGCCCTGCAGAATACCATTTCCGGCTCCGGCCGTTGCCGCGGCTATACACGCGATCAGTTCCCGCTCCCTCATCAGCTGCCGAACTCCTCGGGATAATGACGGGGCAGATAGCCGGTGAGAAAATTCCTGACCTCGCCGCCATCCCGGCACCGGAGGACATCCCGGGCCAGCTCCGCCAGTTGTCCGGAGGTGGAACGTCTGAGAAGTCGCTTGGCATAAGGGATGGCCGAGGGACGCATGGAAAGCTCATCCACACCCAGGCCGAGCAGGACCGGGGTAGAGATCATGTCACCAGCCATCTCGCCACAGATGGAGACCTCGATGCCCCGGGCGTGACCGGCCTCCACGGTCTGCCGGATCATCCGCAGAACAGCCGGGTGAAAGGGCTCGTACATGTGGGCCACATACTGGTTGCTGCGATCGATGGCAAGGGAATACTGGATCAGATCATTGGTGCCGATACTGAAAAAGTCCACCTCCCCGGCAAGCACATCGGCCATGATCACGGCGCTGGGCACCTCGATCATGATCCCGACCTCCACGTGGCGGTCAAAGGCGATGGCCCGCTGTTCCAGGTCCTCCATCACCCTGGCGAGCATGGCCCTGATCCGCTGCAGCTCGGAGAGGGAGGTGATCAGCGGCAGCAGGATCCGGAGGCGGCCATGAACCGAGGCCCGGAGCATGGCCCGGAACTGGGTCTTGAGCAGGGACGGCTCACGCAGGGAAAAACGGATGGAGCGCAGGCCCAGGGCCGGGTTCCGTTCCTGATCCGGGCAGACCATGGCCGAGGGGAGCTTGTCCACGAACTTGTCACCCCCCACGTCAAGGGTGCGGATGGTCACCGGCATGGGAGCAAGAACACTGACCAGCTCACGGTAGGTGGCATAGAGCATCTCCTCGTCCGGGGCCTGCTCCCGCTGGAAATAGTCGAACTCGCTCCGGAACAGACCGATCCCCTCCGCCCCGTAACGGAGCACGGCCTGCAGCTCGTCGGGCATCTCGATATTGGCGGCCAGCCGCACCGTCATCCCGTCCAGGGTCTCGGAGGAGAGATGGATGTAATAGGCGACTTCGTCGGAAAAGGCCTTGTGCTGCCGTTCATATTCCCGGTACTGCGTAACCTGGTCCGGGGTGGGATTGAGATAGACACGGCCGGAAAAGCCGTCCAGGATCAGGGTGTCACCGGTGGCGCAGAGCTGGGTCACCTGTTCGAGACCGACCACCGCGGGGATGGAAAGCGAACGGGCAACGATGGCGGTGTGCGAGGTGAGTCCCCCTTTTTCGGTGAGGAAACCGAGCACCTTTTCCGAGCTCATGCGGATGGTGTCCTCGGGTGAAAAATCATGGGCCACCACGATGACCCCCTCGTCCACGTCGGCCAGGGGATCGGACTCCCGGCCGGCCAGCAGACCGAAGACCCTGTCGGCCACGTACTTGACATCCTCGTAGCGGTCCTTGATATAGGGGTCGGCGATGCGGTCGAACCGGTGTTTGATCCTCTGCAGGGCCCTGGCCAGTGCCCATTCCGCATTCACCTGCTCACGGCGGATGATCTCCACGGTACGCTCCAGGATCATCCTGTCCTTGACCATCAGGATATGGGAATCGATGATGGAGAGGGAATCGGCCAGGTCACGGACCAGGGCCTGGCGGAGGTCCTGCAGTTCACGTTCCGCCCGGGCAGCGGCCCGGCGGAAGCGCTCCACCTCCTGCTCGACCAGTTCCGGCGGCAGGTGGTAGCGGCCGGCCCTGCGGGTCCTGCGTTTGAGGACCAGGATCCGGCCCACCACGATGCCCGGTGAAGCGGCAATGCCATACAGCGTCCTCGGCTCGGCCCCGCCTCCCGCTCTGTCACGAAAGCGGCCCATCTTACGGATCATCCTGTCGGGTCAGCAGCTCCTGGACCGCGTCCAGCACGGCCTCGGCCCTGCTGCCCCGCACCCTGACCGTCACCTCGGTGCCGCGGACAAGGGCCATGCTCAACACCTCCAGGATGGAGGCGCAGTCCACGGTGCCCGATGTACAGACGATCTGAAGAGAGACATCGCCCTCCCGGGCCAGTTCGGCCAGCCTGGCGGCAACCCGGCCATGCACGCCACACCGGTTGTCGACCTGTATCCTGCGCTCCTGCCATTTCATCTGCAACAGTCCACCGCTACCGACAACCACTTTGAAATACAAACATTTTTACCATCACCCGATGGACTTGCAAAAAGTCCATCACACTCTAAAGATGGCTCAGCATAAAGGTTCGATACACAGGTAAGCGAAGACTCCGTGCGGCTCCTGTGGGCGCTTACAGTACGTCGGGCATTGGCCGTACCCGCTGCAGCGCAGCAGATCGGACTTTTTTGTCAACGCCATCATCATTTGACAATGCGCAACCTGCCTTTGCCGGAAACGGGCCTGCCCGCAACCGCACCGTCGCGGGACGGTGTCTCCCTGCCGGGTCGCTCCGGGAAGCGTACCGCCTTGACAAAACGCTGTTCCCCACCCATGGTGAAGATCTCCTGGCCGGTGAACTGGGCCATGCGCAGGGTCCAGGTCACCGGCTGCACAGGTACGGTGAGAAGCCGCATCTCCACGTGCCACCACTCGTCCCGGCGGGAGGTGTCCCGCTCGATGCCCGTGACCAGGGCATAGACCAGGATCTGCGGCTCCCTGGCCACGATGAGGACAATATCTCCCACCTCGGTGGTCTCCTTGAAATCTATGATTTCCTTCAGTTCGGCAACCAGTTTCTCCATGGACCCCTCAATACAGGAACATATACGCCATTATCGGCAACAGCTTTACCAGAAAACCAGGTGCCACGAGACAGGGCAGCCCCCTGCCTGCAGCGGCAAGACGATGGTAACCTCCTGATTTTCCTGAATTGCCGCACCCCCGGATGCATGGCGGTTTATGCCTGAATCCCTACCCCCTCCCGGGATGACGAACCATCGGTCTTTCCGGGCACAATGGTGTACGCGCTCTCAGGGGCCGCAGATTCGGAGTCTGCGCTTACCTGTGCAGGCGTGCCTGACCGCAGGTACGCGACCGCAGGGAGACTCCGATAGCCTACCTGTGCGGGCAGGCACGACCGTGCAAAGAGGCAAGCGAAGACTCCGTGCGGTCCCTGTGAACGCGTACACGGCCACACCCTGTCACGGCCCGGTCAGCAGTGTCGAGCGTAGAACCAGCTCACCGGGAGCGGTATAACTGCGCACCCCGGCGGCCCGGAACATCTTCATGCTCTCGAGAACGGGCAGCACCACCTTGTCGATGAGCACCTTGCTGGCAGCCGCGGACTCCTCGTCCCGGATCGCCACCATGGTGCCCAGCCAGGACGCCAGTTCCTTCATGCCGTCCATCAGGGAGGCGGTGCGGGCAAAGGCGACCAGGTTGTTGTTGTCAAGCAGCCCCATGTCCACCTTTCTGAAATCAGGATCATCGAGCAGCATCTTCCCTGCGGGATGCAGAATGGCCTCGAGCTGATCCCGGCCGTCGGCAAGGACCAGGTAGCGGTCGAGCAGGGCATAGGAAGGCTGCATCAGTCCGCCGGCGGCCATGATCGACACCACCGGCACACCATTGATCGTCTCCTGTCGTCGGGGCACTCCCTTGAGCATCTCCTCCAGCATCGACCTGACAGCGGCGGGTCTGGCCATCTCCACACAGAGACAGATCCGGGGAACCGGGAAAAAACCGGAGGTGATGATCTCGGCCACGTTGAACCCGAACTCCCGGCCGAACATCTGCAGCACCGTGTCCATATCCCTGCCGGTGACCTGATCCACCCAGGCGGCAAAGCGGCGTGCCGTCTCCCGCTCCGAACCTGTGCTCCTGCTGAGCGTCGAATGCCACCAGTCCGGCAGGTCGAGCCAGTTGGTCCAGAAGTAGACCAGCAGGTCGGCGGGCATGTTGACGATCGCGCGGTTCTCCATCGGCGGCCGGCTGTAGATGGTGGCCTGAAACGGCGCCAGGCTGCTGGTGTCGAATTCTACTATGGAGGTGAACTGCTGTACATCATTAAATGGCTGGTGGAAAAAAACAGCCGTGCGCACTCCCCTGCCCGTGGCGGCCAGGGCAGTGGCACCGCCTTCGGCCCCTGCAGGAGGAAGAGCGCCACCATGGGCCTTGAATGCAGACCTGAGCGAGGCCATGTCCAGGTAGAGGAAAAAATCATCCAGCCCGCGGGCCCGCCCTTTCAGGCGCAGATAGGTCCTGTTGCCTCCCATGCCGGTCTTCTCCCTGACCATGCGGGCCAGAACCAGGTCCAGGCACCGCCGCACCGATGTCACGGCCGGAGCCATGACCAGCAGATCGTCGCGCACAGCCAGGAACCACGGCTCCGGATTGAGCATGGTGCGCAGCCGGTAGAGATCGACCCCCTGGTAGGCACCGGCCCTGCGCGCCCAGCCCCTCTGCAGGAGGAGGCCGACAAGGCGGCCCGCAGCGGTGCCATGCCTGGGCCGGGCCAGGAGCACAAGATCTTCCCCCAGCCCGGCAGCCGGGTCATTACCATCCCCGGCCAGGAGTGCGGCAACAACATCCCCCCCGAAAAGCTCGGCAAAAACCGGGCCATGGGCAAACTCCGCCACCGGCCTCAACCGGTGCGTCAGCCCGCCGATACGTTCCCCCGGCACGCCGATCCCCCGCAGGACACCGCGCCAGTCGATCTCCTCCAGACAGCGCCCCATCCTGGTGCTGCGGAAGGAGGCCAGGGCCCCGGCAGGATCCCGCCATTCCAGCACCACCGGGCTGTCGGCGGGCACATAGTCGGTAAGCGCCACCCGGGGCCGCAGGTGACGGGTCAGGAGAATGGCGGCCCCGACGACAAGGACAACAAACGCAAGCAGCAGGAAAAACCGCCTCATGTCACCTCCCCCCGACCGGCATCCTCCGCCATTGCAAGATGTTTCCGCAGCAGGGAGAGCAGGGTCTGGCTGTCAATGGGCTTGGAGATATAGTCGTCCATCCCCGCCCTGAGGCATCTCTCCTGGTCATCGGGCATGGCATGCGCGGTCATGGCGATGATCGGCACCCGGGTCCCGCGCTCTTTCTCCAGTTCCCGGATCCTGGCCACTGCCTCGTACCCGTCCATCTCCGGCATCTGAATATCCATGAGAATACAGTCGAAACGGTGCGCCTGCCAGGCCTGCACCGCCTGGCTGCCGCTGGTGACGGCAGTGACCCGGAACCCGGCCCGGGTCAGCAGGGCCTGGGCCAGGGTGGTATTGATGAACTCATCCTCGGCCAGGAGGATATGGCCATTCCCGCCGTTGCCGCCGCCGGACGGCTCCGGGTCCTGGTCCGGCACCAGCGGGCGGGAGCCGGCCGGGTCCTGCCCGCTGCCGGCCAGGGCAAAGGGGACGGAAAAGTAGAACCTGGTTCCCTGGCAGGGATCGGAATCAAAAAAGAGGTCCCCCCCCATGAGCCGCACCAGTTGACGGGAGATGGAGAGACCGAGCCCTGTCCCCCCATATTTCCGGGAATGGGAGGAATCAGCCTGGGCAAAGGCCTCGAAGATGGTATCCTGCATCTCGTTTTCGATGCCGATGCCGGTGTCCAGCACCTCGAAGAGCAGGAGTACCCGGCCATCATCCTGCCGGTTCTGCACCCCGACGCGCAGCAGGACCGTGCCCTCACGGGTGAACTTGACACCATTGCCGACCAGGTTGATCATGACCTGCAGCAGCCGGCTCTGGTCACCGACGAGCAGATCGGGTACATCGTCGTCTATCTCGCTGTCCAGAACAAGCCCCTTCTCCCTGGCCTGGACACTGAGGGTGGAGACGGCCTCCTGCACCGTCTCGTGGAGGGAAAACGGCTGGTGCACAAGTTCAAGGCGGCCGGCCTCGATCTTTGAGAAATCGAGGATGTCATTGATGATGGACATCAGACGGCGGCCCGACTTTCTCACCAGCTCCAGGTGATGGCGCTGGACCGGTGACAGTTCGCCCTCCAGGACCAGGTTGGTCAGGCCGATGATCCCGTTCATGGGGGTACGGATCTCGTGACTCATGTTGGCCAGAAATTCGCTCTTGGTCCGGCTGGCGGCCTCGGCCTGACGACGGGCCTCTTCCAGTTCCCGTTCCACCGCCTTGCGGCGGGTGATGTCCTCCACCACCCAGACCACGCCCCGGGAGAGATCGGACGGGGTTATGGCCTGGCCGCTCAGCAGACAGGTCAGGAGGGCGGAATCCTTTCGCCGCAGGGTATACTCGATCTGTTCCAGGTTCCGCCGGGCCAGTTCCCTGGCATACTTCTGGACAAAACGGCGGAACGAGGAGCGACTGGGGAAAAAGATACGGATATCGCCATCCATGATCTCCTCCCTTCGGTAGCCGAGCATCCTGCACATGCAGTCATTGACATTGACGATCCGGCCGTGTCGCACCAGGACGATGCCCACCAGGCTGGCGCTGAAGATGGCCTCCAGTTCACGGGCCATGTCGAGCCGGGCCGCCTCGGCCAGGGTGGAACGTTTCCTGCCCGCCCGGATCTCCGCGGCCAGCCGCTGTTCCTTGAAGGAATAGAGGGTCATGTTGATCAGGACCAGGGCCGTGAAGACAATACCGCTCCCCAGGATCAGGACCAGGCTCCACGGATAGGGAACCGGCTGCAGGGAAGCCACCCGCCATCCCTCGAGGTTGACCGGCTGCAGGTCCACCAGCCACCTGTTCCCCTGATGGGTGACGATCTTGCTGTCCAGGACAAAGGGCAGCGGCTCGAGGATATGGTCACTGAACTGCCGGCTCTCCTTCAGCCGTGCCAGGGTGCCCGGCTTCACGGGCAGGGCACTGTGGAACAGCCATGCCTTCCGGGTGGCGGCAAAGACGATCCCCTCCGGGGAAAGCAGCATGGCGTCGAGCTTGTCACTGATGGCGGAAAAAAAAGAGTCCACGACCTCCATGCCGATCTTTATGACCAGGACGCCGGCAGAGGCAGTATCGGAGGCGCCGTGAACCGGGGCACTGAAATAGAGGCCGCGCCGGCCCGTGGTCACGCCGACGGCGGGATACTGGAAAGGTTCTCCGGCCAGGGCCCGGGTGAAATAGGGACGAAAGGCATAGTTTCTGCCGGTGAGTGTCTGGCCGTTGCCATAGGGCGAACAGCCGACAACGGTGCCGGAACGGTCCAGGACATAGACTATGGAGGCGCCCAGGACTTTCCTGGCCGTGCTCAGCACCTGCAGAAGGCGGGGGTTGTCCACATCGGTCCCTCCGGTGCAGACCTCCCTGACCTGCCGGGAAGAGGCCAGTTCCTCCGCAGCCCGGGTGAAGTGATGGACAATGAAGTCATTGACCTCGAAAACCAGGTGGCTGGTGGTGGCCCGCTGCCTGTTGCCGTTGATGATCTGCACGGCCCGGTCACCGCCGGCGGCCACGGCCAGCAGCAGAAAGAATGTGGAGACGCAGATGAGGAGGATGATACGGCGCGGGCCGCCCTGATGCCACGACCCTCCGCGCCGCTGCAGGAAATGGATCATCGGTTCCTGAAGTCAGGCGATTGGGAACAATGCCGGTCTGCCGCCACGGTTGGGCCTGCCCCGGAAAAGCGGGACATGTGCCCTGGAACGTATACCTGGATACCCTGCTCCGCGCCGGGCAGATGGCGGCCGGCTGTTTTTCTGTTATGAAAATATCACCAATCAGAGAGAAACGACACAAAAAAAGGCCATGCCCGCAGGCATGGCCCCCGGCCCGGCGGTGGCCGCATCCGCCCGGCCCCTTGCTCTCGTCCCACCTAGACAGCAGTTTCGGTCAGCCAGAAATCATGCTTGTTACAGAAGCTGGTGGCATAGACCCTGCCCTTGTAGCCTGCCGGCAGGGTATAGCTGGACTCGGGCTTGTCCGTGGGAGAAAAGGTGGTGCCCCCCACCACTGTGCCATCGGCCAGGACCAGGGTATGGCGGACGATATAATGGGCCGCCGACATGGGATGCCTGGTGACAATGGTGACGCGGTCGCCGTCGACGGTGACCTGCGGCGCATGGCTGGCCACCTTCTTTGCCCACTGGCCGGGATTCTCGCTGGTATAGACGATCCCGCTGTAGACTGGCCGGTCAGCGGCAACGGAGGTGCCCGCCGTTCCCAGTGCCAGGATAGTCGCTGCCGCAGCAGAGGTCTTGAGGAAATCACGCCTGTCCGTCATTTTGTGTACCTCCATCGATTGTTAGTTTCTGGGAATAATAACTAATTTATAAACATGACGGAAATCTCCTGCAACCCTTTTCTGCAGGCCCGGGTATTTTCCTGCCCCGGCAGGTGCCGGCCCTGCCACCAGAAGGCCTGGATGACCACAGTCAATATCGTGGCCCGGGGTCGGGAGTCAGACAGCCATTGTGGTATAAATCATTTTATTTTATTTTTCCCATCCAGTATGATTATGTAATCTGAAAGTGGAGTTGTACGGAACGTATCCAGGCCTGGAAAGAGAACAGCCAGATGAGCAGCCAGCCGTTGTCATGATGAAATCCTTTGCCATCTTCTTTGTTGCCGCAGGGATTATCGGGCTGCTCATCGCGCTGCTGCCGACCCACCGTATCTGCCGGAAGGCGGAACACCACTTCACGGCCTGGCGGATCCTGGGTGGATTCATCCTCTTCTTCATCATCGGCTACTTCAGCTATCTCTATCTTCTCCTCACCCACTCCACGGTGCCGTTCATCGAGCTGATGGTCTCCCTGGTCCTGTTCGGCGGCTCCATCTTCGTGGCCACCGTGGTTCGCCTCAGCCTGCTATCCATCGAAGAACTCCAGAAGGCAGCCGAGATAGAACGCCACCGGGCCCTGCACGACGAGCTTACCGACCTGCCCAACCGGGCCCTGCTCCATGAACGGATCGACCAGGCCATTCTCGATGCCAGAAGAAACAACAGCCCCATTGCCGTCCTGCTCATGGACCTTGACCGGTTCAAGGAGATCAATGATACACTGGGGCACTACTACGGTGACTACGTACTCCAGCTCATCGCCCCGCGCCTGCGAAGCTGTATCCGCGAGTCCGACACCATCTCCCGTCTCGGCGGCGACGAATTCGCCGTGGTCCTGCCCGGCGTCAACCTGGAGAAGGCAGCGGCCATCTCTGAAAAGATCGTCCATGCCATGGAAGAGAGTTTCCAGATCGAAGGCAATGACCTGCACCTGGACATCAGCATCGGCATCGCCATGTACCCCGAGCATGGCCTGGACAGTGATACCCTGCTGCAGCATGCCGACATCGCCATGTATGAGGCCAAGCGGTGCGAGGGCAACTATGCGGTCTATGATGCCGAGCAGGACCAGCATTCCATGGACCGGCTGATGCTGACCGTGGACCTGCGCAAGGCCGTGGAGAAGGATCAGCTTGTCCTCTACTACCAGCCCAAATTCTCCCTGGTCGAAAACCGGGTCTGCGGGGTGGAGGCCCTGGTCCGCTGGCAGCAGCCGGAACAGGGGAGTCTGCTCCTGCCCGACGACTTCATACCGGTTGCCGAACAGACCGGCCTGATCAGGCCGCTCACCTACTGGGTCCTGGACAGCGCCTTTGCCCAGCTCCACCACTGGCAGCAGGCCGGGCACCACATCCCCATCGCCATCAACCTGTCGGCCAAGAACCTGCACGATTCCGAGACCTACACCCAGGTCAGGGACCTGCTGGCCAAATGGCAGGTCAATGCCGCCGATATCACCCTGGAGATCACTGAAAGCAGCATGATGGCCGATCCGGCCCGGGCCTTCCGGATCATCGAAGACCTGCACAGCCTCGGCATCCAGTTCGCGGTCGACGATTTCGGTACCGGCTACTCGTCCCTTTCCAATCTCAAACAGCTTCCGGCCACCGAGCTCAAGATCGACAAGACCTTTGTCATGGACATGCTCCGGGATGAAAACGACATGGTCATCGTCAAGGCCACCATCGATCTCGCCAACAACCTGGGGCTCAGGCCCATTGCCGAAGGTGTCGAACAGAAGGCGATCCTGGAAGAACTGGCCCGGCTCGGCTGCGAGACCGTGCAGGGCTTCCATATCTGCCCGCCGCTTGCGGCCAAAGACGTCCTGGCCCACATCCACCGGCTCAACAACACCCGCCCGTAATCCCCCGCCGCCATAACCAGGCATGAAGAGCACGCCGGCCTCTCCGCCGCGGGCTGACATTTTTCCCGCAATTCAGAACATGATGGACTCATAAAAAGTCCATCACACTCTAAAGATGGCCAAGCATAAACGTTCGATATACAAGGCGTAGCGGTGTCGGCCAAGCGGAGGCGTACATGGAGCACGTCGAGCATTGGCCGTACCCGCTACAGCGCAGTAGATCGGACTTTTTGCGACGCCATCAGAACCTGAAGCAGGGTATCGCATAAATATTTTATTATCTGCAGGTTATTGCACATCACTGCCAATAACTCCACAAAAACCGCCAGCCGTCGGCTTCCGGCAAAGTGAGATTTTTGTCAGATTCTGGCGCCGGGACTGCAAAACCTCTTGTAATAATACCTCATTTATCGTACTTATCAGATATCCTTACACTTTTCAAAGCCTCGGCCAGAATCTGATCATCGACCATGAAAGGAATCATCTTCAACCTGCTGGAGGACTACATTGCCAGCAACCATGGTGAGGAGGCGTATGAACGTCTGCTGGCCCGCTGCAACCTGAAAACCGGCGAGCCGCTGCTCATGGTCGCGCCGGGTACCTACCCGGACGAGGACTTCCACGAGATCGTCAGGCAGGCCGCAGCCGCAGGCCACCTGCCGGTGGATGACTTCTACCGTGACTTCGGCCGGTTCGCCATCCCGCGGATGGCGGATCGCTACCCGGATTTCTTTGCGCCCTTTCACCATCCCAAGGACTTTCTCAAGTTCACCGGCATGGTCCACCTGGTGGAGGTGAAAAAACTCTACAAGGATGCACAGGTACCCGACTTCACCTGCCGGGACACCGGGCCGGATACCCTGCTGCTCCGCTATACATCGGAACGGATGCTCTGCCGGCTGGTGGAGGGACTCATCGAGGGCGTGGCCGAGTATTACAACGTTCCCATCCGCTGCCGGCAGACACGCTGCCAGCGGCGGGGTGACATGACCTGCGAATTCAGCATTCACTTTGCCGAGGGTTCCGGCAGGGAGTCGGCGGATGGGCAGCGATCCAGATAAAATCGACAGGCTCAGGCGCAAGGTCCGGCTCCTGGAGGAGATGTTCGAGCAGTCCAGCCGCCAGTCCTTCATCGACGGCCAGCGGCGGCAGCTCATCACCTCCCTCCTCAGGCTGTCCCTGCATGCCGGAAGCGTGGACCATCTCCTGCAGGACACCCTCAGCTCCCTGCTCTCCTGCAACTTCCTGCAGATCGAGAACTGGGGCGCCATCTTCCTCGCATCCGGGGATGGCTCGCTCCTCATCCTGCGGGCACACCACAACTTCACGGCCGGCCAACTGCGCCAATGCAGCCGGATCCGACCGGGCCAGTGCCTCTGCGGCCATGCCTTTGCCCACCGCGAGATCATCTTCACCACCTCCGACGATCCCCGCCATACCACCCGGTTCCCGGATATGTCGCCCCATGGCCACTACTGCATCCCCATCCGGGCCGGCAGCCGTATGCTGGGCCTGATCTGTCTCCATGTGCCGGACAGTCTCAGACAGGAAAAGGAGGACCGGGACATGCTCACCACTGCGGCCGGCATCCTGGCCGGTGCCCTGCAGCGGCTTGCCTATGAAGAGGAACTGGCCAGCTACCAGAGTCACCTGGAGCAGATGGTGGAGCAGAAGATCGAGGAGCTGCGGCAGGCGGAAAACAAGTACCGGGCCATTTTCGAAAACTCCCTCAACGGTATCTTCCAGACCACGCCCGCCGGGCGCTTCCTGGCCTGCAACCCCGCCCTGGCCCGGATGCACGGCTATACAGATCCCGAAGAGCTGATCAGCTCGGTCACCGACATAGCACGCCAGCTCTACGTCAACCCCGGGGACCGGTCCCGCCTGCTGACGCTTCTCCGCCAGGGACCGGTGACCGATTTCGAGACCAGGATGTACCGGAAGGACGGCTCGACCTTTCTTGTCAGGATGTCCGCCCGGATGATCACGACCCCGGAGGGAGAGCGGTACATGGAGGGTACGCTTCTCGATATCACCAAGCGTAAAGAGGCGGAGGAGAAGCTGGCCGAACAGAAGGAACGACTCGATGTCACCCTCCGCTCCATAGGCGATGGCGTCATCACCACCGATACCGGCGGCAGGGTGGTTCTGCTCAACCGGGCCGCGGAAGAGCTGACCGGCTGGTCCCAGGAAGAGGCCCTCGGCAGACCGCTGACCGAGGTCTTTCACACCGTGGCCGCGGATTCAGGACGCCCCTGCCCCGATCCGGTGCAGCGGGTGATGGAGGGCGGCAGGCGCGTCTGCAAGGAACACCAGGTCCTGCTCATCGACCGCGATGCGTGCCGGCGCCACATCTCCCACAGCGGTGCGCCCATTCTGGACTCCCGGGGAGCCACCGTGGGGGTGGTTCTGGTCTTCAGCGACATCACCCGCCAGGTCCTGCTCGAGGCCGAGGTGATCAAAAGCAAGAAACTGGAATCCCTGGCCGTGCTTGCCGGCGGCATTGCCCACGACTTCAACAACATCCTCACCGCCATCCTTGGCAACCTGAGCCTGATCGAGGTCTCCCTGGCCAGGGAGCGAAACGAAATCAGTGACATGGCCCGCCAGGCCCGCAAGGCGGCTGTCCGGGCCCGGGACCTGGTGCGGCAGCTGCAGACCTTTGCCAAGGGCGGTGAGCCTATCCGCGGCGCGGCAGCAATCGACGAGATCATCCGCGAGTCAGCCGGCTTCGTGCTCAGGGGCAGCAAGGTGGCGGTCAGGTACCACTTCCCTCCGGATCTCTGGTTTGCCGACATCGATGCCGGCCAGATCAGCCAGGTGATCCAGAACCTGGTGATCAACGCCAAGCAGGCCATGCCCTCGGGCGGGCTTCTGGAGATCGCCTGCGCCAACGTCACCAAGCATGGGCACGATCCCCTGCCCCTTGCCGACGGCCTCTATATCAGGGTTACGGTCCGTGACCAGGGAAGCGGCATGGATGACCATACCCTGAGCCGGATCTTTGACCCCTATTTCACCACCAAGGCAGCAGGGCACGGCCTGGGACTGGCCATCTGCCACTCCATCATCCGCAGGCACGGCGGGTACATCACCGTGACGTCGGAACCGGGAAAGGGGACCGAATTCATCTTTTATGTCCGCGCCACCCGGGAACGGCCGCAGCAGTCCGCGTCGTCGGGACCTGCCAGGGCCGTGACCCGCGACCGCGTCCTGGTCATGGATGACGATCCGCTGGTGGGACAGTCCACCTGCAGGATGCTGGAGTACCTGGGCTTCCGGGTCACCCTGACCGGAGATGGCCGGGAGGCGATAAAAAAATATGCCCAGGCCATGGAAGAGGGCACCCCCTATACCCTGGCCATCGTCGACCTGACCGTACCCGGCGGCATGGGCGGCGAGGAGACGGCCAGGGAGCTGCACCGTCTCGACCCGGAGGCAAGGGTGGTGGTCACCTCCGGCTACTCGGACAACCCGGTACTGGCCAGCCACCGCGAGCACGGTTTTGCCGCTGTCCTGGTCAAACCCTTCCAGGTGGAGGAGCTGGGCGTAATCCTGGAACGGCTCATGGCCCGCTGATCCGTACCCGCCGCCGGCTACAACGAAAAAAGGGGACCCGGAGCAGAGTGCTCCGGGTCCCCTTCTGGATGCTGGTCGGAACGAGAGGATTTGAACCTCCGACCCCCTGAACCCCATTCAGGTGCGCTACCAGGCTGCGCTACGTTCCGAATCGTGAGGGATGTTGTAGCATCCCGTGGCATGGCTGTCAACAGCTTCTTGCCCCGGGATGGAAGGTTGTCATGGCTGGGCAGGGTCGCCCGCCATGAACAGGTAGCTGCTATGGTGTCCTGCCACCCCGCAACTGCCGCAGGATGCTCTCCAGTTCCCGGCGGATCAGTGCCAGGCGACCGGCGGGCGTCGCCGCCCTGTTGTCCTCCCCGGGGCCGGGCCGCTGCCGGACGTCCCGCCCGCTCAGCAGCCTTCTTGCCCCGGATATGGTATATCCTTCGTCGTGGAGCAGTGCCCTGATCCGGAGCAGGTTCTCCACGTCCCGACGCCGGTAGAGCCGCTGGTTCGACCTGGCCCGCCGCGGCCGGATGATCTTGAACTCCGTCTCCCAGTATCGCAGTACATGGGGATCGACCCCGACCAGGCTGCTGACTTCGCCAATCCGGAAGTACTTCTTGTCCGGTATCCGGACGGCCTCGGGAGTGGGCTCTTTCACGTGTACCGTATTACTCGACCAGGGTTCAGCTCATGGAACGAGGGGTGCTGTCGTCAGTCCAGGGGCGGACCACAGTATGGAATGCAACCGATGGATCAGTCGCGGTTCAGGCGTTCCCGCAGCCGCTTGCTGGGGCGAAAGGAGACCATCTTGCGCTTGGTGATGGTCATGGACTCGCCGGTACGGGGATTCCTGCCCCTGCGGGGCGCCTTGTCGCGGACGGTGAGGGTGCCGAACTGGACCAGCTTGATCGACTCGCCACTGATCAGCGTCTTCTTCATGGTGGCAAAGACCGTATCAACAATCTCTGCCGCATTGCGCTGCGACACACCCAGCTTGTTGTTTACGGAGATGGCCAGTTCCTTGCGGGTAACATTTTTTTTCTTCTTCATCTATTCCATTCCTTCACGATAGCGGGCGCCAAAGGTCGCCATCAGAGAATTTACAATTTTCTGGTGAATCCTGTCAACAGTCTCATCATCAAGGGTCTGTTCCGGAGAACGGTAGGTCACGGTCAGGGCAACACTCTTCATGTCCTCTGCAATGGGCCTTCCCCGATAGACATCGAAGATGTCGGCTGATTCAACAAACTTTTCCTTCTGGGCATGGATGGCCTGCAGCAGGTCGCCGGCTGGAACCGCATCAGGGACAACCAGGGCGATATCGCGCCTGACACTGGGGTATCGCGGCAGGGGCCTGAACTCCCTGGCCTGTCGCGGCAGCGAAACCAGGTCTTCCAGGTCCAGCTCGAAGAAGTAGACCTCCTGCTTGACACCAAAGCCCCTGGCCACCTTCCGCTTCAGCCGGCCGATCCTGCCGATCTCCCGTCCCCCGGCAACGAGTTGCATGGCAAGGTCGCTGTCACTGTAGGGCTGCACCTGCTCTGCCGCGACAACCAAGTCAACGCCCCCTTCACCCCTGCGGACCCGAAGGGCGGCCAGCAGGTTTTCAACTGCCCCCTTGACATCGAAAAAATCCGTTTCCAGGCCGGAGAAGTAGAGGGGCCGGGCACCGGGATAACGGCTGCCGCTCATGACAGCGCAGACCTGGAAGCGTTCCTCGGGCTGTTCACCTTCCTTCTTCTGGAGAAAGATCTTGCCGATCTCGAAAAGTCGGATGTCCGGCCGCTGAAAGTTGATGTTGCGGCGGATATTCTCCAGCAGCCCTGGCAGAAGCATGCTCCGCATCACTGCCTGATCCTCGGTCAGGGGATTGAGCAGACGGGTGACGCTCCGCCTGGGGTCATCGGCGGCAAGGCCCATCAGGTCATGATGTTTTTCCGCGGTAAAACTGTAATTTATGGCCTCGAAGAATCCCTGGGCCGTGAGGATCTCACCGACCTGCCGGCGCAGGATACGCAGTTCGTTCCGCTGCGGATACTCCATGCTGATCCGGGGCCGGGTCACCGGGATCTCGTTGTAGCCCACCAGACGGGCTATCTCTTCCACCAGGTCCACCTCGCGCTCGATGTCGATACGGAAACCGGGCACAGTGACCCTGAGCATGTCCCGGCTCTCGTCGTCAACGGTAAATTCAATGGAACGGAGATACGCGGCAATGCGGCTGCTGCTCAACTCCACCCCGAGCAGATCGTTGACCCGCCTGACCCGCAGTTCAAGATGCAGCGGCTCGCGTCGTCCGGGATACTCGTCAATGCCCGCAGGCTGGACGTGCGCACCCGCCACCTGCGCCATGAGCTGCACGGCGCGTTCCATGGCTCTGGTCGCCAGATCGGGGTCCACGCCCCGTTCGAAACGGTAGGAGGCCTCCGATGGCAGATTGAGCCGCCGGGCGGTGCGCCGGATGGACACCGGATCAAAACATGCCGCCTCGAGCAGGATCTCGGTGGTCCCCTCGGTGACCTCGGAGTCCAGTCCGCCCATGACCCCGGCCACGGCCACGGGCCGTCGGGCATCGCAGATCATCAGCATGTCGGGCAGAAGGGTCCGCTCCACTCCGTCGAGGGTGGTGAAGCTCCTTTCCTCGTCCCCGGGCAGACGGACCACGATCTCACCGCCTTCGAGTCGGTCGAAATCAAAGGCATGCAGGGGCTGCCCATACTCGAGCATGACGAAGTTGGTCACGTCGACAATGTTGTTGATGGGCCGCATACCCACGGCAAGCAGCTGCCGCTGCAGCCACCAGGGTGAGGGCCCGACCCTGACACCACTCAGCCGGCGGGCCGCATACCTGGGGCAGAGCGCGGGTTCGCGGATGGTGACCCTGAAGTCGGCCCCCTCACTGCGCAGCACCGGCACATCGGTGACCGGCTGCCGCAGGGGAGCACCTGTAAACCCGGCCACCTCGCGGGCGATGCCGAGTACACTGGCGCAGTCGGGCCGGTTGGGGGTCAGGTCGATCTCGATCATGGTGTCATGGAGATCAAGGGCCTCGACCAGGGAACGGCCGGGGGCGATGTCCGGATCCAGTTCAATGATCCCGGAGTGATCATCGCCAAGTCCCAGTTCCCTGGCGGAACAGAGCATGCCCAGCGACTGCTGGCCACGGACCTTGGCCTTCCTGATCTTTATCCCTCCGGGCAGGGTTGTACCGGGCAGGGCAATGGCCGTCACCAGGCCGGCGCGGACATTGGGCGCCCCGCAGACCACCTGCACGGTCTCGGCGCCGGTATCGACGTCACAGAGCGTCAGCCGGTCGGCATCGGGGTGCGGGCGTACCCCGGTGACGCGGGCGGTCAGGATACCGTCCAATCCCTGGTACAGCTCCTCCACGGCCTCGACCTCGAGGCCGAGCATGGTGAGCCGATCGGCAAGCTGAGCGGCATCAAGGCCGTCGATGGAGACAAAGGTACTGAGCCAGCTGAGGGTGAACTTCATGGGATTGGTTATCCTGTCAGCAACGTAAGTTTCTTTTATATTTGCAATATGTTGCTGCTAATGGCACACTGGTTGCCCGCAACGGGTCAACTATTCCAATTACCACGGCAACGGAACAACAACAGCGGCGGCATCGCCGGAACAAATGCAGGATCTGCGTCGTCGCACGGTCCGGATACCCCGGGATCCGGTTGTTGCTCGTTGGCACACGCCTTCCTGGAGGACCCGCCGGACATCGCTGGCGTCGGCAGACAGCCCGGAATCAGAACTGGGCAAGAAAGCGGAGGTCGTTCTCATAGTAGAGACGGATATCGTCGATGCCATACTTGAGCATCGCGATCCGCTCCACGCCCAGGCCAAAGGCAAAACCGGAGTACCGGTCAGGGTCATACCCGACCATGCTGAGAACGGCGGGATCGATGAGACCGGCGCCCAGGATCTCCAGCCAGCCCGTCCGTTTGCAGACCCGGCAGCCGGATCCGCCGCAGATGACACAGGCGATATCCACCTCGGCACTAGGTTCGGTGAACGGGAAGAAGCTCGGCCGGAACCGGACCGCCAGGTCATCGGAAAACATCCGGTGGATAAAGCTGGTCAGGACCCCCTTCAGATCGGCAAACGAAACGATCCTGTCCACCAGGAATCCCTCCACCTGGTGGAACATGGGGGTATGGGTGATATCGGAATCGCAGCGATAGACCTTGCCAGGTGCGATGTAGCGCAGCGGTGGTTCCTGCTTCTCCATGATCCTGGCCTGCATGGGCGAGGTATGGGTCCGCAGCAGGATCGAATCCGTGACATAGAAGGTATCGTGCATGTCACGGGCTGGATGGTGCCTGGGAATGTTGAGGGCCTCGAAGTTGTAATGGTCGGTCTCCACATCCGGCCCTTCGGCGACGGCAAATCCCATGCCCTCGAAGATGGAGCAGATCTCCTCCATGACCTGGGTCACGGGATGCAGCCGGCCAAAGGGAAGAGAGCGGCCGGGCAGACTCCGGTCCACCTCGACGTGCACTGCCTCGGGCGCGGCGAGCAGGGTCTCTTTCTTCTCCTCGAATCGCTGCTGGACCTCCTTCTTGATGGTGTTGGCCAGCTGACCGAGACGGGGCCGGTCCTCCTTGGGGACCTTGCCGAGGCGGCGCATGAGATTGACGATCAACCCTCCCTTACGGCCCAGATATTTGACCCGGAAGGGCTCAAGATCCTCACCACTGGTGATCTTCTCCAGGGCGGCCAGGGCCTCCTCCCGGAGCTGCTGGAGTTCGGCTTCCATTCTCTGATCAGGCCGAATGGTTCCCTGCAGTCTTCACCACCTCGGCAAAGGCATGGGGATCGACAATGGCGAGGTTGGACAGAACCTTCCTGTCCAGCTCGACACCGGCCTTTCGGAGGCCGCCCATCAGCCTGGAATAGCTGGTGCCGTTCATCTTGGCGGCTGCACCGATCCGGGTGATCCAGAGACGACGGAATTCCCGCTTCCGGGTCCTCCGGTCACGGTAGGCGTAACAGAGCGCCCGGTCCACGGCCTCGGTGGCGGTTCTGAATAACCGGTGCTTACCACCCCGGTAGCCTTTGGCCATCTTCAGCACTTTATTTCTTCTGCGGCGTGCCTTGAATCCGCGTGTTACACGTGGCATTCTTTCAACTCCAGTTTACCGGAAGCCGGGAACCAGAGACCCGCATCCGGAATGGTCTCCGCCTGCGGCAATTGCCCCCGGCAGTCTCTGGCAGGTTGGCTTCAGTTTTCATTGATTGGATTGTTGTGCCCGGCGTACCGGGTAGAGTAACAGGTCACCGATATCGCAATGACCTTGAAATACAGGGACCTCTGTAAAAGTTCAGCAGTTCGTCAGCTGTGCATGATCGTGGCTGGCCGGCAGGTAAGCGAGCGCAGCGAGACTCCGATAGCCCGCTATGCGGCCAGCCGGGAGCGCGTGCAGGTAAGTGTAGACTCCGGATGGCGTGCTGCTGAACATTTACGAAGCGGCACCTGACAACGTCCCTCCATCCCGCATTAGAGGTAGGGCAGCATCCGCTTCACCGCCCTGGTATCGGCGGCGGTGATCAGACCGGACTTGCGCAGGTTCCTTTTGCGCTTGGTGGACTTCTTGGTCAGGATGTGGGAGCTGTAGGCCTTGTTGCGCCTGATCTTTCCGGAGCCGGTGGCCTTGAAACGTTTCGCCGCCCCCCTGTTGGTCTTCATTTTGGGCATGA
>Ga0256833_1000222_pt1 | contig 45297 bp, 50 predicted proteins | sample 356284metaG_FD_190535 | JGI IMG/M metagenome (GOLD analysis project Ga0256833, IMG submission 190535) | Hydrothermal vent microbial communities from Mid Atlantic Ridge, Atlantic Ocean - 356-284 | ecosystem: Environmental > Aquatic > Marine > Hydrothermal vents | place: Atlantic Ocean: Mid... | reverse complement strand
CTACACCCTCTTTAACTTGGGCGCTTACAGTAAAAATATATAGGATCTTCTACCCGAAGTATTAAATAAGGTTCCCAGCCGGGCAAAGGAAAATTGGCACTCACGATGATAGTGCCCACGCGGACTTCCTTTTGGAGCTTGGGGGAAAGTTCGAGCAGGAGATCTGGAAAAAGATAACAAAAAATGACATCGTAACGGGAAAGATCTTCTTTAAAAAAGTTTTTACGTTTTATTTTTACTGGTACCCGCAAAAGAAGATTCCACAGACAAGCCAAAAAATAGGCCCAGGGGTTAATTTCAAACCCCACCCCTTTCACCCCGTAACGTTTAAAAGCAGCCCGCAAAAAGCGACCATCACCACAACCAAGATCTACCAAACGGGTTTCTGGCTCCATTGGCAAATTATCTAGAATAGCTTCTATTTTGGCTCGCGAAGTGGAAACAAAAAGGGCCCCCTTAGTCTTCCCCAAAACAAAAATTGTTGAAATAGCATAGCAAAGCTTGAGAAAAGCCAAAGGAAGCAAGACCAAAAGAATGGCTAGGAGGAAAATTTTCATCGGGTGATGATTTCGATCTCTTCAAAAGGATGATGCTGAATAAGGCGAATTTGCCCCCGAAGAGCAAGCTCAAGGAGGGCCAAAAAACAGGCAATCACCTCTTCACGGGAGAAGTCCTCCAAAAAGCTTCGAAAGCGGAGAACCTTTTCGCGGGCAAGCCTTTTGAGAATAAAATCCATCATTTCTGTCACCAAAATTTTTGACCTTGAAACTTCAAGTGGTGAGGGCGGCTTTCGAGAGAGAACATCTCTCAAAGCCGAAAGGAGTTCAAAGAGGGAAACAGAAAACCCTTCATGAGGAGTAGGGTCTTCTCCTGGAGGGACGAAAATATCTCGCCCTAAAATAGGTTTTGCGGAAAGAAATTCCGCTGCTCTTTGAAACTTAGCCAATTCAAGCAGAGGGGCAACTATTTCTTGACGTGGATCCGGCCTCTCCGCCGGGGCTTCGACTTCCTCTGCAGGAAGGAGCATCTGACTTTTAATGTAAAGGAGAGTTGAGGCCATAAGAAGATACTCTCCGGCGATATCAAGATCTAAGGCCTGCATCATTTCCAGATAAGCTAAATACTGTTCGGTAATAAGAGAAATGGGAAGATCAAAAATATCAAGCTTGTTTTTGCGCACCAAATGCAGTAATAAATCTAAAGGACCTTCAAAAACGGGTATCTTTACAATGCATTCTGACATCTTAAAAATAGAAGTTCTTTACAACCCTAAATGCCGTAATTGGCCCCAAATTTTAAAGCTCCTTGAAAAGGCTCTCAAAGAATTAGGACTTTCATTTCAAATATCTACCCGAGAAGTGAAAACCATCCAAGAGGCTGAAAAGTTAGCCTTTTGGGGCTCCCCAACCGTAAAAATAAACGGAGAAGATTTAGAGCCCAAAGCTTCCGGAAAGCCAGTTCTTACCTGACGGCCCTATCGCACCCCGGAGGGGCGCTTAAAACCTCTTCCTACTTACGAACAAGTTAAATCTTGGCTTCACAGGTTTGTATTATGAAAAAAGAGCCAGAAGAAATTTGCTTCCAACCCATAGGATGGGTAAAGACTGAGGCCAAGGAAGTCCCACGCTTTTATAAAATTTCCAAGGTAAGAGGAGAGATCCATATCCTGCCTAAGTACCAATTAGGGCTTAAAGATATCAAACCCGGAGAAGAAATCTGTGTGCTCTTCCACTTTCATAAAAGCCCCCCTTTTGATTTAAAGCGACATCTTATTCAAGAACCTCCGCATCGGCCGGGAGAAAAAAAGGGAGTCTTTAGTACTTGTTCTCCAGTCCGGCCTAACGCTATTGGTCTTTCTGTGTTAAAAGTGTTAGAAATAAACGAAAACGTTCTTAAAGTTGAAAGACTCGATATGTTTGACGGAACACCTATTTTAGATATTAAACCCTACAAATTCGAGGATGATGAAGCCTAAAAAATTTCTAAAATCTTTATTTTTTTGGTGTGGGCTGGTTGCCTTTTTAATTTTTTACCTTTCTCCGGCGAAAGCGGGTTTTTGGAACGAAATTGGGAAATTTTTAAAAAATCCAGCTTCCAAAGAAGAAAAGCTGCGGCCGGAAGAAATGACACAAGGTCTTAAAGAAGCTCTTTTGGTAGGGGTTAAACGGGCCATAAGTTACCTTGGTAACGCAAAAAATTTACTCCAAAACCCTTCTCTACGCATCCCCCCTCCCCCGAAGGTGGCTAAAGTGGCTAATTTTCTCCGCAAAGTTGGTTTTAAAAAACAGGTAGAAGATTTTGAAGAAAGCCTCAACGTAGCAGCAGCCAAAGCCATAAAAACGGCTTTTCCGATCTTCAAAGAGGCCATCTCCTCACTTACCATAGAAGATGCAAAACGCCTCCTCCGAGGGGGGGACACCGCCCTTACAGATTATTTTCGCGAAAAAACTTCTGACAAACTATATGAAAAATTCCGGCCCATTGTAAAAGAAAGCCTTTCACAAGTAGGGGTAACCCAAAAATACCAAGAATTGATCCAGGCTCCTTATGCCAGAAACTATATTAACAATACCAATTTGGACCTCGAGCATTATGTCACAAAGGCAGCCCTTGACCGTCTTTTTCGTGCATTGGCCCAAGAGGAAATCAAAATTCGTCAAGATCCCGCAGCCCGCACCACTGAACTCCTTAAGAAGATTTTTGGCTCCCTTTGATGCGCTGGCCAACAAAGGTAAGAATTCTAATTCCTGGTAAAATTAAATTTTCTTTCGTAAAAGACGGAGCCCTTTTTTATCAAAAAAGGCTCCAAAATTATCTTTTTTGTGAAATTCAGGAAAAAAGAGCCCCTCAAGCCAAAAATCCTCAAAAGGCAAAACTATTGGAAGGCAAAGCCCTTCTGCAAGGGCTTTCTCCTACAAGTTTTAAAATTGCATTGGATGAATGTGGTGTGCTCTGGGATTCCCTTACTTTTGCTAAAAAACTGGAAAAGATGCTTCCCTTGTACCGCGAATTAAATTTTCTGATTGGCGGTGCTTTTGGGTTGCATGAAGAAGTCTTAAATAATTCACAACTTAAGCTTAGTCTTTCTAAGTTCACCTTAAACCACGAAATCGCCCTTTTGGTACTTTTAGAACAGCTTTATAGAGCCCTGAGTATCCTTTCCGGTGAGCCTTACCACAAATGAGGCCTTTGGTAAGCGTTATCATTCCCACTTATAACCGGGTCAAATTTTTAGAAGAAGCTTTAAATTCCGTCTTTGCTCAGGATTATAGCCTCCTCGAAGTTATTGTAGTTGACGATGGATCTTCCGATGAAACTCCTCAAATTATAACTCGCTATCCCGTCAAATACTTAAAGGGACCCCGGCGGGGGGTAGCTACGGCTAGAAACCGAGGAATATTGGCTTCTCAGGGGGAATTAATTGCTTTTCTGGATAGTGATGACCTTTGGAAACCGCAAAAAATCAGGCGTCAAGTAGAATTTTTCGAACACAACCCCAGGGCAGTTGCGGTACAAACGGAAGAAATATGGATAAGAAAAGGAAAAAGGGTTAACCCCCGGCGCAAACATCAAAAACCTTCCGGATTCTTCTTCGATCGCGCTTTAAAACTTTGCCTGATAAGTCCCTCTGCGGTGATGTTGCGACGTAAAGTATTTCAAGAAATTGGTCTTTTTAATGAAAAGTTTCCCGTCTGCGAAGACTACGAACTTTGGCTTCGGCTTGCCGCCCGCTATCCTGTCTATCTCATTGAGGAACCACTAGTAGTAAAACGAGGAGGCCACGAAGACCAACTCTCTCGTACTCCAGGGCTTGATTGGTTTCGTCTCAAGGCCATTTATAAGATCTATCACGAACCGGTACTTTCCATTTCTATGAGACTTTTGGCTTTAAAGGAGGCCATTTTTAAAGGAAATATCTACCAACAAGGGGCCTTTAAAAGGGGAAAATTATGGGAAATTTGGGAAATAAGAAAGATGCTAAAAAATATTTTTTCCTCTCCCGGACTTCCACCTTATCCCGCCCTCAAAAATTGAAAGAAACCTTGGTAGTTTGAAACCTTTTATTTTATGTCTGATGAAAAAAGAAGGACTTTGGCTGACATCTATGTTGAAATTATTAGTGGGAACTTTTGTTCGATATTAACCATTACTTTCATAAGGTTTAATTTTATAAAGTTTCTAAAAATTGGCTTTAAAATCAAACGCAAAAATTTAAAGAAAATTTAGAGAGAGTCGATCTTAGTCTTAAGATGCTTGACAAGAGACTTTTTGGACGTTTTGAGGTAAAGTTTAATTGTTCTCTAGCTTTTGAGGGGGATTTTAAAGTCTACCAAGCCCACCTCTTAGATTTAAGTTTAGGAGGTTTTAGAGCCCTTACTGAAGCCCCCCTTTCTTCAGGAAAAATAGTCTATTTTTCTTTTAACTCTAATCCCCCTATTAAAGGGATAGCCCGAGTTGTATGGGTTAAACAGTCAAATAGCGCCTATAAATATGAGGCAGGATTTGAAATAATAGATCTTAAAGATCGTTTTCGAAAGGCTCTTCAAGACATAATAAGCGAACTAACCCTTAACCTTTCCGATGCCTATTTTCGTTAGCTAATCTTGGCTCCTGGGGAAATATCTTTTTCGGGGGTCAAAAGGGTTAAGTTTTTTTCATCTTTGGCTGCCAAGATCATCCCTTGCGAAACCACTCCTCTTATTTTGGCAGGCTTAAGATTGGCGAGCAAAACTACTTTTTTCCCGACTAGGCTTTCTGGATTGTAAAATTCGGCTATTCCTGCCACTACTGTCCTCTCTTCTGGACAACGCACCGTAAGCTTTAAGAGTCTGTCTGTCCCGGAAATCCGTTCTGCAGCTATAATTTCAGCTATTCGGAGGTCAAGTCGGGTAAAATCTTCAAAAGAAACCTCTTCAAGCATTTCTTTCTCCTCGTTTTTTGGAGATGAAACCTCTGGAGTTTGTGGCATTTCGACCCTTGGAAAAAGGGCCTTGCCGCGTGAGATCTTGAGACCAGCCTTTAAAACACCAAAACGTTTTAATGCGGAAGAATTCAGATGCTCTTGGGGAGAAAGGCCTAAATTGGTGAGGATTTTCTCGCAAGAATCAGGCATTACCGGCCAAAGGGCTACCGCAAGCACGCGCAAAACCTCAAGTAAATAATAAATTACCGTGGCCAGGCGCTGTCTTTTACCCTCTTTGGCAAGCCCCCAAGGAGCTTGATAATCTACATAACGATTGGCCTCTCGTACTAATTCCCAAAGCTCAGTAAGGGCACGGTGGAACTGAAAAGCTTCCATTTCGTTAAGGTAGATCTTTACTTTGCTTAAAGCTAAATCTTCCAAAGCCCGGTCCTCGGGGAGAGGCTCTGTAGGAGCTGGAACCTCGCCTCCAAAATATTTCTTCGCCATGGTGAGGGTTCGATAGACAAGGTTTCCGAAATCGTTAGCCAAATCAGCATTAATCCTAAGGACCAGGGCCTTTTCACTAAAATTGGCATCCAGCCCAAAGGCCATCTCGCGCAAAAGAAAATAGCGCACTTGATCGCAACCATATTTATCAACCAGCTCTTTAGGACGTACTACGTTTCCTAAAGACTTAGACATCTTGGCTTCACCGAGATTCCAGTAGCCATGAACATGGAGTTGGGCAAAGGGAGGAAGCCCCAAGGCCTTCAGCATAATAGGCCAATAGATAGCATGTGGCTTTAAAATATCTTTAGCAATAACGTGGTGCGCCGGCCAGAACTTTTCCCAATTAGGATCTTTGGGGTATCCAATACCAGAAAGATAATTAAGAAGGGCGTCAAACCAAACATAAGTTACAAAATTGGGATCAAAAGGTAGCTCTATCCCCCAAGTAAGACGTGATTTGGGTCTTGAGATACACAAATCTTCGAGATCATCTTTTAAAAAAGAAAGGATTTCGTTCCGATAACGGGAGGGCGTGATAAAATTTGGATTCCTTTCGATGTATTTCCGAAGCCAACCTTGATATTTAGAGAGTCGGAAAAAATAATTGGCCTCTTTTAGAGGTGTAGGGGGGGTGCGGTGATCAGGACAAAGGCCGTCAACTAATTCTTTTGCTGTGAGGAAGCGTTCACAACCGAAACAATAGAGACCCTCATATTCATCATAATAAATATCGCCTTGTTCATAAATTTTCTGAAGTACATAACGGACCACCTCTTTGTGTTCTGGATCTGTGGTGCGGATAAAACGCGTATAAGAAATATTGAGAAGCGGCCAGGTATCTCGGAAAAGTTTGCTCATGAAGTCCACATATTGTTGGGGTGAAAGACCCTTTTTCCGGGCCGCCTGAACAATCTTATCTCCGTGTTCATCAGTACCAGTAAGAAAAAAGACCTCTTCCCCAAAAAGGCGTTTAAGACGGGCTACTACGTCTGCCACCACGGTGGTATAGGCATGACCAAGATGAGGTTCAGCATTTACGTAGTAAATGGGGGTGGTGATGTAAAAAGCCATTTTATTTCTCCTTCCGGAACTCCTTCATGGGGATCTCTATTTCCTGACCCTGAGAAGTTTCAATGGTAACCGAATGCCGGAAAATATTATAGCGCACCACCCGTCCTTCATAATCTGGCAGAGAGATTTTTTTGCCAATTTTAGGCAGCGAGGCGGCAAGTTCGGCGTAAACATTGTGTTCAAAGAGAAGACAACAAAGAAGACGACCACAAAGCCCGGAAATCTTTACCGGATCTAAAGGGAGGCTCTGTTCCTTGGCAATTTTAATGGAAACAGGATCAAACTTCCTAAGAAAACTTGCGCAGCAAATTTCTCGCCCACAACAACCTATCCCCCCTAACATTCCAGCTTCGTGCCGGACTCCTATTTGCCGCATTTCAATTCGAGTACGCAAAGCTCTCACCAGATCCTTTACCAGTTGCCGAAAATCAATCCGCCCGTCTGCAGTGTAATAAAAAGTAACCTTGCTGCGGTCATAAAGGCGCTCCACCCGTACCAACTTCATCTCAAGTCCCTGTTCTCGGGCTAATTGCTCGCAAATACTCCAAGCCTTTTCTTCAAACCTAATATTTTCTTTATAACGGCTTATTTCTTTTAAGGAGGCCAATCGTTTAATTTTGGGAAGAGCCTCAAGATTCAAGGGTAAAAATACCGCCGGCGAAATAACTTTGGCTACCTCCGGGCGCTCCCCTAAATCTAAAAGAACCATATCTCCTGGTTTGAGGGAAAGACCTGTTGCCACAGCATGAAGCCCGGGAAAATTGTCTCGCAAAACCACTTCGACAACGTAAGGTTTGGCAGAGCTTCTAGAAGATCTTTTTACCCTTCCCTCTTGTTTTCCAAAGGAGCGCTGACTCCGATTTTCACGTGTATTCTTCTCTTTCATTGGGCCAAGATCATCACTTTTAAATGCGGAAGAGATTTTACAACCTTTTTATAAATTTTCATCAGACACTTAGCTTTCGGAAAAGTTCTCTTAGAAGGGCCGGATGTTTGATTCCGGGAGCGATCTCTACCCCAGAATTTACATCTATCCCATAGGGCTTGACCATCCTTATGGCCTCAAGAACATTTCCAGGGCCAAGTCCACCGGCCAGAATAAGTGGCAGGCCGAATTTTTGGGCTTCACAAGCCAAACGCCAATCAAAAGTTTTTCCGGTCCCACCAGGAATTCCCCTTGAAAAAGTATCCAGAAGGATACCCCCTACACATCCCCGGTAAGATGCAATTTGTTTTAGATCTTGAGATCCCTTTATCCGAAAGGCCTTGAAAACCCGCGGAAAAAATTGGCGGCAAAAAAGAGGGTCTTCTTCCCCGTGGAGCTGGATTAGATCAAGCCCCACCTGCTTTCTAATATGGCGAATTTTTTCAGGACTTTCATTTACAAAGACCCCCACACGAAGCAAAAAAGGGGGAAGGGCCTGACTAATCTGGGAAGCCCTTTCTGGAGAAATATAACGGGGACTTTTGGGATAAAAAATAAAGCCTACCGCTGAAGCTCCTAGTTCTGCAGCTAGTAAAGCGTCTGTTAATCTTTTAATACCGCAGATTTTGACTTTGATCATCTTTTACGGGAACTCCTCGCCCGCCGCAGGGATTTCTTTTGATATTTAAAAGTTTTTGTCTTTTTGGAACGTTTGAAAAACTTTGGAGTATCTATATCCAGGTCAAAGGGATTGTCAAATTCGATCCATCTGCCCCCTATTTTGAGATCCAAGTCACCGTCTTCCTCAAAGCGGTAAATGAAGGGGAAGTGGGGCGGTGGAGGGGAATCCTTTTCTAAAATGTATTCTTTCCCTTTGTAAATTACTTTGGCAGTAAAAGGAGAAAGAAACTCCACTTCAGGGAATTCCTCTGGCCCCGAACAGGCGAGCAATATGAAAAGACTTATCAGTAAGAGCCAAAGACGCATATACCCTTTCAATGACAAATAATATTTTTTGCGTTAGAGTATCACAAAAAATTTTCAAGGAGGCAACTTGGGGAAAGCCTCTGTTCTTGACGAAAAGGTTTTGGTTCTCAACCGGAGTTATCAAGCCGTTCAAGTGACAACGGTACAGAGGGCAATCTGCCATTTGGTAAAAGGTACCGCCAAGGTTATCACACCCGACTGGACGACCCATACTTTAGAAGAATGGATAGAAGCTTCGCGTTTTTATACCAATGGTAATGGGAAGATGATTCACAGCCCAAGTCTTTCTTTTTTAGCCCCTGACGCCATTTATCTTGTCACCTTTGACCGTCTTCCCAGGGTAGAAGTGGTATTTTCGCGAGCCAATCTTTTAATTCGTGACCGCTATACTTGCCAGTATTGCGGCAAAAGCGTCAAGAATCCCAAAGATCGCACCATCGACCATATTCTTCCCCGCTCCCGCGGGGGCAAAACCACCTGGGACAACGTGGTTCTTTGCTGCCGAAAATGTAATCTCAAAAAGGGAGACCGCACGCCAGAAGAAGCCGGGATGAAACTTCTTAGCAAACCTCGGGCCCCGCGTTGGGAAAGCCTTATTATGGAAGACTTTCCCCGCGAGAAAAAAAAGGCTTGGCGTCAATTTTTGGAATACGCGGGGCTTCCAGAGTTCGAAAATTAATGTTCAAGGATTCTCTTCACATCTAAAATAACAAGCAAACGGTCTGGTAACTTAGACACGTTCTTTACAAACTGAATATCAAGCCCTTCAATAACTTCTGGAGGATCTTCAATTTGTGAAACGGGAATCTCAAGTACGTCACCAACTTGCTCTACCAAGAGACTTAAAGGCTCTTCGTCCCGGCCTATAATGACATTGTGGTGAGCCTCTTTCTCCCTTTTAAGTCCAATTCTTTGGGCAAGGTCGATAGCGGTAAGAATTTGGCCTCGCAAATTAATGATGCCAGAAACAAAAGAAGGGGCCTGGGGCACCGGGGTAATATCAAGAGAACGGTTGATTTCTACGACTTCTTCTACTGGTAAGGCAAAGAGAAAATCTGCCAACCAAAAAGTAATAAACAGTCTACTTTCCTCGGCAAGTGCCAGTTTTTTCTCTTCAGCTTTGGTAGCCGGAAGTTGCATCTTGTGCCTCCTTTTCCATGATTTCAGCGAATTCTTTTAATTTTTTTCGGGCGGTAGGGGGAAGATCTAAAGGAAAAACTACCTCCACCTTTATCAAAAGATCTTCCCGGCTTCCATCTTCCCTGTAAGGACCTCGATTGGGAAGGGTAAAGAAGGTTCCGGGTTGAAAACGTGGGGGAAGAAAAATTTTTTCGTAACCTTCAAGGGTTTCCACCTCAAGAGGCCGGCCTAAAGCAAAATTCCAAAAAGAAACTGCTACCCGACTTACTAATTGTCTTCCCTCAAAAACAATGTTTCCACTAGGATGAACCTGTAGCTCAAAAAATATATCTACTTCGTTTTCTTCCCGGGGCGGAAGATGGAGGATATCGCCAGGACGTGCCCCAAGAGGCAATTTTAAAATTAGCTCCCTTTCACCAGAGATCTCTCCTCGTCCGCGACAGTGGGGACAAATATCTACAAAGACTTTTCCTCTTCCGCCACAGCGAGGGCAAACTATCTTCAAGTGCCTTTTAGCTCCAAGAAATTCAATTTCTCCCTGACCTTCACAAAGAAGACACTTTTCTTTCCGCCCTGAGGGATTTTGCCCTTTCCCATGACAATGAGGACAAATCTTTGGTTTACCTGGAACTACTACTGTTACCGTAGCCCCCAGAGCAAGTTCTTTGGCTGTCACATCAAGGAAAGATAGAAGGTAGTTGTCGCCTCGTGGTCTTTCTTTAAAAATTCTTAAGCGATTGGGAGATAAGCGGGCACAAAGAAAGTCGTAAGAACGCTTAAGTTCTAAAAAAAGCTCCTTCTTTCCACCCAAATCAGGATGGAGCTGGCGCGCCTTCTCCCGAAAGGCGCGCCTTATTTCCTCCAAGTTTGCCTCTGGACTTATGCCGAGGATACGGTAAGGGTCAAAAACCTTCATGCCGCCTGGGCATATTTTCTATTGAGGAGGTCTGCCAGGGCCTCCAGCACCTTCGAACGTTCCAATTTTACCTGATATTCATCGATTCCAGCTTCAAGCCCCCGCCGTTTGTGTTCGTCGCTAGCAAGAGAAGTAAGAGCCATGATCGGCAGGTTTGCTAACCGCTCGTCAGCTCGAATCTTCTTTGCCAGTTCAATTCCTGTCATATGGGGCATTTCGATGTCAGTAATGAGCACGTCAAAAGATTCCTTTTGGAGCTTCTCCCAGGCTTCAAGACCATCTGTAGCAGTTTCAACTTCGTAACCTGCTGCTGACAAATAGTTGGCGATCATCTGACGGAAGAAGGGAGAATCTTCTGCCAGAAGCACCCGGTAAGGGCGCTCTTCTTGGGGAATAATCTTCATAAAGAAGTACGGATCGTGCATTTCAATAATCTTGTAAACATCAAGAAAGAGGGTGGTGCGGTCTTTGATAATGGCAGAACCCAAAACCCCTTCGATCTGGTAAAGTCGTTCGTCAAGTTTTACGTGGGTCTGTATACTATCCACGATGCGAGATACCAGAAAAGCCACTTCTCGTTCTCCTTCTGCAAAGACTAGGAGATGATACTCGTCCTGTTCGGGAAGAGGCTGGATGGGAAGATAATTTTCAAGTCGGATGATGGGCATACTGCGCCCGCGGTACTGAACAATTTCTTTGCCACCTACAAATTCGAGTTTATCCGCCTTGATTTTGTCAAGCCGTGCTACCAGAGCCAAGGGAATGGCAAATTGTTCTTCGGGTGAAACATTAAAGAGAAGAATAAATTGCTGCTCATCTTCAGTCAGCGTACTCCGAGAGGTGGTCTCTTCCTTAACTCGGTCCACATCTTCTACCTTGAGACCGATTTTGCGAGAGATTCCTACCACGTCTAAGATGAGGGCCATTTTCCCATCCCCCATAATGGTAGCCCCAGCAAAAATGGAGATATCTTTGAAGTGCTTACCAAGAGGTTTGACCACTATTTCCTCAGAGTCCCAGATTTCATCTACCACCAGGCCGAAATCCATGGCCCCAGAATTAAGAATTACAAGACTTTCATTTTCGCGCGCTTCGGCCTCCAGGCCCAGAATTTTCGAAAGCCTAATAATGGGGACCATCTCTCCCCGCAGACGGAAGAATTCAGAATCTCCAATCTGGTGGATATTTTTCCGAGTTTCAGAAGAAAGACCCACCAGCTCCCGCAAACTTACCTGTGGAATAGCATAGCGTTGCCCTTCGCAAGTAACCACCAAGGCTGGAATGATAGCAAGAGTCAGAGGAATCTTGAGCCTTACCGTGGTACCTGCTCCAAGAACCGTTTGAATATCAATACTTCCCCCGAGCTTCTCCACATTGGTTTTCACCACATCCATCCCAACTCCACGGCCGGAAATATTGGTGACCTGTTTGGCAGTGGAAAAGCCGGGCTTAAAAATAAGGGCTAGCGCTTCTCTGTCGCTCATTTTTTCCGCTTCTGCAGGGGTAATAAGGCCTTTTTCAATGGCCTTTTGTTTGACTTTCTCTACATCAATACCACGCCCGTCATCTTCGATCTCAATTACCACTTGCCCACCTTCGTGATAAGCGCGAAGCACCAAAGTACCCACCGGGGGTTTGCCCAGCTGAACCCTCGTGTCCGGATCTTCGATCCCGTGATCAATGGAGTTTCGAACTAGGTGGGTGAGAGGATCCTTGATGGCATCAATGATAGAACGGTCAAGCTCGGTGTCTGCCCCTTCAATACGCAGGTTAACTTTCTTGCCTGTAGAACGGGCTAAATCCCGTACAATGCGAGGAAATTTATTAAACACGTTTCCGATAGGCTGCATGCGGGTTTTCATGATCTTTTCTTGGAGTTCAGTGGTTACCAGTGATAAATTCTGAGTGGCATTCTGTAATTCCGCATCACTGATACGAGAAGCAATCTGAACAAGACGATTGCGGGAAAGGACCAATTCTCCAGCAAGATTCATGAGTTGGTCAAGGAGTTTTACATCCACCCGCACGTGGGTCTCGGTAAGATGGACGTGGGGAACGGCTTTTTCTTCCTTCTTGGGAGAAGAAGGTTTAGGGGCTTCAGGTTTGCTCTCTGCTTCAGGTTTTGCTCTTTCTCCTTTAGCCTCACCTTCTTCTGGAGCCTTAACTTCCTCTGGAGTTTTCTCTTTTTCATCTTTGGCAGCACTTTCTTCTGATGTAGCACCAGTTTCAGATGGAGAAGCTTCTTTAGTTGCTTCTTCTTGGGATTTATCTCCCGTTTGAGTGCCTCCACTTTCGGCTTTTTTCGCCACTTTTTCGGCAAAATTTCTCAAATCAACCAGAAAATCTAAATAGGTTTCGTCTACAGGTTCTTTACCCGTTTCTTCTAGAGCAGCAATAATGGCTTTGATATAGTCTACGGCTTTTAGAAGTACGTCTATAGTCTCTTCATCAGCAACTACCAGACCATCACGAAGTTTGGAAAGAATATCTTCAGCAAAATGGGCAATAGCCTCAAGAGTCTTGAAGCCAAAAAACCCCGCGGTGCCTTTGATGGTATGAATAGTTCGAAAGATGCTCGAAAGGAGTTCGCGATCTTCCGGGCGTTGTTCAAGCTCTACAAACTCCTCATCGAGCCTTTCTAGATTTTCTTTAGCCTCAGTAATGAAGTCTTTGAGGACATCTTCTTCAAAACCCATAAATCCCTCCCAAGCATTTTAACTATGCGTTTTTCCAGATAATTCGAAACAAATCCCGCAAAGCTTTAATCCTTAGCCCTCCCACTGGTAACAAATTGTGCGCCCGATCACTTTACGTTTAAAACCTGCGGGCATACCCTGGGGGCTTTCTGTAGCCCCAAGGAAAAGATACCCTTTTGGTTTCATAACTTTGGCGATATTTTGGAGGACTTTGGCTTTTACTTCTTGGGAAAAATAAATGAGCACATAGCGGCAGAAAACCACATCAAATTTCCCTAGCGTAGGAGGAAGAGGATCTACCAAGTTCAATTTACGAAAAATGATCATTCGTCGTAGCTTTTCATTAACCACCCATTTGGAACCGTTCTGTTTGAAGTATTTGACCAAAAAAGTCACCGGAAGCCCTCGGTTGACTTCAATCTGGGAATAAGCTCCTTTTTCCCCTTTTTTCAGGGCCTCGCGTGAAATGTCAGTGGCAAGAATCTGGATACGCCAGGAGAGAAGATCCGGGAAATACTCGTGAATAAGCATGGCAAGGCTGTAAGCCTCCTGGCCGGTAGAGGCTGCTGCTGACCAAAAGCGAAGCTCTTTCTCTCGCGCCCGAAGTTTTTTTAGTTCCGGGATAACTTCCTTGCGCAGGGCCTCAAAGGGATGTTGATCCCGGAAAAAATAGGTCTCATTGGTGGTCATAGCCTCGATAATATCGTCCCGGAGTTGAGGGGTAAGACGCTTTGAGGCCACCTGGTAGAGTTGATTTACATCGCGATAATTGAGAGCTCGGGCTAACTCGCGTAACCGGCTTTCAATAAGGTAAGCCTTTTCCTCTTTGAGGACGATACCACTATGTTTTTGCACCAAATCTGCAAAAAAGCGATAAACTTCAGGCCTCATGCTGCGATCCGTTGCAAAAAGATTTTTTGGAGAAAATTTGGAATTTCAGAAAGAGGCAGCACATAATCTGCAATACCAGCCTCCACCACTGCACGAGGCATGCCATAAACCACAGAAGTGGCTTCATCTTGCGCCACGATAAGGGCTCCTTTTTCCTTCATCAGCTTGGCCCCTGCTAGACCATCATGCCCCATGCCGGTAAGGATGACACCTACACTGCGGCCGCCATATACTCTGGCCACCGAACGAAAAAGGACATCAACCGCCGGACGACAGCTATTCTCTGGCGGGCCTTTGTGAAGGTGTATGACCTTGTTGGTACCTACGCTCTTCACTTCCATGTGCTTGTCTCCAGGAGCAATAAAAACTTTGCCTGGTGTGAGGGGATTTCCTTCGGCAGCTTCCAAAACTTTGAGGGCAGAAAGTTGATCGAGCCTCTGAGCAAGCTGAGCGGTAAAAATAGGTGGCATATGTTGGACAATGAGTATAGGTACCGGGAAATTTCCCGGAAGACGCGGAATAACCTCTGCCAAGGCCTTAGGGCCACCGGTGGAGACCCCGATAGCTACCACTTCGCGCTTGCCGGAAAGAATAGAGCGTGAATAAGTCGGTTTAGAGATTGGACGCGGACGAGAAACCCTGGGAGGGCTTGCAAGTCGTGCAGATGGCCTTGGAACGGCAGATTTTATTTTTGGAACAAGCTCTTCCTGAATACGTTTGATACTTTCAGAAAGAGACCGGCTTGAAGGTTTGGTAACAAAATCGAAGGCTCCAAGTGAAAGGGCCTTTATGGTCTCCTTGGCCCCTTTCTCTGTAAGGGAAGAAAACATAATTACCCGGGCCTTCGGATAGACCTTGCGGAGCTTCTCTAAGGCTGTAAGCCCGTCCATGATAGGCATTTCAATATCGAGAGTGATTACGTCTGGGCGCAGACGCGGGGCCTTCTCGACCGCTTCTTTTCCATTACTTGCCGTACCAGTTACTTCTATCTCGCGATCTGCGCGCAAGGCCTCAGTAATGAGCTTGCGCATGATAGGACTGTCGTCTACTACCAAAACCTTGATCTTTCTCACAGAGACGCCTCCTCAAGGAGCCAACGAATCTTCGCCTCTAACATCTCCTGGTCAAAAGGCTTCATGAGGTATTCGTTAGCACCGGCCATGATGGCATCGATTACACTCTTTTCCTGGTTCTCCGTTGTAACCATCATTACTTTGATGTGGTTCCATGCCTCATTGGCCCGTACTTTTTTGAGAAATTCGTAACCGTTCATGACCGGCATGTGCCAGTCAAGAAGTATCAGTTTAATGTCTGGATTTTCCTGAAGGACCTTGAGGGCCTCCTCGCCATTTTCTGCCTCCACCACGGAGTAACCCATTTGGGAAAGATAACGCCTCTCTATTTGCCTGATGGATTTAGAATCATCGACCACCAGTACCTTCATGGAAATCTCCTCGCCGGCTCACGGCACTTTTTAATCTCTCTACTACTTCGGCATCTCACCCCAGATCCTTAAGCCAAATCCGAAAGACAATCGGCTCACGGAGTGAAGCAAAAAATCTATTAATGGATCCTTCGCCTGGCCCTTCGCTCCGCTCAGGGCTTCGGCTCAGGTGACTACCTTCCACCGTCATGCTGAGGGAGCGAAGCGACCGAAGCATCCATTGCTGGATCCTTCGCCTGCGCTCAGGATGACGGGAAAGGAGAGGCGCTTCGTTCAGGAGGACAGGAAAAGGGGGAAAGCTCAGGCTGACGGCTTACCATGGTCATTCTGAGAGAGCGCTTCTTTTTCGTCATTCTGAGGACCCGCAGGGCCCGAAGAATCCAGGAATGGATCCGTTAGACCAACCGAAAAAATCCAGAGGTCCAAAAAATTATAAAATCCCAACATGGCTTCTCTCTGGTATAATGCCCTTATGAAGGAGAGGAGAAAGCTTCCTGTCGGCATTCAAAGTTTTGTCGAAATCCGTACTGAAAATTACTACTACGTGGATAAAACCACTTTCGTCAAAAAACTCATTGAGGAAGGTAAGTATTATTTCCTTTCCCGCCCCAGGCGTTTCGGAAAAAGCCTATTTCTTGATACCTTGCGCCAAGCCTTCCTCGGCAGGCGTGAACTCTTCGAAGGCCTTTATTTAGAGGAAAGCTGGGACTGGTCGAAGAAATATCCCGTAGTCTATATTTCCTTTGGGGCGGGGGTGCATCGAAGTGTTGAAGAACTACAAAATACCTTTCAAGAAATATTCCTCGAACACGAAAAATTTTACCAGGTAAAATTGACTTATCCTTCAATTAAGGGACGTTTTAAAGAACTAATAGAAATCCTCGTAGAAAAATGCAACCAGAAGGTCGTGGTCCTCATTGACGAATACGACAAACCCATCCTCGATAACATTCACAAACCGGAAGTTGCCGCCGAAATCCGCGAAGAACTCAAAAACTTCTACTCCGTCCTCAAAGATGCCGACCCCTACCTCAAATTCTGCTTCTTAACTGGTGTTACCAAGTTTTCTAAGGTTTCTATCTTCTCCGGCCTCAATAACCTGAAAGACATAACCATCCATCCCGAATACGCCACTATTTGTGGCTACACCCAGGAAGAATTCGAAAAAACCTTTGCCGACCGCCTTGAAGGCGTTGATCTTGAAGAAGTCCGCCGCTGGTATAACGGCTACTCCTGGCTTGGTGAGCCAGTTTACAATCCCTTTGACATCTTGCTTTTTCTTGATAGTAGGGAATTCCGCCCTTACTGGTTTGAGACCGGCACCCCTACCTTCCTCATCAAACTACTTACCGAGAGGAAGTTTTTTATCCCTGAGCTTGAGCACCTTGAGGTGGGAGAAGAACTCATAGAAAGCTTTGAGATAGAATCCATTAAGCCGGAGACGATTTTATTTCAGACGGGCTATCTCACCATTGAGAAAAGATATGAAATCATGCCTGGAGAGGCAGTTTATTTGTTGCGTTTCCCAAACGTAGAAGTGAGAAAGGCTTTTTCAGACCATCTATTGAATTATTTTCTGGAAGACCTTTCAAAGAAAACAGCAAACAAGATACGGATGGCGCGGGTGTTGAAAGAAGGGAAAGTCAGCCAGATGATGGAGGTGTTTCGCGCCTTCTTTGCCTCCATCCCGCATGATTGGTATCGGAAGACGGAGCTTTCGGGCTACGAGGGCTTTTATGCGAGCATCTTTTACTGCTATTTTGCGGCACTGGGGCTTGAGGTGCGGGTGGAGGACGCCACAAACCAAGGGCGGTTAGACATGGCGGTGCTCTTTGAGGGTAGGTGTTATCTTTTCGAATTCAAAGTGGTGGAGTCTGAGGCCGAGGGCAAAGCGCTTTTGCAGCTCAAGGAGAAGCGCTACTTTGAGAAGTATGAGGGTAGGTGTAAAAAGATTTTTCTCATCGGTGTGGAATTCAGCAAGCGAGAAAGAAATATCGTCTTTTTTGAAGTGGAGGAAATTTCACAGAGGGAGTAACAAAATTGTCCTAATCTGATTTAGGCCCTCGAATTATCTTCCTCTAAAACTCACTACAAGGCTTGCTGTATCCGTTCCCTTGCTTCCTAGCAAAAAATTATCTAAGTCTGTTTTTCATTCAACTGAAACAAAAATATTGATGTCTAGTAAGAAAAAAGCATAACCGCCCGAAACCTCCTTACATCTTAAAAACCTATTAAATCTCTCAAGATCTCAAATAAGTTAATTTTTTCTTAAAGACTAAAATTAAAAGATCCGATATGGAATGGCAGCAAAAAACTTTTGAGGGGGGGTAACGATGAATTTTTGGCAAAGGCTCTCTGTAAAAAGCAAACTTTTTGTAATAAAGGGATTAGGTATCTTTTCTCTCCTGCTTGTCTTTGGGATCAATTATTTCTCAACCAAAAATATAAGCCTTTCATTAACAGACTACGAAGATACTTTCGAAATTGCAGACCAGTTTGACAAAATAGAAGACAATTTGGGACAGATAAAAGACGCCTTTTCAAATATTCTCCTCGGCGTTCTTCCTCCTTCAGAGGGAGCACAAGAAATAGAGAGTCTCCTTGTGGAAACCGAAAATGAATGGAATGCCTTTTTGAAAAAAGCCCGGGCCGAAAACAGATTTATTGACCTTTCAAAACTTGAGACCTTCTTCGAAAAATTGCCCCTTAAAATAGAACCAGCCCTAAAAGCCCTTAGGGAAAATAATTTAGCAACCTTTAAAGCCGTCCTTCAAAAAGATCTTGGGCCTTATTTCGAAGATTTTGAAAAATATAGTGCTGAATTATCAAACTTTTTGGAACAGCGTTCATCTAAAGCATACAAAGAGATTCTAAAAGAACTGGCCCGAGGGGAAAAAGAAACGCTTTTAGTCTTTCTGATAGCCTTTGTCCTTTTAGGAAGTATGGGAATTGTGATTATCCGTCAGATCGAAAGTGGGCTCAGGGAAGTCATGAATGGTTTGGTCGAAATGGGCCATGGCAAATTTTTAAAGGCCGTAAAAGTGACTTCTAAAGACGAGCTTGGAAGGCTTGCCACGGCCTGTAATTCTCTTCTTTGCGGCATAGGCCAGATCTTGAAGACTTTAAAAGTTCAGACTGAGGCCCTCACTAAGGCTTCTCAAAATCTCTCTCAGGTTGAAGGGGTGGTAAATGAAAATGTAGAAGATATTGGGCACTTTGCCCGTGAGGTGGCAGCTGCAGCCGAACAAGTCACAGAAAACCTGAAGACCGTCTCCCAGGCTATTGAAGAGCTCAGCACTGCCACCCAGGAAATCGCCCAAAATGTAAATGAAACCGCTAACATTTCTCAAGAAGCCAGAGAAAAGGCCGAAATTGCTACGCGAGTTATTACCGGGCTTAAAGAAAGTTCTCAAAAGATTGGCCAGATCGTCCAGGTGATCAACCAAATTGCAGATCAAACCAATCTCCTGGCCTTAAATGCCACCATCGAGGCGGCACGTGCAGGAGAAGCTGGCAAAGGCTTTGCAGTGGTAGCCAATGAAGTCAAGGAACTTGCCAAACAGACCTCTAAAGCCACTGAAGAAATTACCGGCATGGTAAGTACTATCCAACAAAACGTAGATGAAGCCGTGGAGGCTGTACATTCCGTAGACGAAATTATCACCAAGATCGGAGATCTGGCCACCGGAATTGCCTCTGCTACCGAAGAACAAACCGCCACCACCGAAGACATCAACCGCAGCGTCCAAGAAGGAATAAGTGGTGTCATCCAGGTAAACGATCAGATCAAAGAACTTGCCCAAAAGGTAGGCCACATCGAAGAGGTCTCAGCCGAGCTCAAATTGGCTGAAGAAGCCGTGGCTGACATTGTAGAAGAAATAAATACCGTTAATCACTCTTTTGAAGTAGAAGAAACCGCCTTGGCAACCGCAGGAGAAAGGGCCGAAGAAAGTATCAAAGTGCTTGGCATGACCCTTCAACACTTTCAATGGCGGGAAAGGCTTTTAATTGGCATTCTCGAAAAGAAAAGACCAGACGTCCACACAGATCCTTCCCGATGTGCCCTTGGTAAATGGCTGGCCTCTTTCAAGGCCCCTAATGCGGAAACCGCAGAAATTGTCAGACATTTAGACCCCGAACACCAAGAGCTCCATCGCAGCGCCGAGGAGGTAATCCACCTTATCGAAAACAATGTCCCCACACAAGAAATATATCCGGTGTTAAAAGAGAAAATCTCTCCCAAAGTAAAGCGCGTCGTTAGCTACCTTACAGATCTCCGGAAAGAGCTCGAAAAGTTTGATTAATCCTGCCCAAAGCCCCTCCCCTCCCTTCAGTGCTTGCAAGGGAGGGGCAAGATTGAGCAGAATGTCGCTATCCTTACTCCACCACTTCCCCCTATTCGCCACTCTCCATTCGCCCTTCAAAGTAGGCCGTAGTGGCGTAGGATTTCGGCCAGGCGTTTGTCTCCTTTGGCTAGTTCACGCAGGGCCTCGATCAGAGAACGAAGCTTTCCTTCCCTCTCAAGATAGGCCACCGTCTCTTCACGGGCCTTGCGGATGATGGTGCGCCGGTCCCACCAGGCAAAGGCAATCACCGCCACCACAAGCGAAGTAAAAATCGCCAGCACCTTCATGAAAAAGAGTTGCTCCTCAAAGCGCTTGTTTGTGTCCACCCGAAGCTCCTCAAAGCGCTTGTTCATGTCCGCCCGAAGCTCCTCAAAGCGCTTGTCAACTTGTTCAAAACGTTTGTCAACTGACTCTTTGAATTCTCGAAATTGGGCCTCAAACACTGCCTGTCTCTTTTCCATCTCAAGGAGTTTTTCATAGATCATCTCGTTGGTTACCCTAGGAGCCTTGTCTCCAGCTAAGCTCACCCCGGGAAATGCCACCAGGAGAAGAAAAAGAGCTGCCAGAAAAAAATAGCTTTTTTTCATCATTTCACCCTCTTTTTATTTATATTATTTATACCATAAAACTAAAATCTCTCCCCTTCCAAGCTGACTTTCCCCGTTTTATGTAAAAGAAGTTTCTAGAGCAAAAGAACAGAAAAAATTCTTAATCCTCGGGTAGTAGCTGATGTACTTTTTTAAAGCAGAAACCCATTACTATCCGGGCTCCAGAGGCCTCGGCAAGCCTTTGAGCCTCCTCGTTTACAATTCCCTCCTGGAGCCAGATATTTTTAACCCCACGCGCTAGAGCCTCTTCTACAATAGGCAACACCATATCCGGCCGCCGAAAAATGACCACCGTATCGATCTTTATTTCGGCAGGAATATCGCGGAGAGAAGGATAACACTTCTTACCGAGGATTTCTTTTTGCCCCGGATTGACTGGAATGACCTCAAAACCTTTCTCCAGGAGATATTTCATCACCTGGTGGCTTGGCCTCTCCTCTTTGGGGCTTGCCCCTACTAGAGCTATGGTCTTCGTCTGACGAACTATCTCGAAGGCCTGCGGCGGTACTTTGGTGTAATCTGGGAGTTTGCAGGCTTCCATCTAGATGGCCTCCAGAAAGGAAGGAAGCTTATATTTCATCTCTGCCAGGGCTTTGGCCCGATGACTTAATTTATTCTTGAGCTCCAAAGATATTTCTGCCGCCGTCTTACCAAGTTCGGGAATAAGAAAGATAGGATCATAACCAAAGCCACCTTCACCACGGGGCTCAGGTGCAATTAGGCCTTCCCATACACCTTCAGCCTTAAACCAATGACCAGAAGGATGATACACCACGATCACACAGCGAAAACGAGCAGTTCGCTTCTCTAAAGGTACACCTTCGAGTTCTTTCAACAATTTACGAATATTTTCTTCATCACCTGCCCCTTCTCCTGCATAACGTGCGGAATAAATACCCGGAGCCCCGCCTAAGGCATCTACTTCTAGGCCGGAATCATCTGCCATTGCAAGATGGCCAGTAGCGAGAGCAATCTCCCTGGCCTTCTGAAAAGCATTTTCAAAAAAACTCTTTCCTGTCTCTTCTACTTTGGGAGATTCAGGAAAATCATCAAGACTTTTTACTTCAAGATCTAGGTCAGAAAGGAGAGCTTTGAGCTCTTTTACCTTCCCGGGATTTCTAGTGGCTAAAACCAAGACTTTTTCTTTCTTTTTCTTAGGCATTTTCTATAACACCTTCTTTTGAATATTTATAAGTTCAGCGATACCTTTTTCGGCTAACCTTCGCATTTGATTAAAAATTTCCCAGGCAAAAGGGGCCTTTTCGGCAGCCGCCTGTATTTCTACCACCTTCCCCCCACCAGTCAAAACAAAATTGGCATCTACTTCGGCCATGGAATCTTCTTCATAGGTGAGATCAAGCAAAATCTCACCCCCAACTAAGCCACAACTTACCGCTGCCAGGGTCTCCTTAAGGGGGTTGTGACTAAGAATTCCAGTTTCCAGAAGTTTCCTAAATGCCAGGGCTAGAGCCACCCAGGCTCCGGTAATAGCAGCAGTTCGGGTGCCCCCGTCAGCTTGAATGACATCGCAATCCACCCAAAAGGTGCGTTCCCCAAGGAGAGTCAAATCTACCACTGCCCGTAGGGCTCGGCCGATCAAGCGCTGGATCTCGTATGAGCGTCCCTTTTTCCCTACTACCGAATCTCGCGGAGTGCGGAAATGGGTTGCCCGTGGAAGCATAGCATATTCGGCGGTAATCCAACCCATACCGGTATCCTTGAGAAAGGAAGGGATTTTTTCTTCCACTGAAACACTACAGATAACTTTGGTCTCCCCCAATTCAATGAGGGCAGAGCCTTCGGCATATTTTAGAAAATGCGGAATGATCCTTACTGGCCGGAGTTCGTCTGCTGCTCTTCCATCTTGGCGCATACTTCGCTTTTAACAAAGGCCCTTTTCGAGTCAAATTTTTTTGCCGGTTCTAAAGAAAGATTTATCTCGATTACGTGGGTTGGGCAGGCTTTAAGACAATTTAAGCAACGAATACACTCACACCCATTTATCTCTTCGGGAATTTTAAGCCCTAAAGGACAGACCTTTCGACACACCCCACAGTTAAGACAATCCTCTGCTCGCCAGTTAAGCTTAAAAAGCCCCAAGCGATTAAAAAGGCCATATATCAAACCTAAAGGGCAGAGAACTACACAAAAAAACCGAAAATAAAAAATGCAAAAGATAACTATTAGAAGCAAAAAGGCGACTTTCCAATAAAAAAGACCTTTTACCAAAGGGTGTAACTCTGGTCGTAAAGCCATATTAAAAAGGCCTGCTTCAAGGGTTCCGGCTGGACAAACCAGGCGGCAAAACCAGACTTTGCCGTATCCAGTAGGACCAATCAGAATAGTGGGAAGAAAAAGGACTAAAAGAAACAATAGAAAATACTTGAAATATTTAAAAAATGGAGGAAGTACCTTTTTGGGGGTGGGAAGGCGGAAGAGGAGTTCTTGAAAAAAACCGAAAGGACAAACCCAGCCACAAACCACTCTCCCCAAAAAAAGGCTATAAAGCATAATTATACCTATTACATAAGTAAGAGCCGATACTGCCTGCCATTTAAGAGCTCTAAAGCTTGCTAGAGCTTGCTGTAAGCTTCCAAGAGGGCAGGCAAAAAGGGCTAGAGGGCAAGAATAGCAATTAAGCCCAGGGAAGCAAAAACCCTTTAATCCTCCCCGATAAAGGGCTTTTTGCCAGAAAGCAGCCACATTGGCGTTGGCAAAAAGGGCAAAAAAGAGCTGGGCTAATTTCCTCTTAGTAGAAAACTTCATTCAAGCCCCATGCAGGAAAGACAAAGAGAAGCAGCCCGTGACCACACAAAACGCCACCCTTCATGAAAAAGCCCCCAAGCCAAAAGGCCCATCCCCAACCAGAAGAAAACCAGCGACCAACGCTTCATGAAGAAAGGTACCTTTTCACACTTTCTACTTTGGTACCCAGGTGGACCTCTTTATCCCGGCGGTCGTCAATCTTAAGAGCAGTATAAACGCGTTTGGCCCCGGCCTTAAAGGGGAGTTCGTGTAATTCGCAGGCAATACGTAAAAGATCTTCTACTTCACCCTCTATAATAGTACCCATGTCAGTCAAAGTATGTGGAATTCCCCGATTTTCGAGATATTTTTTGATTTCTGCCACATATTGCCCCAAACTTGTAGAACCTGTACCTAAAGGAATGACACTTATTTCCATTAAGGCCATAGCCGCCTCCCAAAATTAGTTTTAGAATCACAAACATAATTTTAAAACGGAGGTAATCCAGATGTCGAAGGTTATTTTAGCGGCTTTCCGTGGGGACCCCATGTGTTTTGTTCACGTCCTTTTAAACCTACTTGATATGCAAGAAAGAGGGCTTGAAGCGCGGTTAATCCTTGAAGGTGAAGCCACCAAACTCCTTCCTGAGCTTGAAAAAGAGGACTTTTTTCTCCACCACTTGTGGCAAAAAGTGAAGGAAAAGAAGCTGGTAGAGGGGGTTTGTCGGGCTTGTGCCACCAAAATGGGCACAGTTGAAGTCGCCCAAAACTTGGGATTTACCCTTCTTGACGAAATGAAAGGCCATCCCAGCTTGGGGCGTTATCTAAAAGAGGGCTGGCAGGTGATTATTTTTTAAAAAATTGCGAAAAAGATCCCAAAAATAGATAAATACAGAAGAGATATGACAGCTTCGCCCGAAGAAATTGCCCTTAAGCTTCAGAAAGTATTTGAAGAGTTCCCGGAAGTCGTATTTTCCTATCTTTTTGGTTCTGTAGCAGAAGGTAAGGCCGGGCCCTTGAGCGACATTGATATCGCTGTTTTCCTCAAACCCTTCAAGCTTGAAAGTATCCTTCCTCTTCACACCGCCCTTTGCCGAGCTCTGAAACGAGATGAAATAGACCTTCTAGTTTTGAACCAGACCCGCAATATCATCCTTAGAAATTGTTCGTCATGGCGTTCTCCTTTACGAAAAAAACCCTCTAGCCCGTATGGAATTTGAATGGAAAACTATCCACCGGGCCATAGATTTCCGAGAATCCCGCAAGCAAATATTTGGAGATCAATATGAACCCTTATCGAGAAAAAATCTTTCGAAAAATAGACCGGTAAAATATTATTTAAAAATTATCCGGGATATAGAAAAAGACTGTCTGGAAAGATTTGAAAAAGATCCCATCTACCGCGGCGCCCTTCTTCATTTTTTGTATCTTCTGGCAGATACTTGCATCTCACTAGCCCAGATGGTTTTAAAATTTAAGGGTGAGAGAATGCCGCAGTCATATCACGAATCTATCGAACTTCTCGGAGAGAAGGGCCTCCTTGATAAAGGATTTGCTTTGGATTTTGCTGGAATTGCAGGGTTTAGAAATTTCTTGGCCCGCGATTATGAACGGATTTCAAAAGAATTTATTTGCAAAATCATTTTGCCCAAACTAAAAGAAGTGGAAGAATATCTTTCTCAAATCGAAAAGGCCCTTTGACTCTTGCACTAAAGAATGGTTAAGGCTAAATTTTCTTTAGTCTTACGGGGAGTAGCGCAGCCTGGCAGCGCACCTGCCTTGGGAGCAGGGGGTCGGCGGTTCAAATCCGCCCTCCCCGACCATTCTTTCTAAAACCCATGAAAAAATTTTTTAAATTCTTGGCCCTATTTTTTCTTCTGGTCTTCATTCTTTTGATCAGCCTGATTTTTGCCCTTCCCTATTTAGTAAATTTAGAGACGATTAAAAACAGCCTGGCAGAAAGGCTCTCTCAACGGTTAAAATCTGAGGTCGAGATAGGAGAAGTTTCTCTTAAGCTCCTTCCCACCCCCGCCCTTAATACCACTGATGTGCGTCTGAAAAATCCCCGCTATTACTTGAGCCTCAAAGAGGGAAATCTCATTTTGAAGCTTTTTCCTCTCTTTCACCGACGAATAGAAATTGAAAAATGTCTTCTAACAGGCCTTGAAGTTACTATCAAAGAAAAAAAGAAAAAAAGCCAAAAAAGTACCCTTTTTCTCCCTTCTAAAAGTATTTTTTCTAAAATCAACATGATTCTTGGTAAAATTCCGGAAGTAAGGATCAAAATCCAAAATGGAGCCCTTTATCAAGAAAAAGGTGCTAGCAAAGTACCCCTTCTCCAAAGGGGGCAAATTTTTTTGGCCCTCAAGAAAGACTTTCTCCAAGCTGAGATCAAAGGCCAAAATCCGGCTCTTAAAACTTTAGAGTTATCTCTCAAACTCTGGCCCGGTGAAGAGCTTGCTGAAGGTCTCCTCAAACTTAAAAAAGCCGATCTTTCCCGTCTTTCTCTTCTTCCTGAAGATCTTAAAAAATCTCTAAAAACAGATTTCTCTCTGGACCTTTCTTTTCGCTTCGAAGAAGGTAAATGGCATTTGGGTTTCACCGGTACCGCTCCTTGTATCATAGCTCGCAGAGGCCGTATTCCCCTTCTTTTTGATTGTTCAGCGGTAATAGGAAAGGCCCTTTTAGGCTCCAAATTAGCGAAAGTCGAACTCCAAGAACTCAAGATGAAAAATCCTCTTCTGGAAGCCCGCGGGGCCTTTGCTTGGCAACCCCAAAAGGCCTTTTTTGATTTTCAAATTACCAAGGCAGATTGGGGAGAAATAAGAAAACGGCTTTTAATCTTTTTGGGCCACAATAGAGGCTTTAAGCGGTTTAGTGAAATTGTAGAATCAGGCCTTGCTGAAAACACTCACTTCAAAAGTGAAGCCCCTTCACTTAAGGCCCTTTTTAAGCTCCAAAACCTTTTTTACGAAGGGAAGGCCCTCAAAGCCAAAGTGAATATTCCCAAAATAAAGCTTTCTCTCGAAGAGGCCCAAGGCCTTGTAAAAGTCTGGCAGGGGAAGCTTGAGGTAAAGAAAGCTCGGGGCCTCTGTGAGGGAGTCTTTCTCAAAAAGACCAAACTTTTCCTTGATATTTCTTCCCTCAAAAAGAAAAAAGACAGCCCCTTCTTCTTTGAAACGCAATTTGAAGGCCCCTTTAAAGGGCTAAAAAATATCCTCAAAACCCTTCCTCTTCCTTCCCGAATCAATCAGGAAATTTCAGGCCTTAAGGGTGAGGGAAAACTTAGTGGGAAAGTAAAGATCCTTGGAAAACTTAAAAAACCGAAAGTGAGTTTTGTACTCCGTCCTCAAAAAGTTTCCTTGGAGTATCATCGTTTTCCGCTTCCGCTAAAAATAGAAGGGGGAACTATAAGCTACAATTCTCGTAAAGTGAATATAAGGGGAAGTAAAATTTCTTTTCCCAAGAGCTATCTGAGTGGAATGGCCCTTATAGATTTAGCCTCTAAACCTTGGCAATTAGATCTTTCTGAGGCCAGAGGGGTAATTTACCTTGAAGAGCTCAATCAAGTCCTTCAAAGTTTTGTGTCTCTCAAGTCCTATCTTAAGCGTTACCGCCTGGAAGGCGAAAAAATCACCCTTATTCATGCCTCTTACCGCGGCCCTCTTGAAGGCAAATCTTTTCTCAAGAAACTATCTCTAGAGTTTTCTGGTGGAAATTTGCGCTTTTCCTGCCCCGAACTTCCTACTCCGCTCTTTTTAGAGAAAGGGCAATTTACCTACCATGATTTGGGGCTTTCTTTTGGACCTTCTCGCCTTCGCTGGTTTGATTCCTCTTTCAATGTAGCAGGAGAGATCTCTTTCCGTCCTTTTCGTCTTTTTCTTACTGGAAGAGGAGAGGCCAAAAAACAATTCCTCACTTGGGTCTTTGAAAAAGGCCACTTACCCCTGGAATTTTTTCCAAAAACGCCACTTAAACTTTCTTCTGTAGAATTCGAAAAAAAAGACCAACACCTTCGCTTCGCAGGAAAACTAGAAACCACCTCCCCTTCTTGGGCCAACTTGGTCTTTGAAAAAGATGGACCGCACTGGCAATTAGACGGGGCCCTCTTCCCCTCGGGTAAAGAAAGTTTTCGTTTTCGTATTACCAAAGAACAAAAATTGGCCCTTGCTCTCCACGGCGAAATCAGCGCCCGCGAAATAGAACTCTTTTTGTCTCAAAACCCCTTTTTACTCCAGCATCTAAAAACAGATTTAGAAGGGGTGCTTGACCTTAAAAAACCTGCTGAGAGCTACTTTTTTGGGAGTCTTGAGGTCTCACGCTTTAAAATTCCCTATCTACACCATCCTCTATGGCTCGAAAGCCTCTCCTTACAGGCTATGGAAAGAAAAATTCACATAAACCACGGAGAATTTGACCTTGATGGGACCTATTTTGAAACCGAAGGTGATCTTATTTTCTCCCACAACTACCTATCTTTTGAAGGAAGCGCCTACTCTCCTTACATAATAGTAGAAAACATTCTCAATCTTTTTTCCCAAAAGAAAAAAAGCCCTTCACAGAACTCAGGTCCCAGATTTAAGTTGGTAGCCAAAGTTGATCTTGAAGCAGAAAGCGTAATCTATCATGGCTACAAATTAACCCCCTTTAAGGGGGCTATTTTTTATCTTCCCGGAAGTTTCAGGTTGGTAATTACGGATTCTTATCTTTGCGATATCGAGTTGCGCGGCTCTTTAGAAAAGAAACCTGACATTCAACGCCTTGAAATCTCTTTCTTGAACCCCAAAGGTCGTTTTGAAGAAACCCTCTTTTGCCTTTTTCATAAAAAAGATCTCGAAGGTCCCTTCGAACTCCGAGGCGAGCTTATCACTTATGGGAAAAAGCTCTTTGAAAAAAGCAGCGGAAAGGTCTACCTCAAATCCAAAGAAGGACACATTTACAAATTTGGAGCTCTCTCCAAACTCTTTGCCATCCTGAGTCCTATCGATATCTTTAGTGGCAATTTGCCAGATTTTTCCCAGAAAGGGATGGATTACGATCTTCTAGAGTTAAAGGGAAAATTTAAAAAAAATTACTTAAAAATAGAATCTTTCCAACTCAATGCTCCTGGGCTCAGATTTTTTGGTACGGGAAAGGTCTATCTCTTAGATCAAAAAATCGATCTCACCCTTTTAGTCTCTCCCTTTAAAGCCTTCAACGCCGTAGTAAGCAGGGTCCCCTTAGTAGGATGGGTACTTACCGGTAAATCCAAAATGCTTCTAGCGGTCCCGGTCCGGATCACCGGGAAAATAAATGACCCCACCGTGCTCCCCCTTGACCCTGTCTCTCTTGGATCCCAATTTCTAGGTATAGTAGGACGGACCTTTAAACTTCCTGTCAAAATATTGACACCAAAAAAGGCAGAAGAGAAACCGGCAAGGAGCCCTTGATGCCGCGTTTTTCTGTACAGGAACACCATGCTAGTCATCTTCATTGGGACTTAAGACTTGAAAAAGACGGGGTGTTAAAATCTTGGGCCATTCCCAAAGGCCCACCCCTCGAAATAGGGGTAAGAAGGCTCGCCGTTGAGACCGAGGATCACCCTTTAGATTACATTTATTTCGAAGGAGTAATACCTCCGGGCCATTATGGGGCCGGAGTCGTCAAGCTCTGGGACAAAGGGTTTTATGAAATAGAATCCTGGGAAGACGATAAAATCGTCATTATCTTCGATGGCGAAAAATTAAAAGGCCGTTACGCCCTTATCCGACTAGACGGGAAAAATTGGCTAATATTCAAAACTAAGAAGCAACCTAGTGGTGCCCGCAATGACCACCATGGCCGCCATGGCCGCAAATCCTAGGCTCAACTCTTAACCTTCCCGCCAGAAATTCTGCCACCACCTCGTCGGCAGAAGCCGGCGGAACACCTGTAACCACAGAAATGCCGAATTCCTCAAAAAACATGAGGGCCCTCATACCCATCTGCCCGCAAAGGATATGTGTTACCCCTAGGCTTGAAAGCCAGCGAGGAATAACCCCGGGTTCATGAGGCGGGGGGAATTAAAAGCTCTTTTCTTACTCCCTCAGATGTAACCTCGTAAACGGCAAATTGGGGGGCATGACCAAAATGTTCGGCCACCAAATCACCCTCAAGAGGAACCGCTATCTTCATTGCTCCCCTCCTCCAACTATATTTTTGTAAACATGCCCGTTTATCTCCAAAAGTGCTTTAGAAGCCGGCCCTTTAGAGACAAGCGGAAGTGGCTGCCCGAGTCTTAAACACTCGAAAACTTCCGGATCGTAAGGAATGGAACCCAAAAAGGAAAGACCCTCCCTCTCGGCAGAATTCAGGAGTTCGCTACTCATCTCCGGAGCCAGATCCGCCTTGTTGATGATGAGATAACCGGGAATCTTAAAATGCCGCAAAAGAGCGGCCAGGCGTTTTAGGTCGTGAAGGCCCGAAAGTGTCGGTTCCGCCACCAAGATACAAACCGAAACTCCGGAAAGGGAAGCAATTACCGGGCATCCAATCCCCGGGGAACCATCTATGAGAATAAAATCCAGGCCTTGCTCTTCGGCCAGCAGACGGGCCCGCCTTTTTACTTCCACCACCAATTTGCCGGAGTTTTCCTCCCCCGGGTAAAGTTCCGCATGCACCAAAGGGCCATAGGGAGTTTCGGAAAGAAAGATCTTTCCGACCTCCTTTTCCTTCATGACGATGGCCTCCTCCGGACAGAACCAGGCACATACCCCACACCCCTCGCAGTCAAAAGGATCAATCGTCAGGTCTTCCCCTATGGCTCCGAAACGGCATTTTTCCCGACAGGTACCACAGCCAGTGCACTTTCCCTCGTCTCTTACTGGCTCCCAGCCGGCCTGAAAAGGGCTCTGTGAAAGGAGACGGGGAGAAAGAAGCAGGGGCAAATTGGAGGCATCCACATCAACATCAGCTATTACCTTGGGTTTCTCCCAGAGACTGGCCAGGGCGGCACAGATGGTGGTCTTTCCGGTACCTCCCTTCCCGCTCAAAAATAGTATTTCTTTCATCTTCGGATCTCTTCAAGTAATTTCTCAAAGGAACTCTTGAGTTCCGGCATAACCGCAAGGAGTCCCTCACCACGGGCATAGGCCTCAGCTATTTCACGCCGGTTAGGAATCTCCAAAAGGAGAGGAAGACCTTCTTTTTCGAGGAAAGGATAAAGCTCCGGGTAATCGAGCCCGGCCCGATTGACGATAACTCCGGCTGGCACTCCGAGAGTCCTTACTGCTCTTGCGGCCTGACGAAGATCGTGGAGACCGAAAGGGGTGGGTTCGGTGACTAGAAGACAGAAATCCGCCCCGCGCACCGCCGTGAGCACCGCACAGGAGGTGCCCGGAGGACAATCGATAATCTGAAGCCCGTCCCGGCCAAGAAAACGCTCCTTTAAGGCCTTGATGAGGGGAGAGGCCATGGGTTCTCCCACTTCAAGAACTCCGTAAGCAAGCTCTATCCCTTGTGCCTTACCGAAATAAAGCCTTCCCAAAAGAACTTGACCCTCCTCAATACAGCCCTCGGGACACACCTCAAGGCACCCATAACAGCCGTGACACATCTCCGGGAAGACCAGCACCGTTCCCGGCAAAGTGGTAATGGCCTTAAAACGGCAAATCTCCTTACACTTCCCGCAAAATGTGCAGCGGCTCTCGTCTACGCTGGGAACCATGCGGTAGACTTCTTCCTCTACCGAAAGAGCCGGTTTCAAGAAGAGATGAGCGTTCGGCTCTTCGACATCGGCGTCAAGAAGCCGAGCCCCGAAGGCTTGAGCCAAGGCCACAGCAAGGGTGGTCTTCCCCGTACCCCCTTTGCCACTTGCCACGGCCAGGATCAATTCCTTCCTCCCTTCTTACACTTTCCGGCTCCCCGACCCTTACCGCAGCCCTGACCTCGCCCCCCTCCGACACCACAACCGCGCCCCATACCGCCTCCTACAATTTTTCCCAGCCCAGGAATACCGCCCCCGAAATGGGTATCAACATTCGGGGAGTCTAAAAAGGTAAGCTTTCCTTCTCTGGCCAATTGCACTGCCTCTGCCACCGTCTTCCCGGAAGAAACACCGGCCACCCGAATGCCCCCGGCTTTGAGGACGGAAAAGGCCTTCGGGCCACAATGGCCCGTAATCACCACCTCTACTCCCTTTTCAGCCAAAAATGAGGCTGCCGCAATACCCGCCCCCCGCGCCTCGGTGGCAGCCGGATTCTCCACCGCCTCCCAAGTATCGGTTTCCAGGTCGTAAATGATGAAATAAAGGGCCCGTCCAAAATGGGGATCAACCCTTGCCGAAAGATCCTTTCCTTCTGCCGAAATCGCTATCTTTTTCATTAAAATCCTCCCTGCCCTGAAGGGCTTTGTCTTTATGGCTTTGCCCTTATGGAAGATAATGCTATTGCATCAAAGATGCAACAACAATTCATTGTAGGAAATTTTTGCCGCCCGGAAAATTTTGCCCTCTGAGGCCCTTAATTTTTCCGGTTAAGTTCTATCTTTTGAGGAGGATTAGATACCTTAAGAGATTGGAGAGCATCACACAAAATAAAAAAAGGACCTACTCGTTACTCGCCATTCGCTACTCGCCCTTTGAGAGGGAATTTTCTCTATTCCGCTAACCGAAAATTTGGACAGAGAAAGACAATTTGGTGCAGAAAAATGGCATCGCCCTTGCATTTTTATTTTGGTGTTATGAAGATGCTCAAGGTAAATCCTCAGCTCGGTTGGCTTGAGGCTCTGGAGGGAGGACGTCTCCTTGAGAGGAGACTTAACATAACGGCCCATAATCTAGCAAACGTAGATACTCCCGGCTACAAAAAGGATATTCTCTCTTTTCGTGAAGTCCTCATGCGCAAATTTCCTCGAGGTTGGAGAACGTTCAAAGAAGTGACAGTAAAGACAGATTTCCGACAGGGCCCCATCCAGTACACTGGGAATCCCTTGGACGTAGCCATAGCCGGGGAAGGTTTTTTCAAGGTGGAAACCCCCCAAGGAACAGCCTATACCAGGGCTGGAAACTTCCGGCTCGACAGTCAGCGCCGCCTGGTCACGGCTGAAGGCTATCCCGTCCTGGCCAACGGGGCCCCTATCATTGTGGATCCCGGTCTTGCCAAGGGAGGAGTCATTACGCTTGAAAACACTCGCTTCCTCATCGCTGATGATGGCACCGTCTCTATAGACGGCACAGAGATCGGCCGCTTGGACATCGTAACTTTTAAAGACCTAAGCACTCTTAAGAAACTCGGAGAAAACCTCTTTCAGGGAGACGAAACCCAGGAAATTCCAGTCGAAGCCCCGGACGTGCGTCAGGGGCATCTTGAAGAATCAAACGCCGATCCCCTGGAAGAGATAGTAAATCTCATTGATATTCAGCGAGAATTTGAGGCTATCCAAAAAAGCCTTCGCGGTTCCGACGAGACTACCGGCCGAATGATCGAAACCTACGGCCGCACGTAAAGGAGGTAAAAAGATGATCCGCAGCCTTTGGTCAGCTGCCACTGGAATGCAGGCCCAACAATTGAAACTTGACGTCATTGCCCACAATCTAGCCAATGTTAATACCTCTGGTTTTAAGAAAAGCAGGGTGGATTTTGAAGATCTCCTCTATCAGAAGCTCAAACTCGCTGGTGCTTTAAACGCCGAGGGTAATCAGATTCCCGTAGGGATGGAAATAGGTCTTGGGGTGCGGCCGGTCTCTGTAAACAAGATCTTCTCGCAGGGAGAATACGAACAGACCAATAACGAACTGGATTTGGCCATTGAAGGGCGAGGTTTTTTTAAAGTCTTGGTAAACGGTGAAGAACTTTACACCCGGGCCGGACACTTCAAAATTGACCGGGACGGCTACATCGTAACTCCAAATGGAGCCCGTCTTCAGCCTGAAATCACCGTGCCCCAAGGGACTGTAAGACTCGAAATTACCCAAGATGGTCAGGTAAACGCTGTTATGGGAGATGGAACCGCGCAAAATCTTGGGCAAATCATGCTTTATGACTTCCCCAACCCAGCAGGCCTTTACGCTCTAGGGCGCAACCTCTACCGCCCAAGTGATGCCGCTGGAGATGTAATCGAAGGCCAGCCCGGCCGAGAAGGTTTTGGCACCCTGGCACAGGGGTATCTCGAAATGTCCAACGTGGATGTAGTGGAAGAAATGGTCCAAATGATCGTTACCCAGCGGGCTTATGAAGCCAATTCTAAGACCATCCAAACAGCAGATAATATGCTTGAAATGGCCAACAACGTGAAACGATAAAGATGAGATTTTGTAAAAACCTCGGGATAATTGCGATCTTTATCTTTCTAAGCTCAGCAGCCTGGGCTAAGAACTGGCAATTGGAAGATTTTCGATCTCTTTTCCTTAAAGCTGCTTCTGAAAAACTTACCTGGGTTCCGGGTGAACTTAAAATTTTGCGTTTTGTAGCCGACCCCCAAGATTTGAACCTTCCCGACGGGGCCCGCGCTGAAGTTATCTTCCGGGCCCCACCCAAACTCGGTCCCAATGCATTGCTCATCAAATTCTCCAAAGATGGCCAAACCCTTGCCCTGGTTAGGGCTGTAGGATATCTGGAAGCTGAAATCCCGGTAGTAGTCCTTAAAAGGCCTCTTCCCAGGCACGCCATCTTGGAACCCAAAGACCTTGCTCTTGAAAATAAGCCGGCCTCAAGGCTTCCTAAAGATGTAATCACTGAAATAGAAAAGGCCATAGGGAAACGGCTTAGACTAAGTTTACGCGCCGGACAAATCTTAAGGGAATACGCTTTAGAGACTCCCCCAATCATCAAACGCGGGGCCTTAGTCCGCATAGTGGCCCGAGGAGAGGCTTTTACCGTAAGTGCCTTAGGGGAGGCCCGCCAGGATGGTCGCACCGGCGAAGTCATTCGGGTACGAAATTTGAGCAGCAAAAGGGAAGTTTTTGCAAGGGTAATAGATTCTAGGACTGTAGAGGTAAATTTCTGATGCGAAAGATTTTATTCCTCCTGGCAATGTTTCTTCTGGCAGCCTGCAGTGCCAGGCAAGCCCAGGTGCCATCTCCTCCTCCACCACCTAAAGTTTATATCCCACCAACTCCACAAAAAACACCCCCCGAAGGATCTCTTTACACCGAAAGGCAGGTTTTTTTCTTTGAAGACCATCGTGCTAGAAGAATAGGAGACATCATCACTATCAAAATCGTTGAGAATTATCAAAGCTCAAGCAAAGTAAACAATAAAGTCGATCGCAAAAGCAGCCTCACCTCCGGGATAAAAAGCTTTCTGGGAATAGAGAAAAAAATCGAAAAGGAACATCCAAATTTCAAAGCCAGTGAAATGTTCGGAGGAGAATTTAGTTCCTCCACTCAAGGTCAAGGACAATTTTCTCGTAATACCAATATCGTAGCCACTATTACAGCCCGGGTAGTTGAGGTACTTCCAAATGGAAATATGGTAGTACAAGGAGTTCGTGTAGTTCGCCAGAACGAAAATCTCGAATATATAACAATCTCTGGCATCGTACGCCCTGAAGATATCGAACCTGACAATACGGTTCTTTCCACCCAGCTCGCCGATGCTCACATTGAATACAGTGGCGCTGGGCCTAGTACTCTAGCAACCCGGGGGCCAGGATGGCTGGCAAGAATCCTCCAACTTATCTGGCTCTTTTAGGGGGAGGAAAGAGGATGCCAAGAAAACTCACATTTTCTTTGCTTTTCTTTCTTGTCCTTTCCTCTTTGGCTTCCGGAGCGCGGCTTAAGGATCTAATTAACATCGAAGGGGTAAGGGTTAACAAACTCATAGGCTATGGCATCGTAGTAGGCCTTAACGGCACGGGAGACGGTGACCAGACCAAATTTACCGTGCAATCCGTGGTAAACATGCTTGAGCGTTTTGGAATCAAAGTTGATCGCCGCCAGGTAAAACTCAAAAACGCCGCTGCGGTAATGGTAACAGCAGAGCTTCCCCCTTTTGTACGGCAAGGACAAAGGCTCGATGTGACAGTTTCCTCCATCGGAGACGCAAAAAGCCTTCAAGGGGGTACCCTTCTTTTGACCCCTTTGCGAGGGCCTGATGGGAAGGTATATGCCCTGGCTCAAGGGCCTGTGTCTCTTGGCGGTTTTAGCGCGGCAGGGGCAGGAGGGAGTGTACAAAAAAATCATCCCACCGTGGGACGCATTCCCGGTGGAGCCATCGTAGAACAGACGGTGCCCGTAAGTATAAATCAGAAAGATCTTCTCAAACTTTCCTTCCGGGAAACGGATTTTACTACTGTGGCCCGGGCTGCAGATGTCATCAACGCTTATCTAAATGGCCCCTATGCCAGACCTCTTGACGGACGCACCATCGCCCTCGTGGTGCCGGAAAAATATCGTCAGAATGTAGTCCGGCTGCTGGCGGAAATAGGGGATCTTGCGGTAAACCCGGATATCCCCGCCAGAGTAGTGATTGACGAACGTACAGGCACAGTGGTGATGGGAGAAAACGTGCGCATCTCGAAGGTAGCTGTAGCTCATGGCAATCTGAGCGTGCAAATTAGAGAAACCCCCCAGGTCTCTCAACCTCCTCCCTTTTCTACTGGTGAAACCGTAGTAACTCCTCAAACAGAAATCGTGGCCCGGGAAGAAGCAGCCCGCATTGTGGTCATCGAGGAAGGAGTAAGCATAGGCGAGCTGGTGCGGGCACTAAACGCCGTAGGTGCTACTCCGCGAGACCTTATTGCCATCTTTCAGGCCATTAAGGCAGCTGGGGCACTCCAAGCAGAACTCATCATTATGTAGGCCGGGAAAATTTTGCCGGTAGGAAATTTTTTCCTCGGAACGGCTTTTAAAATTGAGCTCCCTTCTTTAAGGGAGCAAGGGGGAAATGGAATCCCTCCCCGGTGAGGGGAGGGATGGAGTGGGGGCAAGGCTTATCATCCTGCGTGAAACCTACCCAACTCCCTAGCCCCCTAGAAAGGAAAGATTAAGCGGCATGAGTTTTGCTTTAAGAAAATAACGATGAAGATTTCAGGACCAAATTTTAAAAATTTAGCACAACTTAAAAACCTGGCCCGAAAAGACAAAGAGGCGGCGCTTAAAAAAGCCTGCCAAGAATTTGAGGCGGTCTTTCTTTACCAAATTTTAAAGGGGCTCCGAAAAACTGTACCTGAAGGGGGACTTTGGCCGAAAAGTTTTCAGAGAGACCTTTATGAAGACTTCTTCTATCAGGAGGTAAGCCGCCGGATGGCAGAGCGAGGAAGCGGGATTGCGGCCCTCCTTTACCAAGAATTATCCCGAAAATATGGAGGAAAACCATGAAAAACCCGTGGGAAAAGCTGCTTCAAATACTTGAAGAAGAAAGAGTGGCCATTGTCTCTGGAAATATCGAAGCGCTTCTGGAATGTCTCAAACAAAAAGAACGGCTCCTTAAAGACCCGGAGCTCAAAAGTTCGCCTCTTTCTCAAGAGACTAGGCAAAAAATCGCTTCCCTTATCAAACATAATCAACAACTTTTACAGGCCGGCCTGGCATTTATCGAGGAAGCTTATCGGTTCTTGGGCAGCCACTTAACCCCAAAAATGGCCTATACCCCCAAAGGAGCAACTAAAGCTTGCCCTGGTGGGCAACTATTGAATCTTGAGGCCTAAAAATGGCAGGGCTTTATAGTGCCTTAAATATCGCCAAAAACTCGCTTCTGGCTTTTCAAACAGGGGTCCACGTCACAGGCCACAACGTGGCCAACGTGGATACCGAGGGATATTCCCGCCAGAAAACGGTTAATGCCCCCTACCCTCCCACCCCAGGGCCTGCAGGCCCTATGGGTAGTGGAGTAAAGGTGGAACAAATCAAACGCTACTTTGATGCCTTTCTTGAAGCCAATATTAACCTTAAGCGCAGCGATTTGGGGCTTCTTGCTGCAGAAGAAACCGGGCTTGACCTCATTCAGGGCCTTTTCAACGAGGCCAACGAGTTTGGCCTTTCAAGATTACTCGAAGATTTTTTCACTGCCTGGCAAGGGCTTGCCAATCGTGCAGAGGGAATCCCTGAACGGCGGGTAGTAATAGAGAAAGGCCGTGTTTTGGCAGAAGCCATTCGAGACAAAAATCAAGGGCTTGTAGATCTGGAAAACAATATTCGTCTTAAATTACGCGACGTTATAGGCGAAATAAACGAACTCGCCAAACAGATTGCCGAGATCAACCGCCAGATCACCGCGGCGGAATCTGGGCTCCACCAAGCCAATGATCTTCGCGACCAACGAGACAAGCTCGTGGCCAGGCTATCGGAGCTAGCCCAGGTGCGCTACTTTGAAAACAACCAAGGGGCCTATGCCGTGGTGCTTGGTAACGGCTACAACCTGGTAGATATTGACTCTTACTGGGAGCTCGAGCTCTCAGGAGGCGAGGTCTATTGGCGGGGGCACAGCGGCGAGAAAGTCCGCTTAACTAGCAAAGAAGTCTCACAGGGAAAACTCGGTGGCTGGCTACGCATCATAGAACAAATCTCTTCAGACTGGAATTATGAATATGTTATTTCGAGTCGCCCGGTCTTTACAAGAAAGGGAAATCTCTTGCGGGAAAATACTACTTGGGAAGAACTGGGGCTTTCAGGAACAATAAAGATAAGTTTTCAAGGCACTAATCATTATGGGGAAGAAATCCAAGGTACTTACCAAACCACCGACCCCCAAAAAACCATCCGGGATTTTTTAAACGAAATAGAAAAGGCCTACGATTATAAAGTGCAGGCCTATCTCACCGATGATGGTCGCCTGGTAGTAAAAGACGCAGTACGAGGTGGGGGAAAGCTAAGCTTTGCTATTATTGAAGGCCCGCTTGATTTCGGCCGTTTTGATGACGAAGCCGCCAACCACCGTGTTAAAGAATTAAATCTCACAGGGAAGTTTCAGCTCTTTGCCGAAGAGCTTATCCGCGGGGTAAATGAAATCCACACCGAAGGCGTGGGACTTAAATTTTTCGAAGGAGAGCTTGAGGGTCTCTTTCAGAGTGACGGAAGCATTAAAAGTCTTGATCTTTTTCGCGATATCAAACGTGATGGCTCCCTTTTTATCTGGATAAAAGATTCTGTGGGGAATATTACCCCCGTCAAAATTGACTTTGCACTTCCGGCTACCGCTACCCTTGATGACCTCACCAATCAGATAAATGAAGCCCTGAAGGAAGCGGGCTTTGACCCGGAAACTTCAGTTAAGGCCCTTTTCCGCAACGGACGTCTGGTCTTTAAGGCCCAGGAGGGATGGGGCTTTGCCTTCTCAAACGATACCGCCAATGTGCTTTTGGCGACCGGGATAAATGTCTTTTTTGCAGGCACTGATGCCGGAAGTATCGCCATTAACGAAAATCTTTCGGTGAATCCGGAATACCTTGCCGCCGCAAGGCTTGATCGCGAAGCCTGGCGAAGCGAAGTACCTTTCGCCGGAAGCTATAAAAGCCACCTCCCCATAGCAAATCCGGAACAGAAAATTTTCAACGACCCGGCTCATAAAATCTATGTCCGCTTTTTTGACGCCACCGGCAATCAGATCCTCCATGAAACTGAAAATGGCTTTAAGGTGAAAGAGCTCGCCGTGGAGCTCAACCCGGGCGACACCTTAGAAGACATCTTGAACAAACTGGACGCCATCGAAGGCTTCCGGGCCTACATTGACGGAAATGGCCGCCTAACACTTGAGCTTGACCCTAATTCCTCCAAAAATTACGCCTATTTTGAGCTCGGGATAGACGAACCCCCACCGGCAGATTCCTTTCTACATTATTTACGCGAACAGGGCGTGTGGGTGCCGCAATACGTGGCCTCACGGGGGCGTATGGAAAGTACCGACTGGTACGAAGATCCCTCTTCAGTTACAGTAAACGAAGATGCCGAGCTCAACTTCGTCTTTTACGACGCCGAAGGGCGAGAGACCGAGCGCACCTCGCTTTCCGTGGCAAACGGAACGACATTAAAAGACCTTGCCAGCCTTATTGATGCCCTGCCGGAATTTCGCGCAGGTTTTACGGAAGGTGATAAGGGAAAGCTTTATATCACCCTTGCCGGTGCTCCTGAAGGCTCTGTCTCTTTCAAAATGACTGTTTCCGGTGGTAATGGCAATGGTGTGCTTGATCTTTCTTCAGGGGGATCTCTGGAACTTTCTTCGATTCCGGAAAAACAGATCTTTTCCGGGCTTGAACCCCTAATAAAACCCACTTTGTATTTGGCTGATCTTAGTTCTTTAACTCCTCAAAATCTTTTATTTTCGGGCTTTACAAATATCAAATTCTTTGACCAAGCAGGAAATGAGATTCAGGAAATCAGTTTTGGCACTACCGGAAGTCCGGATGTTTCTATTAGCGATGCCAATGGAAACGGAAAAATAGATTTAGAAGACCTGGTCTCTGCCCTTAATAGCCGGCCTGAACTTAAAGCCTATCTTGATAATGGAAAGCTTTTCATCTCACTGGGAGATAGCGCTCCTGCTAACGCCGCCTACTTTGTCATCGAGGGGAATAGCCCTTCGCGCCCCTGGGGTTCGCTTCGATTTGTAAATGACCAAGGGACTACGAATCCTTCCGATGACGAATACTTTGACCTTTCCTTCCAGATAGGGGCCTTAGAGAATTGGCTTTTCGATGGCGCTGGAAACCCCATCGATACCGACCCCGTAAATGAAGTCGTGGATCCCTTTCGCGTTAAGCTTGAGACCGGAGCTGGGGCCATTCAGATCGTAAAGAGGTATAACGCTGAAGAAAACGCTCGTTTCGGTCTTTCGGCGCATCTTGACGACCAGGGAAGGCTTGTCGTCAAAACCTCAGGGCTTTATGACACGCGGAGCTTTGTGGTGCGTGATGCCTTTCACCGAAAGGCCTTCGAAACATCGGGCGTAAAACCCAATAAATTCGACGCTAAAAACAACCTGTGGTATCTAAAAACAGATGAACCTGTTGAAAGAAATGCCTCTTTTGGGGCTCAAGATATAAACATCGAATATTTAAAACCAGATGGCACTACCCTGCGTGTGGAAACTATCTCTCTTTCAACAGGTCAGACCTTGGAAAATTTCCTAGATGCTTTAAATGTCCTTGATACTGATAGTGATGGTATTTTTGATTTTTCCGCCACCATTGATGATTCCGGTCGCCTAACTATAGAGATAAAGGATCCAGATCTAGATAATGACGGGAGACAAGACTGGGTTTCTTTCAAACTAAGCACCAGCCTTACCGTTGAAGAGGGAAATCTTATTACTTATCTCGCAAGAAAAACTTTTGCCCCCAAAGACAACGGACTTATAGATAAACTCCAAGGCCTAGCCCCTCAGCCTGGAGACAACCGCAACGCCTTAAGACTTGCAGCTCTTTCAGATGATCGCCGCGAAAGACTTGGCCAGGCCTCAGTGGCAGACTTCTATATCTCCTTAGTGGGTGAGGTAGGAATCACCACCAAAACCGTCAAAAATTCCAAAAACTTCGTAGAAGATCTCATCAATCAGCTCCAAATTATGCGTGATAGTATTTCAGGAGTTTCTCTCGATGAAGAAATGGCCAATCTTATCAAGTACCAGCAGGCCTTTGCCGCCTCGGCCAAGATTTTAACGGTAGCCGACGAAATGCTCGATACCTTAATACAGGCAAAGCGTTAAGAGGAGGGGTAAATGCCCATTCGCATCGGGCTCAAAACCCAATATGATCGGATGCTTTACAACTTAAACCGGCTCACCAAAGATCTTGCTGAAGTGCAAACCCAAATTGCCTCCGGAAAAAAATTTGCAAAACCTTCTCAAGCCCCGGTAGAGCTCGTACGCAGCCTAGATTATCGAAAATCTCTAGCAGAAATCGATCGTTATCGAACTTCTATACGGGAGGGAAAGGCCTTTTTACGGACCATGGAAGGAGCCTTTCAAGGACTTGAAGACTTAACAATGAGAGCCAAACAGCTTGCTATTCAGGCCCGCAACGACACCCTATCTCCAGATAACCGTAAAGCCATTGCCAGAGAAGTAGAAAAACTCTTGCAAGAAGCCCTGGCTCTAGCCAATACGAGGCATGGCAACCGTTATGTCTTCGCCGGCAATCGTCCTAGCGGCTATCCTGACGGAAAGGCCCCGTTTGAACTCAAAAAAGAGTCCCTTCCAGATGGAAGTATACGGGAATACGTCGTCTATGAAGGAGGCGAGGAAGACCTAATATTTAATTATTCTCCTGATGGTAAAATTGTTATCGGTCGCAATGGCAACCAAGCCCTTATGGCCTCAGAGCTTTTCGATACCCTCATTGGGCTTAAGAAGAGCCTAGAAGCCAACAATTACTCTTCGAGCGAGAAAGAAATAGAAGAACTCGGAATCCACGTAGACCGACTGGATAAAGTGCTTACACATCTTGTTAATGAAAGAGCAGCCTTAGGAGCCCGTTTAGATCATCTAAATCTTAAAGATAACCTTTACCAAGAAATAAAAGACATCATTCAAGAAAATTTAAGTAATACTGAAGATACTGATATTTTAGAAGCAACCACCAGATTAAAAACTAAAGAAACTGCTTACCAAGCTGCTCTAGCTGCAACAGCTAAGGTAATGCAATTGAGTTTGGTAAACTATCTTTCCTAGGAGGCTTTTAAGTTTGCTCGTTTTAAAACGAAGAGAAGGTGAAGCCATTGCTATTGGACAAGGAATTAAAATCACTGTGTTAGAGATAAAAGGTCGTCAGGTAAAACTTGGTATAGAAGCTCCAGCAGAAATCCAAGTCCATCGGATGGAAGTTTATCAAAAAATTCAAGAGGAAAATCTACAAGCCTTACAAGGTGCCGATGTGCTAGAAGAGATTCTAATAGAGGAGGGCTAATTTGCTGGTAGAAACAACCCGCTTCGGAAAAATTAAAATTGACGAAAGTAAGATTATTTTCTTTACCAGTCCTATTTTGGGCTTTCCGAATGCCAAAAGATATGTTCTTATTCCTCATCGTGAAAATTCCCCCTTCTTTTGGCTACAAGCCATAGATATTCCCGAGCTTGCATTTGTAGTCATTGACCCTTCGGTTTTCTTTCCGGACTACAAACCCAAGATCCCTCCCGAGGCATGCAAAGAGCTACATTTAGAAACAAATGATGAAGTTTGCTATCTTGCCATTGTAACCATCCCTAAAGAAGATCCTGGAAACCTCACGGCAAATCTTTTGGGCCCTATCGTAATAAACGTCGAAAGACGTCTTGCAAAACAAGTAGTTCTAGATCCTAAAATTTATCCCTTAAAGGAACCTCTCAAACCTTATTTCCAAAAGGTTAGCCAACAAGCGTCTGAAAAAGTCAAAATTCATCTCGAACACTCTGCTGGTCGATAATTCTAAACAAAGATAAAAGGTGAGTTTTTTATGGCTAGTATTTTTGGAAAAATAAATGTTCTTGGGCTCGGCTCCGGACTTGATTTACAGGGCCTCCTTGACCAATTGCGAGAAATAGAAGAAAAGCCCATTGAACGTCTGGAGCAAAAAAAAGACCGCTATGAAAGCAAACTCACCGAATTTGACTGGTTAAACACCCAGATAATTTCCCTTAAATCTAAAGCCCTTGAACTTTCCTTTGAAAGCACTTTTATGGAGCGACAGGTCTCGGTTTCAGGGACAGCGGTCTCTGTAGAGGCAGAGATCGGGGCCCTTAACGGGGCTTATCAAATTAGCGTAGAACAACTAGCCCATAAAAGTATGTGGCAATCCCAGGGTTTTTCAGAACAAAATGCTTCTGTAGCCTCAAATGATGACGTCTTTCAAATCGCCGTAGGAGATAAAAGCTTTTCTGTTCTTGTTTCCAAAGGAACTACTCTTCAAGGGCTTGCTGATCTTATTAATAAAGCTGAAGATAATCCCGGAGTGGAAGCCAAAGTAGTAAACACTGGTGATCCTAATAACCCTTATCGTCTGATACTTAAAGCCAAAGAAACTGGTGAAGGACATCGCATTGTAGTAACCCAAGAACTTTCTCAAATGAGCTTTGAAGAAGTTAGTGGTATCCCAAATATCTGGCGCACCAATTTCTATTCTAATCCTGAAGATGTAGTCAATAATTCAGGTAGCACTATTAATCTTACTATCCAAAACGGTGAAGAAGAAATTAGCATAGAAATACCAGATAGCACTACTCTTTCCGAATTAGTAGATCTTATTAACGAAGCCTCTTCTAAAAACTCCTATTTAAGAGCATATCTTATAAGAAATACTAATGGAGAATATTTTGTAGATATTAGATCTCCAGAAAGCCTGTTTATCTCTCAGTCACCAAGTACTCCTCAAATTTTCCCCAAACAAATAGAAGATAATGGACAAAGTTTAAATTCTTTCTTTATATTAGACGATATTAGATACCAAAGGGAAACAAATTCTATCAATGATATTATTCCTGGAGCAACTATAAACTTAAAAGAAACAGGAAGTGCCTTTTTTGAAATACAGTCTTCTTACGAAGAACCCAAAGAAATTTTAAAATCTTTTATCGAAGAGGTTAATAATTTTCTCGGAAAGTTGCGAGAAAAAATGTCTTTTGATCTTGAAACTGGAGAAGAAGGTCTTCTCTATCGGAGCAGTGCAGCAGAATCTATGATAAAAGATATACGCACAATTTTAACCTCTATAGTTTCACAAAATAAGCATATTAAAACCTTTTTTGATTTGGGACTTGATATCAAAAAAGATGGATCTATTGCTCTAAATGAAAAAAAATTAGAGGAAGCTTTCAACAATTATCCAGAAGAAATAAAAAATCTTTTAGTAGGAAACGAAAAACAAAATTTAACAGGGTTGGCAGACAGATTAAACGAAATTTTCCAAAAATATTTAGGGCCATCAGGCCTTATTGCTCTAGAACAAAAAACAACGGAAAAATACATAGAAAATTTGAATAGAAATATAAGCCTCGCTAAACTGAGAGTCGATCGTTATATGGATACCCTAATGCGTCAATTTATGGCTTTAGATCATTACATACAAGAATTAAACGATCTTTCTTCTTATTTAGATGTACAATTTAAGAGCTTATCTGGATTAACCGAAAAGAAATAATAAAGAAAAATTTTGTAAAGCAAAAATCTGTAAATCCCTAAATGGTTTTTATTTTTAGAAAAATAGAGTGCCCAGGGAGGGGCGTAAAAATAAACAGGGAGGTTTTTAATGTACGGGGCGCAACTCAAAGTATACCGTAATAATGAGGTTTCTACTGTCCAAGACCCACAAAAAATCGTAAAATTATTGTTTGAGGGTGCTATCAGAGAGCTTGGTCAAGTTAAAAACAATTTTAACAATCCTCGCAAACGAGGCCAACATTTAGGGAAAGCCATAGCTATTATTGGAGAATTACAAGCTGGCGTAAATTTAGAAGCTGGTGGTGAAGCAGCTGCTTTTTTATACGGTCTCTATGGAGCGATTATAAGAGAACTTTCTAAAATTAACGGTAAAGAAAAAGAAAAAGATTTTAAAATTATTGATCGAAGCATTTCCTATCTTTCTGAATTACGAAAAATATGGATTAAGACTGTTTTAAACAATCAAGAAATCAACTCCTTGAGACAAGAAAAATTAAAAGTAGCCACCGCCGGATAGTAGTGTCCGGGATCCGTTCCCATTTTTCGTTGAAAAATGGGAACGGATCCCCAAAAAGTCGACAAAAGATGCTCCCAGCTAAATCAAAAATGAAAAAGGGAAAACAAATTTCTTCTTTTGAAGAGATCCTTAAAAAACTTGAAAAAATCCAAGAAAAAGAAATATCCTTTCTTAACAAGATAAAACAAAAAAAATATTTATCACCCAAAGAAGAAGAAATCATAAAAAAATTCTTATATGAAAGACGAAAAATTTTAGCCTTTTTGCAAAACTTAAAACCAAAACCAGGAAAAGAAAAGGAAAACATCGAAAAAATTAAATTTTTAAGAAGGAGAGAACTAGTACTAAAAGAATTACTATCAAAATTACAAAAAAATCTAAACGAAAAAAAGGGAGAACTTATTTACAATAAAAAAGCCCTCTCTTCATACCAAAGGCAAAATATTTACTATTAGAGACCTTCACCCAAAACTCAGGCCTGCCGGGTGATGGGTTTCAGCCGGGACACCTTCTACCGGATCAAGAAGGCTTACGGGGAAGGCGGAATAGAGGCCCTTTACGAAAAGAGCCGCCGGAA
>Ga0256833_1000221_pt1 | contig 45319 bp, 48 predicted proteins | sample 356284metaG_FD_190535 | JGI IMG/M metagenome (GOLD analysis project Ga0256833, IMG submission 190535) | Hydrothermal vent microbial communities from Mid Atlantic Ridge, Atlantic Ocean - 356-284 | ecosystem: Environmental > Aquatic > Marine > Hydrothermal vents | place: Atlantic Ocean: Mid... | reverse complement strand
ATATACGAACCTGTAGTTCATTGCTACTCTCCTAGCGTAGTCTATGAGTATCCTGCCGTCAGCGGCTAGCCCTGCGAAGGAAGAGCCTATGTGCGTGTCTATTATGTAGATCTTAACTATGTCCTTCAAATCTATGAGGGGGGCTATGCGCCTCTTCTCTGCCGCAATTAGTGCGGCGTCCCTTATCTTAACCGCTACGGTGGTCCATCCCTTCTTAATGTTTTCGGCAGCGTACTCAACTTGGTAGAGCTTACCGTCCGGTGAGAACACGGTTATTGCTCTGTCATAACCCATTGCAGGTGGTCCAAACGTCAATCCTCTTACCCTCCTAGCACTGTTAATGAAGAAATATAAACTTAAATGGGCGGACTTAAACCCTCCTTGACGTGGTGCTTGAGTGTGGCTGAATTCATTTCAAGGATTCGGGACTCGGGCGTGGCTGTGTTGGGTGCCGGCGGTGCAGGGGATATTATCTCTGCTTACGTCATGTGTAGGGTTCTTGAGGATCTCTTCGGGGTTGAGTCCTGCGTTCCTGTGGCGTTGCTTTGGGAGCGTTGGGTCAAGGACCCGTTCCCCGGGCCAGTAACTAAGGATGCTGTTAGGGGTGCTAGGGTAAGTAAGTGCGTGTGGGTATCTAGGGACACGTACGTCGTGAGGCCCGGAAACTACGTTTTCCGCCCTAACGCCTCCATCGTTGCGGAGGTTTTCGGTAGTGAGATCCCCGCATTCACCCTGGAGGACGGCGTCTTAGGCGTTGTTGAGTGCTTAGAGGAGGTTAGGGAAGCTGGATACTCGCACTTAATGGCGCTGGATGTTGGTGGTGACGTCCTGGCTAGGGGTTGGGAGCCCTCCCTCTGGTCCCCGCTAGCTGACGCGGTCAGCGTCGCCGCGGTCTCCCACTTCAGCGACTCCTCGGTGGCGGTTCTGGCCCCGGGGGCTGACGGGGAACTCCCGGCCAATTACGTCCTCAAGAGGATTGAGGAGGTCATGAGGCGGGGAGGGTACTTAGGCGCGATAGGGCTTTGGCGCGATCACATAAGGATATACGAGGAAATCCTACCCAAAGCAACCACAGAAGCAGGCAAGGCAGCGTACCACGCGTTAAGAGGGGAGGTAGGTGAGGTAGCCATAAGGGAAGGAAGCCGGACTATCATGATAGGTCCCCACACCCCCATAACCTACGTACTCAGAACAGACACCGTAATGGGGGTCACCGTACTACCCCAAGCAATAAGACGCACCAAAACACTGAACGAGATGCTCAACGCCGCACACAAAGCAGGCATAGTGACAGAACTCGACCTAGAATTAACAATCGCGAAATTATACGGCACAGGACCGGGAACAAAGCCGGACTGGCTAAAAGCCAAGCAGGAAGCACGCAGGGCGGTATTCACAACGAAGAGCATAAAGCCAAAGCTTAAAAGCTAAACAACCATAACAACCAAATGGGGGGCCAAAGCAGCGGGGTGGGGTAGCCAGGTTAGCCCGCGGGAGGGCCAACCCGCCGTCCCCACCCCATTCACTCTAACGCTTCTTCGGAGCTCTGGATGTTCCTACCAGATCCTGACCCTGCATCAGGACTCACTACTTCCGTATCCCTATCTTAAGGTGGGAGTGAGTTGAGAACAAACCCTACCTTGACACGTTTGAGCAACATAAGTACTCCTCAGTAATGCATCATAGGAAGACAGTTAGGGCATGCTGCTATGTGCGCAGTAAATACCGTGATGAACCTACGTTTCACAGTCACTACGTTAATTAATCACGGATTACCATCACCACGCCTACCCAGCGTTAAGTGTTCCTGAAGATGCATCGTCACCACTATTACTTACTGGGATGAAGAAGTGGTGGGGGGCGTTCACACACTGGTAGCGGGGGGTGGACTCTCACGGGCTGGCCGCCGACCATAGTATAAGTTACTTATTGTTCTTTTAAACATTTTCCTGATAGGTTATGACTAAAAGATAATGATCAGAGAATTGATGCTAATTTCATCGATTTTGTCCTTGACTTAAATCCTACTTTTTCGGCATACTTTAAAAGATTTTGTTTCCTTGATATTACGAGTTTGAAAGCTCTGCCATGCATTATTTTGTAGATACAGGATTTTATCCCAATAAATTCCAGCAATGTAGAAACGTCCTTTAATCCTTTAAGATTAACAGAAGTAACAGCGATTCTTTTTGTGCTTGTATCAACATAGGCCTCATCATCAAAGAACGCCCCTAACCAATTAACTATTAGAAATTTGTTTTCATCAAGAATTTTGATGTCAATTCTCCAGTTATTTGATGACCCTGCTCCTAGGCTCGTTAGTCTCCGAAAAGCATATCTTGATTTAAATCGCGCGATATATGAACGTTTATTTCGACGCCAAATAACAGTTGGAGAAGCATTGTATGCATGCTTTGCATCATTAACAAATTCCTCAATGAGACTCCGGTTCGTATTTGTGTACTCAATTATATATCTTGTCCCCCAGTCACCTTTCTCAGTATAAAGATGACCGTCCCCCCATATGTGTGCGTGAATTCTAGCTTCGCTAGTCGCTATAAACTTATCATTAACATCATCACTGTTGTTTAGATAATATAAAACGCTCCATTGTACTACTCAGCCTTTAACAAAGGGAGAAAATGTGTGGAGAGCCGGCGGCCAGCCCGTTTTGAACCACCGACCTCGGGGTTATGAGCTTCGCGGGGCCCGCCGTCCCCGGATTATGGTTGGGATTGTTTGCTTTTAAACTTAACTTTTTGGGGGGTTAGGCACTACTTGCTCGAACCTATGTGTTTTGTTGGTTTTGTTGGTTGTGGTGCTGGGCCCGGTATGTACTCTACTGTTGGGCGTGTTGGTTTTTCTTGCGGGTATAGTTCCATGAGTTCGTATATCTCGGGTGGTAGTTGTGTTTTGATGTTTAGCCCTAGTTCCTGTAGGTCCTCAGGCGTTATTGGCCAGTCATGGGTGTATGCGCCCATGACTAGTTTCTCAACTACTTTCTGTATTTGTTGTGGGGGTAGTTTTCCTTCTAGTAGTTTTGTCACTAGTCTCTTTGTTTGACTGAGCGCTTTTTCCGCTATGTCTGCCATGATGAGTGTCTGATCGCTGACCTTATCAATTCCTTTCTCCTTGACCACCCTTATTATTGATGGTGCTGGGTACTGCCCTGCCTGCGTTGTTAGTTGCGGGTCCACTGGGCCCAGTACCGCGTCCGGATCCATCCATATTTCGTCTGCTGCCAGGGCTATTAGTGTGCCGCCGCTCATGGCGTAGTGGGGCACTATGACTATTTTCTTCGCTGGGTGTCGCTTCAGTGCCATAGCTATCTGTGATGCCGCTAACATTAGGCCGCCTGGCGTGTGTAGTATCATGGCTATTGGCTGGTCTGGCGGTGTCGACCTTATCGCCCTAAGTACTTGCTCGGAGTCCTCTATGTCTATGAACTTGTATATAGGTATGCCGAAGAGGCTTATTCTCTCTTGCCTGTGAATCATAGTTATTACTTTAGCGCCAAGCTTCACCTCGATCCTCCGTAGGAGCGCTGCCCTAGCGTTCTTGAGGGACTGGTACTTCAGCTGAGGCGATATGAATGTCAGGAAGATCCAGAGTAGGAAGAAGAACCACAACAGGTCAGCGAAGCTCGGGTAAAGCCCTGAGGTAACATCAGACAAACTCCCACCAACTTAATCCTTACCCACGGAGGTATTTAAACTTCCCACCATGACTAATTATTAGCTAAAGTAATCACTTTTATTAGCTCCGCGAACCCTCAACCCACCTAAGTAAACCCGCCCGACCCTCACCTCTACTAGGTAATTTGGCCTTAAGGGAAGCGATGAATTCCTCCCAACTCAGCTCATCGGAAACCCAGGCATTGACCTCCTCCCCCAACTCAGAGAGGAGGGAGAGGAAGTCCTGCCACCTGATGCCCAACTTCCTTAACTCCTTACCCCAATATCCCCACACATACTTAGGTAACCTATTGCCAAGCCATAAAACGTACCTAGCGCTAATACCTGAGGACATGAGGCTCCTAGCAAGCTCCTTGAGCTCCCTCGGCTCTGGAGGCGTGACGAGCTCGGGCAGATCCTCCCACCAATCATAAACACAACTTAAACACTATTATGCGCTTCCCACACCAGAAAGCACGTTTAAGCCCACCCACGAATTAGATAATGGGGTGAGCTTTCTTGGGCAGGAAACCAAGCGCCCTCCACATAGGCCCAGCAGGAATACCGCACTCAACGAAGAAAAAGTCAACACCTGAAGGCGTGAGGAGGGTAGCTGAGCTAGGCCTTGACGCCATGGAAATAGAGTTCGTTAGGGGGGTAAGGATGAGTGATAAGCTAGCGGAGGAAACAAGGAAGGCGGCGGAGGAGACCGGCGTCATACTGACCGTGCATGCCCCATACTACGTTAACCTCCTCTCAAACGATTCGGCCAAGGTTGAAGCGTCGATAAAGAGAATATTAGATTCGGCGAGAGCAGGGTACAAAGCAGGTGCGTGGTCCGTAGTCTTTCACCCTGGCTACTACGGTAAAACACCTTCCGAGCAGGGAGTCAGGAGGGTTAGGGAAGCGCTCAAGAAGATAGTCAGGCAACTCAGGGATGAGGGAATAGAGATCTGGGTCCGCCCCGAAACGATGGGGGGACTCTCTGAGATAGGTTCCTTAGAGGAGGTCGTAGACATGGTGGACGGGATAGACAACGCATCAATAGCCATAGACTTCGCACACCTCTACGCCAGAAGTTTAGGGGAGTTTAACACCTACGAGAAGTTCTCTGGAGCCCTAGAACTAATAGAGAGAAGGCTTGGTAACGAAGCGCTGAAGAACATGCATATACACGTATCCGGCATGGAGTACGGTTCCCGCGGAGAAAGGAAGCATCTGAACCTCCATGAATCCGAGTTCCGGTGGGAGAGCGTGCTGGAGGTCCTCAAGGACTTCAACGTTAAGGGAGTCCTAATCTGTGAATCGCCCTCGCTCGAGGACGACGCGCTGAAGATAAAGAACGCTTGGCATGAAATACTGAGGAGTAAGCCAAAGCCACGGCGCGTAGCGTGAGGTAATCACTCCCTACACTTACCCTTAAGCTCTTCCGGAATACAGATACCGTACCTTTTGAGTGCCTCGCAGATCTTATCCACAGGAATGAAGGCGGAACCGCCTGACCTTAACCTTACGAAGTAAGACCTACCAACTAACCTAATCTCAACAGCCTCCTCACACTCACCTAAATCCTCAGCACTCAAAGGCAAACCCACTACAGAGCACCTCACACCATAAACCGTAATAACCCTTAAATTAGGAGGAGGTCAAGCAAACCACGTAGGAAGCTTTACGAAATAAAAAAGAACTTAAGCCCAACGCACGCAACAAGAATCAATACTCAGGCTACGAGGCACGTAACAGCCTTAATTCACGGCACGCTTCTCCCTTAGCTTAATCTCACGAAGGTACTGTATGGCCGCGGCGATACTGCCCCTACTACCGACTATGGCTCCCCACCTCTCCCTAAACTTCGTCGGCACTAACGGCCTGACACGCTTCTTAATTCTCCTAGGCACGTAAGTAGCCTCCATTCCCTTCAGACCGAACGTACCGTCAATCATCTCAACCACCGCGTCACGCTCAATCAGTCGCACCAACACCTTCCTAAGCCTATCCTCACCAGCCAGTCCGCTCAGCTCCTTTCTTAACTCCTTCCAGGTAACGGGCCTTCCCTTCTTCCTTATTATATCGACCACTAACCTCTCCAGCTCCTCGTCGTCAGGCGCCCTAACAACCAACACGTCCTCGTCCTCATAAACAACCTCTAGCTCCTTGGGTTCTGTTTTAACTGCCATCTCTCACACCCCATTAAAGTATAGTATTGCACCGTTCTATATAAATGTTTGACATAGAACAGAAATCAAACTAACCAAAACAAGCAGAAAACACGCCAACCATCACGCCACCTAATTTTCAGCAACATTAAATAAGCGGTACCAGCCTTTTAAGCTGTATCGTCACCAACTAAGGTACCGGTGAGGATATTCGTGCGGGACATAACGCTGATAGCCTCAATACCCTTCGGAAGCAAGCCTGAGGTCCTCAAGAAGATCCAGTTAATTAAATCATACCTGAGGGATGAAGTCGGTCTAAACGTTCACCTAGTCGTAACGACAGGTAAGGGCGAGCCGAAGATCATAGCGATGGGTGAGGTCATAGAACTAAGCGAGGACTTAGCGACCCTAATATACAAGATCACCTCAAAGCTAGTGTCTGACGTCAGCGACCCCAAGTTTCTGGATAAGGTTGCTGCTGGACTAACGGTTGAGGAGTAAGGGACCGGTTAACATATGAGTAAGGTATTCTATTGATTAACCCCCTATTGACGGCTTAAGGTAATAGGGCGCCACTACCTACCCTCACTATTTTACTTAATTGATATAAACTTATAAGTCAACCTTTAACATGAACTTGAGACGGGGAGTTAAAGATGCTCACAGATATAAGGATATTCGCTATCGAGCTACTTCGATCCTACAAAAAGGTGTTTAAGTACAAGGACCTAGAGGCAATCACGGGCCTCCCAGCACCCGCGCTGTGGAGGTACATTAACATGAAGATCATGCCGAGTGCTGAGAGAGCACAGGAACTTGTTAAGAAGCTAACGCAGCCTCAGGTAATAGATCGTGTGCTCAAGGACAACATCATAGAGGTCGGGGACAACATCTATAACCTCTCGAAAGTGATATACAACCCCTCGCTACTCAAGATATTCGCGTACTTAGCCTACAGGGAGTTCCACAAGTACAACATAACGGCGGTAGCCACGGTCGAGGTTGACGGTATCCCCATAGCGGTTAAGGTTGCGAGCGTGTTGGACACTAGCCTAGTGATAGCGAGGAAGAAGCCTGAGTTCGGTATCAAGGAGTACTACCAGACAAGCTACCTGGCAAGGGACCCGCCAGCGGTCGTGAACCTCTTCCTGCCCGCCTCATTTCTGAGCGTGAGTGACAGAGTACTCATAGTTGACGACCTCCTGAACACGGGCAGAACGTCTAAGGCGCTGATAAAGCTGATTAAGATGGCTGGCGCGACACCTATAGGGCTGTTCTCGATAGTGGCGGTCTCGGATCGCTGGCGCCAACTCATTGAAGGTGAGTTAGAGAAGATCTACGTTGTGAAGCAACTCCCGGCGAGCGTGAGTTAGTCTGAGAGCGCGTGGCACGCAATACAGGCTGAAACACGCGATCGCTGACGCTTTCTCAGCCGCGCTCATCATTGAGGCCGCCGCACCCGGAAAGTTGAGCACTGTTAGTGGCGTAGAGGGGGTTAAGGATCTAAACCTCATTAAATTCACCCTAAGTGCGCCAGCAATACGTGATGCAGTGATACGTAGCGTAAATAACGCGTTGAGGGGGAAGCCCCTTAGCCTAGGTAAGCTCGTGCTTCGCGGCGTTAGGAAAATCGTGCGTAACCCCCTAATCAGAACAAACACTGCTCTAGGCTACTTAATGTTGAGCGTACCGCTATCATACATCACAGGGCTAGCGCTAAAAGAAAACAGAGATGACTTGAAGGACATGAGTGCCATCATCACAAGGTATTGCACGATTATAGAAGAGCAGCTTAAGAAGGAGAGCATTAAACACTTCTACGCTGCCGTGAAGACCGCCAGCGAGGGACATCTAGGAAAGTTCGTCGGGGTGGTGCCCAGCGTTAGGGACGACGTTATGTCAGCAAAGGTCAGCGTGTGGGACGCGCTAGCGAGCTCAGCGTATTATGACATGATAGCCTACGACATCACGCATAGATTCCGCATCACGTTACTCGCGCTGAATAAGCTGTTAGCTCTAGCTAGGAAACCTGCTGAATTACTGGAGGCCGTACCCCACCTTCAAGCAAGCATACTCTCAAAGATGCCTGACACGTTAGTGCTTAAGGCGTGGGGTCTGCCTACGGCAATGCTCCTAAGTAACACCGCATCCTCGCTAAAGCCCGGCACGAGAGAATGGAACGCTGTAAGTAATGCGTTCAGGCGCATAGGTGTAAATCCGGGGAGCACCTCAGACATTATGAGTGCTGCAATAGCGCTCTACTTGGTGAGGAGCCTTGTTAGTAGCAATAGTGGCTGACCCACGCGTTAAGACCCGGGACGAACTGCTGAGACTCACACAAAGGCTCCGAGGCGCGGGGATCACCGCAACAATAGTGATAGGCAACTTGGGGTTAGATCCGGAAGAATATGCCGAGCTCCTACCCAGCCCCTACTTCCTAAGCGGTGCTGAGGACGACATCCGAGTCACTAAGCAAGCGAGGAAATTCAATGCGTTACTGGACGGCAATGTCGTCAAGTTAAATAGCATAGTAGTGGCTGGTGTGGGTGGCGTAGACCCTCACCAAAACATGGAGCGCGTGCTAAAGTTAATGGACTCAGGCGCGTTGGGAAGGGGAATCGATGTTACCCTATCCTACCACCCGCCCAGGGGTTGCGGGGACCTTGTGAGAGCCCTTGGAGTACGTAGGGGGCTTGACGAGTTAAGAGCCTTCATTGAGAAGGTACGGCCCTCACTCCACATATGCTGTGGTGAGTACGTTGATACGTGCTTAATTAACGATACAAGAACATACGTGCTGGGCAGAGGCGAAGCATATGCGTTAATCGAGAAGAGCTATGGATCCCTTACCGCGCGGGTGCTGCTGTTGAGGCGGTGACGCAATCCTTAAAGTTCCCTCGCCATCAACCATGCGTCCTCACCGTCCAGGTAGTATTTTCTTAACCGCTTCATTTTCCGGAAACCAAGCTTCTCATAGAGCCTTATTGCTGCGTCGTTACTGACGCGAACCTCTAAGTAAGCCTCACTTGCTCCGTAGACTTCCTTAAGCCTCCTCATGGCTTCAACCATGAGTTTCGTACCTATGCCGCGCCTCCTGAACTCTGGGAGCACCGCGATACTTACTATGTGTCCAAGTTTTTTGAATGGCTTCCAGTACACGTACCCTAAACCGCGATCCACCCTCGTCATGACGTACCCGACGATCCTCCCATCAACTTCCGCAACTAAAAACGCCTTGCCCCATAGACGCAGGTGATCTCTCCAGAAGTAGTCTGGGTAATGCTCGGGGAGGGTTTGGAGATTGATACGGACTATTTCGGGGAGATCTTCCTCCCTAGCTTCCCTAATGATTACCTTGCCACGCTCCTCGCTACTCAACAAACGCACCTTGATTTAGTTTATTACGGCATCATAATAACTTTAGTTTAGTGTGGATACGCATGCCGCTAAAAGAGCCGCCCTACCACCCGATCCAGGAGATAGAGGGCACTAAGGCACCTGTGCTTTCAGGGAGGAGGATTGCGTTCGGACTAACGGGCTCGGTAGCTATTTACAGGTCCATCGACGTTATGAGGGAGTTGATCCGGAGAGGGGCTGAGGTCTACACCATATTAAGCGGCGCAGCGACTGAGCTAGTTAGGCCCGCGTTAATTGAGTGGGCCACGGGTTCTAAAGCGTTCACGGGTTTCGCCGGCGAGACCGGCCACGTTGCCCTAGGCAGGACATGTGACTCAATGGTGATTGCGCCAGCCACAGCAGACATACTCTCTAAGATAGCGCACGGAATATGCGACAATCCTGTCTCGCTGACCGCGGTGGATGTGCTTGGGTTGGGTAAGCCGTTAGTAGTTGCGCCAGCAATGCACCGCGGTCTTTGGAGGTCGCCGCCAGTGGCGGAGGCCATCAGGAAGCTTGAGGGATTTGGCGTCACGATAATACCGCCAGTGGATCTCGAGGGTAAGGCGAAGTACCCATCAATTGATGATGTCGTTGCCGCCGTGGAGGCCGTAACGTTGAGGGGTAAGGATCTTGAGGGGCTTAAGGTGCTTGTCACTGCTGGACCCACCCGCGAGTACCTTGATAACGTGCGGTTCTTAAGTAATCCCAGCTCGGGGAGGATGGGTGTCGCCATAGCGCGTGAAGCGTTCTTCAGGGGAGCGCAGGTAACTCTCGTGCACGGCCCCTTAAGCATCAGTAAACCTCACTATATCCGATGCATAGGTGTCGAGACAACCGAGGAAATGCTTCAAGCAATCATCAAGGAATTATCTGGGGGCAAATATGATGCTGTCATTATGGCTGCCGCCCCTGCAGACTTCAGGTTCAGCAAGAGGTTTAGCGGGAAAGTAAGGAGTGGGTCAGGCCCTATCACCGTCGAGCTAGAACCTACGCCTAAGATCGCTACCGAGGTTAGAAAACGCTTCAAGGGCCTCCTCGTGGGCTTCGCGGCTGAGTGCGTTGCCGGCGACCTAGACACCTTAGCGGAGGCTGCCTACCGCAAGATGCTGGAGAGGGGGTTCGATATCATCGTGGCTAATGACGTGTGCGCTGAAGGCTCTGGCTTTGCAACGGAAACGAACGAAGTATTGATAATGGTGAGGGGTAAGGAGCCTGAGCACGTCAAGTTAACGTTAAAGTCAGAGGTAGCTCGCAGAATAATGGATGCTGTCCGGGATGGGGCTCATGCGAGAGGTCACGATCCAAGTCCCGCTCCACGTTAGCGGATTCTGGGTGCCTTACTACGGCTTAACACCAACTCTGACAGGGTCCGTCGGCGCCGGACTGACGTTAAAGCCCTACCTCACAGCTAGGGTCACTGGCGTTGATGGTGCTGTCTCTCTAAACAGCGTTGAGATTCAGGGAGGGTTAAGGAACTCCATAGTTAGGCTAACTGGTGTTGAGCGCTTCGGCGTGATTGCGGAGGCCCCTGCAGGGCTGGGGGAGGGTTTCGGGTTGAGCGCCGCCTTAGCAATAGCTATGGCTGTCTCAGCACAGCTAACATCCCAGCACGAGCTACGTTTGGAGGAGGCGTTTAGACACGCACACGTCGCTGAGGTCGAGAACCTCACGGGTTTGGGCGACGTGATTGCCGAGGCACTGGGGGGCGGTCTCGTGGTGCGTGTTAGGCCCGGCCCTCCAGGCTTGGGGGAGGCCTTCAGTGTTAAGGTAAGGGATAAGGTCAACGTGAGTGCCGTCCTCATAGGGAGGACAAGTACTCCAGAGATGCTTAAGGACTTCGCCGGGCGAATAAGTCTCTATGGGAGGGAAGCCCTAGCTAGGTTCCTGAGGAACCCGGGGCTAGAGGTGTTTGCCGAGAGCGCCCGGCTCTTCAGTAGGCTTACAGGCATGATGGGCCCCGAAGTGGAGGGTAGGGTTAATGATATTCTCAAGCAAGCCATGAGGAGTGGGTGCGTAATTAACTTCTTTGTTAAGAAGTCCCTACTCGTCGTGATTCACGGGTCGGAATGCTTGGATGAGGTCGCACGCGAGCTAGGCAAGCTCGGCAGGGTTAGGTTATTAAGTATCGCAGAGGAAGGGACGTTGGTGCGTGAGGCTTGACTCACTGGGTACCCAAAAGCCACCCAAGATACGAGTCCCTAATCACGCGGGAGAAACTCATCCGAGGTTTTGAAGAAGGCTACGTGGCGGTGGCTGGACTTATAGCTCACGGTAGGGGGGAGTGCTTCGACTACCTAATAGGTGAGCGCACCACAGAGCCGGCTATTAAGGCCATACAGGCGGCTGCCGCCGCCTTACTCCTAGCTAAGCACCCAGTAATCTCAGTCAATGGAAACGTAGCCGCTCTGGTACCTGAGGACGTCGTTAGGTTAGCGGAGGTCGTGGGGGCGAAGATTGAGGTGAACCTATTTTACAGAACCGAGGAGCGAGCACGCAAGATCGCTGAGGTATTGAGGAAGGCCGGCGCTAAGGAGGTGTTAGGGGTTGATGACGCCACAGCCACGATACCCGAGCTAGAAAGTGAGAGAAGGAGAGTCAGTCCTGAAGGCATCCTTAGGGCCGATGTAGTCCTCGTGCCCCTGGAGGACGGTGACAGGACGGAGGCCTTGCGGAAGCTTGGTAAGACGGTAATCACCATAGACCTCAACCCACTATCACGCACAGCTAGGGCGGCAAACATAACTATAGTGGATAATGTCGTTAGGGCCATGCCTAAACTCGTTGAGGAAGCGTCGAGGCTTCGAGGGGGTGGAAGGGAGGAGCTGGAGAACATATTAAGGAGCTACGACAACAACGCTGTCTTGCAGGACGTGCTGAAGCACATCGTCAAAAGACTGGAGGAATTAGCCATGGGGAATCTCGCTCTCGAATTCTGACCTTCACGCATCACTTCTCACCGTCTTTCCTTGCAGCTAGTTTCTCACGGAGCTTGTTGAGTTCTTCCTTACTCATGCTCCAGTACTCGCCCTCTGCGGGGAAGGCGCCTTCACGTACGTCCTCAGCATATCTCCTGAGGGCGTCAATCATTACGTTATAGAGGTTAGCATACTTGCGGGCGAAGGGTGGGGGAGCGGGGTTTAAGCCCAGCACGTCATGAATCACGAGTATCTGCCCGTCGCAGCCGGGGCCCGCCCCAATGCATATCGTGGGTATGCGTAGTTCCTTAGTTATCTGCGCCGCCACCTCAGCAACGGTATTTTCAATCACTACCGAGAACGCGCCAACGTCCTCTAGGGCCTTAGCAGCTTCAATCACCTCCAAGGCGTCCTCGGCCTTCTTACCCCTAAGCCTGTAGCCCCCTAGGACTAGGTAGCGTTGAGGGTTAAGACCAACGTGCCCCATCACCGGTATTCCTGCCTTGACCATTGCCTCAACCCTATCCAGGATCTCCTCACCACCTTCGACCTTAACCGCGTCCGCTCCCGCCTTCAGGAGTTTGCCAGCATTACGCACAGCCTCCTCCCGACTAACCTCGTAGCTCAGAAACGGCATGTCGGCAACGACTAAGGCTCTCGGCGATGCGTTAACTACTGCCTTGAGGTGATGCATTATGTCATCCATGGTCACGGGCAGGGTTGAGGAGTACCCCAGCACCACCATCCCTAAGGAATCACCCACTAAGATCCCGTCGATGCCTGCCTCGTCCGCTACCTTAGCTTGATAGTAAGTGTATGCAGTAACCATGACTATTTTCTTGCCTGTCTTCTTCATCTTAATGAAGTGATGGGGAAGTACCTTATCGATCATCGCGTTCATCGCCAATATATTGGGGGTGACGCTAAATTAATGTTACCGTGACACGCTACGAAGCCGAATTCTCTCCAAGGACTTCACAATATTCCAGAGAGTATAATTAACTGAACACACCTTACCGACCTTGAGACCCTCCAAATACACGGAACCGTTTATATAGTCAACCTCTGTCCGTCTCCCTGACCTTATATCTTGAAGCATGGATGAGTAGTTTTCAGCAGTGCTTCTAGCGACATCAAGTAACGCATTCCCCGGATCCATAGGTAAGGAGATTCCCTTAGCGACCGCCACCTCCTTAACCTCACTAGCAGCAGCCAACGCGACGCCCCGGGCACGCACATCATTACTCACAACCCCGTTCTTAACGCCAAGTATGGCTGTCACTGGGTTAATTCCAGCGTTAATGCCTAGCTTAACCCATCTATAGCCCTCACTCTCATCAACGTATTTGAAGCTGATTTCACGCAACAGCTCCGACACATGCTTGGCGACTGCGTGAAGCGTTGACGGGGCCCCCCTACGTTTCGGCCCGACGTAACTCTGGCCTATACCGGTTAGGCGGACCTCGTGCCTGCTAACGCGGTTGGCTCCGAACCCGATAACGGCTTGTAAGACGTTGTTCGGGCCCACGATCCTCTCTGCGAGTTCCGTAGAGCCTAAACCGTTCTGACACATGATCACGACGGGATCCCTGCTGAGTAGTCTGGGGAGCTTGCTTAACACGTCCCTAACGTCATATGCTTTAACGCAGACGAAGGCGAGCCCTATTGAACCTGGCTGGGTGTTATCGTATGTTGTGTGTAGCCCCTCAATAATTCTCTCCTCTCCGCCCAGTACCTTCACCTTAACTCCGTACTCCCTATAGAGCTTAGCTACACGAGCGTTTCTGTGAATTAATACTGGCTTAATACCTGCCTCATTTAACGCGTAAGTAATTACAGAACCTATGGCACCTACCCCGATAACGGCGACACTACCCTTAATCAAGTCACGTACGATCAATTCCCTCCATACCTATACTTACTCTCCTTAACTCTTTACTAGGCTTTACCTCAACCCCGGCACCGCTAGCGCCACGCTCCGCAGCCCGTGAGAGTGTGAGGGCCTGCCTCGCCAGCTTCATAAGCGTAGTTGCCTTGCTCATGAAGTCTGAGTACTTGTTCCCGTATTTACTGGCTTCCTTCATAACCTTAGCGACTACCGGCAGCTCGTTCATGATTATCTCCCTAAGTATTTCCCTATCCGTACTGCTTAGCTTACCCCTCCTGCATAAAGCCTTAACCCTGGATAAGAGGGAATCTACGTCCACCGCCTCCACCTGGAGTTCAAGAACGTAGGCTTCAGGGTCATCTATCTCGCTAGTAACGCCGTCATCTGATCCGTAATCGCTGAGAACCCTCTCCACCGCCTCGCGGTCGGTGAATACGTACCAGTGCTGAGCCGCTGACTTGTAGGAGGTTTCAATGATGCCGTACTCGCGCTCTAGTATCCGGAGTAATTGATTCGGGTTGTACCTGAAGCCCCACTCACGAAGCTTCATTACCAGCCCCCTAAAATCGAAGTCACCGGGGTATTTCCTTCCCTCAGCACGGTATTCGTCGGTGGCTTCAAGCGCTGCTCTAAGAACGTAGTAAGCCCTATCACCGTACTTCAGCAGAACCTCCTGCACTAATGACTCAGTAATCGATACCACTACTTCCCTCCCTTCCCTCCTACTCGTCTCTATGTCTAATAAAACCGGGCATAATGAAGAATGCTGTGAAGCCCTGTGAGCGGGTATTAATGCGGTATTACCTCCATCACCTCATACTTGCGAGTACTTCATCAGACCTAATATATTGCCTAAACACCCTACTTTTAGTGGCGAGGAGAGGGAATGTCCGGTAAGGGCTATGCCATTAGGCTTGAGGGGGTCGTGAAGACCTTCGGGAAGAAGGTGCGGGCCCTGAAAGGAATATCCTTCACGGTACCTAAGGGCGTCATCTACGGAATCCTGGGGCCTAATGGAGCCGGTAAAACAACGACCTTAAGGATAATCGCCACGTTAGTTCGGCATGATGAGGGCGTGGTTGAGGTTCTGGGTCACAGGTTGCCTGAGGAGAGGGCAGAGGTAAGGGAGCGTATTTCCTACCTTCCAGAGGACGCGGGCCTATATCATAGGTTAACTGGGTGGGAGAACCTGCTGTACTTCGCGATGATTTATGCCGATGATATGGAGTCGGCTAAGGAGATGGCTGCTCGTGGGGCCGAACTTGCAAGGTTACCTGAGAAGGACTTGCATCGTAAGGCGTCCGAGTACAGCAAAGGTATGAGTAGGAGGGTGGCGTTAGCGAGGGCTTTAATGGTTGGCGCCGACCTAGTACTACTTGACGAGCCTACCTCCGGGCTCGACGTTTTCTCAGCCTACACCATAAGGAAGACCATAAAGGAATTCGCCAAGCGATCGGGAACGACTGTATTCATGTCTTCACATAATATGCTTGAGGTCGAGGAACTCTGCGATAGGGTCATCTTAATTAATAAGGGGGTCATTGTTGCTGAGGGGGAGCCAGAGGAACTTAAACGCAGAGCTAACGCCTCCAACCTTGAGGAGGCATTCATTAAGTTAGTGGGTGAGTTCGATTGAGGAGGTCGCTATACCCGGTTGTCTGGAAGGAGCTACGGGACATGGCTAGAGATATTAAGACTTTAGTTGCCATTTCTCTCCTTCCACTACTTATGATGCCGTTGATGGGGGTCACTTCAATCTACGTTCAAACCCTGCAACAGGGTGTCGCTGTGGTGATTAATGAGGATCCAGGAACGATTACCATAGGCAACGCCACATTCTCCACTAACGACCTCGCGAACAGCATCGTAGCTGCGCTTAAGTCTAAGGGCTTTAGGGTGTTGAACCATAGCGTTAAGTCCTACGACATAATGATCATCATACCTAAGGGATTCAGGGCAAACCTCTCTTCCCTCACCAGAGTAGCGCTCATTAGGATTGTGAAGGCCGTGGGCTCGGCCAAAAGCAATGAGGGGGAGAGCGCTGTTCAGTCCGCTCTAGGCAGGTTCGCTCGTGAGGTGGCTGAGGCGAAGGTAAGGTACTTGGGAACCCTAGCCGGGGAGCCCGTAACCCCTGATTCTGTCTTGAACCCCATAGTATATACTACGGTATTAGTGGGCCCCTCAGGCACTACTGTCGGTGTCGAGGAGAGTTTCCGCGTGATGCTGGGCCGTATCCTCGCGTTCTCGTTAGTGTTTGTTACCACCCCATCAATAGCTTACATAACGGATTCCGTCGTGGGCGAGAAGGAGAGGAAGACTTTCGAGGCTCTCCTAGCAACGCCCATACCCAGATGGTCGCTCGTGATCGGTAAGACCTTATCGGCGTCGGTCATAGGCCTTATCACTGGCTTAGCGGATGCGGTGGGCCTGTTACTCTTCTTCGCCCTACCCTCGATGACCTACGGCGTTAACTTATTCTCCCTCCTAACGCCGGGCCTGATGGCGGCCCACGTAAGTGCTGTGTACTTATCTGTGCTTGCATCCCTAGCCCTAATACTTCCTATAGTCATAAGATCTGGTAGTTATAGGGTAGCCCAGGCCTTCTCACTCGCTATAATCAGCGTTGCATCAGTAGTGTTCTTCATATCGCTCTACGCGGACATAAACGCATTGACCCCACCCTTGAAGTACGCGCTGTACATTATACCCTACAGCCACGCTGTCGGGATGATAAAGCAGTCCGTGCTCGGCGAGGTGAGTCAAGCGGCTTTACACGCGTTAGTAATCATAGGTGAGATAGGGGTGCTACTTGCTCTAGCGGTGAAGCTGTTTAGTGAGGAGAAAATCATTTACTCAAAAACTTAAAATAACGATCCTTACTTACCCTTTGGGTTTGATGATGCCTGGCAAGGCAAGCATAAGAGTGTTTATCAGGTCGCGGTGGGCACTGATAATTTCTGTTGCTGTCCTCATAATAGCTTTAGTCATTGGCTCTTACCTGAGGTACTACCCAGTAATAAATGCTGAACGCTGGGGTTACGGCCCCACCCTCCAGGAGTTGGATCCGTACTCGGAGTACTGGATAGCTGAGCACTTACTTAAGCATGGGTTGGGTTATTTCGCCGACCTGACTAGGGCTAACCCAGTGACGCACATATTCTGGTATCCATGGGGAAGGGACTTCACGTACACCGAGCCACCAATGCTCTCAATGTTCTCGGTGATAACGTACTACGTAGCCCACGCTATTAACCCGTCGCTAAGTCTTTACGTGTGGATGGTTTACCTACCGATACTCTTCTTCATCATGACCGCCCTAGGCATCTACTTCGCAGCCCGCGAACTCTGGGGCGACTTACCGGCAGCTGTAGCGGCACTAACGGCTGCTCTCATATTCGTAAGCAGGCATCAAGCAGGCTTCACCGTTAAGTACGCTATAGGCCTCGCGTTCTTATTCCCAGCAATTTACTTCCACGTAAGGGCGTGGAAGCGGGGTAGTTACGTCTCAGCGGTCCTGGCGGGCATATTCCTAGCGCTAACAGCGCTTTCTTGGGCAGGCTTCAACGTATTACTTGGCGTCATAGCTATTCAGGCAATGTTGCTCCCACTCATAAGGAAGGTTACTAAGAACGACATACTGATGCTCTTCGTGGAATTCGTCCCGGTTACCGCCGCCATAATGGGGACACCCTTCTACAAGGGGATTCATTACATCTACGCCAGCGTAGGCATAGTCATCCCGGCCTCACTAGTAATGCTGCTCATAGCCTACGGTCTTCAGAGACTTTCGGAGAGGAAAGAAATCGTCTTAACCCTACCGCTACTGCGTAAGTATAAAGTAATATACTTCATGTTGATAGTCCTAATAGCTGTTGGTGGGTTAGCCGCCGTAACCACGGGAGCAATAGTGATTAGGGGGAAAGCCCTCTTCGCCTTAGGTCTTAGAGGGCTCGTACACGGCATACCCACCACGGTTCAGGAGTACGTAGCACCTTCCGCATCAGCCCTCATAACGAGTGAGGGAGGTGCGTTGATAATATCGCTGATAATGCTTGTGTACATGCTTTACAGGGTGCTATTCAAGCGTGACGTCTCATACCTCTTCATCCTAATATTACTTGCAGCATCACTGTACACTGCAGCCCACCTCTCCTACTTCATACCCTATAATAATTACGTGGTGTCCCTAACGTCAGCATGTTTCCTAGGGGTTCTTATAAATAGGGTTATGAGCAAAGGGTTCAAGCGTGAGTGGTTCATCGATATAATAGCGTTAGTGTTAGTGATAATATACACTATAGCGATAATAGCTCAAGGAGTAATGGTTTGGGCACCAATATATAAGTCACAGTCACCGATGATAATCAACTCAGGAATAGGTGTTAGCGCTAACGCGCCGGCCTGGCTCGACGCGCTTAACTGGATAAGGAATAACGCACCTAACGGTAGTGTATGCGTTGCTTGGTGGGACTACGGGTACTGGATCTCAGTAGTTGGGCACTGCGCTAGCGTAGCTGACGGGGCCACGCTTAATGGCACCCAGATAACGTTACTAGCTAAGGCGTTAACTGGGACGGAGGAGAAAGCATATAAGATATTCACGAGGGACTTCCACATTCGTCCAGATAGGCTCTACTTCATTACCTACGAGGTGTACTTGGTGGATGAGCGTAGAGGATACGTGTACATGGGCCCCGTCGTAGCCGGCACCTCACTCATAGGTGCTGATGCGGCTAAGGGCATAGCCGCCATATACAAGATAGCTGGTAGGAAGCCGCCTGTATACATGTACACCTACGCGCCCTACTACGGCAGCAGGATGCAGGTAGCCGTAGGTCTGCCGGACTGGACCAACAAGTCATTACAGAATGCACTGCTGTTTAAGGTACTCCTGAACACCGCGTACGTAGTGTGGGGTAATGCTGGGTTTAAGGTGGCGTTCCTTTACAAGAACCCGGCGAACCCGCCCGTGCTACCGAAGCCAAACATGACGATATTCAAGCCAGTGTACATAGGAATTAGTAGGGTAACGACGAACCTATATGTCGTCGTGTCAGTATATGGTGTGAAGGGTGTGGTATGAGTAGAGGGACACAAGTCATTTGCGGCAAGTACGTCCTCATAAACCCCTACACATATGTTGAGAATGCCTGCGTCGAATTCGACACCAAGATAAGGGATGTGAAGCCCTGTGAGGACTCCAGTGATACAGGGAAACCCTTGGTAATCACTCATGGCCTAGCATCAACCCACACACACCTAGGCCTTTACCCCCTGAGGACAACACTAGGGTACGGGTTGAGGCTTGATGAGTGGGTAAATACGTTCGTATGGCCTTGGGAGAAGTTCCTACTCAGTAACCCTGACGCGTCATACGTTACCGCCTTAGTGGCTATTGCGGAGATGCTCTCGTCCGGCATCACGTTACTTGCGGACATGCACTTCAACGAGGAGCGCATTCTCGACGCAGTACTTAGGACTGGGATCAAGGCCGACTTAAGTGTGGCTGTAATGAGTAGGGGGGTTTCCCAAGACTTTAACGAGACGCTTGAAGCCAATAAGGAACTCGTTAAGAAGGTTAGAAAGTTAGGGCTTCCCGAACTCGTTAAGGCTAGGTTCGGGCCCTGCACACCTCGCTTGCTTAACCCCAGTGAATTCGCGGAGGTTGTCAGTACCGCTAAGAGGGAGGGTGTCGGCGTGCACGCTCACCTAGCGGAGGTACCTGAGGATGAGGAGTACTTAAGAAGGAAGTGGGGCCTCTCATTGAGGGAGTTCGTAGAGTATGTGGGTTTAGGAGAGAATGTGGATACCTTAGTTGCTCATGCTGTATGGGTTCAGGGCATTACGGAGCTCCTAGCTGAACGTGGTATTAAGGTATCACATGCCCCGAGATCTAACACCCTATTACGGGATGGCCTAGCACCGATCACGGCTCTTCTCGATGCTGGTGTGAATGTGAGTTTAGGGGTGGACGTAGCGCCAACATACTCCATAAAAGATGACGCTGCCTTCACGATCGGATTACATTACAGCGGGGGAAGTCGAGCTCTAAACGCTGAAGATGTGTTATGGATGGCGAGCGTAGCTGGTTATAGGGCGTTAGGTTTCGGCACAGGTGAGCTGGTCCGTGGGGAACCGGCAGACATTGTTGTGTGGGAGTTGACTGATATTCTACCGGAAAGCAGGGTGTCGCACATAGTTACGAGCCTAGTAATGGGTGATGCAGTGGTGCGTAGAGTAGTAATTAACGGGCATGAGGTGTATAGGGACGGCTCACTCACGAGTATACGGTCAGGGGAATTGATATCGTATAGGAGTAAGTTAGCGAGTTATTTAGAGGCCTTCTTAACTTCCTTAACTTCCTGATTGCTACGTCGCCGCGTCACTAACCCTCTCATAACTACCATGACTTCCTTAAGTAGCACCTTGCATGCTGGGATCAGACCTTTCCCGTACAGTGTGTTAATCACGTTATACCAGTCTATCCTCAAGATCAGGTACGTGAGTAGCACTGTCACCACAATGAGTATCGGTACAGTATATACTTGAGTTGCTGCAACGGCCGTTATCCATGAGGCATAAGCCACGACAATGCTGGTCAGCACCGCTTTCCCCGCGAATATCGCGAGGACATACTGCGGGAGAGGGTACTTCATCAGCCCTAGCGGTATGTATAATATGTCGTCAGGTAAGGGTGTGGATGCAAAAACCACTATAGCAATGAAGAGCGAGCGCCTAGCAACCTTCTTAAACAACTCGATGTTCTTTCTGCTGTACTCGCCTAACCCACGCCTGAAAGCTCTCCCGAGAAAGTACACGACTATCTTCCCGGTAGCTGCGCCTGCCGCAGACGACAGTATCATTACGACCCTTGAGATCGGGTCCGTGTATATGAATGAGTAACCAGCGACTATGCCAAGGTACGGTACTGTTACGAATGGTATTGAATTGGACACCATACTCACTAAGAATATGCCCACAGGTCCCCCAATGAACGCTAGTATGACATCAACCACACTACTTAAATCCAAACTGACTACCAACCCTAATTAAGCCTGGGGAATAAAGCTATGTTGGCGACGCTCGCCATGTCTGATGCATCAGTCATTGAGGGCGGGAGGCTAAGAATGATTGCCGAGAACGTCGTTAAGTGCCCCATCTGCGGGAAGGAATCTATGAGCGTTAAGATATTCCTCTACGACGTACCATACTTCGGGAAGGTCGTGCTTGAGAGCGGTAAATGCTCTAAATGCGGTTTTAAGTGGTCTGATGTAGGGATGCTTGAGGCCGCAAGACCTAAGAGGATTATTGTGAAGGTTAAGGAACCCAAGGATCTTAACGCATTAGTAATTAAGGCTGCGCCTGCAACCGTTAAGATCCCGGAACTAGGGATAGAGATATTCCCGGGGCCCGCGGCGCCGGGATACATAACCACTATCGAAGGCGTACTTCAGCGGGTGATAGACCACGCACCCTCCGAATGCCTAGATGAGAGCAACCCATGTCACGAGAAGATCAAGACCATAAGGAGAGCTATGAACGGCGATGATGTGTTTACCCTAATAATAGAGGATCCAAGCGGCAGGAGCGCCGTCAAGGGAGAGGGAACCGAGGTAATAGAGGAGGAATTGAGGACCGCAGATGAATAACCACTTACCCCAAAATAAGCTGCCATTCGTCTCCACCGCTTTATCCTAATTGTGAGTGCGTCGTGTCGCGTTCGCAATAAGGACTTCTACCCATTCATGCGGGTATTAAACCCATATAAATTCATGGATGGTTGCCGAGCCTAACAGCGCAGGCCTCCCATTTAGGGGGAACATTGCCTGCGGGGCTTGGGCAGAGCTCCCTTACCTCACAGGGCTTCAACGAGAAGGATATCACAAGAAGACACAGCTTGGAAAAATATTTGAAGCGTTTCTGCCTTTTAACCACTCAAAACCTATGCTACTCGACCTGAATGCCTATCTCCTCCCCACCACTCTCCTTCTTCGGTATCTCTACCTCAAGCACGCCATTCTTGTACCTTGCCTTAGCCTTCTTTATGTCGACTTCGTCGGGTAATTCAACCTCCTTGTAGTACTTGCGGTCACCGTTTGACGCCCTTATTATTAGCCTACGCCCGACCGCCTTCAACTTGATCCTATCCTTCTCGACACCTGGTATTTCCGCAACCACGCGTACTTTCTTACCCTCATCGTAAACATCCACTAAGGGCTCGGCCTCCTCAGTTATCTGGGGCCTCCTGCCGACCCTCCTAACATTGCCGAACTCCTCTATCTTGGGCCTCCCGTCCGGACCTATCGTTATTCTGAAGCCGTACACTAATGGCCTACCAATGATTCCTTTCCTTTCCCTTAGCGCCTCATCGGGCAACTCTAGAAACTTACGTGACTCCATAGCAAACTCGTCCAGCTCCTCCCAAACCTCCCTTAACATCTTGTTAATCATTTCGTCCAGCATGTCGAATATGGACTTCCTTCTCCTCTCGGGCAACTTCTCACCCCTCATGTGTAGGTACATGATTGAGGTAATAAGGGTAAAATTAACTAACCCTGGCAACAGTTATTAACTTCACGCCTAAGCGCACGTAATCCGCGATATCGGGGTCAAGTATTAAGGTCGTGTAGAGGTTATCAAGCGTGCTTGCGTCTAGTATCTCCACATCGTAAACACCGCATAGCTTATCCTTCAGTAATTTGTTTCCCTCGCTACCACTACTTACGTCAGCTATGAATGCCTTAGATACGCGTACGTTCGTCCCTAAAGGTGACTTAACGAAGGCGAACCACACGCCTCGCCACGCCCACGTTGAATTAAGTGGTTTAACTTTTATAACTAAATCACGGCAGGAGACCTACTCCGGTGGCGTGCATGGGTATTGACGTGATAGTAATCACTAATGGTAGCGAGATGGGGGAGGAGCTACTCAAACTTACTTGGCATGTAGCTCAGAAGCTGTTCCATGAGTACGGTGTTGAGGTGTACGTGATACCGTACCAGGTTCGTAAGGGTAGTGTATCGTTAGTGATTAATGGCGTTGAGTACCCTGTTAAGAGGGTTCCGTCCCCGAATGAGCTTCTAGACCTGATACTTACCGCAGCGTCGGACGAGGGTAAGGAGGTTGAGGAGATACTAATAGGGTCCGTGATAGATACTGACTGGACCTTCGGTAATGGCGCATTAGCTATCGCTTAAGCAAGGAATAGTATTCTGTGAGAATTTCACTAATTCCTAACTCCCTCCACGTTCCAAGCCTACCCACGCATTCTATCCCGTAATCCATTAGCTGGTTGATGGTATCATCAACACCTTCACGCTCTCCTAGGTAGCCGTAGCGCTCGAAGTGACTTCGAATGAATAAAGCGTTCCTCACATCTAAGCCGAGTTTCTTAAGGTCAGCTAGAACCTTCTGACGTATGTCTGGGTTAAGCCTCCCCATTAATTGCGGGGCGAACGCGTAAGTTAAGGTTAGGTCACCATTACCCAGGCTCAATCGGGGATATAGGAGCTTAAGCGGCAATGAAATAACCGCGGATGAGGCGAATCTACGCTTACCAAGGAACCATACACGTGGCTCGCATTCACCTCTCGTAATGACTGTCGTTACGTATAACGTGGCGTACTCCGCCTTGAACCGTTGACGCGTGTTGTGGGGCGTAACTTTACCAGCAATATACTCTAGTGGAAGCGAACTCACTACTTCATCATATTCCACTAAACCATGAGGTAGTATGTAGATGGATTTCCTCTTAACGTCTATGAACCTTAAGTCACCGAGGAGGGCTCCCGCAATGACCTTCTCCTGCTTGACTAACTCCCTGAATAAGGAGCACCATCCTCCACTGGCATACCATTTCCTCCCCACTAGCTCAGCGACCCAATCACGTTGGACGCGCACTTCACCTCCACACGTGATCTTGTATTCATAATCGCTTTCCGTTCCGAGGAGCTCGCCCTCAAGGCTTAACTCGATTGGCGCCCCACCTAAGACGCTTACCGTGTCCGGATCATTAACACCTATCGGAAATCGATCCATACATTGCCTCAGTAAGTCCCATCCATAAAGCGTGCTCCCTCCGAGCCAGAAATCAAATACTAGGCTATCCTCAAGCGCATTCCTCCTCAACAGGGTCGTCGTCAGTGAAAGCCCTAAGTACACTTTACTGATTCTCCTTACCGTGCTCAGCGTCCTTCACCCTCCCGTGTCACGGGTTTTATCCTCCTCGAATACCACATACTACTGTGTGTCCTGATATGGTGTATCAGGTCTTCCGGAGTGAAGAAAACAGACATTTCCTCACTCACCACGGAGATTACCTTCCCTTCAGGACATATCTTATCTACGTCCGAGCATATAGGACATAAAAGGAGACCCGTCACTCTGTCCCGGCATGTCTCCACCGTCATGCCTGCATAGCTTACCTTAACCCTCTCCCACTGTGGCTCCCATGTTAGCGACATCCTGCAACTCCTGCCAATAAGTTACTGGGTTAGGCTAAGCTTTAAACCTCAACTCCTTCCAAATCCCCTAACACTACCGACGGAAGGCGCCTAGCCTGAAACCATGTGCCTTAATGACATGATCTTCCTCTCGATAGCCTTCCTTATGAAGTCACTGCGACTACGGAATTTCCCCGAACTAACTATCGTGTCTATCTTGCGGATAATGGATTCCTCAAGCTTCACCGAGACGATGATCGTCTGCCCTCTATCCACGCACCCCACCAGCACTTTATGCTATTGTGGTTCAAGGTTAAAACCTTAACCTTAAAATAATACGTAGTAATGCATACGGGTGGGTCATACCTCGACTCCTTAATACGATCCTCGAAGTTTATATTTTAGGGTCTTCTTGAAGAGCTGGCGCGGGCTCCGTGCCAGCATTTGATGCGCCGAGGTATTGCATGCCTTAAAAACAATTCGATGCAAAAGAGAGGAGTTGGTGAAGAGGTGTGGACGATGCCTTAACAGCCATCACAAGGTACTTGGTAGTTAAGAGGTTAGCGGGGGACACGATAACCATCCTAGCCGTTAAGGAGTACTTAGTAGATGGGTTATCTCCCAGCACTATAGGTCATAAGTACAGGATATCTAAGTTCAGGGTTAGGGGGTACGTTCAGAGGGTTATGGATAAGGCAAGGAATCACATGATCGCTGCATCCATAGTTAAGCGCGTATTTCCTTACGTAATGAACATTGATCCCGTCATTCTCCGGGTGAGCGGTAAATACTTATGCTTAATGTGTAACCAGCAATTACGTCCTGAGCAAATAGAGCACCATATTAGGAGGAAGCATAAGGGCGTAGTTCAAGACATAGTGACTCAGATAGTTACTAATGTAAGGCGCCACCATAGGCAGGGCTAATGAGTTACTCAAGTACCCCTCCTTAATTAAGTTTGATCCACAGTACTCAAATGTGGTTAGCGTGCGTAAATGTGAGGGTCTCGGCCAGTTTAAGGAGTATAATGTGTTTAAGTCAATAGGGCGGCCTAAGGCACGCGTGGCTTTAGTGTACCCCAGCACTTATCAAGCGTCGATAACTAACCTCTTCACGCATATAGCTTACTTTTACCTCCATGAGAGGTTCGATAGCATAGTTGTCGATAGATTCACTTTAGACAACCCCAGCAGGGGAGCTCTAACGGGGCTCCCGCTGAGGTCATTTGACTATGCATTAATTTCAATAGGTTTCGAATTTGACCTAGTGGGCTTAGTTAAGATATTGGAGGCTAACGGTATCGAGCCCATAAAGAGACTTAGAGGGAAAGAGGGTCCAGTCCTAGTAGCTGGCGGGCCCCCACTAATGGCTAATCCCCTGATAGCTGCTGGGATAGCTGACCTAGTGTTTGTTGGTGATGGTGAGCTACTACTGGAAGGCCTGTGCGATGCGCTGGAGCGAGGGTTCCGAGGCCTCGACACTCTCCTAGATTCCCTAGAGTCCTTAGGCATTCGGGATAGCGCCTTCACAGGTGAGGAGGATAGTGTTCGTAGGGCACGAGTTAATGACCTGAACACCGTTTTCATCCCTAAACCCCTGATAAGGTCCTGTAGTGTGAACCCCGTGTATGGTGACGGTTACTACGTAGAGGTAAGTAGGGGTTGCCCCTGGCTTTGCCCCTTCTGCATGGAGTCCTACGTCACCTACCCGCCTAGGTATAGGGACTCAAAGCTAGTGAAGGATGCCATTTTAGAAGGTTCCAGGTTCATCAGGCAGAAACGTGTGGTGTTCTATTCGCTCTCATTCTTCGACTACCCGAACTCCGTCGAGCTGCTTGAGTGGCTTTTGAGCGAAGGCTATAGGTACTCCATACCATCGGTGCGGTACCATACCCTCGATGAGAACAAGGTGCGGTTAATTCGAGCTGGCGGACAAAGGACACTAACCCTAGCTCCCGAAACAGCATGCCCGCTAGCGGCCTCACTACTGAATAAGGAACTTGACCTTGATAAGCTTAAGTCATTGACGTGCAGTGCCTTAAGGGAAGGGATGAACGTCAAGTTCTACTTCATGTTTGGAACCCCTGGAGAAGGTGATAACGCTGGTGAGCTTGCCGGTAAACTAATCAAAGACGTAGCGCGGGCGTGTAGCGCTGAGCGCGGGCGTATCCGTGTGAGCGTAAATCCTTTAGTTCCGAAGTCAGGAACACCTATGCAGTACGTACCACTCCTCCCTAAGGAGGAATTTAACCATAAACTTCACCAACTGAAGAACGAGGTTAAGGGGCTTGGCGTCCGTGTTGAGTCCTATGATTGGGAATGGGCTTGGGCCCAAGCAATTCTTTCCTTAGGTGGGGAGTGGGTTTCAGAATTCGTTGTGAGGTGGGCTAGGCGCGGGATGGGGTTAAGCGCGCTTAGGACGACTATGAAGGAATGTGTTCCTGATCCTTACTTCCCGCTTAAGCCTAGGGATACGTCAACGCGGATGCCTTCCGACATTATTGATTGGGAGCTTAAGGAGGTCGTGAGGAGGAAGGGTGAACAACTACTTCATGCGGCTACATGCTTATGAGACCCGACTTAACAGCAGCCATCACGAAGTCCATCACATAGGGCGAGTTCTCGTCACCCACGACCTCATTGCCTATGTACATCTTAACACTAACCGTAACGCCGTTCTTCCTCTTTATGATTATGCGTACCTTAGTGTCCTTGAAAACCTCCTTAATGTCCTCAACCGACACCGTCCTGTAGAGGAGGGCCTGCCCCAACAACTTTATTGCCTCCTCCCTAAGCCCTGCACACCAGGGCGACTTCAGGGCTTTCTTTACGAACTCTAACAATACGATCTTATCAGGCGCGCGCTCGTGGAACATGTAGAGCAGGCTCATTAGGTCGTAGCACCCCATGCCTGAAACTAACGAGGAGACTACTGGCTTAGGTAACCTAACACCTATCTCTGATGCCCTCCGAATTATGCTAGCAGAGCCCACAATATTCGTGAATATCTGAAGTAGCTCGGGCGGCAGTTCAGCGTACTGCCTTGAAAGGACGTTGACGACCGCGGTGAGGGTCATGTCCACACTACTCATGAGTAGTGAGCCCAAGGCAGTCATGAAAGGCCCGGGATCGCCTGACTCGGCGTAAACACCCATGGTTCTCTCCAGGATTGCGGCTGTGTAGCTTAAGTCACGACTGTTCTCCTTCACGCACTTAGCTAACTTAACTGCGTCGTTCAGTACTGAAGCATCGTTGCACTTGACGCCACTAACTCTCCTAAACATCACTCCTTCCCCTAAATCACTTGTGTGCGCAGTAGTGTATTTAAGGCAAGACCTTCTTTAACGCCCCGTGAACACACCCTACCCTATCCTAAGGTAGCCGAGGGACTCACATATTTCCAATAACCATCCCGCCATCTCCCTAGCTATCTCATCAACCGCATACTCTGGGCTGACGTTCATGCCCCACGCCTCCTTTAGCGCCTTAACCGCCAATTCTGCATTAATCCTCCACCTCAATTCCTTAGCTAGTTCGTTAAGCACGTCACCGAGGGTTCTTCCCTCACCTATTCGGCTAACTATCTTCTTTAGGTACTCGCTAGTAGGCATCAGCGCCTCCCTCTCTACATTCCCAAGTAGCTTCAGGTACGTCATGAGGGGTGCGTAATCCTTCACGACCTTCCCTGAAGCTAGGAAGGGTTTCTCACCCAATTACTTACCCAAAGTAAGTTAATTGTATCCCAACATTAATGTTTAAGGGGTGAGAGAAGTGAAGGCCCTCGTATGGGAGGGAGAGGCAACGGTAGAGGAGCGACCAATACCGCCGATTCCTAGGGGTTGGGTCCTAGGTAAAGTGCTTGCAGCATCACTTACCTCCATCGACGCGGCAGTAACCTCCGGCACACTCCCAGTAATTCCCGGGAGGGTCCTGGGGAGTTATGGGTTAATCCGCGTCGTTGAGCCGGGAGTTGACGCGCCTTTCGGTCCGGGCGAAGTTGTTGGTGTCACGCCCCTAAGCTCGGAGGGCACGCTAGTCATAGACCTTGATGGGGTTATGAGTGAGTACGCTGCCATACCATCCGATGCAGTCATTGATGCGGGTAAGGACGTAGTGAAGAGTGAGGAGCTCTGGAGGTCACTGCTTATGCTAGAGTTTTCGTTCGTTCCGAAGCTCACGGACATCATGGGGGGCAAGGACGTGCTGATACTCGGGGCTGGGATAAGCACGTACATCATCGCTAGCTTCCTGAAGAGCTACTCAAGGATAACGGTCATTGGCAGGGAGTCGCCGTTCCTCAAGAGGTTGGCTGGCTTAGGCGTTAAAGTACTGTCCGCCAGGAAGCACCTGAGTAGGGAAGGACCGCTTTTCGATGCCGTCATACTCTGCGCGATACATTCATACATGGCGATGGCTAGCCCAACACACCTCAGGAGCGGCGGGACATTGGTGCTCCCGCCTAACACACCGTACGGCAAGTTAGTGCTGTCCTACCCAAACACGCTCTCTAAGATAGTGATTGTGAGGCCGGGGCATGGGGACCTACGTGACGGTGAGGAGGTATTGAGAGGCGTTAGCACAGATCTATTAGAGTCGGTAATCGGTGTGGCGAAGTCATTTGAAGAAGTGGGAGTGTTGAGGAGGCATTATGCCCGTACTATGTATGTTGGGGGTGATTAGCTGTAAAATATGTGCTCGGGCTTTATCTCCTTCTTTTCCCTAGGCATGTGCTTCTTGATTATTTCGGAGAGTATGCGTATGCCCTCCCTAATTTCCTCTGGTTTGGGGAAGCTGAAGTTCAGCCTCATAGTGTTCCACCCTGCACCGTTAGCGAAGAATGATGAGCCGGGCACGTAGGCCACGCCGGCCTCAAGCGCCTCCGGCAGTAGCTTCTTGGTGTCGATGTCGTAGGATGGTAGGAACACCATCACGAATAACCCGCCTACCGGCTTAGGCCACCAGGCCCCCTCCACCATGTACTCGTCGAGGGCCTCCAGCATGGCGTCCCTCTTAACCCTGTATAGCCTCTTGGCCTTCTCTATGGTCTTGTTAACGACGCCCCTCCTTATGGCCTCCATAGCTATGAACTGAGTGAGTGTTGCCGTGTGTAGGTCGGCTGTCTGCTTTGCACGCTCAATGACGTCTATCACGTACTTATTGCCTATTATCCACCCTATCCTCAACCCGGGTGCTAGGATCTTGCTGAATGTGCTCATGTATATCACTCGACCCTCCTTATCCAGGGTTTTAAGTGGGGTAACGTCTACGTTCTCGTCGTAGACGAAGAACGAGTACGGGTCGTCCTCAATTATTACTAGGTCGTACTTAGACGCTATCTCCAGTAAGTGCTTCTTCCTCTCTAAGCTCATCGTCACGCCGGCCGGGTTATGGGCTACTGGGATGGTGTAGACGAACTTTATCTTCCTTCCCAACCATATTAGGCGCTTTACCTCCTCCTCTAGGATGTCCGTCTTCATGCCGTACTCATCAATCGGTATGCCAGTAATCCCCGGCTTAGATAGCCGGAAGGCGTTCAATGCTGCTAGGTATGTCGGTAACTCAACTATTATCTCGTCATCCTTCTGAATAAACGTGCGTGAGAGTAGGTCAAGCCCCTGTTGCGATCCTGAAGTCACTATTATTGAGTCGTCGTTATTGACCTTCACCCCCTTAGACCTCATGAAGTCTATCAAGACCTTTCTGAATTCCGTCACGCCCGCCGTGGGTGAGTACTGGAGGGCTTTATCACCTGCATTAAGTATCACGTCCCTCGCTATCTCAGCTAACTCCTCCTTAGGGAATACTCGGGGGTCTGGGAGGCCTCCTGCTAGGCTTATGATTTTCCTGCCCTCCGTGAGCTTAAGTAGTTCCCTAACCTCTGACGCCCTGAATAATTCTGCCCTATCAGCTAGAAGTTTCTCATATTTAACCAAGTGTTGCGCCCCGACATAAATTAGTGTCGGATTATTTTAAATCTTAACTACCTTACTTTAACGTTAACTCATTTCTTTAAAATAGGTATGAACTTCAATCCATAGTATATTAAGCCATAGGGGTCATCACTAGAGTACCTTCTCAGGACGGCCTCCACCCTAATGCCTTCCTTAACTTCGCTGGGATCGATATCGACGATCTCTCCTGGGACTACTACTCCCTCATCTAGTTTGACAAGCCCTATTATCCTAGGGAGGTGCTCCTCGTCACCCTCCCTCCTGTAGTAGCTAATTGTGAAGTTCACTAACGTTCCCTTACCTCCCGACTCAATTATCGTCACGTCCCTTGACCCGCAGTATGGGCACCTCTCCCTGCTGAAGTATGCCAGTCTACCGCAGGCACCACACTTAGTTATTTTGATTCTGTAGTGTGATTCACGGTTCCTCCAGAATATCGGGATCGAGTACCTCATTCCTTCACCACCTCCTTAAGAGGGTTAGTCTAGCGTTGTAGTCGGGTCCGGACATGGAGTGTATTAACGCGTACTCACCGCCATACTGTTTGCCGGCAAACCCCTCAACCATTAACTCGTAGGTTTCCGCCACTTGGTACAGGCCCGTCGCGCCTATGGGGTGCCCGCGTGCCTTGAGACCTCCCCCCACATTTAGGTACTCTAGGTTTGAAATGACCTGACATGCTTTGCCCCCCTCACACACCTCTAAGGCCTCTAGGGCTAGGATGCCGTATATGCTGTAACTGTCGTGAACCTGCAGGGCAACCTCGCTAAGTTTGTGTGTACTGAGTTTCCTTCTTAGTGATACCCACGCTGTCTTCGTTGCTGGGAGCTCTGTTACGTCTTCCCTGAGGTAGAGGGGAGGGGCTGTCGCCGATGCGGTTGCCACTATTTCCAGGGCGTCCTTACTTCGGGCTGATTCGTTAGTGACTAACACCCCTGCTGCCCCGTCCCCTATGGGGAACGCGTCGAGCAGGGTTATGGGTTCTGAGATCACCATGGCTTTACTGACCGCTTCCTTGCTCACCGGGAATCTTAGCTGTGCGTACGGGTTGTTGACGGCATTGGCATGCATTTTCACGGGCCACTCCGCTATATCATCCCTTGTTGCCCCGTACTTCCTCATGTATTCCTTCATCACTAAGGCCGCGTAGTTCGGGGGCGTTATGTTGCGGACGTACTCCGTGTCATAGTCTAAGATCTTAGCGTAGTCTGCGTTGACCTTGCTTGACGGGTATTCCGTCATTTTCTCCACGCCGATTACCAGCACCTTAGAGGCCGCACCCGACCGAACGATGTGCTGTGCTAGTTCTAAGGCCGCTATGCCTGATGTCTCACCAGTCTCGACCCTTATTGAGGGTACGTCGCTCCAGCCGAGATACTGCGTAGCTATTGACGCGATATCGAGCTGATGTGTTTGGAGGGCGGAAAGCGTAGATGCCACTATTAGGTAGTCTGGTCTTGACCCCGTTTTCTCCTCTATGCACGCGGTGACTTCGTGAATTAAGTTCTTGATCCCTAGCTTGAAGTGCCTTCCTATTTTGGTCATGCATACCGCGCTTATGAAAGCCTTACTCACTCACTTCACCCCCTCAAACAATTCTTCTTATTATGTGGCGTGACCTTGCGTACTGTGCGTAGCTTATGTACTTCTTCCTAACAATCAGTTCCTCCACCTTCGGTGCCTTCCCCCGCCTCTCAACGATCTTGTCGGTAACGACGATGCTTATGGCGTCGCTTCCCGCCCCACTGCCGAAGGGAGCGACCAGTATTCGCTGCCCTGGCTTAGCTGAGTCCAGTACCTTCGCCAACCCGAGTAGTGCCGAGGCGTTGTAGGTGTTCCCTATCCACGGCGTGACTATTCCGGGGAGTATCTTTTCTTTTGGGAACCCTAGCTTCTCGCCAACCTTTAACGGGAACTTGCCGTTTGGCTGGTGGAAGACGGCGTAGTCGAAGTCCTCCGGCCTCAGACCCAGTTCCTCCATGAGCATCTTGACCGACGTCATAATGTGATGGAAGTACGCAGGATCACCTGTGAATCCCTCGCCATGGAGGGGGTAGTGTGAGCAGTCCCGTCTCCAGAAGTCGGGGGTGTCCGTGATGTACGTGACCATCCCTTCGAAACGTGCCGCCGCCTCCTGCGCGGGCCCGACGACGTAGGCGGCCGCGCCTGAGGAGGCCGTAAGCTCTAGAACATCACCGGGGTTTGCCTGTGCTGTGTCGGAACCTATAGCTAACCCGTACTTTATGGTTCCGCTCGCGACTAACGCCGTCGCTATCCTTAGTCCCTCACTACCCGCCCTGCAAGCGAACTCCATGTCCGTGCTTAACTTCTTGCTAGACACATTCAACGCGTCAGCGATTATGGTTGCCGAGGGCTTAACAGCGTAGGGCTTTGACTCAGTCCCAACGAACACCGCCCCTACCTCCTGAGGATCCACCCCAGCCCGTGTTATCGCTGATTTCGCCGCATACCACCCCATGGTAACGGCGTCCTCATCCGCAGCAGCCACCGCTTTCTCCTCAATCCACAGTGCCTTAGTTATGGAGGGCTCAAAACCCCATAGCCCAGCTATCTCAGATGCTCTCAGACGTTGGCGCGGTATGTAAGCGCCCCACCCAAGAATCCCTACTTTAGCCTCGGGTCTTGACAATACCTTGAACCCCCTTCAAGCATGTTGACGGGGGGAGTTTTATTATTTAATGTTTTTGAGGAAAACACGTAATTAAAACTAGCAAGCTACTTATACGCGTTATGTTCGCGTTGACGCCTACTTCTTCGCATGTAGCCAGCAACTCACGTAGTGACCTGGCTTGACCTCAAGTGTGGGTGGTTCCTCCTTACTGCAGCGATCCATGGCGTAGGGACACCTCGGGTGGAACCTGCATCCTGGCGGAATGGCGGCTGCGCTGGGGACCTCACCCTTGATCGGGACTTCCCTGATCTTAAACCTGTTCTTCGGATCCGGTTCCGGGACAGCCGCTATTAACGCCTTAGTGTAGGGGTGTTGCGGGTTGTTTATAACTTCGTCGGTGGGCCCCGTCTCAACAATCCTGCCTAGGTACATCACCGCTATCCTAGTGCAGAGGTAGCTAGCCACGGCTAAGTCGTGGGTTATGAATAGGTAGGCTAGATCCCTATTCGCTTGTAAGTCAAGCATTAGCTGGAGAATCTCAGCCCTTATGGAGACGTCGAGCATCGAGACAGGCTCGTCCGCCACCACCACCGTGGGCTTCAGTATCATGGCCCTAGCGAATGCCACTCTCTGCCTTTGACCGCCTGACAACATGTGCGGGTACCTGCTCATGAATTGCTCGGGCGGCACTAGCTTCACTTCACTTAGTGCCCTGTATATTATTTCCCTACGCTCCTCCTCAGAACCGCCTATCCTATGAACTATTAAGGGCTCCTTAAGGATGTCGTAAACCTTCATCCTAGGGTCAAGCGAGCCAAAGGGGTCTTGGAAGACTATCTGTATTTCCCGGCGCAGCAGCTTATCGACGTGCTTGGGTAGCTTCCGCGCTAGGTCCACGTACCCGTCCTCGGCAAAGCACTTCTCGGGGATCTGAGACGCCACCTCCCCTGTTGGCTTGTAATATATGTGCCCTCCAGTCGGCTCGAGAAGCCTTGTGATTAGCCTCCCGGTCGTTGTCTTGCCGCAACCGGACTCGCCGACAAGACAGAAGACCTCGCCGATATACATGTCGAATGACACACCATCAACGGCCCTGACAAACCTCCTGGGCTTCATCGTTATTATCTCCTTTATCCCCCTCCTTAGGGGGAAGTACTTCATCAGGTCCCTGACCTTAACCACGGGTTCAGCCATCCTTCTCACCCGTATAGGTGGCAAGCTACGAAATGACCTGGTTCAACCTCCTTGAGCTCAGGTTCCTCCCTCCTACACTGCTCCTTAACGTACTTACACCTCGGGAAGAACCTGCAGCCTGGCGGCGGCCTCACTAAGTCCGGCGGGACGCCCGGTATCCACGTTATCTTCTCCTTAGACCTTATCCTAGGTATTGACCTGAGTAGCCCCTGCGTGTATGGGTGGCGTGGGTTACCGAATACCTGGTCCGACGACCCTATCTCAACTATCTTCCCAGCATACATTATGGCTACCTTATCAGCTATCTCAGCAATTAAGCTGAGGTCGTGAGTGATGAATATCATGCCTATGTTGTACCTCCTCTTTATTTCCTTGAAGAGGTTCATTATCTGAGCCTGCACAATCACGTCGAGGGCGGTGGTTGGCTCGTCAGCTATCACTAGGTCAGGGTTAAGCAGTAGCGCCATCGCTATAATTACCCTCTGCTTCTGACCGCCTGAAAGTTCATGGGGGTACCGCTTCATTATTGTCTCGTCGAGACCTACGGCCTTCAGCATTTCAGCTATTCTTTCCCTTGCCTCATCCTTATGCATTCCTTTATGAATCATTAGTGGTTCAGCTAACTGATCCTCTATGGTGAAGACCGGTGTCAACGCGTTCATGGCGCCCTGGAAGATCATGCTCACCTTCTTCCACCTAACCTTGCTGCGTAGGTCATGCTCACTTAATTTCGTTAAGTCTTGACCGTCAAGTACTATGCTCCCGCCAGCTATCCTGCCTGGTGGCGGCACTAGCCCTAGGAGGGCCCAGGCCAGCGTTGACTTGCCGCAACCAGACTCGCCGGCTATTCCTAGGGTCTCGCCCCTCTCTAGCGTGAAGCTTACGTTGTCTACAGCTTTAACCACTCCCCTCAGGGTGTAGTAGTATGTCTTGAGGTTTCTGACTTCCAGTAGGGGCACATTCATCACCTCACCTTATTAGTCTCGGGTTGAGTATCCTGTCTAGCGCATACCCTATGAAGACGAAGGTCATCCCAACGACGGCTATACCTATCCCTGGAGGTAGCACCCACCACCACGCACCATTTAGCACGGCGTTACCTGCTTGCGCGTCATGAAGGATCTTGCCCCACGTCACTAGGTTAGGGTCGCCTAATCCCAAGAAGCTCAGTCCTGCCTCAGCAAGTATTGCTCCAGGTACTGAGAGCGCCATCGACGCGAAGGTGTACGGCAGTATCTGCGGGAACACGTGTTTAAATATTATCCTCCACGAACTTGCGCCTACAGCCCTAGCTGCCTCAACGTACAGGTTCTCCTTTATTTGCAACACCATGCTCCTCACTGTGAACACTATGCCTACCCAACCGAACGCTATTAATATTATTATGACGTTCCAAATGCTTGGGCCGAAGAAGTATGCGAGTATTATCAGGAGTGGCAGGACCGGAAGTGAGTAGACCACCTGAGCTATCCTTGTCATTACCACGTCGACCCAACCACCCAAGTACCCCGATATAACACCGTACATTACCCCGACAAAGGTGCTGATCACTGACACTAAGATGCCTACGAGAAGCGCCCATCTAACACCGTATATGAAAGCTGGCCATAAATCTCTCCCATGTATGTCTGTTCCCAGGAGCCCGTATACTCCAAGTACCTTGGCCTTCTCAACTATGAAGCGGGGTTCTTTGAAACCTTTCGGCACCTTTATTAGGAATCTAAAGGAGAGCACGTACCTTCCCTTGAGCGGTGGCGCTGTTCCGGAAACTATGCCCCTCTCTGCCTTGGACATCAGGAACACCATGGGGTTAATATAGGTGCCTGTCTTTATCGTTGCGTTGACTGCCCGAAGTATTGGTCCTAGGATTGCGTTAATTATTGCTGGATTCCTGGAATTTATCACGGAGCTTATGTAGTCCCTCAGCGAGAATAGCCATGTTGTGTTAGCGACTATCTCGTTAAATGATTCGTGCCCTGAGGTGTTGGTTGTAACCGGTATGCCTAGCCTGGTGAGTAGGCCCGGACTCGTGAGGTCGGCATACTGGTTAATGTTGAATGGGTTAGTTATGTTTGTTGAGGCACCAGGTGTTAACGTTAAGGTTATGCCGTCAGGCCTACTGAACAGGATGTTTATTCCTTGCACTAATCCTTTCCTCATTACTATCGGCCCTATCTTCGCCAGTACTTCTATGTCGCTCGGCGGTATATCGGCTCTGAAGTCATACACCATATCCTTCTCAATGTATATTAGGTACTTGAAGTGTAATCCCTTCCTTAAGTTATTTAGCAGGGCTTTCCTCTGACTGGCAGGAAGCTGCTTAAGTGCTTTAGCTACATCAGGGTTCATTAGCTCAAGGTACTTAATTAGGTCCTTATCATTACTCATGTTGAGAATTGTGTAATTACTCTTAGTTACTGGAATTACGTGCGTGACAGCATACTTCTGAGGGGAGAATAGATTTATCCATGCTGGAGGCGCCAAGACGGGGAGCATCTTCTTCTGCCAGTATTCGGCATGGCCGCTCCAGTACATTACGTCTTGTTGGTTAGCTATTAAGGGGAACGCTAGGGCCACTCCCACAAGTATGAAGAGGAGTATGAAGCCGAATAAGCCGCTCTTAACCCTTTTTAATTCGCCTAGGAACCACCTAATTCGTTCCACGTACGTGGACATCTTACCTGGCACCTCCCGCCATACCTGTCCTAACTCTTGGGTCTAGGAGGGCGTATATGAAGTCTAGGAGAACTATTATGACTACGAATAGGAATACTGTGACGTACGTTGCCGCTATTAACACGCCGGTATCGCCGTTCTGAAGGGCTACCCAGAATGTCCTTCCCATCCCCGGCCATGAAAACACTGTCTCGGTTATAATGGCGCCGCCTAGAGAACCCACGATGCTTAACGCACTCATCGTTACTATGGGTGGGCTCGCGGATCTGAGGACATGCTTATAAAGTACGGTCCTTTCGGGAAGCCCTTTAGCCCTGGCCACGTGGACGAAGTCCTCAGTCATTACTGATATGACGACGTTCCTTATCGTGTATGCCCAACCGCCAAAGGACACTATCACAATTGTTAGGAGCGGTAACCACATGTACTTGAGCCAGATTGGTATTGAGTAGATCCAGTATAGGAACCCGCTAACATGCCTTGATAGTTGAGCTAAATCTGAGTAAACATCTATGCATGCAAACGGTGCGATGCCTAGGTCGAATGCGAATATTAGAAGCATTAGCATCCCAACCCACCACATCGGTAGAGAAGCTGATATCATTGCTATGGTTGATATGATTCTGTCGGCAAGCCCTCCTGCCTTACGGGCCGTTTGAAGACCTAAGAATATGCCTATAAGTATGCATATTAACGTAGCTGTGGTGAACAACATTATCGTGTTAGGTAGTGCCGCTAGGATGACGTCCTTAGCGGTATTCCCTAAAGCTCCTGCGTAGTGTGCTTTCGCCGGGAACATGCCGAAGTTAAACGTTATTGACCAGAGCGTGAACCTCAGTATCCTTACCGGGACGGGTTCCAGTAGGCCCAAATCCCTCCATATCGTCATGTTTATCTGTTGAAGTTGAGCTTCAGTGAGCTTTATTCCCTTCATTTGAAGAGCCCTGACCCTCGCCTGGAAAAGCTCTAAGGCGTAGCCCTTTAACTCCTGCTCGCTTTGCTCAACAAACACTGTGGAAATTATGAGTGCCGCCACGATCAGCACTATGAGAGCGTTCGCTATAGCCTTAACAGCCGTAACCCCTAAGCCGGCCAAATGTTATCCCTTGGTGAAAGTTGTCGAGTAGTTTTTTAAGTCTTATCTGTTTCTTAGGGCTTGATGAACACTAATTAGTACCACTAGTGAATTCTGGATATATTTTTCGGATAATTACATAAGATTTTTCGTAAAAATACCGTGAGTTAATAAAATTTGCTTATGTTTAAGCTCACTTCCTCTTAGCTGCGTACCCTATAATTAACCCTATGATGAAGAGTATTATAGCGGCCGCAGCGACGGCGCCCCAGTTCGTAGTTGTTATTCTCTGCGTTATTGTTGTCGGCACTGTGGAGGTCTTCACTAATGTGCTTGTTGAGGTAACCGTGGCTGTCTTGGTCGTCGTGATGATTTTAGTTGTTGCTATGGTTACGGTTCCGCTTACGGTGGTCGTTGAGACCACTGTTGATGTTGTTGTCGTTGTTGTTGTCGTCGTCGTGGGTGAGGTGCTAGTCGATGTCGTCGTTATTGCGCCTAAGCTTGTTAGTTCTACGTTCTTGATTATGGCGATCCCGGACTTGGGGTGACCTATGATTAGCTGTATTATGTAGGCGCCTGGTGTGCTCATGTACTTAGCTGTGAAGTCTGCTGGCAACGTTATTGAGTAGACTCCTGGCTTGACAAGCTTCACAGCGTCCTCAGGTAGGGTTGCAACGTACTTAGTGCCATTGGACGTTACTTTGTAAAGCTTAACGTATATCGTGGCCTTCGTCGGCTCCTCCACAGCGAAGCTTGGCAGTAACCTGTATAGTTTTAGTTCTACATTCCAGCTGTAGGACTTGCCAGCGATTACTAGTGAGGGCGGTGCCGGCTTGAACCCTACGAAGGCTGGCTGGTATAGTTCGAATTTCGTGTTCCAGTAGCCTGGCGGGTATACGTAGTCCTTGAACCACTTCATCACTAGAACCCTGGAGTTCGGGTTGTAGGATGCTACGTAGAATGGCCCGTTGCTAATCATTGCGTTATTGTATTCCTGAATGAACTTTATCCCTGCGTCATACTCGCTGAGTGAGTAGCCTGTCAGGCCTGGGAAGGTCTTTATGTAAGGTGGCACGTACCCTTCGGATTTAAGCTTCTCCATTTCCTTCATGATGTCTTTCGCATGGACGGGGTTGATGAAGCTTATACCGACAGACTTCCCTGCCCTGCTGGTCCAGCCGTAAGGTAGCGTGCCGCCCGTAGGCACCTTGGCGTGAGCCACTAACTGCTCCGCAGCACTCATTACGTACCATGGGGACTGCGGCCAGAACGTTACGAATTGAGCGATTAGGACCGGATATACGTCCAGGTAGCTTGTGTATATCGCGATTGCCGTACTGTTAATGATCCTTATACCCTTGATTTGAGACATCGTGTACGACATGGATGAGTCTATCTCTGGGTCATAGTACGGGTCAGTAACGTTCCCCTTGCTGTCGTCGTGCGACCACTCCCAGTAGAAGCCGTACGTGTAGATTATGTCTGCCAGCGTTACTGGATTACCATCATGCCACTTCCCTAGGTTATAGTTCACGATTACCTCAGCAGCCACTTTCTTACCTGCGTCCGGGGACACCACCCACTTCTTAACGCCTATGCTACTGTTATACACGTACGCGTCATTGGGGACTGTCACATTATACAACACCTTATAGCCCTTAACCCTTATCGGCACCGGCATACCGTTTATTGGCGAGGAGTAGAATGCCCAGTCCATGACTAGCCCGCCCATTAACATGCTGTATACGCCGGTGAAGCCCAGCACAGGGTTCCAAGCACTCATGAAGAGAGCACCTTGTGATGAGTACTCCACCAAAGTCGCCTTACCATCAACAGTCTTCAAAGTTCTCAACGCCCATAAGGTCCAGATCCCGGTGACTACGCCGGGCACTAACTGCGTTACCCTAGCCTTACATACGGGGGCGTACTCATAGTTCAGCGTAACGAATACCCTAGGCGACTGCCATACACCATCGTAAAGCAACTCTCTGATTTCCTTCCATAGTTTGTTAATTGTCTTCTGCGTGAATGAGCCGTAGTTTAGATCCACACCCAGTTTGTACATTGTTGCGTTGTACCAGTACCAGAACTTAGTGTTCATGCTGTTAGGTCCGTAACCTTGGACGGGGGCGTAGAAGAACGCTACATCGTACCTAGCATATACGTCTATTTCCTCACCCATATTCACCCAGCCTTCCGTGTACAGCGTCCACACGATGTTCCCTAACCTCGAGGAGGTCGTTACGGGGTTCGAGCCGTAAATTACTGGCGTTACGACGGATCTCTCCCTTTCTATCCTAACTACCTTTAGGTTCCAGTACTGCTCAATCCAAGTAGCGATCTGCCTACCGATGTACAGCCTCTGATCCTCAATCCTAATGACGAAGTATACTGTTATAGGCTCACTACTTCCGTCGGGCTTCACGAAGTACCAGAACTTACCTGTTGGTGATGAAGAGTCCGGCTTAAGTACTAACATCATGTGGTACTTCTTCAGGGTCTCGTTAGCCCTCTTCATGGCGTCCATGAACAGCTTAACGGCTAATTTCTTATTGCCTGAGGGCGTTAGCCCCAGCTCTGTATATACGTTCTTTAACCTCTCGTAAGCGCCGGGGTTGGAGGGCATTACAGCACCGAATGCTGGTGTAGCACTACCTCCGTAGATACTCCTCACTATCAGATCCCTGTCTATGAGGAAGTTTAGCGCGAACCTAACCTCCCTCAGCGCGAATGGGTTGAAGTGTAGGTTATTGTAGTTCTTGATGCTAGTTATGTTAATCCAGTTGCCCTTCGGCGGGTTCCAATATATCAAGCCTGGTATTTGCTGTCCCACATAACTCTTGTGTAGCAACTGAACCTTGCCTGGAGCATTAGGGTCTATCACATTAGCCGCTGGGTTTATGGCTATGCTTACGTAGGTGGATGCCGACCTTATTAGCTTTAACTTACCGAGCACAGCAGGGTCGAGACCCTGGTACTGAGGTAGCGGTGATGTCCATGTGAATATGTCTGCTTTACCGTCAGCCACTTCAAGTATTGCCGCCTCCCTGTTTAGCCTCACTTTCCACGTTATCTGAGTTACGGGCTTGCCCGTGGTGGTCTGTGCGGCTGCCTTTATGGTTGTGATGGGAATTACTGATATGGCGATTAACGTTAATATTAGGAGAGGCACAATTATTTTTTTGTTCATAAAGTCACCTCCTAGTATTGATGAATTGCCATCCTTTTTAAGTATTACTTAAGGACTTTCCTTGAGAACCTCACGAAGCTACAGTACTGCTGGCTATTACCTAAACAAATTTTACTTTAAGTAGTAAAAAGACTCCATGCATAGTTGAATATTTAAGGCGCGTTTATTGCTGAAAAATCATTTGCTGTATTTGGAAAGTATGGTTTGTTTCCTCACACGCCTAATTATTATTTATAATTGTTCTCCAGGAGGTTAACTCGGGCGGGGAACTCTGTATCCTGTGAGGAGGTCAAATAAGCCACCGTACATATACTGGAAGAAGCTTGTGGCGGTGGGAATCACGTTACTAGTGGTTACTATACCGTTAGCAATAACCGCTACTAAGGTGACTTACGCCTTAAAGTTTGTTGAGCATGGCACCGTCGTCGCAGGCCAGAGAATACCTAAGAACTTACCGCCCGTTAGCGTTCTGGCAGGTGTAGGATCCTTCATCACTAACCTAACTATTAGTGTGTCGGGCTGTAACTTAGAATACGTTACCGTGAGGGTGTATGGCACGAATAAGAGTATTACGGGTGAGGTACACGGTGGCTTAACATCAATTTCCGTCCCTGGCATCGAGTTCTTCAACGCAACGATCCCAGCCGGGTGCAAGGCGATGTACGCCTACTCAATAATAGAGGTATGCAGACCTTACCTCTTCCTAGCCTTTGTTTCAGCATTAACTTCCATTGCTGGGGCGACTACCGGTGTCCTCGGCACCGTGTTGCTCATTAAGCAAAGACGCCTCATGAAATTGGAGGAGGAATACCTGTGAACGGCTCCTTAATTAATCCCGTAACTCACGTTACTTTGGATGATGAGGTGGGCAGCCTTAGACGTGCATGGATGAAGACCACCAGTTCACTCTGACATCCTCCTCAAACACGTTCCACGGATTCATTGCTAGATTAGCGGTGAGGATTTGAGGAGGTGGGTGAGTCAACCCTCTTAAAACGAGGTCGAGGTAATGTTAGAGAATTGCCTCTTTACGTGTTTTTACGTGTGGTCACTGGTTCCATATCTGGTTGACCAACCCTTTGTTAGGCTTCATCCGTCACGGGGGTGCCCCGCGACCCGTGGCGCGGAGCTACGGCTTCACGTACTTCATGTCCAGAGGTCTCAGGGAACCACCCATGCCTTGGGATGGTCAAGCCCTAGCAGGTAAAGCAGAACAGCTCACGAACACTTACATAAAACTCAACCACCAGGAACACGCCACGAGATGAGGAACGTATACTAAATATGCAGACTTTGCCGGAACGTTGATTGTGGAGAGGGGAAAAATCTGGGGTTTAACCCTTACCAGGTTGTGGCTTGCGGTACTTCCCTAACGCATCCGAGCTCCTTCAGCTTCTCGTAAATGCTGTAGACTGCTCTCTGTACGTCCTCCTCACTCTTAGCTCCAGTTATGACCATCTTACCGCTACTGAATATTAGGAGCACGACCTTTGGTTCCTTCATGCGGTGAATTAGGCCGGGGAACTGCTCAGGCTCGTACATCGTGTTTGGGAGGAGGTACGCTGCCTTCTCTAGGTCTATCTCCACGCCTAGGTTTGCGGAGGCCACGATGTTCTGAATCTGTATTTTGGGTTTACCCACTATTATTATGCCGTGCCTGACGAATATCCTCATGATGTGTTTAAAGCCCTTGATTAGCATCTGAGTGCTCTTAGCACCCGTGACGACCATCTTACCTGAGTTAAATATTAGGGCTGTGAGCCTAGGGCTTTCGAGCCTAAGTATGAGGCCAGGGAATTCCTCCGGGTCATACTCTATGTTGGGCACGGAGCGGGCTATGGCGTTTAGATCCAGCTTCTGGTCAAGCGTGACCGTTGCTACTATGTTCTCGATCTTGATTATGGGTTTAATCTCCACCTAAACCCCCTTTTAAAGGGGGCAGGGGGGTTTTTAAGTAATTTTTAGCGCGGTAATGCATGCCTACATGAAATCAAGGAATTCTGGGAGCGGGGGTAGCTCGAATAACCCGACTTCCTCGTCGACTATCACGGGCCTCACGCTCTCGAGGTCGGCATCCTCCTTGAGTATTGGTGAGAGGTAAGTGCTTCGATCAAGCGTTATCCTTGACCCTGTCTGGTACGCGCCGACGGCGGGGAGGGTTAGGAAGTCCTTACCACCCTCTAGCTTACCTACTAGGAAGCATGAGAACTTACCTATGGTGCCTATGGAGTCCCTGAGCGTTATGCTGGGGTGCTCATGCCCGAATATCAGTACCTCCCACCCACCGCTTCGAACCTCGTCGAGGGGCCTATGCCCGTGAACTATTAAGTACTTCCCCAACAGTAACTCATTAACTATCTCAAAGGGGAACCTCCTCTTAAGTAAGGGCAGGTAGTTGTCGTGGTTCCCCCTAACAACTATGACTTCATTCACCTTAGGGAGAAGGTATGTGAGTACCTCACTTAACTCCCTCCTCTCAGCCCTTCCTAGGCCGGAGAACCTATGTTTGAAGTCCCCCGCTATAATTACCTTATCCACATCAACTAAGTTGAGGGACTCTTCAAGTATTCCTAAAACCCTCCTTAGCTGGAACGCCGGTATGAAGATTCCCTTCTCTGCCATCTCTTCCTCGAAACCTATGTGGGTGTCCGCTAGGATCAGTGCCTTTACCTCCCTTAAGTAAATGACTGGTAGCTCAGCAACCACCTCAACGCCTGGCAGTAACTCCATTGACTACCCTCATACTATGTGGTGGTAAGGAATTAAATCAGGTTTAACCGTAATTTTTCTTGGATGATGTGGCTTACAAGGGGCGATTGGTGAGCGCAGAACCCGCGGCTGATTATTCCCTCATAAACCTCCCGTTACCTCAATTATCTCTCCGTTGAGGAGCTCCGCCATTTCAGCAACGCTTAACACCACGTTAACCACGTCCTGCACGGGTATCGCCTTCCCTGCAGGCACGCTTTCCTCTATGCAGGCCCGAAGCTTCCGCGGTATGTGCCTTCCCTCAACCCATCCTAGCGCTATCCCAACGACATGCACGTTACTCGGTAACCTACTTGGGGCCGAGCGAATCAGTGCGTGCACACCGGCGGATGCTGCCAGGTATGGTAGGGAGGGTTTTAGCCCGCAGTACACGTCAGGTCCTCGAAGCGGTGTGACATCAGTCAATACCATTATCGTGCCTCCCCCCGTACTCATCCACGTAGCGAGTGCCTCAACAATGCGTACATGAACGGCTAGGTTAATCGTGAGTACCGACAGCACATTATGCTCGGTCGACTCGGTGAATTCTGTGTCGTCGTAGACACCGATACTAATTATTGCTATGCTTGGAGGCCTCTCTGTTATAGCTTTCACTTTACTCACGAATGCGTCAATACCTTCGCTGAGGAAGTCATGCTTCACTATGTAGGTTTTTGACTCAAGTGATGATTCCCCCACCTCCTTCAACACGCCGCAGTTCCTATTGCATTGAAGTATCAGGTCACGCCCCATGTTAGCTAATCTCTTCGCTATCACTCGCCCAATCTTCCCTGACGCACCTACCACTAGCACGGGTTCCCTCATGCCCCACGCTCACCGCATGTGCTCGAGGGCCCTAACGAGTATTATGCCGTATATGGGCGCTGTTAGCGGGTCGGTGCGTAACCTTACTTCCTGCACTCTAACCGATGTTGTGAGCGGTAGTGACTTTATCTGCTTCAGCGAGTATTCCTCGACATCCGTGCTAATTATCAGTACTTTCCCTGCGAACACGGAGACCTGCGGTACCGCCTCCGGTTCTACGAGGTATCTGCCGGTGCGTGTGTAGTTGGAGTAGGCTATCGCTTCAGCCGGCCCCCACATAGTGGGTGACGCAGTAACTACGGTTGGGGTTCTTACGAACTCCCGCACACGATTTAGTGTGTCCGCGTACTCCTCTAGGAGATCCTTGATTATGGGCCTTACGTCCGAGGCTTCCTTGCCAAGCCTCTCCAACCTTACCCCTTTGGGCTCGCCGAACTCCGCTATCGCCCTCGCGATTAGGACGTGCGTGGTCAGTAGCCAGTCATCAGTGTTCAGGTTGATGATCACCGCGTCCTCAGGTATTTTAAAGGATATTATATCAGGTAACTCGTGTT
>Ga0256833_1000220_pt1 | contig 45322 bp, 41 predicted proteins | sample 356284metaG_FD_190535 | JGI IMG/M metagenome (GOLD analysis project Ga0256833, IMG submission 190535) | Hydrothermal vent microbial communities from Mid Atlantic Ridge, Atlantic Ocean - 356-284 | ecosystem: Environmental > Aquatic > Marine > Hydrothermal vents | place: Atlantic Ocean: Mid... | reverse complement strand
TGTTCCTAACTTCTATTTCGTAAAACCCATCTCTTCAAGGCTTACCTTCGGCTTCGGCGTCTACTCCCCCTTCGGCCTTGGAACCAAGTGGAAGAACGAGGAAGAATTTACCGGAAGGTATATCTCCGCCGACAGCTCCACCAAGATGATAACCCTGAATCCGGTGCTTGCCTATCGGCTGAGCAGCGGCTTTGCTCTGGCCGTGGGGTTACAGTATTCCTTCTCCAAGGTTCATGTTAAGCAGTATATACCCATATACAGCCCCTTTACCTTCAGGGTGGAAGATGTGGGCACGGTGACCATGGACGCCGACTGGAAGGGAAGCTTAGGGTTCAACCTCGGGCTCATATTCAGGCCCAACGATAAACTCAGCTTCGGCTTAACTTACAGAGGCAAACAGGAGGTAAATTACACTGGAAAGGCGGCCTTTTCTCAGATCCCCACAGGAAACATGGTGTTTGACGCCATGGTTCACAACTTCCTTCCCTTTGACCAGGATGTGGATGTCTCAGCCTCCCTAACCTATCCTTCCTCAGCAGTTTTCGGTATGGCCTTTTATCCTTCCCACAGGCTCAGCCTGGAACTTGATCTGGAATATACCTTCTGGAGTCAATACAAGAGTATGCCCATAAGCTTTCCTCAGTATCCTGAGCTTAATCCCTCCGAGGAGGAAACCAAGGAATATTACCACGACAATATCACCGTAAGGTTTGGCTTGGAATACGAAATGAAGGAGGGCTTTTACCTCAGGGCCGGTTATGTTTACGACCAGGCGGCGGCGGATGCGGAGTCCGTCACCCCCATCCTTCCGGACACAACCCGCCACCTCATAAGCGCGGGAATTGGGAAGTCCCTTAACGAAAACCTCTATGTGGACCTTTCGGCCATTTACCTCCTTGGCCAGTCCCGCAGCACCGAAGGGAAATGCAAGTACGGCTATGAAGGAACCTATCACATCAATTCCTTCCTCTTCGGGATAAACTTTGGATATAAATTTTAAGGAGGAAGCCATGAGAAGGATTTTCCTGGCCTTTGCCTTGGCGCTTTTTCTGGGCTTTTTGCCGGCCCAGGAATATAAGACATATTTTCAGGGGTATTATGCCCTGGGCGATAGCCTGACCGCTGGTTTTCAGGACGGAGGCCTGGTGGATTATTATCAAAGGGTAAGTTTTCCGGCCCTGCTGGCCAAGAACGCCGGGGTGGATAATTTCGCCCTTCCCCTCATATCCCCTCCGGGAATTCCACCCCTCCTTCAGCTCTTTGTAAGCTCCTCCGGGCAGGTTTATGTGGCCCCTTGCTCCAGCTCCTATGGGGTCCCTGAAAACCTCTATTACAACGGGATATACAATAACTTAGGGGTACCGGGAGCCACCACCCACGATATGGTGGCCACAATAAGCGATGGGGGATTTCACGACATAATTCTCAGGGGGCTGGGGACCCAGCTTCAATTGGGGGTTGCCGCCAATCCAAAGCTGATAACCCTCTGGATAGGAAACAACGATGTTCTGGGGGCCGTTTTGCACGGAAAGGTAGTAGAAGGTCAGACCATCACCCCGCTTAACCAGTTTACCGCCAACATGACGACCATCGTGGGGGCCCTGGCTACGCACACAGGGGCGAAGATAGTCATGGTCAGTATTCCAAAGGTTGACCTCATTCCCTTTACCACCTACATTAAACCTTACATAGAAGTTCAGGGCCAGAAGGTTTATCTTATAGGTCCCAAAGGCACCCTCACCGACCAGGACAGGGTTCTTCTCACAGCCCAGGAATATCTCGCCCAGGGATACGGTATTCCCAAGCAGCTTGGGGGAAACGGTCAGCCCCTTCCCGACGAGGTGGTGCTGGACTCTCATGAAAGGGCTGTCATAGAAGAAAGGGTCTCTCAGTTCAATTCCGTTATCTCCCAGCTGGCTTCCCAGTTTAACATACCTGTGCTGGATATAAACGAGCTGCTGGAAAAGGCCTCCAGCGAAGGAATAGTGGTGGGAGGAGTAAGGCTTACATCCCAGTATTTAACAGGGGGAATTTTCTCCTTAGATGGGGTTCACCCCTCCACCATCGGCTACGCCCTGGTGGCCAACGAGCTTATAAAACTCATGAACGAAAGCTTCGGCTGGAATATGCCCCTTATAGACATATCCCAATTCCTCTGGTCCAGCCCCAGGACGCCTTCCGGCTCAAAACTCGGCTCCACCGCGGTAAAGAGCATGGTTAAGGCCCTTAGCAAACGCAAATAAAACAAAAGGGAGGGGATGCCCCCTCCCTCCTGCCATGAGGGAAGCCCGGGAGCTTCTGGAAACAACAGCCAGGGCCCGGAGGGTTTTCGTCCTCACGGGGGCCGGGGTCAGCATTCCCAGCGGTATCCCGGATTTTAGGGGGAAGGGAGGAGTATATGAAAGGCTCTCCCCGGAAGTTTTTGACATAGAAACCTTTCTCCGGGACCCCTCCTTTTTCTACCGCCAGGCGGGTCCTCTGCTCCGGGTGATTCTGGAGGCAAAGCCCAATCCCGCCCATTTCTTCTTGGCGGAGCTGGAAAGGCGGGGCAGGATATCCTTAGTTGCCACCCAGAACATAGATGGACTCCATCAAAGGGCCGGCAGCAAGAGGGTGGTAGAGCTCCACGGCACACTGGAGAGGGCCCATTGCTTGAAGTGCGGAAGGGAATTTAGCAGGGAGGACTACATACAGGAGGCCCTCCAGGGGAAGGTTCCCCTTTGTCCCTGCGGAGGGGTGATTAAGCCGGATGTGGTATTTTTCGGTGAACCCCTTCCTGTGATGGCCCTTTACAGGGCAATAGAAGCCGCCTCTGACTCCGACCTCTGCCTGGTAATGGGTTCTTCCCTGATGGTCTCGCCGGCCTCAACCCTCCCTCAATACACCCTGGCTTATGGGGGAAAACTGGTGATAATAAATCTGGGGGAGACCCCCCTGGACCATCTGGCCCACAGGAAATACGAGGTTCCGGTGGAGGAAATATCCTCCGCAGCCCTATCCCTTCTCAGGGCGGAGGGATGAAAATATGTTTCGGAGCTTTTCCCTGCCGAGAACCTCTACCCTGAGGGAGTTCCCTTCCAGATAAAAGGCCAGCAGCTTAATTGTTCCAGGCAAAATTTCAACGGCGGTTATCCTTCCATCGGTGTATATCCCGCAACCAGAATTGAAGTAAATGGGAAGAGGCATGGGGACAGCCCTTCCCCCATGGCCTTCTTCCTTCCCGCTCCTTGAAGCGAACATGGCCCGGTGGGTGTGACCGCATACTATTACCTTCTTCCTTTTTTCTGCCCATTGATAGTATTTTTTCTCCAGGGCGAGCCTCTTTTTCCAGACCCTTGCCGGGCTTGAGGTGGTGACCTTCAGCAGAATCTGGAGAGGCTTCCAAAGGTAGCGGACGAAGAATCGGCTGAGCTTCCAGAGGGAATTGCTCAGGAAGTCCAGCTGATGACCGTGGAAGAGGAAAATCTCCCCCTCTGGAAACTCCAGTTTAAGGGAGGGCAGGGAAAGAGGGGGAAGAAGGGGAATTAATTCCTCCTTTCCTATTTTCTTCAACTTGTCAGCTGTCCTTTTCAAAAACCTCCTTTCCTCTGTAAAAATATCGTGGTTTCCCACTACCCTATGCAGCCTTCCCTCCTGAAAGAATTTTCTGTGCCAGTGAAATATTTCCGGATAGGTAAGCAAAACCTCCACCAGGTCGTCTTCCCATAATTCCTCTATGTCCCCTAAGAGAACGAGATGGTATCCCAGGTGGTAAAAATTCTCCAATATTCTGAGATATAGGCCGGAGTTTCTTTTAAAATCGTCGCTTCCCCCTCCGTCCCCCATGTGGAGGTCGCTGAATATGAGGACTTTTTCCCCGGGTTTTACCCGGTAGACAGGAGTTTTTTCGTAAAGCCTGTCAAGAAGTCCTTTCATTTTTAAGCCTCTCGGCCAAGGCAAAAACTCTCTTTACGAACCTCTCCACCATATCCTTTTCCTCCACCCTCTCCACCACCTTTCCCTTTTCAAAGATTATCCCGACTCCTCTTCCGCAGGCAAGGCCAATGTCAGCCTCCTTAGCTTCCCCCGGTCCGTTCACCACACAACCCATTACCGCCACCTTCAAAGGATAGTCCAACCTCTCAAGCCTCTTCTCTATTTCGTTCACAATGGGAAGAAGATCCACCTCCAGCCTTCCGCATGTGGGGCAGGCTATAAGTTCCACCCCCCTTTTCCTCAGGCCCAGGGCTTTCAGTATTTCCCAGCCCACCTTTACTTCGTATATGGGAGGAGCAGCCAGGGAGACCCTTATGGTATCCCCTATGCCTTCTGCCAGTAAAATACCTATGCCAATGGAGCTTTTCACAGTGCCCGTAAGGAGGGTTCCGGCTTCCGTTATTCCCACATGCAGGGGATAGGGAATGAGAGCGGCAATTTTTCTATAGGCCTCCACGGTTCTTCTAACATCCGAGGCCTTAAGAGAAACCTTGAGGTTTCTGTAATCCCTTTCCTCAAAGAACTTTATGTACCGCATGGCCGCCTCCACCATGGCTTCGGCGGTGGGGCCCGAGTGTTTTTCCAGAATTTTTTGGGGAAGGGACCCTGCGTTTACCCCTATTCTTATGGGGATTTTCCTTTCCCTTGCCGCTTCTATTATTTTCTCAAGCTTCCAGGCTTTCCCTATGTTCCCTGGGTTAATTCTTAGGCCTGAAGCTCCTCCCTTGGCTGCCTCCACCGCCAGGCGCCAGTCGTAGTGGATATCTGCTATCACCGGGATTGGGGAAAGGGCCGCTATCTTCTCAAAGGGGGCCAAGGCCTTACGATGGGGGACCGCCACCCTTATTATCTCGCATCCGGCCTCAGCCAGTTCCTTTATCTGGGACAGGGTTGATTTCCAGTCCTCGGTATCCGTTTTAGTCATGGATTGGACCCTTATGGGAGCCCCTCCTCCGATGGTTACATCTCCCACCCTTATCCGAAGGCTTTTTCTCATATTCTTTTGAGGATGTCGTTTAAGATGGCAAAGGCGGAAAGAAGTATTATAAGGGCAAAGCCTATTTTTAGAATCCAATCCTTGGCTTTGTCGCTTAGCTCCCTGCCTATTGCAGCCTCTATAAGGAGGAGCAACATCTGACCTCCGTCCAGGCCGGGTATGGGGATGATGTTAATTATGGCCAGCTGAAGGGAGACAAAGGCCAAGAAGGAAAGAAAGGGGATGAGCCCGGCCTGGGCCGTGGCGGAGGAAAACTGGGCTATGTCCAGGGGCCCTGAGAGGGTCCTGGGAGAAAGCTTGCCGGCTATAAGCTTACCCAGGACATGAAAGGTCATGGTGGAATAATAAAGAACATCCTTTAAGCTGGCCTGAAGTGCCCTTAAGGGAGGATATTTCTTTTTCACCGTGGGCTGGTAGGGAAGGAAACCCAGAATCCACCTTCCTCCCTGTTTTTCGGGTTTGACCTTCAAGGTAAACACTTTCCCCTGTCTTTCAATTTTTATCTCCAGAACCTTACCCTGGCTTTTCTGAAGAAGTTCCCTCAGGTGGTAAAAGTCCTTAACCTCAATGCCGTTTACCTGGAGGAACCGGTCCCCCTCTTTTAGTTTTGCCTTGGCTGCTGGCTTTCCGGGGACCACAGACCCGATTATGGGAGGGAGGGGGGGATAAATGCCCGAGTAGCCGAGTTCGTATCTTCCCACCCTTTCCGGGACCATCCTTAAGCGAAGGATTTTATTGCCCCTCTCTACCCATAGTTCCAGCGGATTTCCCGCACTGGTGGAGGTTATCACCCGGAGGTCTCTCCAGGTGGGATTTTTCACCTTACCCAGGCGTATAATTTTGTCCCCCGGGAGAATTCCTGCTTTGGCCGCAGGAGAGGAAGGGTCCACCCACCCCACCACCACCGCCTGGGAATAAAGGGCCGGTTCCTGAAGCCCCGCCATATAAACCCAGCTCATCACCCCCACGGCCAGGACTATGTTCATGAAAGGTCCCATGAAGAGAACCAGAAGTTTCTGCCATTTTGGCCGGGAAAGGAATTCCCTGGGGTCCCCCGTGGCCTTTTCCTCCCCGTAGAGCTTTACATAACCCCCCAACGGTATGAGGCTTAAGCGATACTCCGTTTCCTTCCCTTTGAAGGAAAGGAGTCTGGGGCCGAAACCCAGGGAGAAGACCTCCACCCAGATGCCCAGGAGCTTGGCCGTGGCGAAATGGCCGAACTCGTGGACCAGCACTATTACAGAGAAGAGAATTAAAAACCAGAAAAGATTGGATAAAATTCCGCTCATCCTTCCCCTTCAATGATTTTCTTTGCCCTTTCTCTGCCCTCCCTCACCGCTTCCAGAACTTCTTCCATGCCGGATAAGGGATAGGGCCTGTGGACCTTGGAAACCTCAATTATAACATCCAGAATTCTCTCAAAGGGAATTTTCCCCTGAAGGAAGCTTTCCACGACGAAGTCGTTGGCTCCGTTGATGACGGCCGCCAGGGAGCAAGGTTCCTGTATCATCCTGTATCCGAGCTCTATGGCCGGATATTTCTCCGGTGGAGCTTCGTAAAACTCCAGACCCTGAAGGGAGGCCAGGTCCAGGGGCTGGGAAGGAGGAGGTTTCCTTTCAGGATAAAAGAGGGCATATTGAATTGGTATTCTCATGTCAGCGGGTCCCAGATGGGCGAAGAGGGTTCCATCCTTCATCCTTACCAGGGCGTGGACCACCGATTGGGGGTGGATAAGAACTTTTATTTTTTCCGGGCTGAGCCCAAAAAGCCATCGGGCCTCCACCATTTCAAAGGCTTTGTTCATGAGGGTGGCGGAATCCACGGTTATTTTCTTCCCCATTTTCCATGTAGGATGCGAGAGCACATCCTGTATTTTTATAACCGCTGGTTTCCCCCTGAAGAAGGGTCCACCGGAGGCAGTGAGGATGAGCTCCTGCGGCTTTTCTGGAAAGAGGAGGAGTTGAAAAAGGCTGTTGTGTTCGCTGTCCACCGGCAATATGAAGGCTCCGCTCCTCCTGGCGGCTTCTCCGATGACCTTTCCACCGCTAACCAAGGATTCTTTGTTGGCCAAGGCTATTCTTTTACCTGCCAGGGCAGCCATGTAGGTGGGTTCTATCCCGGCAACCCCCGCCACCGCAATGACCACCAGGTCCGCCTCCTCCAGGGTGGCCAGCCGGTTTAACCCATCCCTTCCCCAGAGAACATCCTTGCCCAGCTTCTCAGCGTCTTCCCTTCTCTCCACCCCCACATATTTTGGCCCGAACCTCTGTATCTGCTCGCTTAGTTTGCTCAAATTTCTCCCCGCCGCAAGCCCCACTACCTCCACAGAGTATTTTTCCGCTATTTCTAAGGTAAGGGTTCCTATTACCCCGGTGCTTCCCAAGACGGAAATTTTCATAAGCTTACCCAATGGAGCAGATAATAAAATACAGGGGCAGCGAAAATGTAGCTGTCAATCCTGTCCAGGAGGCCTCCGTGGCCCGGGATAAGGTTGGATGAATCCTTCACCCCTGCAGCCCTTTTGAAAAGGCTTTCAAAGGGATCCGAAAGCTGGGCCGCCAGTCCGGTAAGAAGACCCACCGCCCAACCCCAGCCGAAACCTAAAACCTTTCCTCCCAGGGCTCCTGTGACTCCTGCGAAGGCTAAGGCGGCAAGAAAACCCTCCCAGGATTTCTTAGGGGAGGCCACCGGATATATTTTGTGCCTTCCCAGAGCCGTCCCTATGAGGTAGGCGGCGGTATCCGCCAAGGATACAATTATTATCAATAGATAAAGAAATTTAACCCCCATTTCCCATATCAGGAAGAGGTGGAAGAGGGGGAAGCCGAGGATAACAGCAGGAAGAAAGGCCGCCGCAAGATTGACGGGGAATTTTCCCAGGTTTTCTCTCCGGGTGGTGAAAAGAAAAAGAATTCCGTTAATTATGGCCAGGGCCGTTATGGTTTCCAGGGGCAGGTAAAAATAAAGGGAAAGAATTACCAAGAACAGGTTTGCGGCTCCCATAAAAGAGTATCCGGGGAAGGCACCCAGTAGCCTTCCCATTTCAAAGGCGGCTCCAGAGGAAAGGATGGCCAGGGCAAGAAGAAATGGCAGGGGAGGAAGAAGGGTTATTCCCACCACCAGAAAAATCAGAAAAAGGGCGGAGGCGGTTCTCAAGAGAAATTCCTTCATATTCTTCCGAACCTCCTTTCGCGGCCCTGATAGTCAATGAGGGCCTTTATGAACTCCTTTTCGGAAAAGTCAGGCCAGAGCACCGGTGAAAAATACAGCTCTGTATAAGCTATTTGCCAGAGGAGAAAATTGCTTACCCTCTGCTCTCCGCTGGTCCTGATGAGCAGGTCAGGGTCAGGGACATGGGGAAGGTAGAGATGACGGCGGAAGGCCTCCGGGGAGAATTCTCCCTCTTCAGCCATTCCCCTGGCGGCCCTTATTATTTCAGCCCTTCCTCCGTAGTTCACCGCCAGGATGAGGTTAAGCCTCGTGCCCTCCTTTGTGGCCTCCTCGGCCTCCCTTATCTTGAGCTGTATATCTTCCGGCAGCTCCTCCACATCCCCGGCAACCAAAAGCTTTATATGATTTTTTATGAGGGTGGGGACCTCGTTCTTCAAATATCTTCTCAGCAGGTTCATCAAGAAGTCTATCTCTTCCTGAGGCCTGCTCCAGTTTTCCTTGCTGAAGGCGAAGGCAGTCAGGTATTTTATCCCTATTTTTGCCGCCAGCTCCACGACCTTCCTGAGGGTTCTTGCCCCCTTCTCATGACCCTTTACCCTGGGAAGTCCCCTCTTTTGGGCCCACCTGCCGTTTCCGTCCATTATGATGGCCACATGGACGGGGAGTTTTTCCGGGTTAAGATTCTGGGCAAGTTCGGCAGCCTTCCCCTTCAGGCCCTGAATTTCCATAATCTTTATTATACAAAGTATAATTTTCCCATGAAAATTCTGGCCTGGGATACCTCCACTGCCTTTCCTTCGGTGGCGGTTCTGGAGGACGGAAGGCTCCTGGGGGAGGTGAACCTCAACATAGGACTACTTCACTCCTCCGTCCTTTTACCGGCGGTGGATTCTTTGCTCAATTTCCTTTCTTTAAGGAAGCAGGAGCTGGACCTGGTGGCGGCGGCCGTGGGCCCCGGTTCCTTTACGGGGATAAGGGTAGGACTTTCTACCGCCAAGGCCCTCTGCTTTTCCTTAAAGAAACCCTTTGCCCCGGTGGTTTCCCTGGATGCCCTGGCGCTCAAGGAGGGGGGGAAGGTGGCGGTGGGAATAGATGCCAAGAAGGGGGAGGTTTTCTCCGCCCTTTACGAAGATGGGGAGAGGCTCACCGAACCGCAAGCCCTTTCGGTGGAGGAATTCGTATCCTTAGATGCCGAGGTCTTCGTAGGGGACGGGGCCCTGAGGTTTTCAGGAAAAATAAAGGAGGCAAGGCCTGGGGCCAGAATTTCCCGTCGCACCCTTTTTATTGCCCACGAGGTGGGGGTTATAGGCTATAGGCTCTGGAGGCAGGGGAAGATTGTAGAGGAGCCCAGGGACATATTCCCCCTTTATCTCAGGGCCTCAGACGCAGAGATAAAGAAATGGGGAAGATAAGAAGGATGAAGGAGAAGGACCTGGAGGAGATAATGGGAATAGAAAGGGAGGCCTTCTCCAATCCCTGGTCCCCGGGGGCCTTCCTATCGGAGCTCAAGAATCCGTTTTCCAGGGCCCTTGTCTGGGAGGAAGAGGGGAAGGCCAAGGGTTATATTATATGGAGGAGCGTTTTGGGGGAAGTTCACATTATAAACCTGGCGGTGGCCAAGGATAGCCGGCGCAGGGGGATAGCCTCCAGGCTACTGCAGCGCTGCATTAAAAGCGAGGCTCAGGCTTCCTATTTCGTGCTGGAGGTCAGAAAATCCAACCGGGCGGCCATAGAACTTTACAGAAAACACGGTTTCAGGGTGGTGGCCGAAATAAAGGACTATTACAGCTTCCCTAAGGAGGACGCCCTGGTTATGGCAAGGTCAGGGAGGAGGGGATGAGGGCAGTGGCCCTATCGGCTGTGATACTCCTTTCCTCCCTGCCCAGCAGCCTCAACCCCCTTTTCCTGAACCAGGAGGGTTATACCGCGGTGGTGGAGATGCTTTATGTTTCACCGCTGCGCCTGGGTTCGGGAGGGGAGCTCAGAAGTTACGCTGCCAGGCTGGTGGAGCTTAAGGGGAGAAGGGCGGTGCTGGAGGTCCTTCCCGGCTTTTTCTGGGAAGGCGGCCGGCCTCTCTCCGCTTCGGACCTGGCCTTTACCTATAATTTCCTGGCCCATTATAGAAGAAACCCAACCTACCCATACTGGAGGGGAATAAGCGCTTTCAAGAGAGGCAGGAGGGTGGTGGTTGTTTTCCCGGCGCCTCCGGAAAAATACCATTTCCTTTTTCCGATTCTCCCGGAAAGACTCCTTCGCAGAGCCCGTCCCGAGAAATTGGAAGAATTTCCTCCCTCGGGTCCCTACCGCTTGAAGAGTCGTTCCCCTTCCAGGATGGTCCTGGAAGGCAGGGAGGGTTTCCCTTTGAAGGTCAGTTTTTCCAGGATAGTTCTAAGGGAGGTTCCCGACCCTGTAACCCGAAAAATTATGATGGAGGCAGGGCAGGGGGATATCTGCGTTTGCTCCAGACAGCAGCTGCCCAGGAAAGGGGTCAGGATATTCAAAATATCCAGGCCGGCCTTTCTCTATCTTGGGTTTCGGGGATTAACCCCTGAGGAAAGGTGCTGGGTGGCCCGAAGGGTTAAGGGTCTGAGTCTGTCCTCCGTAGCCCAGGGTTTCGCAAAGCCCATCCTTACCCCCTTTCAACTCTGGTTTCCCGCGGAGGAAGCTAAACTTCTCTGCGGGAAAGGTTCGCCTCCTACAAACCTAACCCTTCTGATACCTGCCCAGAGGGAAAGGCTGATTTTAGCCCAGATAATACAGGCCTCCTTGGCCCCTGTGAAGGTAAAAATAATTAGTCTGGAAAGGGGTTTGTTTCTGAGGAGATTGAGGTCCGGGAATTTTCAGCTGGTGCTTTCCGCTTTTTCCCTGGATTTTCCCTCGGATTTGAAGGAGATCCTGGGCTGCAAGGGGAGCGCCAATTATTTCGGATATTGCTCCAGGGAGATGGAGGGGGCCCTTCAGGAGGGAAACTGGGGGAAGGCCAGGGAAGTTTTCCTCCGGGACCTTCCCTTCCTTCCCCTTTATGAGTCCCTGTATCCCGTAGCAGTAAAGAAGGGGCTCGGATGGAGGCCCTTTGAAAATTCCTTCTCCTCGGCTTCTCCCTTCCGCTCCATAGTTCAATAGTTGATTTTTACCTCGCTTTTTTCTATCCTTACCCCCATGAAGAAACTGGCTTTGATCCTTATTTCATCCTTCCTGTTTTCAGCCACCTTAAGGATGAGTTTTGTGGACGAATTTTCCAACCCTCTGCCCGGAGTGAGAGTAAAAATAAAAGGGGAAAAAGAATTCTCCTTCTTCGCCGGAGAGAGCGGTCTCATAGAGGCGGAGCTTCCCCCGGGAAAATATAGGGTGGAGGCCAGGTTAAAGGGGTTTTGCTTCAGAAAGGGGGAGGTGGAAGTCCTTCCGGGAGAAATAAACTCCTATAGAATGCAGCTTAAGCTCGGGGTGAAGAGGTGTCCAGAGGGAGTCCAGCGTTTGGCCTGGGGGGAGTTCTGGCCAACCTTAGCCCTGGATTCCCTCCAGGTCCTCAGCCTGAGCAGGGATGTCCTGAGGGAAGAGGACAGATTCTTCCTAAACGGGAGAGAATACTCCCAGGGGCATTTTCCCGTCCGGTTGGCAGAGCCTTCCCCGGTCATGGGAAGCTTTGTAGCCCTGAGTGAAAACCGGGCTCATGTGGATGAAGAGCGTCCGGGAAGGCATGCCTATTTCTTTTCCCCTCCGGGCTTTTCCCTTAACTACGAGGCCCTTTCCCCTTCCTTTAAATTTTCCGGACCCCCCCACGAGTTTTACGAGCTTTCCATGAGCGGGGGAGGAGAATACTCAGAATTTAACGGCGCCTTTAGCGTCCTGCGCCTCTCTGAAGGCCGGGAAGGATTACAGAGGAAGGTTAAGAGCCTTTTCCTGAGGGCCGGGATCCATGGGACTTCCCTTTATGCCATGGTTTCCCGTAGGGAAGAGCCGGCGGAATGGGACTGGAAAAGACCCTACTTATCGTTGCAGGAGCTTCCCTCCCTGATCTTTGACCAGAGGGATTTTGGCTTCAGCCTGGGAGAGGGGATTAATTCTCCGCTTAAATTTTCCCTTGGGATAGAAACCAAGAACAGCAGGGAGGAGATTTCCTCCTTGAAAAACGAGGTGGACCTCAGCCTTTTGCAGGACCGGCCATTGCTCAATAAAAGAACCCGTCTTAGAAGGTACCACATGAACCTCAGCGGCCACCTGTTCTTGGATAGGTTGGCCTCGGCTCAGCACTCCATATATTATGGTCTTGGCTTTGAATATATGAGCCTCTGGCAAAGAAAATGGTCCGAGAATACCCTTTTGCGTCTTTCCTACGGGGACGGGGAGGTTTATCCCGGCTCGGGCCTCTCGTGGTGGAGGATATACCCTTACGAAGACGAGGACCACTCCAGCGCCTTTTACCACCTGTCCCTTTACCTTCAGGACACATGGAACTTCGGGAGGTTTACCCTCTTTACCGGGATAAGGTACGATAATTATCACAGCAGATACGGGGCCGGGGTAAAGGAAGGTCTCAGCCAGTGGACCTTTTTAAACGGGGAGGGGAATGAGGATATTTTTTCCAGAAGGTTGATCTACTCCTTCTCCGGGGTCTCCACGGAAGGATTCGGGATAAGGTTGGGCTTCTCCTATAAGCTCCGGGAAGCCCTGTATTTTGAAGGAGGGATCTCCAGGTTTGCCAGGCCCCTGGATGTGAGGGAAATGACCCTCTTTTACCCGTATTTTCAGGGATGGGCCGATGTTTTCTGGAGGGATTTCAACGGCAACGGCCTGCTGGAGCCGGAGGAGGTTTTGAACAAAACCGTTTACCCACCGGCCTCGCCCTCCTCGGCCTTTCCCACGGAGTTTACCGATGTGATTCTTTTGGGTCTGCGGGGAGAGATCGGGGGAGTTTTTTACGGCTTGAGCTTCTGGATTGAAAATTACAACAACAGGGCGGCCATAATAAACACCAAGCTGAGCTTCAACCCGGAATCCCAGTGGTGGGCCCAGGAAACCCTGAAAGAACCGGGTCCCGATGGGATAATGGGCACGGAGGACGACGGGGATCTCCCCTTTTACTATTTTGTCCCCACCGAGGATGTGGAGGAATTTTCCTGGGCCTTTTCCCCCTATCCCCTGGGGGACCTTTCTGCCCTTTCCCGAAACATCAGAGTTTACCTCCGCCGCTATTTGAAGGGGGGCTACTCCTTTTTCCTGGAGGCAGTTTATTCTTTAAAAACAGGTTATTGGGGGCCTTCCTATCCCCTGGTATATTCTCCCAATCAGACCCTTAACCTGAACTCCAGATTTTCTTCCCTTTCAATTCTGGGGGGTATAACCCTGGTTCCCTTCCGGGGAGCGTCCCTATCTCTGTTTTACAGCCAGGGACAGGTAAAGCCCTATGCCCGCTGGGTCTATCTTATAACGGAGAAAACCCCGCCCTTCAATTTACAGAGAATACTCCTTTCCCCCAGGGGTTATGAAACTTCAGACCCTTACCGAACCCTGAACCTTTCCATATCCTACGGATGGAAGGGGGCGACCCTTTACCTCCGCCTGAACAACGCCTTCAACTGGTCCTACACCGCCCAGCTCAGGGGGTTCCAGGGCATTTTGACCGAGGACGGCCGTTTTTACCCCTGCTCCTCCTTCCTGGCACCCCTCCTTCAAAGGGGGGGCAGGGAGCTGGTTTTGGGCCTCCGGGTCAATTTTTAACCCTTTCGTAGGGCTTGGGAGGAAGCTTGGGGGGCGCCTTCCTTATCTTTTCCAGAAGGAGCTTTACCGCGGCCTCCAGCTGAGGGTCCCTTCCGCGAATCAATTCTCCAGGGGGATTGTCCACCACTATGTCCGGGTCAACACCGTGGTTTTCTATGATCCATTTTCCGCTGAGGCCGTAATGGCCGAACTCCGGGGTTGTGATGTAGCCGCCGTCCAGGAGCCTCCGGTATCCCCGTATCCCCACAACTCCTCCCCAGCTTCTGGTTCCTATTACCGGACCCAGCTTATAGTGCTTGAAGAAATAGGGAAAGATGTCGCCATCGGAAGCGGAGTAGTGGTTTACCAAGCACGCCAGATACCCGTGATAGGCGGCGGCCGGATAGGTTTCAGGGGCGGCGTTTCTTGGGGCCGCCATGGCTGCCACTATTCTGCGGAGCCTTTCCAGTATCATTCCTGAAACAAAACCCCCTCCGTTGAAGCGAACATCTATGATGATGGCCTGTTTGTCAAACTGGGAGTAGTAAGCCTTCACGAACTCGTTAAGTCCCTCCAAGCTCATGTCCGGTATGTGGAGGTAACCTATCTTGCCCCCGGAGAGTTTCTCCACCTTCCTGCGGTTGTTGAGCACCCAGTTGTAATACCTCAGGGGCATCTCGTTTTCTATGGGAACCACCTTTATTTCCCACGCCCCTTCCCTGCTGGGCCTGGAATTTACCAGAAGCCGGGTTAGCTTGCCTGCCCTTTCCTCCAGAAACTCCCCGACGCTGTGGGGCCACTTTACCTCCTTCCCCTCTATGGCTATGAGGTAGTCCCCCTCCTTGACCTTTATCCCAGGCGCCCTCAGGGGGCTACGGTATTTCTTCTCCCAATTGGCCCCTTCCAGAATCCTGGAGAACCTGTAATAACCTTTTTCTCCCTTTACAAGGTCCGCTCCGAGATGGCCTACCTTTGTCCTCTCAAACTCCGGATAATCCCCCCCTCCCACATATGCATGGGAGGTTCCCAGCTCTGAGAGCATTTCTCCGATTATGTAATTCAGGTCAAAACGGTGGGATATGTAAGGGATAAAGGAACCCCATCTCTTTATCATTCCCTTCCAGTCCACTCCGTTCATGTTGGGAAGGTAGAAGAAATCCCTCTCCAGCCTCCAGACCTCCATGAAAATTTCCTTCCACTCCTGCAGGGGATTGACCCTGGTTTTGAGGTTCTGCAGGTTTACCTTCCCTTCCCCGGGTCCCTTGCCTTTGCTGGTGGCATCTATTATGCCCAGGGTAGCCCCTGCCCTGTAGGCAATCTTCTTTCCGTCGGCTGACAGGGCGTAGGCCCTGGCCCCCTTCACCACTGTATAGGCCTTCCGCTCCTTGAGGCTGTAAGCCATTAGGGCTCCCCCTTGGCCCATGTCCCCGGTGGAAAGGAAGAAGACCCTGTCACCATCGCTGGAAAGCCCGTAATAATTCCCTGGCTTCATTTTGAGGGCCACGGTTCTCGCAATCAGGCCCTTCACCTCTATGGAGAAGGGAGCCTTTTCCTCCTTTTTCTTTTTCCCCTCTAAGTTCTCCTCGTCGTCCCTGGGCGCCATGGGGTTCTTTACCTTCGGGCGCAGGATTACCGCATAAATTCTGTCCATTTTGTTGTAGGTATAGCTGAGCTCAAAATGACCTAAGGTTGGATGATAGTCCCTGGAGGATATGAAGAAGAGGTATCTTCCCTTGGGGTCAAAGGCGGGACTGCGGTCATCGGTGAGTTTGCTGGAAGCCCTGTATATCCTTCCCTCTTTAAGGGAATAGAGAAATATGGAACTCATTCTGTTCTCCTCGGGCTTTGAGTAGGCCAGCCAGTTGCTGTCCGGGGACCAGGCGTATTCCCTTATTTCCCATACCTTAGCCCTGTCCACCATATGCGGCTTCTTTTCTTGAATGTCCACATACCAGAGGGCCAGGTTTTTGTCCGCCCAGGCGAGCTTCCGGCTGTCCGGGGACCAGACTATGGGGTATTTGAAGCATTTCCCTGCCTCCGCCACCTTTATGATTTTTCCTCCCTTGGCGGGGACGATATATATCCCGTAATCCCCGTCCATGTCCGAAACAAAGGCCACCCACTTGCCATCGGGAGACCAGGTTGCGTACCTCTCCCTGGAGCTGGAGGATGAGGTCAGGGGGAGTATATCCCCTTCCTTGGCAGGGACGGTGAAAATGTCTCCCCTGGCCACCACCACCAGCCTTTTGCCATGGGGGGATATGTCAAATTCCTCCACCCTGTCCTTGAGGGAGACCCAGCGGGGCCTTGCCCATAATCTGTCGGTGGGAATATCCACCTTTATCTCCCTGGTCCTCCCCGAGGAGATCTCGTAGACGAAAAGCCTTCCCCCCTTTTCAAAGACGATTTTCCCGTCCCCGTAGGAGGGCCACATTACATCGTAATCCTTAAAATGGGTGAGCTGGGTGATCTTGCCGGTTTTTAAATCGTAAGAAAAGAGGTTTAACCTCCAGTTCTTCCTGTCGGAGACGAAGTAAATCCTATCCCCCGCCCACATGGGGAAGCGGTCCGAGCCTTCGTAGGTGGTTATTCTCTTAAGCCCGAGGGTTTTTAGGTCGTATATCCATATGTCCTGGGCCATACCCCCTTTGTATTTTTTCCAGGTCCTGAAGTCCCTGAATATTCTGTTCATGGCGATTTTCCGCCCGTCAGGAGAAAAGCTGGCCAGCCCTCCGTATGGAAGGGGTAAAGGTTCGGGAGGGGTCCCGTCCAAACCCACCAAGTAGAGTTTTCCCAGCCATGTATCAAAGGTTCCGTAACGGGAACGGAAAAGAACCTTCTTGCCATCGGGGCTCCAGTCAATAACAAGGTTGTCCGGACCGAACCTTTCCGGAGTCTTTATTTCCCCGAAATAAGTGAGCCTTCTTGGTTCTCCCCCCCGGGAGGGGATCACATACACCTCAAAATGTCCGTCGTATTGCCCTGTGAAGGCTATCCACTTGCCGTCCGGGGAAAACCTGGGGAATATTTCCAGGCCTGGATGGGAGGTCAGGCGGCGGGCGGTTCCTCCCCCTTCCTCCACAATCCAGAGGTCTCCTCCGTAGGAAAAAACAATTTTGCCGTGGCTTATGTCAGGGAACCTCATTACCCTTCCTTCCATGGCCCATATTCCCAGGGAAATGAAGAGTAGAAAAACCAGCTTCTTCATGGTTCCCTCCTTGGTAAGGATAAGATAATTTTAGGATTTTTCCCTTAGGAAATAAAGTTTTCTAAGATAAGGGTCCAGAATCCTTTCCTTTATCTCTGAGAAGGAGTTGGAGCCATAGCGGGGTTCTCTGGAGTAATGGGGTATCTCTACCCTATGGATTTTTCTTAATGGTTTGGGTAGATGGAAAGGACCTTTGATTTTGTTTACCACCAGAAGGTCCATTTTCCCTATGGTCCGAAGGGCCGTCTGGGCCTGCTTGAGGGAAAGTTCCGTGGGTTCGCTTACCCACACCAGGAAGCAGCTCTGGAGCTTTCTTTGAAAGGACTCCTGCTCTTGTTCCTTGTTCTTTAAAAAGATAAGAAAATCATCCTCCCTGTTCCCTCCTTTTACCATGTGGCGAAGGGCCAGGTATTTTTTCCTCCACTTTAAAAGCAGCTTATACCAGTCCACCAGTTTCTTGGAGAGGAAGAAAAAACGCAGGAACTGGCCGGTGGGGCCTGAATCCACCACCAGGAAATCCCATTCTTCCTTCAAGACGGCCTTTTTTACCTCCTCCAGCATCACCAGGTCATAATTGGAAGGGTCCTTTTCCGCATAACGGAAGAAGGGCGAGAAGTCCTCCTGAAGGGTGGGGGAAATGTTCTTGAAGAAATCCCTTTCCCATCCCCTTACCTTCTTTTTTAATATGGAAGGGGCATCGGGCTGTCTCACCTGAACGCCCTCGGCCTTAAAGGTTTCCCCCTCCTTTCCGAAGAAATCCCCTAAGGAATGTGCCAGGTCCGTGGATATTAAAAGGACTTTCCCCCGGCGGGAAAGCAGAAGGGCCAGGGCCGAGGATACGGTGGTTTTTCCCACCCCTCCCTTTCCCCCCACCATGAAGAGTCTCATGCCCATCCTTCAAACCTGGAAAAGAGAATTCCTAACCTTTCTTCCTTCATTAGGAGTCTGCGAAGGGAGGCTTCGTTCACCTTCAAAAAGGGAAGAAGCTCCAGCACATAGAAGGAGAAGGGGTTTTCAAGGCCCGAAAACTGCAACAGGAGCAGAGTTAAAAGTATTTCCTCTGTTTCGGCCGCTTCCCTTTCCAGGTTTTCGTACAAAATATCTTCCAGGGCCCCCTTCAGGAAATTTCTCAGCCAGCCCCTTATTTTCCCCATTTTCTTTTTATGGCCCCCAGGGCCTCATAGCCCACCACCATGCCCAGGGCTATGAGCAGCAGGGTTACCGCCGAAAGAAGGAGCTTTCCTGGCTGGCGGTGTGCCTGGGGCAGGAACTTGAAGATAAGAAGGTAGGAGAGGGCGGATTCGGTCATGAGCCACATGAAAACGGCAGGAACGAGGCTATATATAGTGGGGCGCTTAACCCCGGCCAAGTAAGCGGTGACGGTGAAAAGGGAAAGGGCAGCCACCAGCTGGTTCGCTCCCCCGAAGGCCGGCCATATCACCTTCCACGAATTGGAGGCTGCAAAGGCCCAGGCCAGGGCCACTCCGATGAAGGCCGCCACCCACCTGTTGGAGAGCAGGGGTTTTCCCCTGGCTATGGCTTCCTGAAAGACGAACCTGCTCAACCTTACGGAGGTGTCTAAGGAAGTCAAAACAAAGGCGTTGAGCATTAAAATTCCGAAGGCGGAGGCGGTGGAGAAGGGTATCCCCAAGGAAGATACCGCCTTACCGAAGCCCGTGCCGAAGGCGACTATGGGGCCTCCCCCCTCTTTTAAAATTGTATGAAGATGGAAGGCTCCCCCGACCCCCCATTTTAAGGTTCCCGCCATAAGGAGCAGAACCAGCAAAGCCAGGATCCCCTCAAAAATCATGGCTCCGCTTCCCACAGCCCTTCCGTGGGTTTCCCTGTCCAGCTGTTTGGCGGTGGTTCCTGAGCCCACCAGGGAATGGAATCCGGAAATGGCGCCGCAGGCTATTATTATAAAGAGCATGGGGAAGAGAGGACCCTGGGGGGAGGAGAAGGAGGAATACCAGGGGCCGGATATTTCCGGATGAAGGGCAAAGAGACCGGCATAACCGAGGAAAAGTCCCGCAAAGAGTATGGTCATGCTGAGGTAGTCCCTGGGCTGAAGCAGAAACCAAACCGGGAGCCCTGAGGCAACGAAGGAATATATTAAGAAAATGTAGAACCATGTGCTGAAGCCTGCCCTTATGGGAAACTTATAACCCAGCCATACCAAGGCGAAAATAAGGGCCCAGGAGAGGAGGGTGGCAGGAAGGACCTTAACCTTCAGCCTGTAGACCGCCACCCCGAAGAGGATGGCCACCCCTATGAGGCCCAGGGTTGGTATGGCGATCTGGGGTTTTTCCTTTAAGGTATTTGCCGTTATTACTGAAAAAACTGCCACCACCAGCACCAGGGTAAACCACACGAAGATGGAAAAGAGCCATTTGGCGGTTTTTGAGATAACCCTCTCCGCTATTTCCGCAATGCTCACCCCCTGATTCCTTACGGAGGTCATCAAGGAGAAGTAATCGTGCACCATCCCTATGAAGGCGGTCCCTAAGAATACCCAGAGCAGGGCAGGCCCCCAACCGAAAAGGGAATAGGCTAAGATGGGGCCCACTATGGGTCCGGCCCCGGCTATGGAGGAAAAGTGATGACCGAAGAGCACCGCCGGATGGGCCGGAACATAGTCTACCCCATCGTAAAGCGAGTGGGCCGGGGTTTTCGCCTTAGGGTCTGGGTTTATAACCTTCCTGTCCAGAAATTTTCCGTAGATAAAATAGGCCAGGGCAAACCAGAGAAAACCGGCCAGAGCCACTATGGCAGCGTTCAATTTTCCCCTCCTTTTATGTAATCTATCCAGAATTCGCAGCCCCTCCTTTTATGGAAGATAACTTCCTTTCCCTCCGGGACAAGGAATTCCCGCTTTGTATAATGGGAAGACCCTGGGAGAAGGGTTTTCATCCCCTCCGAGCTCATCCAAACGCACCGGGCTTCTCCCTTAAATCGGAGCTTTAAATGCGATTTTAAGGGGGAGAGCGATAAAAACTTCCCCTTGAGTTCCGGAGGGAGGAAAAGGGCCCATCGCCCGGAGGCTTCTTCGTCGTGTACCGCGTATCCCCCTTCCCTTTTAAGGGCTTCGGCCTCCAGAAATCCGGTTTCGGTCCCAGGGGCCATGAGAAGCAGGTCCGTCCTCCAGAGGTAAAATCGGGCGATGGTTTTTAGGCCCTTCATGAAGGAAGGAAACCTTGAGAAATAATAATTGAGCTCGCCATTGTAGGTAAGCAGGACCACGAACTTTATCTTCTTTTTGTAGGGGAAATCCGGTTCGTAATTTATCTTGTGGGTTGGCCAGGACACATGGGGAATGTGGCGGTTTTCCATGGAGAGGACCGGTGCCGTAAGGCCCGCAAAGTCTGAGGGGGGAAAGGCCCTAGAAAGGTCCCGGGAGATATCCCTCAACCTGTGCTTTGGGTGGAGATAATAGGGAAAATAAACCTTCCATCCCCAGAGGAGGTTCCCCACAAGGAGAACCAGGACTAAGGGCCTGGGGAACCTGAGGTTTAGAGGAAAAAGTGCCGGCAGCAGCGGGAAGAGAACCAGGATAAAGAAGGGAAAGGGTTTAAGGAAAAGCCGATATTTTCCCCCCAGCCTGATGAGTAAAACCGTTAGCTCAAGGTAGATAAAATACTTGGCGAGGTAGGGGAAAAAACCCCTTAGCTTCCCCTGATTTTTCCTCAAAAGGTAGGCTGAGAGGATAAACATGGGAAAGATGAGCTCAAAATAATACCTTATGGGCCTCAGGCTAAAGGCCGAAAGGAAGAGATAAAGGGCCGGGAGCCACAGGAAGGAAAGGGCCACCGAGAAGGGGAGGTCCTTTTTTAAGAGTCCACTGGAGGCTATGGCAAAGCCCCCTAAGGCCGTTATGGAGAGAAGAAGCATATAGGGATAAAAGAAAACCAGGGGCTGGTGAATGAAGTTGCTTATTCCGTTGGCCAGGCTATGGATTTTCATTATCCTCCAGGTGGCCCTGGAGCCGAAGAGTATGTAAATTTCCTTATGGGGAAGGTAGAGGAGGAAATACCAGGGAAGAAAGGCGGCCAGGATGCCCAGGAGAAAATACCCCAGTTCCTTCAACCTTTCAGGGAGGCTCTTATTTTTATAGATAAGGAGGCCTAAGGGAAATATGGGAAAGAGGTAGGCCATTTTTCCCTTGCTGAGGAAGGAGGCGAAGAGGGAAACCCCGGCCAGGAAGATTAAAAACGGCCGTCTCCCCCTGGCTTTCTCCAGAAGGTAAACGGCCAGAATTACGAAAAAGCCCATGGGCATTATGCGGTTTGCTATCTTGGAATAGCAAAGGAAAAGATAGTGGAAGGTGAGGGCAAAGGTGAAGAAAAGGGCTGTTTTCCAGGAAGAGAGGAGTTCCTGAAAAAGCAGGAAGGAAATCAAGATGGAAAGGAGGGCGAAGAGAAGGGGTACCAGGTTCAGGGAAAAGAAGGAAACACCCATAAGCCTGAAGGCTAAATAACTTACCAAGTGTGGTATTGGATTGGTGTACATTAAATTCCAGCGGTCAGCCTCCCAGTGTCCCAGAATCACCTTGTTTCTGGCGTTAAGGGCATAGCTCCCCGGATCTCCGAATTCCCCCATGGAAACCTTGCTTAAATTGTAGGGAGGGTCTGCGTCCAGAATTCTTAGCTGAAGCAAGGCAAAGGTTAGAAGCAGGAGGAAAAGCAGGGGATATGCCCTTCCCCTTTTCACCATCTCGGATTTCCCACGAAAATATCCGCCCTGGCCGTGGCCGAGGGGCCGAAGGGCTTAAATTTCACCACTATTTCCCCGTCCTTGGCATAAGCTTTCTCCACGGAAGGGGAATCAAAGAGGACCTTATCCATGCCGGGGAAATATTTGTACCTTCTCCAGAGACCTCTGGGGGGATGTATGTAAACGGTTAAGAAATGGGAGGAGAAAAAACGATCCTCAGGATAATCGTGGGGTCCTCCGGTTCCTGCCATGTTTACCTCTATGTGAAAGCTCTTTCCGTTGTAGGACCCACTGAGCCGGGAGAAGTAATATCCGGCAAACTGTGAAAGTGAGATGAAATGGCGAACATCCAGAGCCTCCTCCCATCGGGTCAAAAATTCGTCCAGCCATTCCTCGCCCCTAAGGATGAGGTCCCAGTCGTGGCAATAAACAAGGTAAGGGGTGGCGGCTATATGCCATTTTAAGCTTTCCGGGGGTTCCCAGTGGAGGTAATTGACGAATAGGGATGGTATCTGCCTGTTCTTCTCGTAACCCCAATCCTTCCATATCCCCAGCCAGCCCACGCTAAAAAGCCTTACCCCGAAGTCGTGGCTTACTTCTAAGGTGGTCTCGTCGTGCGCGTGGCCCGGGGGGATCAAAGCAATGGGTTCGTGGCCGAACCAGTTCTTTAGTTTCGTAAAGCCTTCGTAAAGTATGTTTGCCTGAACCTGGCGAGGAACGGGTTCGTGATTTACCAGGTCAGCAAATTCCCTTTCCCAGATCATGAATTCGTATCCCCGATTGGGATCAGCGCACCACAGGTCCCTTCTCCAGTTTATGTGGGTGTATCCGTGTTCCTGTATATCTATAAGCCCCCTGTCCAAAAGGTCCAGCAGCCCCCTGTATTCCGGAGGGTAATCGTAGGTGTCGCCGGCGTTCCAGCCCGCCGTCACATGGAAGGTCACATCCCTGGCGTCAAAGACCATGCCGCAACCCCGGGTTGCCGGAGGTTTCCCGTTTATCAGCAAGGTTCCCTTCTCCGGCCCGGGGTCCACGAAACCCGGAACCACCAGAAAGGTTACATGGGCCCTGTGCTTTTCGTATATATCGCCTATATCGTTGAGTTCCTCCCGGGAGAGCCTTCTTTCCACCAGAGGAAACCAGTCCTGCTTTATGGGCTCCCCCCACACATGTCTGTGCATAAGTAGGTCGTCCACCCGAAGGATTACCGTGTGGGAAAGGTCGTAGTACACAAATCCAAGCCCGGAGTTTTCTATGATGGCCCTTCTAAGCAGAACCAGCCTGGGGTCCTTTAAGGACCTGTCGTACTCAGACCACCACCAGTGCGGGGAGTCCTTGTCCAGGTTAAATAAGTAATTAATTCCCTTTCCGTATTGGCATCCGCTTATCACAGGAACATTCGCTCCGGAGGCGGCGTAAACCTCGCATGTTTTTTCAAGTTTCAGGTGTCTTATCCTTGATTTCTTTATTTTTTCATTAACTATTCCCTGGGTTATGAAGCCCCCAGTGGGCCTTACCCTTATGTTTCCCGCCGTCTCCCAGGGGCCAAGGGATTTTATTCCGAAAATTTCCTTGTAAAAGGGGGAGTCTTCCACCACATCTATAAAGCTCAGAATGGATAGCCCCTCCCTGGAGGCTTTTTTCAACGCTTCCTTCTCGGAAGGATAAAGCTCCGATGCCCTTCTGAGGATTATAACAGTGGAATAGTTCAGGTCCCTTCCCTTTATAAGGGAAGATTCTGTGATTTCCTCCCCCGGCTCCAGCACATCAAATTTGAAGGCCGAGGCTTCAAGGAACTGATAAAGATCTTCCTGGAACTGTGCCAGGTCCCTGTAATCGGATTCCACCAGGAGGATTCTGTAGTTAACCCCTGCCCATAGAGAGAAAACTGCGATAAATCCTATTAAGAACCTCAATCGCTTCATTCCGCCCTCCTTTTTCAATTACACCCAATTATAATACAGCCCTTGATTAAAGGGAAGGAAATTAGAGATTGGAAAGCTTTGCTATAGCCAGCTCAGCGGCTTTTAGAACTTTCTCGGAGAGCCCCTCTCCAAAGGAGGGCGGTGCAATGGCAATGGCTAAGAAGCGGACCCTGGTGGGGAGGAATAGGCCCAGGCGTCTTCCGAGGGAGAGGGCCTGGGGGAGGGAGAGGAGGTGGGGGGAAGGGAAAGGATGAGAAGAAGGGGAAAGCTCACCTTCTATGATCTCCCCAACCTTGCCTTCCCTGAGTATAATGCTATCCACTATGATAACCTCCCGGTAGCCCTCCATTTCCTCCAGGAGGTAAAAACCGGACTTGTTGCTGAGCTTAACATCCCAGCCCCTGATATTGCCCTTTATCCTTTTTCCTATATACAGCCCCACTCCATCGTCTCCGGCTATTTCGTTTCCAAGGCAGAGGATCAGTCTCTTCAAAGGTTGCTCAGCTCCTTTATCTTTTTGCCTCGCCGGGTGAAAATCTTTATCTTTATCGGAAAGCCCCCGGGAAGGGAATGGGTGGCGCAGGCGAAGCAGGGGTCGTAGGCCCTGAAGGCCATCTCCACCAAGTTAAGTATGTCTTCATCCACCCGTCCCTCCTTTATGGTGGCCTTAGCCACCCTGTCTATGTTCATGTTCATGGAAGCTGCGTTGGCCACGGTGGCCACGATGAGGTTGGCCTCCTGGATAATTCCCCTTTCGTCGGTTTTGTAATGGTGGATGAGGGTTCCCCTGGGGGCTTCCACTATTCCCACCCCTTCCCTGGGGGTTTTTAGGCTGAGGTTTCTCACATCCGGGGAGGATATTTCCTCGTCTGAGCTCAGCTCCACCATCCTTTCGGCGGCCTGGAGGGCCTCTATTACCCTGGCCCAGTGGTATGCCAGGGTATGATGGACGGGCTTCCCTCCCAGGGTTTCAAAGAACCTTTCGTATTCCTCCTGGGCTAAGGGGGTCTTCATCCCGTCGGCAGCATTCAGCCTCGCCAGGGGGGCTACCCTGTATATGGAGGTTTCCTCCCCATCCACGAAGCCCTTCCATCCCAGCTTCCTCAGGTAGGGAAATTTTATGTAGGTCCAGGGTTCCACATGTTCGGCTATGTATTCCAGATAATCCAGCCCGGAAAACCTGCCCATTTCCTTTCCGTCCACATCCACGATTCTTACCTCCCCGTCGTAAAAGGAAACCCTGTTTTTCTCGTCCACAAGTCCCATGTAGTTGGTTTTCAGAAAATAGGCTGGGGAGGTTATAAGCTCTAAGTATTGGGGATTGGAGAGGACAATTTCGTGGAAGGCCTTTAGGGTGAAGCGGGCAAAATCCAGGGCCTTTTTGCCCACTTCCTTTAGCCTGGCTATAATCTCAGGGGAAAGGGGCTTTGAAATCCCTCCCGGAAGCCCGAACACAGGGTGAATGACCTTACCCCCTATCTCAGTCATGAGCTCCCGAACGGCTTTCCTGGTGGATATGAGGTCCCTGGCGATTTCCAGCCCCACCTTCCCTATTACCCCCAAGATATTCCTCTCCGCCTTAGGGGCTTTGGGGCCCACGATGAAGTCCGGCCCTCCGAGGTAGTAGAAATGGAGAAGGTGGTCCTCAAACATGAACATGTTGTAGAAGAGTTCCCTGATTTTCCTGGCAGCAGGGGGAGGCTGGACCTGAAAAAGGGCATCCAGGCATTTTACCGAGGCCATATGGTGGGCTGTGGGGCAGACTCCACATATCCTGGGGGTTATCCTGGGCATTTCCTCCGCCGGCCTTCCCTGGGCGAATTTTTCAAAACCCCTCAACTCGGGAATCTGCAGGTATGCCCTGGAGACATTGCCTGCTTCGTCCAGAAATATCTCTATGTTCCCGTGTCCCTCCAGTCTGGTTATGGGATTTATGCTTATCCTCTCCATCACAACCTCCTTTTACCCTTTAAAATAGAAGAAGGGAGGGAAAATCTGTACAGGGTCCCTGCAGGGTCGGGGCATGCTCCAAGGACCCTTTCCAGTTCTTCCTTCTCCTGCGGGGTGAAATCCAGGATGGAAGCCAGGGCCGAAAGCATGGAAAGGCCCTGGTCCAGGGCATTGTCCAGCGGTCCGAAGCACCCTCTGCAGGGCATTCCCGCCCTTATGCACCTTTCCCCGCAACCGGTTCTGGTGGCGGGGCCCATGCACAGGAGGCCCTGGGTGAGGAAGCATTTTTCGGGGTCCGCCTGAAATTCATGGGGCCTTTTAAGCTCCCTTATAAGAAGTTTTTCAGGTTTGGTTTCGTTGAGGGGGCATGTGCTGCACAGGGCCTTGTTCGGGGAGAGAACCGCTCCTTTATCAGGGAGTTTTCCTTCCAATAGAGCCTCAAGGGCGTTCATAACTATATCCGGAGGAGGGGCGCATCCGGGGATGTAGTAGTCCACGGGGATAACCTGATCCAGGGAGTAAACCCTGTCGTAGAATTCCGGCAGATGAAGTTCGTTGCCGTTTTCCCTGGAATTTTCCGCGGGAAGGGTTTCCCCGGGATTTTCGGTGGAGGGGCTTTTCCTGTAGACATAATCAAAGATCTCCTCCCGGGAATACAGGTTTGCCAGACCGGGAATCCCGCCTAAGTGGGAGCACGAGCCGAAGGCAAAAATTAGTCGGGACTTTTTCCTGAGGAGCTTCACCATTTCTTCCTGCTCCGAGGTTCTTACGGCCCCGTTAACGAAGGAAGCAACGAAGAAACCGTCGGGCCTGCTCTCCACATCCTCCCTTTTGAAGTCCAAGGCCACCGGCCAGAACCCTATGTTAACTGCCTCCACCACATCCAGTATTTTTTCCGCTATGTCCACCACCGCCTCCTCGCATCCTCCGCAGGAGGCACACCAGTAAAAGGCCACCCAGGGTTTATCCGCCATTTTTCACCTCCCTTCTTAAAGGACCCAGACCTCTTATCTGTTCCGTAAATTCGTTGCAGACCCGGCGGACCTTTTCTCCTTCGGAGGCGGAAATCCATTCAAGCCTTAGCCTTTCGGGCTCTATCCCCATCTGAGAAAGAAGCCTTTTCAAAAGGATGTACCTCCTCAGGGTTTTGTGGTTCCCGTTTTGATAATGACAATCTCCTGGGTGGCAACCCCCTATGAGGACCCCGTCTGCCCCTAAGTCAAAGGCTTTAATGACCAATTCAGGGTCCACCCTTCCGGAACACATTACCCTGATTATCCTTACATTGGGGGCGTAGCTCATCCTGGATACCCCCGCCAGGTCCGCGGCGGTGTATGTACACCAATTGCAGAAAAAGGCGATTATTTTTGGTTCATGCATATCCAAACCCTCCTTCCAGTTCCTTTAAAAGCTGCGAAGTTTCAAAGAGCCTTTGCTCCGCGGCTCCGCTGGGGCAGGCTGCAACGCATGTACCGCAGCCCTTACATAAAACCTCGTTTATTTCCGCCACCTCCTTTTCCCCGTTAAAGCTAATGGCACCGTAGGGACAAAGGCCTATGCAGATCTGGCATCCTGAGCAGAGCTCCTCCTCTATGTAGGCGGTGTTGGGTTCCAGCTCCACGAAACCCCTGTCGGCCAGGGCCATGGCCTCGGCGGCAGCAGCTCCCGCCTGGGCCACCGTGTCCGGGATGTCCTTGGGTCCCTGGCAGGCTCCCGCTATAAAGACCCCGTCGGTGAAGGTGGAGACCGGAGCCAGCTTGGGGTGACGCTCCAGGAAGAAACCTTCGGTGGAACAGGAAAGGTTCAGCATCCTCCTTAGCTCATCCGCATCCTTCTGGGGTTCTAAACCCACGGAAAGCACCACCATGTCCACGGGGATTCTCCTTATGACCCCTGCCAGGGTATCCTCCACCCTTATAACCAGTTTCCCCTCCTCCTCAGGCCTTACGGCCCAATCGGTAATTTCAGCTACCCTTCCCCTTATGAAATGCACCCCCTCGTCCAGAAGCTTCTGATAGAACTCCTCGTAGCCCTTTCCGGGGGTTCTTATGTCTATGTAGAAGTTGTAAACCTCTGCCCCGGTGCGCTCCTTAAGAAGATGGGCCAGCTTTAGCGAATACATACAGCATACCCTGGAGCAGTATTCGTTGAACCTCCGGTCCCTGGAGCCCGCGCAGTGAACTATACCTATGCTTTTGGGCCTCCTTCCGTCCCTTAGGATTACCTCGCCCCCGGTGGGACCAGAGGAATTAACCAGCCTTTCCACCTCCACTGCGGTGTAAACATTGGGATACCTTCTATAACCGTATTGGGGAATCCTTTCCGGTTCAAAGGTCTTGAAGCCAGTGGCCACGATTATGCTCCCCACCTCTATTTCTACCTCCTTGTCCTCCTGGGAGTAGTCTATGGCTTCGCCAGGGCATACCTTGGCGCACTGATGACAGTCGGAGCAGACGGCACAGTTGAGGCATCTTCTCGCCTCCGCCACCACCTCTTCCTCTGTAAGGGGAAGCTCCACCTCCTTAAAGCTGGAAAGCCTTTCCTCAAGGGGGATTTCCCTCTTAGGTTTGCTGTAAGTAAGGGGGTAGGGCCTTCTCTTCAGGACTTCCTGTTTGTCCACCACCGGGAGCCTTTTCTCAAAGGATGGCACGGAGAGGTCCTCTCCCCGGAGGAAAAGGTCCATGTAATGGGCGGCCCGCCTTCCGTGGCCTATGGCCTCCACTATTATGGAGGGGCCCAGCACCGCATCCCCTCCCGCAAAGACATAGGGAAGGGATGTCTGGAGGGTTTCCGGGTTAACCTGAACGGTCCCGTTTCTGTTGAGGGCCAGTTCCTTGGAAAAGGGGTTTGTGCTGGGCCTGAGCCCTATGGCGATGATCACCAGGTCCACATCCACAGTGAACTCTGAGCCAGGGATTGGAATGGGTTTCCTCCTTCCGGTATCGTCCGGCTCCCCAAGCCTCATCCTTATGCACTCTGCCCTTTTAAGCCTTCCCTCTTCCCCAAGGAACCTTTTGGGTACAGCCAAGAACTGGAATTCCACTCCTTCCTTCTCCGCTGCCTCTATTTCCTCGGGAAAGGCGGGCATCTCCGCCTTAGAGCGACGGTATTGGAGGATTACCTTTTCTGCCCCCAATCTTATGGCAACCCTGGCGGGGTCTATGGCGGCGTTTCCTCCTCCTATTACCATAACCGTCTTTCCCCTGAGGTCCACCTTTTTTCCCAGGTTTACCTCCCTGAGGAAGTCTATGCAGCTCACCACCCCTTCCAGGTCCTCCCCCTCCACCCCCAACCACCGGGGCTCGCAGGCTCCCACCGCCAGAAATATGGCGTGGTAACCCTTCTTTTTAAGGGCTTTCAGGGAGTCAATTTTGTGATTTGTCTTAATTTCCACCCCCAGGGCCGTAAGGTTGGCTATGTCCCTGTCCAGGACCTTTTTGGGTAGCCTGTATTCTGGAATTCCTATTCTCAACATACCCCCGGGTTGAGACTCTGCTTCAAAGACCGTTACCTGGTGTCCCTTTTTAGCCAGATGGTAGGCGGCTGTGAGGCCAGCGGGGCCGGAGCCCACCACCGCCACCCTTTTCCCCGTTTTTTCCTTCACCGGGCCGTAGGGCGGTTGGGGATATTTAGAGTAATAATGGTCCGCTATAAACCTCTTTATCCTCCTTATCAGAACCGTCCCTTCCAGCTCGTTGCAGGTGCACTCTTCCTCGCAGGGGGCATAACAGGCCCTTCCCAGGGTGGCCACCAGGGGAGTCGCTTCCATTATGAGTTCAAAGGCTTCCTCAAATTTTCTGGCTCTGGCCAAGGCCACATACCCGTGGGCTTTGATTCCGGCGGGGCAGGTGTAGGTGCAGGGAGACGAGCCCAGTTTTTCTATGGTATAAACATTGGGAACTGCCTGGGCAAAGGGCCTGTAGATAGCCTTTCTTTTGCCCAATAATTCATCAAACTTGCTGGGAAATTCCACCGGACAAACGATGGCGCACTCGCCGCATCCTGTACATTTTGTTTCTATAACCCTCCTGGCCTTTTTGAGAACCTTTACCCTGAAGTTCCCTATGTATCCACCTACTTCCTTCACCTGAGAGTAAGTTAAAAGCTCCACATTGGGATGGGAGGCCACCGCTGCCATCTTTGGGGTAAGGATACAGGAGGCGCAGTCCAGGGTGGGGAAGGTTTTGTCAAATTTTGCCATCATCCCGCCGATGGAAGGCTCCCTCTCCACCAGATAGACCTTCTTTCCGGAGCTGGCTATGTTTAGGGCAGCGGTAATTCCAGCGATCCCTCCCCCTATTATGAGGACCTCCGGCCTAACCTCGGCCTTCCTCACCTCTAAAGGCTTCTGTAGGCTTACCCTGTAGACCCCCCCGGCCACCAAGGCCTTGGCCTTCTGGGTGGCCAGGTCCTCGTCGTCGGTAACCCAGGATACATTTTCCCTTATGTTTACCATGTGGAATAGGAAGGGGTTGAGCCCACCCTCCTGAACCGCTTTCCTGAAGGTGTGCTCGTGAAGCAAGGGGGAACACGAGGCCACCACAACCCTGTTCAAAGAATGTTCCTTTATATCCTGCTTTATCATCTCCTGGCCTGGGTCCGAGCACATGTATTTGTAGGCTCTGGATACTACTACCCCAGGAAGAGCCTGGGCGAATTCCGCCACCTCCTCCACCCTTACCTTGGAAGCTATGTTGAATCCACAATAGCAAATGTAAACACCTATCCTTACTTCTTCCGCCATTTTACACCTCCAGGGATGGCCTGTAGAGGAGATGCTCCATCCCCAGCTCCTTTTCCCCCAGGCCTAAGGCCAGTCCCAGGATCTGGGTGAAGTAAAGCACCGGCATTTTGTGGTTTACCTTCATTTTTCCCTGGTACATCTCCAGGTTGAATTGACAGAGGGCACAGAGGGTTGACATCACATTCCCTCCTCTCCTTTTTGCTTCTGTTATCAAAAGCTCGTTTAACCTTACCCCGGCTTCTTCTATAGTTCCGGTGAGGGAAGCCCCGCAACATCTGGTTTTGAGGGGGTAGTCGCTTATAATCTCAGCGCCGGTCAGCTCCAGTAAAAGGTCCATCTTTACCGGATAAATAGGGTCGTCGTAGCCATCGTAGGGTCTTACCAGCTGACACCCGTAATAGGGGACAATTTTTAAACCCTTCAAGGGCCTTCTTATCCTTTCCTTTATTTTCTCCAGGCCCACTATCTCCGTGAAGACCTGGAGAGGATGGAGGACCTCGGGGAGAGCCGAACAGTCATATTCCCACCCGGCTCTTTTTAAGGCCGAGCACAGCCTTTCCCTTTTTGGGTCGTTGCTCAGGAAGGCCTTTCTCGCCTTAAGGAGATTCAGGTAGCATGCGCTGCATGGGGCCACCACCCTTTGCAGGCCCATCCTCTGGGCCAGGACTAAATTCCTGAAGCTGAGGACTTCGGAGGCCAGCTCATCCACCGCCATATAGGCTGTGGCTCCGCAGCAATTCCATTCCGGGATCTCAATGAGCTCAAGCCCCAGGGCCTTGAAAACCGCCAAGGTGCTTTTCTCGTAAGCCTTTCCTGTGCCCTTAAGGGAACATCCTGGATAATATGCGAACCTCATGGCTTCACCTCCCTGGCAGCCTTTAGCAGTTTCCTTACCCCGGAGGGCCGGGAAATCCTTTCTTTCTTGAGGGAAAATCGCCCGCTGCGAAGCAATTTGAGACCCAGGGGCATGTAGGAGAGGGCCTTTAAGAGGCTGGTTTTGAGGATCAACCTTAAGACCAAGAGAGCCTCGGAGTTCCTGCCGTTTTTGAAGACCATCCTGTAGAATTCCCTGGCCAGCACGGGAACGGGAAACCTTCTTGGATAGGCTCCCTCCTCAATGGCCTTCCTCTTTAAAGCGTACATGATCTCTGTGATGGGGATCTGTTGAGGGCAGGAGACGGTGCAGGAGTAACAGGAAGAACATAGCCAGATGGTAAAGCTGGAGAGAACTTCCTGGCTGAAGCCCTCCCTGACCAGTGCTACCAGTTTCCTCGGCGTGAAGTCCATATAAATGGAAAGCGGGCAAACTCCGGAACAGGTTCCGCACTGGATGCACCTTTTGATGTGCTCGCCTTCAGGAAGGGAAAATAGGTATGTAAGAAGGGATCTGTCCAGCTCCCCCTCGTACTTAATGGTTCTTTGAATTTTCATAAAAACCTCCTGAGGGGGATTATTCATCAATTTTATAATATAACAAAATTAGAAAGAAGTCAAATATTTGGGCTGTATTAAATGATAAAATTTAAAGGATGAAGATCGTGGCACTCACCGGCGCGGGAATCTCCAGGGAGAGCGGGATCCCTACCTTCAGGGGAAGAGGGGGTTTCTGGGAGGGGACAAGGCCCGAAGAGCTGGCCACCCCCCGGGCCTTTTTCAGGGATCCCGAAAAGGTGTGGAGATGGTATTGCTGGAGGAGGGAAATTATATCCAGGGCCCGACCCAACAGGGCGCACGAAATCCTGGCGAAAATGGAAAGGGAGCACCAGCTCTGGATTATCACCCAGAATGTGGATGGGCTGCACCAAAGGGCAGGGAGCAGGCGGGTTATAGAGCTTCACGGAAACATATGGAGGCTCAAATGCACTTCCTGTGGAAGAACCTGGGAGGACCCCGGGGCCTGCGGGAAAATTCCTCCCCGCTGTCCCCGTTGCGGAGCCCTGGCCCGCCCCGATGTGGTATGGTTCGGGGAGAGCCTTCCGACTCAGGCCCTTAGAAAGAGCTTTGAGCTGGCGGAGTGGGCGGAGGTCTTTTTGGTGGTGGGGACCTCCGGCCTGGTTCAACCCGCCGCAGAACTTCCTTTTATAGCTAAAGGTTTCGGCGCCAGGGTGATGGTGGTAAATCCTGAAAGGACCCCCCATGCCGATATAGCGGAGGTTTTCATTCAGGATAAAGCCACCTCTGGTATGGAGAAGGTTTATGAGTTATTACAGAATAAAGGACCTTCCTGAGGATGCCCGTCCCCGAGAGAAGCTCCTGCAGAGGGGGGCGGAGGCCCTATCGGAGGCGGAGCTCTTAGCCATAGTCCTGAGGACCGGGGGAAGGGGAAAATCAGCCCTGGACCTGGCCTACGAGCTTCTGCAGGAAGCCGGTTCCCTGCAGGAGCTCGCCGCCTGGTCTGCGGAAAGACTGGCCTCCTTCAGAGGGATGGGCAGGGCCAAGGCCGCCCAGGTTCTGGCGGCCCTTTCCTTAGCCCGAAGGCTCTCGTCCCATCCCCTTCGGGGAAGGAAAATTAAAAGGCCTGAGGATGCAGTAGGTTTTCTTAGGTCCAGGTTTTCCTTTGAAAAAAGGGAGATTTTCGGGGCCATTTTCCTGAATCAGTCCAATTTAGTCCTCAGGGCAGAGGTCCTGCATACAGGAGGAAGGAAGTCCTCTGCGGTAGATGTGGGCCTGCTCATGAAAAGGGCCCTGGAGGTGGGGGCCACCAGGCTCATAGTCTTCCACAACCATCCTTCAGGAAATCCCGCCCCTTCCCAGGAGGACAGGAGGTTGACGAGGAAAATAAAAGAAGCCGCTGCCCTTCTTGACATGGAGCTTCTTGACCACATAATTATAGGTGGTGATAAATTCTTCAGTTTTGAAGCTGGAGGTTGAATATGGAGAAGGTTAAGGGCTACATCTTCAGGAACTACGATATCAGGGGAATCTTCGGAGAGGACCTGACCGAGGAGAGCGTTTTTCTCATAGGGAAGGCCATAGGAAGTTATATAAAAAGAAAGGGGGGGAGAGAAATAGTGGTGGGCAGGGATGGCAGGCTTTCTTCCCCGCAGATAAGGGATTGGTTGGTGGAGGGGCTCGTTTCCGTAGGCCTGGAAATCATAGATGTGGGCATGGTTCCCACCCCCCTCACATATTTCGCCATCTTCCACTGGGACAGGGATGGGGGAGTGATGATAACGGGCTCCCACAACCCCCCCCAATACAACGGCTTTAAGGTTCTCTGCGGGAAGGAAACCCTGTACGGAAAGGAAATAAAGTCCCTTTATGAGCTTATAAAGAGGGGTGATTTTGAGTCCGGGAGAGGAAGGGTCAAGGAGAGGGATGTGGTTCAGGAATACATAAACTTCCTTTTGGCCAACATCCATCCTGCCCGGAGGATGAAAATGGTAATAGATGGAGGGAACGGGGTGGGATGCTTTGTGGCGAAGGAAGTTTTTGAAAGGATGGGCCAGAAAGTCCATCCCCTTTATTGCGAGGTGGACGGAAGATTTCCCCATCACCATCCCGACCCCACCGTCCCGGAAAACATGAAGGAGCTTTCCAGAAAGACCGTCTCCCTTAAAGCCGATCTGGGGATAGGATACGACGGAGACGCCGACCGCTTGGGGGTGGTGGACGACAGGGGAAGGCTTCTTTTCGGAGACCAGATTATGATGATCCTCATCAGGGAGGTTCTGGAGAAAAACCCCGGGGCTAAGATAATATCCGATGTGAAGGCCTCCAGGTTCCTCTTTGAGGAGATAAGGAGGCTGGGGGGGGAGCCCATAATGTGGAGGACAGGGCATTCCTTCATTAAGAAAAAAATGAGGGAGGAGGGGGCCCTTCTGGCCGGGGAGATGAGCGGACACATATTCTACAGGGACAGATATTACGGCTTTGACGATGCCATATACGCCTCGGCCCGCCTGGTGGAGTACCTTTCGGGATTGAACCTCCCCCTTTCCCAACTGGTAGATTCCCTCCCCAGGGCCTATTCCACTCCGGAAATCAGGGTGGAAACCACAGAGGAGAGGAAGTTTGAAGCGGTGGAGAGGGTTAAAGAGAAACTCAAAGCCCTGCATCCAGATTATCCTGTGGTGGACATAGATGGGGTAAGGATAGAATATCCCGATGGTTGGGCCCTGGTAAGGGCCTCCAACACCCAGCCCGTGCTGGTCCTCAGGTTTGAAGCCTCCTCCCCCCAGGCCTTGGAAAGGATAAGGGGGGAAGTGGAGGAGATAGTCAGGGAATTCCTGTGAGGCTCCCTGATTTTAATCCTTACGCAGTCCTTCTTCTTTACATAAAAAGAAGGGGAAGGGCTATTTTAAAATGGTTCTTCCTGCTCCTGGGGGGAGGGCTCTTTTTGGCCTACGGCTACTTTCTCCACAGACAGCTGAGCCTTAGGGCTGAGCTTAAAGGGGAAATAAAGGGGCCCTCCAAATTGCACCTCCTGGCGCTGAGGAAGAAATACTCAATGTATTTCCGGGTGATATTTCCGGACTACAAACCGTTGTTTTCCCCCAGGCAGGTCCTTTCCGGGTCCGGGCAATTCCTTATGGCCGTTAGGAAAAAACTGGGCAATGGGAAGGGAGGACTTCTTCAAAGGGAGGTGTTGAGGGGACTGGCCAAGGTGAGCTATCCGAAGAAAACGGTAAGGACCGGAAAATCGGGGAGGATTTCTTTTGATGACTACTTTGAAGGTCTCCTTGACCTCCTGGCCTCAGCAAGGTACAGGGCCATCATGGGGGAGAGGGACCCTTCCTTTCCCGTTATCCTCCGTTTTTTCCTGGAGGCATATCTTGACCCCCCTGAGATTTATTCCCTGGATATGGATAAGGGTTCCCCTTTTCCCTGCTCTTCCCTGGATCCCCTCCCCTTTGAAGCCTTTTCCCTTTCAGCCCTTTCCCTCCACATATCCACGGTAAGGCTCGTCTGTCTGGGAGAGAGGAAACAAATGGACTACATCTATGACCTTTACAGGGCCACCGGGTTCTTCTTCCTTTTTCTGAAAGCGGAGGGAATAAAGGCCGAGAGGAGGGCGGTTCTGGAAAGGTGGGGGGGATGGAGGATCCTCCTGCCCTGGGGTAAATTTTATTCCCTGGCCCTGCCCCTCTCCCGGGGGATTTTCTCGGAGAGGGATGGGAAGGGGAACCCCTGCCCCTATCCTTACAATTTATACGAACAGCGTCGGGCCCTTTCCCGTTATTACCTCACTGCCCTGGCCTTTTCCAGAACTTCAGAGAAAAGGCCGGAGGGCATAAGCATATCCCTGGGTTCCGCGGTGAAGGTTAGAAGGGAGGGTAAGCTGGTCCTCGTTAAATTTCCCCTGGAGGGAAGAAGCCTCCTTTTAATTCGGGATGCTCCTCTGCAATGCGATTCTTCCCTGAGCCTTCTTCTTCAGGAGGTCACAGCCCCAGCTCCCCGCTGATCCCCTTCATGGCCTGCAGACATATTTCCATGAAACGGTCCAGCTCCAGGCCTATTTTCTCGCATTTCTTTATCTGCTCCCTGTCGGCCCCGGCGGCGAACCTCTTTTCCTTGAACCTCTTTTTGAGAAACCTCAGGTCCACACCTGCCAGGGTCCGGGTGGGATGCATGAGGGCGGCGGCCACGATGAGGCCCGTCAGGGGGTCCGAGGAATAAAGGGCCCAGGCCATTTTAGTTTTAGGCTCCTCCTTCCAGGCGTGGGCCCTTATGGCGTGGAGGATTTCCTGGTCCTCCACCTTGCCCTTCAGAATCTCCATGGCCAGGAGGCCGTGTTTTTCCGGGGCATCCATGGTCTTCTCGTAATCTATGTCGTGGAGAAGACCTGCCAGGCCCCATCTTTCGGGATCTTCCCCCAATTTTTCAGCTAAGGCCCTCATGCAGGCTTCCACCGCCAAAGAATGCTTTATCAGGTTTTTGTGCTTGAGGTTTTTCCTCAACAGTTCCAGGGCCTCTTCCCTTTTCATTTTTCCCCTCCTAATAAAATCTTATTTCAAACCAGTGAAGACCGGGCTGAGGTTCCTCCTGGAAGACCTCCACATCCTCCACCCTGGCCAGGGAGGGACCCTGCCACAGGTCCTTCTCCAGCTCCCTGAGGGCTGAAGGCTCTCCCTGGGCGAAGACCTCAACCCTCCCGTCGGGAAGGTTCCTTACCCATCCGCAAAGGCCGTAAAGCTCTGCCTTTCGCTTTACGAAATACCTGAAGCCTACCCCCTGGACGATGCCGGTTATTATGAACCTTTTGGCAACCATAAGGAAGATCGGGGCGAGTGGATTCGAACCACCGGCCTCCTGCTCCCGAAGCAGGCGCTCTAACCAGGCTGAGCCACGCCCCGATAAATTTATTTTAACGCAAATTTCACGGCTACGAAACCACCTATAAGAAGAATCCCGAAGGCCAGGGCCAGCCAGTTGAAGTACTTGTCTATGAAGGCCCTGGCCCTTTCCCCGAAGAAGTAGACCAGGGCGGAGACCAGGAAGAACCTGGCGCTCCTGCTGGCCGCCGAAGCTATAAGGAAAACGACGAAGTTGATTTTGCAGGCTCCGGCGGCTATGGTGAAAAGCTTGTAGGGAATGGGGGTGAAGCCGGCAATTCCCACCGCTAAGGCATTGTATTGGTTGTAAAGGGCGCTCACATAATGATACTTCTCCATAAGTCCGTAGGCCCTTAGTATGGGTATGCCCACGGAATTCATAAGGAAAAATCCTATTAAATAACCGAAGGCTCCTCCTATAACAGAGCCAAGGGAGGAGAGGGCAGCGTAATGGAGGGCTTTTTTAGGTTTAGAAAGGCCCAGGGGGATGAGAAGCACATCCGGAGGAACCGGGAAGAAACTGCTTTCGGAAAAGGCCAGAAAGAAGAGGGCAGGGCTTCCATAAGGGGTATAAGCCCAGGAAAGAACCCAGTCGTAAAGTTTTCTAAGAAATTTCATGGAAAAGGGACCTCAATTTTTCCATGTGTTCGTAGCTGGTCATGTCGGAGTGGATGGGGGTTATGGAAATATAACCCTCGGAAACGGCCTTTATGTCCGTATCCTCTTCAGGGCTGGCTACCGGACTCCCTATGCCAATCCAGTAGTATTTTTCTCCCCTGGGGTCCTCCCTGATTATAATTTCTGGCCTGTATTTCTTGCTTCCCATCTTAGTTATCCTGATGCCCCTCCAGGGAGGAGGAGGGAAGTTTATATTGAGGGTTACATCCCGAAGGGGATGGGAGGAGAGCGCCTCCACTAAGTCCGCGGCCTTTTCGGCTGCGGTATGGAGACCGTCCAGATCGGCTCCTGCGAAGGAAAAGGCCATGGAGGGGATGCGGAAATGGGTGGCCAGAATGGCGGCTCCCACCGTTCCAGAATATATTACATCGTCTCCCAGATTGGCCCCGTGGTTTATTCCTGATACCACCAGATCCGGATATTTCTTTTCAATAACCCCCAGGGCTAAATAGATGCAGTCGTTGGGGGTTCCGTCGGTTATGTAGAAATCCTCCCCTATCTTTTTCATGCGCAGAGGTCTGTGCAGGGTGAGGGCCTTGCTTACCGCAGAGCGCTCCTTATCAGGGGCAACCACCAATACGCTGTGTCCCTTTTCCCTGAGGCTGGTTCTCAGGTAAGAAATTCCGGCAGAGAGATAACCGTCGTCGTTGGTTAGAAGAATTCTCATAAAATAAAAAATGGTCGGGACGAGCGGATTTGAACCGCCGACCCCACGCACCCCAAGCGTGTGCGCTTCCAGGCTGCGCCACGTCCCGAACCTTAATTTATATTATCATCGCTGCCCAGGAAAGTCAATATTTCAGCTAATTTCCCCTTCAGCCTCCTCAGGAATCTCCTGGGCATGGGGGGACCGAATTCCTCAAAGAGCCTCCTTCTTATGCCCGCCAGGGTGAAGCCCCTTTCCTCCAGCTCCTTTATCCTCCGGGCTATCTCCACCTGTTTTTCGTCCATGTCGTCGCTAAGCCATTCAAAAACTTCCATCCACTGGCTTAACCTTATGGGGTCTATGCCGATTTTTTTCGCCGCCTCCTTCAGTTCCATGGAGAAATTATACCTCCCTTGATTTATAATATGAACATGGAAATAAGGGTGGAAAGGGCCTTCCATGCTGCCCATAGAATATGGCAGCACAAGGAAAGATGCAGGTTCCTTCACGGACATTCATACAGGGTGAGGATCAGGGCTGAGGGAGGCCTGGACCGCTGGGGGATGGTGGCGGATTTTTCCGATGTGAAGGCCATAGTTGACCAGCTGGACCACTGCGTAATCCTTTCTAAGGAGGACCCCTTAGCGGATGTTTTAAAGAGGGAGGGACAGAGGCTCTTTCTTCTGGACAGGAACCCCACGGCCGAAAACCTTGCCCTTTTGATAGCCCAGAGATTGATAGAGGAGCTTTCCTTAGAAAGGGCGGAGGTGGAGGTTTTTGAGACGGAAAATCAAAGCGCCCTCTGTTTGCTCAGCAGGGAAAACCTTCCGGGCATAAGCTTTGAGCGCACCTGATCTTAGGGTAACTTCCATATTCGTTTCAATTCAAGGGGAGGGGCCCATGAGCGGGGTTCCTTCGGTTTTTTTACGCCTGGCAGGATGCAATTTGAGGTGCGCCTTTTGCGATACCGAGGAGGCCCTTTCAGGGGGAAATAAATATTCCCTCAGGGAGGTGAGGGAAAAAATATTAAGCCTGCAGGGAAGCAGAAGAAACCTTGTGGTGACCGGGGGGGAGCCGCTTTTGCAGGCTAAGGCCCTGGAGGTTTTGCTTCCGGAAATGCTGGGGCGCTTTTCCCAGGTGGAGGTGGAGACCAACGGCACCCTTCCCCCCCTCCGGGTTCCCGGCCTCCGCTACAATGTTTCCCCCAAGCTTTCCAATTCCGGAGAGCCCTTCCCTAAGAGAATAAAGGAGGGGATTTTAAAGGAATTTTTAGAACTTCCCTCTGTTTTCAAATTCGTGATAAAGGACAGGTCCCACCTGGAGGAAGTTTTGTCCTTGGCAGAGCGGATAGGGATTCCTCCCCACAGGATATGGCTTATGCCCATGGCCAGGAGTCGAAAGGAGCTGGAGGAAATGGCTTTGGAAGTGGCCCTTCTCGCCTTAGAATACGGCTTCCGATACTCGGACCGCCTCCACCTTCGCCTTTCCCTGCCCTGAGGATTGAGTCTGAGGGGAGAATGGAGTAAAATCTTTCCCATGGCCAAGAAGGACTTGAGAACCTACAGAGGCATGAGGGATTTTCTCCCCGGGCAGATGAGGAGGAGGGATTATGTCTTTTCGGTGCTCAGGGAGGTTTTTGAGGCCCACGGTTTTGAAAAGATAGAAACCCCGGCCATAGAGCTCTGGGAGGTCCTATCAGGCAAATACGGGGAGGAGGAGAAGCTTATTTACAGGTTTAAGGACAGGAAGGGAAGGGAGGTGGGACTCCGCTATGACCTTACCGTTCCCTTGGCCCGTTTTGTGGCCCAGCACCGCTCGGAGCTGGTTTTCCCTTTCAAGAGGTATCAAATGGAGAGGGTCTGGAGGGCCGACAGGCCCCAGAAGGGGAGGTTCAGGGAGTTCTACCAGTGCGATGTAGACATAGTCGGGACCTCTTCCCTCCTGGCCGATGCGGAGATAGTTTTTATTATATACCACGCCCTTAGGCGCCTGGGGTTTGAAAAATTCCTGATAAGGATAAACAACAGGAAGCTCATAGCCGCCCTTCACCGGAGGCTCGGGGAAGGGGATGAGTTCTCCTTAGCCAGGGCCATGGATAAGTTTGACAAGATAGGAGCCCAGGGGGTCAGGGAAGAGCTCCTCTCCCGGGGGTTTTCCCCCAGGGCAGCGGAGCTGGTCCTGAAATCCATGGGGCTATCCAGCCTTGAGCAGGCCCGGTCCTTCTTCGGGGATGAGGAAGGGGTGAAGGAGCTGGAGGAGCTTTTTTCCTACATAAGGGCCATGGGAATTCCCGGGGATTTTTATTCCTACGACCCCACCCTGGCCCGGGGGCTGGATTATTATACTGGCCCTATTTTTGAGACGGTGGTGGAGGAACCTAAAATAGGGAGCATTACCGGGGGTGGAAGGTACGACGGACTCATAGGCAGTTTTGCCGGGATGGATATTCCCGCCACCGGCACCAGCCTGGGGGTGGAAAGGATAATCGCTGTAATGGAGGAGCTGGACATGTTCCCGTCGGAGATTCCCCCCCCTGCCCATGTGCTGATAGCCCATTTTCCCGATACCAAGGAGGAGGCCCTCAAGCTCGCTTCAAGGCTTCTGGCCTCAGGGATAAGGGTGGATGTCTACAGCGGGGATAAAGGGCTCCGGGCACAGCTGGGATACGCTGCTGATAAGGGGATCCCCCTGGTGGCCATAGTGGGAGAGGAGATAAAGAAGGGGGAAGTAAGCCTTAAGGACCTGAAGTCGGGCAATCAGCAGAGGATGGGGGTGGATTCCCTGGAAAAATACATCAAGGGTCTTTACTATTCCGATTTCAAATGATATTATTTTTTATAGAAAGGGAGAGGTGCTGGAGTGGTTTAACAGGGTCGCCTGCTAAGCGATTGTCCCGCCCAAAGCGGGACCGTGGGTTCGAATCCCACCCTCTCCGCCATTTTTAATGAGATGAAACTGGCCAATTTATTGTTTTCTACCCATGCCAAAATTGATGTTTTAAGGACCATTTATTTCGCCGGGGATGGAATATCCGGAAGGAAGATAAGCCTTCTGGGTGAAATAAATCCCCGCTCCTGCCAACTGGCCCTTCAAGAACTTGAGGACCTGCGAATTATTTACAAAAACGGAACCAGAAGAAAGCACAGCTTTTTCCTTAACCGGGACCATCCCCTTTATAAAGAGCTTCTGGAACCTCTTTTTGAGGGGGAGAGGAAGCTCTATCGTCAAATAGCCCAGGCCATTATTCAGGTTCTTTCCCGGAAGGAAAGCGATTCCCTGGTGGCCATCTGGAGCTTTGAAAACAAGGGCAAGGGGGAGAGGGAAATAGGATTCGTTCTTCTTTTCGGTATGGATGTTTCCCAGAAGGACATAGTCTCCGCGGAAAAGAGCGCCTCGGCGGCCATAAGGGAGCTTTTAAAGACCCCTGTCAGGGTAAAGGCCTTTACCCTTAAGGATATAAAGGAAGATTCGGGTTTCAGGAATTTCACCAAGGGGGCCATTATCAGGGTGCTCTTCGGGGAAAGGCCTGAAGATATCGCCAAGGACCTGGGCATAAATAGGGGATCCCTCCATTATTTCCTTTCCAAAAGCCTTTATGTTTCCTGAGCAAAGTCCTATAATTCCCCTATGAAGCGTTACCTTCTTCTTCCCCTGGTCGTTTCATCCCTTTTTGCCTTAGAGACCTTTCGCCTCCCCAACGGAATGAAGGTAATTCTCATTGACAGGAAGATCCCCTCCGTTTTCCTCACGGTTTTTTACCGGGCGGGCTCCTCCCTTGAACCTGAAGGGGAGGGCGGTCTTTCCTACCTGGTAAGCATGATGAGTTTCGCTGGAACAAGAAAAAGCTCACCCTGGGAGCAGGTGTTCTTTCTGGAAAAGGTGGGGGGAGGGATTGATGTAAAGGTGGGAAAGGATTTCGTGGTCTTTAAGAGTCACTTTCCTAAGGAGGAATTTCCCCTGGCCCTCTGGTACGAACACGAGAGGATGAAGTCCCTGAGAATTTCCGAGGATTTTTTTGTAAAACAGAGGAAAAGGTTGAGCTTGCAGGTGAAGACAAATCTTATGGACGAAGACATCAGGGTGGAAGGCCTTATAGATTCCTTTCTTTATTCCGATTCTCCCTACAGCCGAATTCCCCTTGGAAATCCCGAAGAACTGGAGAAAATTCCCTTAGAACATGTGAGGAAATTCCACCGCAAATTCTTTCAGCCCCGTACCGCCCTGATGGTGGTGGTGGGGGATATGAGATCCAGGGAAAAGGAAATAATTTTAAAGATGTTTTCCCCCGCAAAATCCCGCCAGGTAATTTTTCCTGAGAAGATAGGGTTTCAGACCAGGGGGGTGGACCGGAAAATTCTGGTTAAAGGACTAAGCCAGAAGGTTTATGCCCTTTGCTACAGGATTTCCTCCCCCACCTGCAGCAGGAGGGTATTTCTGGAGCTCGTCAGCCTTTATCTACAGAGGAGCCTCCGGGAAAGAAGGCTTAAAGGGAGGATGACCGGCAGCGTTGAGGTGAGAATCCGCCATTTTCTTTACTCCTCTTCCCTTTGTATAATAGTAAAAAGCAGGGATTTGGCAGCCTGGGAAGCGTCCCTGCAGAGAATTTTCTCTCATCTTAAGGCTTCTCCCCCCCGCAAATCGGTCCTGTCGGGCCTTAGGCTCTCTCTTTTAAGATCTTTAAGGGAAAAGGAAATAGACCCTTCCCGCTGGGGAGAGGTCCTGGGATGGTACAAACTTGTTTTCGGCTGCGGGCAGGAGGAGGTTCTGGCTACTGCTTCCAGCATTTCCCCTCCTGTTTTCTGGGAAAATGTTCGGAAGGTTTTCTACCCCTTTAACAGGGTGAGACTGGTGCTTTTACCATGGAATCGCTGAGAAAACTAAGCCTTATGCTCCTATTCGCCACCGGACTTTCTCCTCAGATTATAAAGTTTTTACCCCAGAAGATTCCCCTTCTTTCCATTTCGGTGATTTCCCCCTGCGGTAGAGCGGATGAAGATAAGCCCGGGCTTCTGGAAGAGATTTTTGCTTATGAAGAGAGCAAATGGAAGGATGCCCTTTTTTCTTCCGGGGCAAGGGTAGAGACAGGGGTGGGCGCTGATTTTTCCTACTTCAGAATAATAGTGCTCAAAAATTTCTGGCAAACAGCCGCGGATGTGGCCTCCTCCCTCGTTAAAGACCGGAATTTCGACAGCCGTAGCCTGGTGGAAGCCCGGGCTTTGCTGGGCCTGAAGGCCTTCAGGCCGGCCCCGGAGGACTTCGGGGTTTTCCTCTTCTATCCCTTATCCAACTATGCGAAACCCTTTCCTGACCCGGAGGATTTCAACAGGATCTCCACCAGCGATTTGAGGAGGTTTAAGGAAAAGTGCTTTGTCCCCGGAAGGGTAAGGGTGGTGGTGGAGGGGGGATTTATAAAACATATTTTGAAAACGAGGCTTTCCTTCAGGAAGGGAATAACTCCCCTTCCATCCCTTAGTGAACCCCCGGACAGAACTCCCCTTAAGGTGGGGCTTCTTCCATCAAGGCAGCCCTTTGTAATATGGTTTTTCAAGGTTATAGATGCAGAGGACCTCTGCCCCCTTAAGTACTTTCTGGCCTCCTTGGCCATGGAGCCCCAGGGCCTTATGCGTTCGGTTTTTTACCCCTACGGGACCGTTAGCTGGGGTTTAAAGAAGGGACGCAAGGTCAGCATAGGATGGATAAGGGTTTCTACCACATCTGAGAAGGAACTGCTCAGTATGATATCCACCGGGAACCGGGCTATAGCGGGGAAGCTAAGGGTAAGAATGGACAAGAGGGAATTTTTGCGGATTCAAAAGCAGCTAAAGGGAAAACGAGCTTATCTGGAATCCCTTCCCTGGCCCGGTTTTCGGAGGGAAAGGGAGAGCCTTTTGATGGAAGAAAGGAGCTGCTCCCTTGCTCAGATAAATTCCTCCCTTTCTGACTATCCCACCAGGAACATTTCTGTTCTCGTAGGGGGCAGCCAGGAATTATTGCAGGCCTTAGTCAGAAAGTTCTCCTCCATAGGGGTTTTCGGCCCCAGGGGAAGGCTTTTATATCAGGTTTCCAGATGAGCTGGGACCCCGCCAGGGAATTTCTGCTCTTTCTGGAAAGGGAAAGGCATTCGTCCCCGAATACTGTAAAAAGTTACAGGAAAGACCTGGCCCAATTCCGGTTTTTCCTGGCCTCGGTCAAGGGAAAGGACATACTTGAGGTGAAACCCGAGGATATATACGAGTTTCTCCTCTGGCTGGAACTGGAGGGGTACAGTAAAACTTCCGTGGAGAGAAAGCTGGCTGCCCTTAAATCCATGTACAAATTTCTGATTTCGTTGGAGATTATAAAATTTAATCCAGCAAAATTGGTAAAATATCCCAGAAGAGGAAAGAAACTTCCTGTGGTCCTTTCCGAGGAGGAAATCACCTGGCTTCTTGAAGTTCCCCGGGGGGACGATTTCTTTTCCCTCAGGGACAGGGCTATTTTGGAGCTTCTTTATGCCACGGGGATAAGGGTATCGGAGTTGGTGTCCCTGGACATCTGGGACTTGGATCTGAGGGAAAGGTTTATAAAGGTCAAGGGAAAAGGGGGTAAGGAAAGAATTGTCCCCTTTGGGAGACCTGCTTACAGGGCCCTTTCTTCCTACCTCAGGGTAAGAAAAAACCCGCAGGACCCGTCCCTCTTCCAGAACAAATTTGGAAGAAGACTATCGGTAAGGTGGGTTCAGAGGTTGGTGGACAAATACATTATGAAAACCTCAATTTCAAAGAAGGTCTCTCCCCACAAAATAAGGCACAGTTTTGCCACCCATTTGTTGAAGATGGGGGCCGACATCAGAACTATACAGGAGCTTCTGGGCCACTCCTCCCTGGCCACCACCCAGAAATACACCCATCTAGACCTGGAAACTTTAAGGAAGGAATACGATAAAGCCATAGAAGGAGGCCGAAAATGAAAATCAAGGGATTTCTTGGAATCATAACCTTCTTTTTACTCTATTCCGCTGTAAAACCCTGCTTTACGGTGGTGGTGGGCAGGGAGGCCTCGGGAAGTGGAGCGGTTCTCTTAGCCCACAACGAGGACGAGATGGGAGACCCTCCGGTTAAGATATGGTGGGTGCCCTCCCGCCAGGGGCTGGAGAGGTTCAAGCTCCTGAACGGTGCCCTTCAGACCTGGAGGGGAAACCCTGAAATGTTGTGGGTGGAGATGAAGTTAAAATACTTCTCCGATTTCTTCGTTAATTCCTATGGAGTAGCCGTGGTGTCCAATGCTTGCGCATCCAGGGTCAAGGGACAGAGGGATGGGATAAGCTATTTTCTCCGCAGGCTGGCGGTGGAGAGGGCTTCCTCGGC
>Ga0256833_1000219_pt1 | contig 45358 bp, 52 predicted proteins | sample 356284metaG_FD_190535 | JGI IMG/M metagenome (GOLD analysis project Ga0256833, IMG submission 190535) | Hydrothermal vent microbial communities from Mid Atlantic Ridge, Atlantic Ocean - 356-284 | ecosystem: Environmental > Aquatic > Marine > Hydrothermal vents | place: Atlantic Ocean: Mid... | reverse complement strand
CAATATGAAACTTTGAACCCGGCTAAACTTCACAGAGATATTGTAAAACTTCAGAGAAAACTTTATTCTTTAGCTACACCTGTTAAAGGAGTTTATTATGAGTAGATTCTTTCTTGAACTATACACCACTTTTTCATGTGGATTCTTTCGTGAGGCAATAGGTGGGAGTGCAATTTGCACTCCCATTTTAGTATCTTTCGTTTTATTTAAATACCCTCTTTCCACACGGCGCCCGTGGGGGATTGTCAAGTTTTGTTAATTTCTAAAATAATTAAACAGAAGAAATCTGTGTTTATGCGAACGCGGAAAAGCAGGTAGCGATTATTTAGGTGCAGTAAAGAAACATTAAAAACTTCTCTTATGGAGAAATCTAAGGGATTAATTAAGAGTAGATGTTTTACTATATTTTCCAATACAACTCTCATTTTAGAACTGAATAAAGTTAAACAATCACCACGATGCAAACTGCATCATCTTTAACATCACCAGAACAAATACAAATTCACTTAAAACCACAGCGACAATTTTTAGTCTTTCCGAAAATGTAATCTCTCTTCCCGAACGCTTGAGATAGGTTATGCGGAGGTGTGCAACCGAAATCCACAGTGTCCCATAAACCACCACAACAAGAAGAAACAGCAAGAGAATTAAACACACATTCATACTTCCTGTTGGCACATAAACTCGCCACAAGAAAAACTTCTTCAAATATGGTGTGGATAACAGGAATATAAAAATTAGAAGAAGCGTTATATTGATGTATCTATCACTCTTAACAAGTTTACCACCCAAAGCCCATTCCATGATATGTTCAATTTCCATAAAAAACAGAACCACCCACCATATTAGGGAAAAATCGGCAAGAAAGCCCGTTTCCCCACTTAATATCCACCATGCAGTAAGGCCTGTCAACACAATGGCAAAAACTATTGAAAGGGTTTTATACGCTTTATTTAACCTTTCGCCAGCCATGTTATTTACTCCCTTTTATAAATTTTAAATTATCCATGCTGTCCATACCACCACCAGTATGTATTATCAGAAGGCTCCGGACAAAATGGTGGAGGCGGAGGCGATGTAAAACCGAGGTCTCTCAGATACTCTGCTACCATACGCCAGTACATGTCCCAATCTGGAGTAGAACTTGCCGGTGGAGGATTAGAAAGTAAACTTTCCATCATCTGAAACAACAACTCATTTAAAGCACTCAAACCAGCAGCTGTAAAGAGATTCGTGGGAACATTAATATGAAACTCTGTTATTAGAACGTATATCACAGCACCACTTAAAGCAGCTCTCAAAATAGCACTTCCTGTTCCTGTAGCCTTTTCATCTCCATACACTTCCTTCAAAAATTCATCAATAACTTCTACTGGAAATTTAAATGATGAATCCACAAAAACAAATCTATTATCAATGAAAAACTGCGTCATATTATTATACACTGAAGGAACTTCTTTCTCTTCTAAATTAATTGTTGCACTTAATGTATCATAAACACCTTTCATAGTATCTCTTAGTAACCATCTCCCCTTTATGATACTATCGTTTATTCTGACCATCTGGGCCAGTACCTGTTGACTAAATTTTTCACCCGAAATTATAGCCGCATCTTCTACGGTCTGCCCAAGAGAGTCCTTAAAGACCTTACAGTTCATCATCAGAATAACTTCCTTCGAGCTAGTAAAAAATATACTACCAAAAGAAGTATCAGCAGACACCATCACATAATAGTGCAACCCAAAAGTATCAAGTGTTATAGAATGGGTTGAATCTTCATAAGATGTTACTTCACCTATAATATCTCCAATTTCAACACTGTTAAGAGATTTGGTTAAAAGTTTTCGCTTGCTAACGTAAACATTGTTTGCATGTAGGAAAGATATACTGTTGCCAATCAACAAATCATACGAAGTATAAGGAATCACACTATTTATTTTCTCCACAAACTCAGAAATTCCCTCAAGATTATGAATGTCATTCCCATCAGAGTTTAATTTAATATATTTACATCCATCCCCTAACACAACCACCAGAGTTACAATCACACCTATGAGCAATATTTTAAACACTCTCATGGCTACCTCCTTTCTAAGTTTTATTTTTATCACCTGCAGGTGACATTTTTATTATAATACATGGGGGGGATTGTCAAGTTTTGATAATTTCTGAAATAACCACAAGAAGGGAGCTGTGGTTAACCTTATAAAAAAGAGAAAAAATGCATGCAGGTATAATTAAGGAAACATTAAAAAACTTTCCTTATGGAGAAATCTAAGCGGTTTGCACACTTCCTCAAAAATAATCTTATCAAAAGCGGATTAATTATTCTAACCGTACAGACAGAGGCTACAATAACGGAAAATATAAGTGATATATGAGGTTCTGTTGTTTTTATTATTCTTTCAAAGTTCTCTTATTAAAAATCCATACAATTTAAGTCACTGCAGTTTTGTTCATAATCTTGAAGCCATGAAGAATTAAAAGTTTCCTTTCCTAAAACTTCATAATAAACCACATTTACATCAAATAGAAAAATTCCAAGAACTTCATATCTTAAGTTGTAAACATTTTCTATATCGTCACTGGATACACGGTCAATCTGTTTCAATAAATCGGATATCCCTTGCACCCCGTATTTATTTAAAATATCTTGAATTCTATTGGCTCTTTCTAAAATAAATTCTATCTGCTTTTTAGTAAGGCGAATTGAATCTTCATAAATCTCTTCTGTCTGGCCACTTGTTTCAACCTTCTTTACTCTGGGTGATTTAAATAAGCCATTTATATACTGCACTATACTTTCCTCTGTAACCGTTCTACCAAACAATTTTTCCCAGCTATCCACTATATCAGATATCATATAGTACATAGAATATTCTCCATTTTAAGTCCCATACGATACCTCAGAATTGCATAAAATCTCGCCACTGGCAGTCCAACAACGTTATAATAATCCCCTTCTATCCTCTCAACAAAAATCCCTGAAAATTCCTGAATGGCATATGCTCCTGCTTTATCAAGGGGATTGTACTTTAAGAAGGCAAGGTTTATCTCATCCTCATTTATTTTCGTAAATTTAACCCTTGTTATGACGGAATAGTGGCTGTAAGCACCGTTATTTTTAAAAACCATACCTGTTATTACACTGTGCCATCCTCCGGATAGTTTAAGGAGCATATCCTTTGCCTCATCTATAGTACGGGGTTTTTCCAGAATTTCATTGTCAATGGAAACCACAGTATCAAATCCAACAAGAATACCACCAATATCAAGACATTCTATCTTGCTTTTCGCCTTTTCAATGGCTCTTTTTTTGGGGTCTTTAGCATGTGAAATTTCAGGACACGGGTCAATGAATTTAACACGGAAACCAAAATCAGACAGTATTTTTATTCTTCTTGGTGATCTGGTTGCAACAAATATATCACTCTTCAAGGAGTTCTTCAAGGTTATTTTTCTTTAAAAAGTATCCAAAAGTGATGGGCACCACTCTCAAAAGTAATCTCGCCATTGCCTTTGCAAGCTCCCTCATCTCCCACTGTGCGTGCTTATTGAGTCTTAATGTCATAAAATTCATAATAGAACGCATATTCTGTGTCCAGTAAAGGGTGGTCCTCAATCCTGCCGGTAATACGCATCTTGCCGCCTCTTTTCTCAGACCTTTTTCAACGAGTTTATTGTATAGTTCAAATGATGCCTGATAATGTCTGATTATTTCATCAAGAAGGTCTCTCTCATCTTCAATATGGTGTTTTCTCAATCCCAGAAACTCAGGGGGCACATGAACGAGACCATTCCAGAAGTCCACATCGTTCCACTTTTTTTCTTTAACCCCCTTCTCAGGATGTGTGTATCTGAATGACCTTTTCAAGGGACTTGCTATTCTGTGCCTTAGAAGTTGCTCTCCTATGTACATGGGAATACCTTTTATGAAAAACCTGAAAACCTGCTGCTCAAAAGGAGAAAAATGCTCTAAATCTATGAGTTTCTTTAAGAGTTTCTTATTTGCCTCTTCTGTGCCTTCTGAAAGATATGAAATACGGGCGACCCTCGCAGGAGTGAGGTCATCCCCTAACATTTCCTCAAGTTCAACATAACCTCCACCTTTTATATACTCTCTGAGTGGTGGGTGAAAAACCGTCATTTACTCTGCTGTCTTCTCCACAAACTTTTCAAAGATGAGGAAAAGGTTTTCAAGTGAACTGAGTGATACCCACTCCCCTTTTCCGTGAATATTACCTCCAATGGGATAAAGTATCACAGAGTTAATGCCCTTTTCTGCAAAAAATCTTGCATCTGTAGCACCATGCTCTTTGACGTATTTTACTTCTCTTTTAAGAACTTCCTCCACACTTTCCTTCATTTTCAGAAGATATGGATTGTCGGGTGGAGTCTCAACAGGCTCACCATACGATATTACTTCAAATTCTGCGTCTTCGGGAATATAGGACTTTATCTTTTCCGTAAACTCCTTTACTGTCAGAGGTGCAATAAAACGAGTATCTATATACATTTCAGCATGGTCTGGAACTCTATTCACAGAATCACCGCCAGTGAGTCTGCCCAGATTTATTGTGTTATGCCAGTGGTCCTCTATGCCACATGGTTCTTCTGGAAATAGGCCCGATTTCTTCAAATCATAAAAGACCTTTATGCATTTTTCTATGGCATTATCGCCCTCCCATACACGGGAGCCATGGGTTGCTTTTCCGTAGCACTTAACTTTAAAATGCAAAACTCCCTTTCCAGCCACGACAAGGTTGAAATTTACCCCTCCATCGGGTATAACAGCAAATTCGGCCGAAATAAAGTTCTCCTTCAGCACGTATGCAACACCGTTTTCACTCCCCACCTCTTCGTCTGTTGTAAATAAAAAGCCCACATCAAGTTTATTCCCGCTCTTTATCAATTTCTCTGCCAGTTCTATCATCACCGCACAAGGACCTTTCATATCAAGTGCACCTCTCCCATATATCCTGTCACCATCAATTTTTGGTTCAAACTGTTCTGGTTCAGCATCAACCACATCAAGGTGTCCCACAAAAACTATCTTTGTTGTTGTACTACCGTTAAAACTTGCGTAAACAGAATACTTCCCGTTACGCTCCCATTTCTTTATAAGAGGAGCATGCTTCAGTCTGTTCCATACATATTCAGCAACCTCCATAAGCCCCTGTGGATTGTTTTCAACAGACTTAATTCTTATAAGGTCAAAAAGCGTGTTTTTGATGTTATCTCTCATATATTCACTCCTTTTTTACCCTGTCAGAATTGTTAAGTATTCTCCAGAGCCCCAGAGCGGAAATGACCCTGACATCAAGGCTCTCATCTGACAGTCCATCAAGGAGGTATTTATACCCCCTACTGTCTCCCAACCTCGTAAGAATCCATAAGGCTCTTTTTCTCGTTACAGGGTCCTGAGACCTTGCAAGTCTTGTAATCTGTATAATACTTCTTGTGTCTCCCATGAAACCAAGAGCAAGTGCAGCCTCTCTTCTAACTATTTCGTTGTTACTTGCAAGCAATGAGGCGAGAATTGACCGAGCAGAACTCCCCCCCAGAGTTGCAAGAGCCCATATTGCATGCACCCTTACAGCAGGATAGGGAGATTCGTTTAGAGCTTTAACCACGTAAGATATGGCAGACGAATCTGCCACAAGGGCGAGATTGTCTATACCCCAGATTTTCTTTTTGGGGTCCATATATGAAATAGCCTGCACAAAAGGAGTAAGGGCACGTTCATTTCCCATATAAAATAAAGACCTTGCAGCCTCTCGTTTTACCTCATCATCCTTATCTTCAAGGAGATTAAGAAGAAGAGGCTCTGCCTTTGAACCAAAGAAACCGAGATGAAAAGCAAGTATCTTTCTTATGCCGGGCTCTGAATTTGTAACATACTCTTTTAATACGGATACATCGGGATCAGGAACATGCTTTAATCTGCCGATTTTCGCCATCATTGAAACGAGAGTATTAGGAGACTGTATAAATCTATCAAAGAGCCCATCAGGTGGTTTCATCATATCACCAGCGACCCACAGCCCTATGGATACAGTATAGGGCGAAGATGACTTAACAAGGGTGTCTATGACGTTTCTCCCGGTGCTCATGGAGAGCCTTGAAAGCAGAGGGGATATTGTGAAAACCTCATCATACGTGGTAGCCTCTTCCGCAAATTCCAGAACCATATCAAAGACATTGGAATCTGCTATTTTGTTTAAATTCTTTATGAAAAACGGCCGTTTTTCATTATCCAGTCTCTTTATGAATCTGCATAGAGGCATCTCAGCCTCAATGTCATGTATGATGGGAAGACGAAACGCGAGAAAACGGGCAAGTTTCTCATTATCGGTATTGAAAATCCCAAGAGCAATCCAGTGAAGCAGTTCTGGTTCATGTCTTTGTGTTGCCTCGTAAAGTCTGAGGTAGGCATTACTTGCTTTAAATACAGCACCCTGATATGCAAGGACATAAATCCTCAGTTTTTCAAATTCAAGTTTGTTGGGACTTTCTCTGAAACTATCCTCCACTATTTTCAATGCCTCTGGATATGCCCCCTTAAGTAGTAGGCTATCCAGTTTTACTTTAAATGCCTCACTGTAGAAAAGAAAGAACAAAGTTAACACACTCATTCTACCTCTCCGTTATTCTGTATTTTAATATCATATTGAGGGTTTGTCAAGAACGATTTGAATATCCCTTCATGCTACCATAAAATTAGAAAATGTGAAACAAAGGAGGCTTTTATGTGGGCTATAATACTTTCTTTAATAACATGCATGCCGAAAAATGCAAGAATACAGAGCCCAAAGCTCAAGGTTAATACCTTTAATGCTGGCGAGATTACACTTGAAGAGCAGAAAGGTAAAGTTGTAATACTTGATTTCTGGGCAACGTGGTGCCCTCCATGCAGAATGGAAATACCGGGTTTCATAGATATAAAGAAGAAATATCCTGATTCCCTTGTTGAAATTATAGGAATAGCGCTGGAGCGTAATCCCAACAAGGTAAAAAAGTTCATGAAAAAATTGGGCATAAACTATCCCATAGCAATGGGGACAAGGGAGATAGTATCAAAATTTGGCAATATACAGGCAATTCCCACCACATTTGTAATAGACCCCGAAGGCAATATCTGCCAGAGATATGTTGGTTATACCCCAAAGGATAAGTTTATAAACGATATAGAAAGGCTTTTAAAGGAAAGAAAACCACGGAAAACCAACCCGAGAAAAGTTGAAAAAGATTAATTTAGTACTCTTAGGTGCAACAGGCTCAATAGGTAGACAGACCCTTGATGTTGTACGCAGGTTCAGGGATAGAGTAAACCTGATCGGTTTTTCTGTTCATACAAATGTACAGGCTATAGAAGCCATATCTCAGGAATTTGGAGCCTCTTATGCTGTGATTACCTCTGATATAAACTTCAAAAGTGAGGATCTCAGTATTCTGCATGGCGAGGAAGGTCTTATAGAACTGGTATCTCTGCCAGAGGTGGACACTGTACTTATTGCAACCCTCGGGACAATTGGCGTTTACCCAACATTACAGGCACTAAAACTCAATAAAAGAGTTTTGCTTGCCAATAAAGAAACTCTTGTGGCTTTTGGTGAATTTGTTAATAAGATAAAAACCGGCTTATTGATACCCGTTGATTCAGAACACTCCGCTCTGTTTCAGTTGCTTGAAAACAGAAAAGATGAGGTCTCCTCCATTATACTGACTGCTTCAGGTGGTCCTTTCAGGAATGTACCAGAAAAAGAACTTAAGAAGGTAAGGCCGGAAGATGCCCTCAGGCATCCTACATGGAATATGGGGGCCAAAATTACAATAGATTCTGCCACTTTAATGAACAAAGGGCTTGAGGTCATAGAAGCTTATTATTTATTCGGGTTTCCTCCGGATAAGATTGAGGTTATAATACATCCACAGTCTATCATACACGGCATGGTAAAACTCAAGGACAATGCCTTCATGGCACATATGTCTTATCCTGATATGAGAATTCCCATTCAGTACGCACTTTTTTACCCTGAAAGGCTCCAGAACACTTCCCTTAGAGAAGTTGATTTTCTTAAAATTGGACACCTGGACTTTGAAGCCCCTGATTTTTCTCGTTTTCCCCTGCTTCCTCTCGCATATGAGGCACTTAAAAGGGGTACGCCCTATCCAGCCTGCATGAATGCTGCCAACGATATAGCAGTGGCGGCATTCCTTCAGCATCGGATAAAGTTTACTGATATTTACAGAACCGTTGAATCAGCTTTTGATAGATGCAGGGGCAAGCCCACAACACTGGAGGATGTGGAACAGATTATAAAAGAGGTAAAGGAATATGCCAAAGAGTTTATTCAGCAAATTTCTTGAAGAGTTTTCCAAAATAGCCACTCTTTCATCAGAAGATGCTCTGTATACCCTTCTAAAAACAGTTGCATTATCATTAGAGGCAAACAAGACCTTATACGCCCATTATTTTGAATCTGAAAGGGCGGTAAAAGCCCTTCCCACAGCCTATGGGGTTGAAAATGGCGGGCTATTGAGCCTTTTTCGGTTCTCACTTGACAGAAAAAGTGGCCTTCAGGAGGCACTGAAAAATAAAGACATTTATTACACCAATGATGCCTTAAATGACCCCAATTTTATTAAGGAGTTTATTTTATCCTTTGAGGTTGATAGGGTTATAATCATACCGATATTTACACTGGATGGTAGTTTCTTTGGTGCCATTTACGCAGATTCAAGAGAACCCTTTGATGAGGAAAAAATAAATAAGGCACGGGGATGGTCAAAGATACTTTACCCGATTCTTCTTCACATAATAACTCTGAACAAAATAGAGAATGTATCCAATTCCAACGTAAAAACGCTGAGTACATTGAATCTTGCTTTATCCGATCAGGACCCTCAGAGCTCTCTGTTCTCCTATGCAAGAGGTCTAATTAATTCTCAGGAACTCTGCAGTGTTAGCATAGAATTTATTGACAACGGAACAAAAATAACAATACTTGAGGAGTACAGCTCAAAAGACCAGAAATGCTTTGATCCTATGATAAGAAAAACAATCAAAAGGGAGACTCCACTATCACCTTCGCAGTCAGTAGTCGTCAACATTACCTATGATAAGATTACAGCGATAACTCACAGTATTAACCTGCATCTCAACGTCCTGACATTCCTGACAACTTACTATTTGAGAAACAGACAGCGTAACGATTTCCAGATGAAGGCTTCTCTTATCACCTCACTGGAGAAAAGCCTTGAAGGCGTTACCACAGAAAGGAAACTCGCCGATACAATTACCAGAACCCTCTTTGAATTCGGTCAATATGATGACATAAGCTATTTAATACACGAACCCAGCAAACACAAGGTTCGTCTTTTATCCCAGTTCACCATAATAGGAATGAATTTATGTAACAACTACGAACAGCCCACTGATGTGGGCATTATAGGAAAGGCTGTACGTACGAAAAACGTTGTTTATGTTAACGATATAGAAAAATCACAGGATTACTACCTCGGTTTTCCAGAAAGGAAAATATTTCAGTCCGAAATTGTTCTGCCTCTTCTGTATGAGGGTGAGGTAGTTGCAGTTATAAATATTGAAAGTACACGAAAAAATGCTTTTACACAGGAAGAGATTGCATTTTTAGACCTGATCCGCAAGATGGCTGAATCAAAGCTTGCCCTTATACTTTACAAAGAGGAAGTTCAGAAAGATAGGTCCCGTCTACGTATTCTTAATAGATTCATAGAAGAATTTACACCTCAGTATGACGGAGACGAGATACTTCGGAAAAGTCTTGTAATACTCCAGAATGCCTTCGGAGACGATTTTACTTTTTACGCTGCAACGTATGAAAGGGGTATTATTCTTCTTAAAAGGTACGATGACCCAGTAATAGAACTTTCTAAAAAAGACCAGCCCGATGAGATGCTCAGAGCCTTTGCCACAAAGAATGTGATAACCCTTACCTTTGGAGGATACAGCTCTGTACTCCTGCCATTTTCCGATTGCAAGGAGCGAGCTGGAATTTTTGTACAGAAAAAAGCAGGGGAGTTTTCTGAATCTACACTTGAGTTTCTCAGGTTTTCTGCAAACTTTATCTGTAAAATCATACATAATTCTATACTCTATAAGGAGGTTGACCTCAGATTAAGAGAAATAGGCTTTTTGTATAATTTCTCAATGGAAATAGCTGAGGCAAAAGACAGGGAGGAGTTGTTTGAAAAGACCTTTGAACTTACAAAGGCGTTGTTCAGGATAGAGGATTTTTACATAGCTCTGTATGACGATGAGAACAACATAAGTCTTGAGATTGATTATGATGGTAATGTAAGGCAGAGAAAGAGAATAGTACCCATATCAAAATCACAGGGGCTTACAGCATGGATTATAAAACAGAAGCGGCCTGTAATTATAAATGATTGGGATAGAGAGGCTCTCTCCTATCCAATTGTTCCTCTTAGTAATAAACCCCATAATTCCTATATAGGCGTTCCGTTAATGGCTGAAAACAGAGTGCTGGGAGTTATTGCTTTACAATCAACGCGGAAAAACCATTTCAATGGACATACCCTGAGTCTTCTCTCAACAATAGCCACACAACTTGCAATTACTCTGACAAATATCAACAACCTTGAAAAACTTGAAGAGCTGGTTGGCAAACTTGAAAAAACCTATGTGGAAACACTGGAAGCACTGTCTTCTGCACTTGATTACAGAGAACACGAAACAGAGCATCATTCCAAACGTGTCGCAAGCTATGCCCTCCTTCTTGCTAAAGAACATGGTATTAAAGATGAAGAAAAACTCAATTTCATTTACTGGGGTGGACTGTTACATGACATAGGTAAAATAGGCATTCCGGATAATATACTGCTTAAACACGGAAAGCTAACAGACGAAGAATGGGATGTAATGAGAAAGCATGTGGTTATAGGGTACAAGATACTCAAAGGTATTAATTTTTTAAAACCATCTCTACCCCTTGTACTACATCATCATGAATGGTGGAATGGAAAAGGATATCCTATGGGCTTAAAGGGAAGAGAGATACCCATTGAAGCCCGGATTTTTTCAGTGGTTGATGCCTTTGATGCCATGACATCAGACAGGCCTTATAGGGATGCCATGTCGTACCGGAAGGCAATAAATGAATTGAAGAGAATGAGTGGCGTCCAGTTTGACCCGGATGTGGTAAATACCTTTCTTAAAATACCAGTGGAAAAACTTCTGGAGATAAATCCTAATCTTAAGATAAGTTCCTGAGAGATAGATCAATTTCTTTTGAGGCTCATTACGAAAACAAATATGAAGAATGTGACAATTACGATAGTGGCACTTGGTGGTGTGTTCAAAAGAAGTGATACAACAAAACCAAGCAATGAAACAGCAATTCCGATTAGAGCGGAAAAGACAATAACAGTTAAAAAACTACGTCCAATTTTCATGGAAGAAACAGCCGGCATAACAGCCATTCCTATCACAAGGAGAGCACCCATAACCTTCATGCTTATGGTAATAACAACCGCTATAAGAATAAGAAGAAACAGTCTTATGTTTCTGACATTAACTCCACTTGCCTCTGCAAGTTCTCTGTTTAGCAGGAGAAGAAATATATCGCGATGAAACATTAGAAGGAAAATCTGAACCATAAAAAATACTATTACCAGTAAGACAATGTCAAAAGTATCCACCGTAAGAACAGAACCAAAAAGATATGAGAGAGCCTCACCTGAATAGCCACGATACACACTCATAAACATTACTGCAAGTGCCATAAAAAACGCAAAAAGAATGCCCATACTGGCATCAAGGTTTACCCCCCTGTTTTCCACAAAATGCCACATCATAAAGGCCGCAAGAATTGCAAACGTAATTGCTCCAATTAATGGATTTATCCCCAGCAACAAAAATAGTGTTACACCGGAAAATGCTATGTGTGTTATCCCTGCTCCTGCAAAGGTAAACCTTTCCAGCACCATAAGAACCCCAATTTCAGGAAGCAATATACCTGAGAGCAATACTGCAAGTAAAGCCCTCTGATACTCTGGAAGCGCAAGGTAATCAAACATTGTGAAAATCTCCTGATAAAAGGTAGAATTTACCTTCCACTTCAATGACTTTGATACTTTCCCCGTAAATTTCCCTGAGAAAATCAATATCCCTCAGTATATCAAGTTTCCCAACCCTGAATCTTCCCCTACCTATGACGATGATCTTTGTCAGGTGGTCTATATAGGGATTTATGTCGTGGGTAACCAGAAGAATCGGTATTTCTTCCTTATTGTGCAACTCAATTATTTTTTTTCTGAAATCACTTGCTGCTGCAATGTCTACCCCACTTGTTGGCTCATCAAAAATTAATGCATCTGGATGTCCCATAAGTGCCCTCGCCACAAGTCCACGCTTCTGCTGCCCGCCAGAGAGATTACCAAAAGGTTCATCCTTTTTATCTACAAGCCCGACTTCTTCAAGTGCTCGCATTGCGAGTTCTTTCTCCTCTTTTCCTATTCTATCAAATCGCTCTTTATAGGGAAAAAGCCCGCTTAAAACAACGTCTAAAAGCGTAGCCGGAAAATGTTCAGGTACACGTCCCATTTGAGGAACATAACCAATCCTCTTCCTGTGAGGACACACATGCTTTACGGTGCAGCCCAGAACTTCAACTGTTCCAGAAAGAGGTGGAATTATTCCTAAAATCGTTTTAACAAGTGTGGTTTTACCTCCACCATTTGGTCCTATGAGAATGGCAAGGTCATTTTTTTCAAGCACAAAGTTAATGCCATCTGCAATTACCCTATCACCATACCCTATGGAAAGGTCAGTTACCGCTATTGGCCGCATTTTTTACAGTCAGTACCGTTTTTCTCAGAAAATCTGTAAAACTCTCAGTATACAGTGGGTCAAGTGTTATAACTTTAAACCCATATCTTTTTGAAAGCATCTTAACAGGTGTGCATGGCCTGTTGCTCTCACACACGCCAAATAAAACTCTTTGGCGATTTAACATCTCAGAAAGTTCTTTTATCCTTCTTGCACCGGGCTCCATTCCCGGCTCTTTGGCGACTACCAACACATTGAAACCCAATTCTTTAAACAACGGAACAAAGGCACCGTGCATTAAAAGAATTGTACCTTTTTTGCTATCTTTCAGTTTTTTCAGAATTGAGTCTATTTTGAATTTCATCATGCTCGCTTTTTTCATGAACATATCTTTTTTATCTGGAACTAATCTGGATAATTCAAGAGAGAGGGAATCTGCCATCACTTTGACGAGTTTGGGGCTGAGCCATATGTGTGGATTTACATCTCTTTTAATATTCAATCTCTTTTCAATACTTATGCATCTTTTGGCTATTCTACAGAGTTTCTCTGCACCTGGCTCAGCTCTGCCAGAATAAACAAAAAGCTCTGATTTTTTAACCTTTAAAATGTCCCTCGGTCTCGGTTCATACATATGAGGATTGGCAGACACAGGATAAATAACCTCGTATTTAAAGTAATTACCACCTATTTCTTCCATAATACCAGCAAGAGGGGCAATGCTCACAGATATATTGACGACGGATAGGAGAAAGAGGAGAATCATACTACACCTCCTTTTTCATCTTTTTTACAATTGAAGTTGTAGAGTAACCGTTAATATATGGTGCTATCACCACCTTTCCACCGTACGATTCAACGATATCCTTTCCTACTACAGCATCTTCAGTGTAATCTCCAGCCTTTACAATTATATGTGGACGCAACTCATTTATCAGATTATAGGGCGTATCCTCATGAAAATCAGTAATGTAATCGGTCATGTAAAGGGCTGCAAGAAGATACATTCTGTCGGTGAGGGTGTTTATGGGTCTTTCTGGACCTTTTAGTCTCTTTACTGATTCATCGCTGTTTACTCCAATCACAAGGATATCCCCTAAAGAACTGGCAAATTCAAGATATTCAACATGACCTCTGTGGAGAATATCAAAACAACCATTGGTAAAGACTATGGTTTTGCCTTCCTCTTTTTTCTCCTTGAGCAGTTTCTTCAAAACGTCCCGCGGTATGATTTTTTTACTTATTAAACTCATTTTTCACTGCAATAAGTTTTTCCTGCCATTCTTTACCCGTAAGAGCAAGTATCTCAAGGGCGTAAATTATGGAATTATAAAGTCCGTGCTTACCTATTCCCATAGTGGCAACAGGAACACCCTTGGGCATCTGTACCATTGAAAAGAGTGCATCTATACCACCTAAACTCCCGGCATCCTTGGGCACACCGATAACAGGGAGGTTTGTACATGCCGCAATAACCCCGGAAAGATGGGCAGCAAGCCCTGCTATGGCAATGAATACCCCTGCACCCCTTTCTGTTTCCTCCCTCACAGTTTTAACGAGTTTATCAAGATTTCTGTGAGATGAAATAAAGTAAACCCTGTGAGGAATATGATGCCTTTCCATGAGCTCCGTTGCAAGCGAAACAAGGTCATTATCAGATTTACTTCCAGCTATTATGACAATATACCTTTCCATCTTTTCTCATCTCCTATGTCTCTTCTGTAAAACATGTTTTTGAACCTTATCTTTTTCACTTCCCTGTAAACCTTTTCCCTTGCTTCACTCAAACTTTTCCCGCATGCCACGACATTCAAAACCCTTCCTCCCCATGTTATTAACTTGTTGTCCATGATACGGGTACCTGCGTGGAACACAGTGGCATCTTTCACATCTTCAAGTCCTTGAATTTCAAATCCCTTTTCGTATTTTAAAGGATACCCCTCTGATACCAGAACCACCTCCACGCACGTTCTATTATAGGAAGGCCACTTCCCATTAAGTGAAGAGGGCTCAGTAAAGAGAAAAAGCCAGTCCCTTCTATCAACCATCACCAGCGCCTGTGTTTCAGGGTCTCCCATGCGAACATTATATTCCAGCACATAGGGCCCATCCTCCGTCCACATGAGTCCAAAATACAGAAATCCTTTATAATGGAGGCCTTCACTGCCAAGACCCTGAATTGTTCTTTCTATTATCTTCTCTTTAACTTCCCTTTTCATTCCATCTGTTAGAAAAATACATGGTGACACACTACCCATACCACCTGTATTCGGTCCCCTATCATCATCAAGGGCTGGCTTATAATCAATGGCATCACCCAGGATGGTATAACCATCCCCATCAACAAAGGCGAAAACAGAAAACTCATAGCCCTTTAGATATTCTTCCACAACAATGCGTCTGGAAGCAGCCCCAAACCTCCCATTTTTCATGAAATCATCAATAGTATTTAACGCATCCTCAGCATTTTCTGCAATTACGACGCCCTTTCCCCCGCACAGACCGTCTGCTTTTATAACAAGCGGCCACTTTTTTATTTGCTTCACATATCGGACAGCTTCATTATAGTCAACAAACACCTGAAATTCAGCAGTAGGTATATTATACTTTTTCATAAACCTCTTTGCCATTATTTTAGAGGACTCCAGAAAGGCAACCTGAGAGGAAGGTGCTATTATCCTGGATTTACTATTCAAAAGATAATCTGAAATTCCATTTGCTATAGGGTCTTCGGGCCCAACTATTACAAGGTCAATATCTTTATCATCAATTATACTCTTTACGAAATCAAAATCATTATAATCGCCTTCAATGTTCTGTCCTATTGTGGCTGTTCCGCCATTTCCGGGTAAAAAGTACAGTTTTTTGCATAATGGTGATGAAGATACCTTCCAGCCAAGAGCGTGTTCACGCCCACCTTTTCCTATAACGAGAATCTTCATTTCTCAAGGACGTCTTTCAAGGCGTTCTTAAACTTGGTTTCAGTCCTCCAGGAAATACCCATTATATCCTCAAGAAGGTTGGCGGCATTTTCCAGTTTTGCCTTTGAGGCAATCTCATTGCCCTTCACCCTGAGCTTCTCCCTTACATCCTCTATTGTTGTAAGCACATACCTCAGAGATTCACCTTCTCTTTTAGTAAGAGCAAGGTCTTCTGTAATATGGAAGTATTTTCTAATCTCATCCTTTATGGCCTTTATGAGGTCACCAAACCCTTCACCTGTCCTTCCAGATACAAAAACATTCTGATAACTGTGGAGGTTCTCAAGTTCCTCAAACGACTCAATATCCCCCGCCTCATCTATCTTATTAAATACCACTATTCGCTCACCTCTGAGTATATTCCATAGCTTTTTGTCATCATCTGTGAGACCACTTGAGGCATCCATTACAAAAAGCACAAAATGAGAAAGGTTTGCCATTTCCTTGGCTCTCTCCACACCTATTTTTTCAACATACTCCTCGGTTTCTCTAAATCCAGCAGTATCGTGAAACTTCAGTGCAACACCTTCAAGCTCTACCACCTCAGAAATAATATCCCGGGTTGTACCGGGTATATGGGTTACTATTGAACGTTCTCTGCCAACCAGCCTGTTAAAAAGCGTGGACTTTCCAACATTTGGTCTGCCGACTATGGCCACCTCCAGCCCTTTAATGTAGACCATTCCCCTTATGCCCTGAGAATGAAGAAAGCGAATCATCCCTGAAAGACCGTTTAGCCTTGAGAGGATAGCCTTCCTTTTCTCCTCATCCATCCCATTTATTTCTGCAGCAATCTCCCTGATAGATTCAACTATATCTTTAAAGCGCAGAGATAATTCACCGAGGTACCTTCGCCTTGCAATCTGTACGCCTCTTTCTGTTCTCGCATTAAGCATGTCAAAATACCCATGTGCCATTAAAAGGTCAATTGTACCAGCAAGATACCTGTACTTTATTATCTCATAAGGAGCGGCCATCCTCGCTCCCCCCTTGGCTATAGCTCTTTCAACCAGAGCCGGTATAACATGGCCCCCGGTGCCTATTATTATAGCCATAGAAGTTCCCATACCGGAACTTTCTTTATCAAGGAATATAATTTTCACCCTGTCAACTTCTTTCTTTGTGCGTGGGTCTATTAAAGTCGTCTCTATATACTCACCCGACTTTAGTTCGACATTAAAAACTTTTTTAAGAATAACTTGCGTTTTAGGTCCAATCACAAGAAACTGACTGAAAAAAGGGATTTGCCCCGCAACGTCAACTACAATGGTCTCCTGCATCACAATAATTATACGATAGAGGAAGTATTAATTCAAACCCAAGAGAATGAGAGTATAAAAACATGCATTTAACTGCGCAGGAACACATGTATCGTTGAAAAAACAACCAATGTATGTTATAATTTAAGCATGAACATAAATGCAATTATATACATTCTGTCTGCAATATCGGTGATTGGGTGTACCACATTTAACGCGGGTGATGTAAAAGAAGGTACTCCAGTCATTCATACTTTCAGAGCGGTAAATACAGGAAAAGATACAGTGATCATCACTGAAATTCGTAGAACATGTGGATGCACAACAACGGAAACCTCAAAGAAAGTACTTCTACCTGGAGATACCTTTGATTTAACTGTCAGAGTCAATACGTACGGTTTTTATGGTCCTGTCTCAAAATCAGTATATCTCTTTTATAGTACTCAAAAAAAGGGGAAAAAACATCTCAAATTAACCATAAGGGCTCATATATTTAAAAACAGCGAGACACCACTTAATGTATTTCGTAGAATAAAAAACGGTATGATTTTTGATATACGGAGACATAGAGAGTATGTCAAATGTCACATCGCAGGTTCTGAAAACATCAATAAAGACGCCCTTCTTTCATACCTGAAAGGGAAAAACAGTTTTGATAAAGACTCTTATATCTTCATAGTTGCTCCTGATAGTATAAAAGGGAGCAACACTGTTAAATCACTCAGAAAACTTGGTTACAGGCATTCTTATTATATAGAGGGTGGGATTAAGAAGTGGCTCAGTGAGTTGGGAAAAAGCGGTCTTATATGCTCGGATTAATTCTTACAGCACTTCTGTGTTTACTTCCTGATACTCTTTACGTTTTTTATTCTCCAGACTGTCCTCACTGTAAAGACGTGATAAGAGCACTCAAAGATTGTCCTCAGAAAATGCCTTTTAAACTTCTTAACATGGAAGAAGATTCGGTAATTAACATACTTGATTCCCTTGAAACCCTGCTTGGTGTCCATGAAGATGAGATACCGATTTTCTATTATAAAAACACGCTTTACGACGGCAGTTTCCCTGAAATAAATCTCAAAAGCAGAACTAAAACCCTGCCTTCTGTATCCATTAATGAATGCAGGACCTGTGCCCGACCTAAAAATGTATCCTATTAAGCAAATCCGAATGAAATCTTTTTTGTGTACATTCCGGGCTGTCGTAAGTGTTCAAGATTTTCAGTTAAACTGGAGCAACTTAAAAAGCAAACAGGTATCAAAGTCAGGGAGGTTTCGTCCTTTGATAGTCTTGGCCTTGCAATCATAAATACCCTTAAAAATAAAAAACTCTACAAAAAACCACCCTTCTTACTCATAGGTGACACAGTTTTGTATGACCTTCCGGATAAACCAGAGGTATTACTTGCCATAATAAGAAAACATGAAGGCAGGAAGTTTAGTATAACATCTGAGATAACACAAAAAAATCTCAAACTAACTCTTGGAGCAACTATTATTGCTGCATTAATAGATGGAATAAATCCATGTGCCTTTACTGTTCTCTTATTTCTGATTGCATTTCTATCTTACAGAAAAAAAGGTAAAAAGGAAAGTCTCTTAATTCTCATATTCTTTTCACTGGGCATATTTATCGCATACTTCAGCATAGGAATGGGGCTCTTCTGGCTGCTGGATTTCATAAATCGTGTGACACTACTTAAAACCATTTTAAGGTTCGCTATTGGCCTATTTGCCATAACCCTGGGGATTTTTAGTGTAAAAGATGGAATACTTATTCTCAGGGGAGAAGGAACGAAAAATATGGGACTTTCATTACAGGAGAAACAGAAAACCCATTCTATTATACGGAGATACATTGATAAGGGTCTTGTTGCAGGTTCTTTGATTATGGGGTTTTCCATATCATTTGTAGAGTTTGCATGCACAGGGCAAATTTACCTGCCAACCATATCATATATATCAAGACATGAGGGATTAACATTAACAAAAGTGTTGCTACTTTTGCTTTACAATGTATTTTTCCTTATTCCCCTGATAATAATCGGACTCCTTGCAATATTCATGGAACACAGGGCTGTGTCCAGAAGATTGGGTAGTGATACTCCTTACATAAAGTTCGCTACAGGTATTCTGTTCTTTGGATTGGGAATACTCGTAATGTTCTTTTAAAATCCATATTTTCCCCGCATAGGGACGAAAGCACATGGCATAAGGTCAAATATCTCTATACTACCATTGGCATTTTTTCTCACCTTTTTCAGCATATCATAGTATCCCTCATTTACAGGAATAATCATAATGCCCGGTGTGGCAAGCTGTTGTACAAGAGCATCTGGAATATCCGGTGCAGCACACGTTACTATAATCCTGTCATATGGAGCATATTCTGAAAGCCCTAAAGAGCCATCCCTGTTGAAAACGTGAACGTTGTTAATATCCAGAGATTTTAGCAGTTTCTCAGCACGTTCTGCAAGTTCTGGTATATACTCTACTGTATAAACTTCTTTTGCCAGTAATCCCAATAAAGCGGCGTTGTACCCCGAACCTGTCCCTATTTCAAGCACCTTACTTTCGGGCGTAAGTTCCAGTTCCTTAAGCATGTATGCCACCATGTAGGGCTGGGATACGGTCTGCCCATAACCTATTGGCAGAGGGTGGTCAGTATAGGCAATTTCGGGGTTTTTATCACCACCTGGCACGAAAATGTGACGGGGAACCCTTCGGAGAGCCTCTAAAATACGTTCATCCTTTATGCCTCTCCTTATTATAGTGTCTTCAATCAATCTCACCAGCAAGTTTTTCCAGTTCTTTTTTCCCTTCATAGTCCGTAAGGTCCCTTAAAAGTGGAGTTATTGAGACATATCCTTCTTTGACTGCAACCACATCCGTTCCTTCTTCCATCTTCCACACAGGCCTTCCTCCTATGACAATAAAGCCCTGTTCTTCCTTTACCACATCCACATATCTACGCGTGGAAAGTCTTGTAATCTTAAGGCCTTTTACCTCATCATACGGAAGATTTGGAATATTGACGTTCAAAAGTACTCCTGCAGGTAAAAGGCTCAGTATCCTTTGTACAATGTCTTTTGCAATAAGTGCTGCGGATTCAAAATGAATGATTTCATCCTGATTATTAATAACCAGTGAGAAAGCTGCACTACGAACACCGTAAAGTGCTCCTTCTCTCGCTGCGGCCACCGTCCCTGAATAGAAAACATCTTCTCCCAAATTCTGACCTAAATTTATACCTGAAAGAATATAATCAGGACTCCTGTCCAGTATGTGAAACAGTGCAGCAATTATACAGTCAGCAGGTGTTCCGGATACGCTATAGGTAGAATGAGAAATTTTTTCCAGATATAGGGGCTTCTTTAGGGTGACTGCATGGCTTGAGGCACTCATTTCATGTGAAGGTGCCACAACTATTACATCCCCCACCTTTCGCATGGCATCTTTCAGATACCTTATTCCCGGTGCATTTACACCATCATCATTTGATATAAGTATCAGCTTATTTTCCATAACAATCCAAAATACATTTTTAAAAACCTTAACGTGTCCTGCATTCTTCTAATATTGCTTTCAGCCCCGTTATAGATGGCTGGTATATCCACGTAATCAATCTTCCTTACTTTACGGCTTAAAAACAGTTTAATCAATAACTCTGTTTCAGTTTCGTACCTTTCTGTTCCAAGAGAAATGCCCCTTAAAATAAAAGTTCTGTACCCACGGAAACCTGACTGAGTGTCATAGAGTCTCCGACCCACAAGAAGTGATACAAAAAAGGTCGTTAATCTATTGGATAAATACCTGTCTTTTGGCATCATTTGCAGGTATCGCCATCTTGAACCAATTACTATATCGGCTCCCTTTCTGAGTTTATCTATGAATAAGGGGATGAGTTCTGGAGGATGCTGAAGGTCAGAATCCAGAAAAATTACAAATTTTGCTTTTATATTCAAAGCATACTCAATTCCCCACCTTATTGCAAATCCTTTACCTCTATGCGGTAAGGAATAAAAGTTAACTCCCTTTTTTTTCAATATATCTGGGGTTTCATCAGTAGAGCCATCATCAATTATAAAAAAGTTTTCTTTCGGAACAACTCGCTCAATTGCTTTTATAAATCTTTCTATATTTTTGGCCTCATTATATGCGGGGCTTATAATAATATATTCTGTCATGGCTTAATTCTAAACCATTAAGTTTGTGCATTTAAAAGACTTTATAATAAATCCAGTAACAAGGAGGGTATGATGTGGCATAAACCCACATATAGTTTTAGAGACATACCACGCGCAATGAAATTAGCCTTCAGTGCAAAGAAAATATGGGTTGGAATGCTGGGAATGATGCTTGCCACCTTCTTTTATGGGGTGTTTACCTATCTTGCTCTTATAGTATCAGGTGCATACTTCAATGAAATATGGCGTATCTGGCATTTTATTCCCATTCCGGTGGGAGAATCCTTCAATACTCCTGGAACAGTGCTTTTTATCTTTGGGATAATAGGTGGAATAATTATCCTTCTATATACCCAGCTTGCAATTGGAAAAATAACCTTTGAACAGCTTAAAGGAAACGAATTTTACGAAATAAACGCCGCCATTTCTTATGCTCTGAAAAGGGGATCCCCTCTGATTTTCTCTCCATTTACCATTCTCTTTATAATCGCTTTATTTTTAATAGGTGGAACAATTTTAGGGTTAATAGCCCGAATTCCCATTGTGGGTAAAATAATCTTCGTTCTTTTTACTCCATTATCATTCTTTGCCTCACTTTTCATAATTTACATGTTTTTCGGCATAATTGTTACCCTGTTCTTCGCTCCAGCTGTACTCTCCTCTCAGGATGCGGATACCTTTGATGTCCTATTTGAGAGTTTCTCCATCCTCAACGAGCAGATTCACAGGTCCATTTTTTACGAAGTCATTCTCGCAATAATCACATTTACAGGAGTATCCATATTCATATGGGCAGAGGGAAAGGCTATATGGATTATGGAAAAGGTATTTGGTCTCAATATAGCCCTGGGCAACCAATTTTCCAACATGGAAAAAATAGCACTGTACTACTTTCCCCAGTCCCCACTCTTTGCGAGAATAGAGTCATGGCTGAGCCTTTTGAGGGTTGACAGTATAATATACAATGTACCTGAAATGGTGCATGTTCCAAAAGAGATTTATTTTACAGGTGTGATTTTTGCTGTTTTTCTTTATCTTGCATTTTTCATGGCACTTGCCTATGCATACTCAATTATTTCTGTGGGGCATCTTTTCTCATATCTTGCCATAGCTAAGCATAAGGATGGGATAGACTATCTAAAGGAAGAAGAAGTAGAGGTCATAACTCCAGAAAAAGAGCAAAAGGGTGAAAGTCAGGAAAATAGAGATTGATACAAACTCAACACGTATCTTAAGAGAAAACGGAAGTATTCTGACAGGTACTATTAAAGAGATTTATAAAGTGAAAGTGGATTCCATTTATTTTTCAATGTTTCCAGGACTGGGTATAGGAGGAGCATTTAAAAAACGTGCCATTATAAAAGAATATAACCAATACAGCATGGTTATAAGGTCAAAAAAACAATCCGGGCACTGTTTTGTAGGTATGCTTAAAGCCGTAACTTACAATAACATAAAAACATTTCTTAAAAAACATCGTATAAAAGCTGGCCACATATACATCACACCTTTTACCCTGTATCGCTTTACAGCACCAGATATAGAACGGCACCTTGTTGTATATAAAGGGGATGTGATGATACACCTTCTGTCCTTTGAAAAAGGCTTTCCTGTATTTGCCACAAGCTTCGTCTCATTCAGTCAATTAGACGAGTTTATCGGTGAATTCTATGAGGACGGCAATGCCAATCTAACATTCCTTTCCAACAGACAGATTCAATACAAACCACCAGTGGATTTTAAAGATACAGAATTCATGATAGAGGAGGGAGTGTTGTTAAATGCATAACCTTGACCTTGATTTCAGGGAAATTCAGTGCAGGTTTGCGGTTTCTATTTTGCTCTTCTTTTTAATTCTTTTCTTTCTGGGTGGTATCTATCTTTACAGGGATGTAAAAAGAAGAATAACCACCATTGAGAAGGAAGCCCATATTTTACTGAATAGTGATATTTTACCAGAAGGCCTTGTAAGAAAAGGTAATTCCACGATTGCTCTCATTTCAATCAACGGAAAACATTACTTTGTAAAGGAAAAAGATACACTCAAACTCAATGGAATTGAGATATATGTCAACATCACGGACAGCACGTTTTCAGTGAGAACTTCCAGATTCAAGAGGAGTGGAAAATGGTAATAAGTATACTTATCTTTGCTGTATTTTTCAGCGTAAACGACAGTATAATGACCTTTAAAAACTCCAGATTCAGGATAATATCAGAGAATGATAGCCAGATAAAGCTCATGTACCGTGGTAAGATAGAAGCATACGAAACGGGAAACTACTACTATCCAAGGTTTCTCATAAAGGAAATAAATGTCAAAAAACTCAAAAACGGTGCGCTTATAAAGATAAAACTCAGAAAAAGGCGTTCAGTAAATAAACATGGTAATATCATAATCTTCAAAACGCCAGAAACACCATTTTTCATCAAACTTTCCGGGGCCAATAGAGAGAGTGTGAAAAAGCTGCTACTGAAAGCTGGATTAAACTATTCCTGGCTTGACTCACTTACAGACATGGATTATACTATTTACGGAGTATTCACAGAAAAGACATTAAAAAGGGAACTTTTGAACAATGGCAGAAACAAAAAGACTGACACGCTCAAGAAGAGATAGAGTATTCGGTGGAGTTTTAGGAGGAATAGCTGAATATTTTAACCTTGATTCAACCCTTCTCCGTCTCATCTTTATATTCATTGCACTCGTTTCAATTAAAGGAGCAGTTTTGCTCTACATAGTACTCTATCTTGTTATACCTGACGAGAAGAAGGGAGCTACAGATGATAAAAATCATAACCACACGCTTTTGGGGATTACCCTTATACTGTTAGGTTTCGTTTTATTTTTCAATGAACTCTATCACTTTCTTACATTCAAACTCATCTGGCCACTTTTTCTGATAATAGTGGGATTTTATATACTGATTAAAGGCATTGAGGAGGGGAAGAATGAAAACAGATAAAATAGTCTTCGGTGTTATCCTGATAATTCTTGGCGTACTGTTTCTATTCGCCAACCTGAATCTCATATCATGGGACTTTGTTTCTGGTCTCTGGAAACTCTGGCCTCTGGTGCTTGTGCTGTGGGGTCTGGATCTCATTATAAAGGAAAACCATCTTTTGAAAACCCTTCTATTCCTTCTGCTTGTACTTATAGCATTTGTTGTGTATTTTTACAGCGAGAAAGAGAAAATTACCACCAGCTCCATTGGAGAAGACCATGCTTACGCTACTTTCAGCCATAATTCTGAGCTTTGTAACTACTGACACCATATACGGCATTTTTAATATCCATATCTACAATCAGGTGGGAAATGTGCGTGTTGTGCCATCATCTGTACCTTACCTTAAAATTCTTGAGCACTCAAAAGATACCTCTCTCCATGTCTTTGAAATCCGCAAAAAAAACAGAAAACACAGACTCACTCTTGAAATAAAGCCTAAGATGTCCTGTTCTCAATGCTGGACAGACGTAATACTGGGCCTGGATTCTATATCTACACTGAATATAGAAGTAGCCAGCGGTAATGTGGATATAAAAGGGAAAGCAGAGAAGCTTGCAGTTTCCATAATGTCAGGCAATGCTGATATAAGGGGTAAGTTTCAAAACTTACATGCTGAAGTACTTTCAGGTAATCTGAAGCTAACTGACATTGAGGTTGATACCCTTAAAGCATCTATCTCCAGCGGAAATATCAGGGCGGAATTTGGAAAGGTTCTGAGTGATGGAAAGATAAGCGTACTGTCTGGTAATATGTATATTGCTCCTCAAATTAATCAGAAAATATGTGCAGTATTACCAGATCAATCTGATACAATAAAAAAAGAAGGGAAAGGTTATCTACACCTTAAGGTCACTTCAGGAACATTAAAACTCAGAGAAAAACAATAGTTTATTGCTTCCAGAACTCAAGAGGATTCTCAAGTGCTTTGATTATAAGTTCCTTCACCCTCTCCTTGCCATTAATATCCATCTTATATAGGCTTGTTCTGAGTTTTCTCATTATATGAGGTATTGTTTCATCAATGCTATCCCCTTTAATACCCATTTCATAATGCAGACCCTCATTCATGAGAACTCTTGAAATTATAGCGTCAATCAAAAGGAGAGAAAGACCTGAATTGTAAAGTACGCGGGAAAGTGGTGCAAAAATCTTCTCTTCAGCGGCCTCATCAACACCCATCTCAGGAACAGTCGCCACATCTTCCACAGTACTGGCTGATTCTACTTCCTGGGTGGTACCGCTTTCCTCAGCAAACTCTTCAAAGAGCTCAACTATCAGATTTCTCATCTCTGAAAATGATTCTCCTTTTTCATTGTACATGGAAAGGAAGTGATATGTTGCCCAGTTTATCCATGCAAGATCTTCCTTGCCTAAAGCTGCATTAACATGTCCTTCAAGTTGTTTATCATCAATTCCTGATTTTCCACCCCTTCGTGCAATGATAAGGGAGGCCCTCTTTTTAATATTTTCCGGTGCTCCAACAAGCCAGTTTACAATGTAAAGATAGTAAATGAGGATTATTACAAGTCCTGCCTTTTCCACATATCTTATTATATCAACCTCCGTTACATCAGGTGAGTTGGAATGGTGTTTCTTCGTTATCTTGTAAAGCAAATATGACATTTTCATAAGGTTAGATTTTTCCAGTGCAACGAGTATTTCCATCATTGACTTCTTTATATCAGAGTCCATTTCATCTTCAAGTTCGGGAATAAATAATTTCATGAGTATTCTCATTGCCTTTGGAAAACGGAAGAGACCTTTCTCCTCGGCAAGTTTTTTTACTTCATTTACACCGCCTTTAAAAAATGCATCCAGTATGTAAATAACCAGACTTGACGCAATCTGCACTCCAAAGCTCAGAAACCACGGATTTTTGAGAGCATCAGCAATTACAAAGGGATTGAGTTCAAGGCCATTAAGAAAGTTATAGAGCTTGTCATATTTTGCCTGCCAAGATGAATCAGGATAGTATATACCTGCTCTGGCAAGCAGGTCTTTTGCCTTAAGTAATGGTCCCTGAATCTTTTCTGAAAGTTCACTGTTTATATTCTTTGTCCAGGTAGTATTTTTCCTGAACGTCTTTCTGAAAGTTCTGCGTGATTTCATTAGATTCAAATTATATTTTAACCTCTGTGGACTATCAATAAGAGATGGAATAAAGTATAATATTCACCCCCATCCTGAATGCCTCTTCCATCTTTTCTGGTGGGTCTTTATGCCTGTCGGTCCACCCATCGGAAATATTTGTATTGTAAGTATAGAATACAGCAAGCCGACCATCTATGAATATGCCATAGCCCTCCGGTGGCCCCTTATAATGCTCATGAATTTTTGGAAGACCATCGGGAAAGTCATAAAACATGTGGTAAATAGGGTGAGAGAATGGCACCTTTACGAGTCTTTTGTGGGGAAATACTTTTTTAAGCTCTCTTCTTATGTATTTGTCAAGACCATAATCATCGTCAATGTATAGAAAGCCTCCATTGTAGAGATAGCGCCTTAAGTTATTCACTTCCTCCTCTGAAAGTCTGATATTACCATGTCCGGTGATAAATAAGAAGGGATATTCAAAAATTCTCTCATCATCAAGGGTAAGAACGACCTCTTCACTCTTGACATCTATATTCTGTACCCTTGATTTAACCTCCCGCATAAGGTTTGGGAGTATCTCAGGGTCGTTGTACCAATCCCCTCCCCCCTGGTATTTTATCCTCACAGGAACAAACAATAAGAGTGAAAGAAAAAGTATCATTCCAGATTCTCGTAGTATTCTATTCTCTCTATAAGCCTGTCAACATTTCTTCTGTCCTCAATCATCTTATAGAACTTTCTGTAGTCATCGGGTTTAAAAAATACACTTATGAAGGGGTCAAGGAACACCATGAGCTGGCTACCAAGAAAAGTAAGTGGCTTGGTACTCTCAAGCATAACAATGGCTACAACGCTGAGACGTCTCTTTACAATCATCCTGGCCAGTTTGTCTATAAGTTCACTGAAATCTTCTTTATTCTGAACTTCACTGGCTTCTTTTTCCAATTACCTTTCCTCCTATAATCACTTTTTTGAATTCTAGATCAGACTTCAGATTTTTCCCGAGAATTTTTTCGCCGTTTCGGTATATAACAACCCTGGAGGGTGCTATAATCTTGTGTGTTGAATCCACGTAGAGGAGTGTGTCTGTAAGCAATGTGTCCCCCCTTGTGGCAAAAATACGTACATTCCCGGATACCCCCACATTGCCGGTTTTATCAACATACCATCCCTTATCTGCAAAGAGTATGGAAGAAGTGTCACCCTCTGGATTGAAAAATACCACCTTTACATCATCTGCAAAGGATGTGTCGTGAAAATAGCTGATTTCTCGTGCAAAAAGCTCAAAACTCTTTTGCTCATAGTTTTTTTGCGTTATTTTTACATTGTATATGCCTTCCTCAATCTCTTCTTTCATTGTGGAATTAAACCTTTCTTTTTTACAGGAGAGAAGGGATAATATTATTAAGATGATAACAAAAAGTGTTCTCATACCACTTTTGCCTTCATAAGGTCATGAAGATGGATGATACCAATGACCTTTTTCTCTTCATCTACCACCAAAAGAGCAGTTATACCGTATTTTTCCATCTTTCTTGCAGCTTCAACTGCGAGACTATCAGGCCCGATACTTTTGGGGTGACTGTTCATCACGTCCTTTGCCTTGAGTCCGAAGATATTTCCCCCTTTTTTCTCGAGCAACCTTCTCAGGTCTCCATCAGTAAGCACACCTACCAGCTTTCCTTCTTCATCAACAACACTTGTTATGCCCCTTTTTCGGGTCATCTCAAGTATCACCTCTTCCATGGAAGCATCTTCTCTAACACGCGGCACCTGTGCATCTTCTGTGAGCATCATGTCTGCAACACGAAGCCATATTTTTTTTCCAATACTCCCGCCCGGATGATAGGCAGCAAATTCTTCAAGTTTAACCCCCTTCATGTTCATCACACAGATAGCAAGAGCATCCCCAAGGGCAAGCATTGCTGTACTGGAGGATGTAGGAGCGAGGTCATATGGACAGGCCTCACGCTTTACAGGCACATAGAGGGTTATATCTGATAAACGGGCAAGCTCAGAGTCCAGAGAAGCGGTAATGGCAATTACAGGAATGCCAATTCTTTTAACCAGTGGAATGAGCATTCTAAACTCATCTGACTCACCGCTTTTTGAAATACCGATAAAAACATCGTCTTTTGAGATTATACCCAGATCTCCATGGAGTGATTCTGTAGGATGAAGGAATATTGCAGGTGTTCCAAGACTTGTGAGGGTAGCAGCAATTTTCTTACCCACTATACCGGATTTACCTACACCGGATACAATTATCCTTCCCCGCGTATTATATACGAGTTCACATGCCTTTTCAAAACTATCATTCAGTGAGTTTGCAAGCTCCTTCAGAGTATCTATTTCAATCTCAATAACCTCTCTCCCTATACTCACAGCGTCTTTTTTCATCCCAGCTCACCTCTCATAATAACAGTGTATATCGGGCCATCAGGTGTTAATGTACTTTTAAACAATGTTACAGACTTTACCTTCTGTTTAAAGGGAGCTTTAAGTCCGAGAAAATCATTTACCTCAAAAAACCGCCTTTTTCCCCTTCCAACAGTGACATGAGGGTGATAGGGCTTATTATCACGTTCAAAGCCCAAATTACCCAGTTTACGTTCAAGTTTTTCAAACAGCCTGAGTATATCTGTCTTACCCTCATCAATACCAAAAAATAGAACCCTCGCCCTTCTGGGTGATGGAAACGCTCCAAAATCACCACCGCTTATTTCAAACTTTTTTACCTGAGCCCCAATTTCTTTCAACACTCTCTTTACACCTTCTAATTTCTTTTCATCAGTCTCACCAAGAAACTTCAGTGTAATGTGGAAATTCTCATACTCCACCCATTTAACCCCTTTCAGTTTTTTTCTGAGTCTGGACTGTGCTTTGTAAACAACATCTTTTGATTCTTTCTCAAGTTCTATTGCAATAAAAGTCCTCATTTTATCTAAAACTGGCGGAGGGAGTGGGATTCGAACCCACGAACCCCTGTTAAGGGGTTACGCGATTTCGAATCGCGCGCCTTAATCCGCTCGGCCATCCCTCCGTGTATATTCAATAAACTTCCTCCATACAAGTTCAGGTTCTTCCGGCCTTATATAGCTCATACTCTCGGTGGCCCTGAAGCTCCAGATAGCCACCCTATCTACTTTTACATTTTTAATAAGTGAAAAAAATGAATCAATGTAGCCGATCTCTTCCTTTTTCAGAGCAAACCCCTGAACCCATAGTTCAGTGGTAAGTCCTCTTCTCCTGGCTTTATCAAAAAGATATGGAACATATTTTTCCATAAACCCGACGAAATTATTCTTAAGCACTACAGGATAGGGGTCCAGAGAGTAGACATCAAGATCTCTGAGATATATATACGACTCAAGCTCTTCAAGAGAGGCATTTGGCAGAACACAGAGGGTATTGGAAAGACCCTTCTTTTTGGCATAGCTGAAAAGATGTTCAAGCAGTCGTCTTTTTGAAGAAGCTCCAAATTCCCTTAGAATTACAGAAGGGGCTAAATCCATCCTTCCACCATACTCATCTATAAAATATTCATTGCAGACTTCGCAGAAACAGGCAATATCATCAAGATGAACCTCATCCCAGAATATCCCATCAAAGCCCAGTTCAGCAACTTTATCAATCCATTCCTCCAGTAAGCTTATGGTTCTCTGATTATTTGGGCACGCACCATACCCCTCACTTCCATCGTGTTTTCTTTGTCTTATCTCTGGATATATATATATCCACCTGGAATATTCCTCCCCACCAAAAAGACGCAGAACACCCCATGGGTCGGCAAGCGTATTAAGGCCCATTTCTTTGCTCAATTTCACAAGCTCTCCAACACTCTCGCTGTAAAACTCCATATCTCTCTCAGAGAATGTGTGGACTATATATGAAAATCCAGCATCTTTAATTTCCTCTACATCTCTACGGAAATGTCTTAAATCACGAGAGCTGAAGTAAGAGACACCATATTTCCTTTTCATATTTACTCCGTCAAGACTCCCACCTCCATAACCACAACCCTGTCCTTATACTCAGGGTCAAGGGCTTCAATTAACTCATCTGGTGTTCCTGTTAAGACAGGAAATGTGCCATAATGCATGGGTATAATATACGACGGTTTTAGGAGTTTAACGGCATAGGCAGCCTCTTCTGGTCCCATGGTGAAGTGACCACCTATGGGCAGCATAACCACATCCGGCTTATAAAATTCGCCTATAATAGAAAGCCCCCCGAACAGCCCTGTATCACCTGCATGATATATCTTAAACCCATTCTCCAGTGTTATAACAAACCCGGCAGGATTTCCAAGATATACAATCCTTCCATCAACAATATCAGCTGATGAATGTGCAGCCTCTGTCATACATATGGTAATTTTAGAATCAGTTACACATCCAGATATGTTCATGCCAACGCTCTCAACTCCCCTGGCTGCAAGATACTGACTTATTTCAAAAATTGCATAAATCTTCGGCTTAAATCTCCTGTAGATGTCAACAACATTACCGAGATGGTCGCCATGACCATGTGTTATGAGAACAATATCCACCTTTTCAATTTCATCAATGAACCCGGGTGAGCCTGACGGATTATCAAACCACGGGTCTATGAGAATACTTTTACCTTCTGGTGTTAAGATCTGAAATGCCGAGTGACCAAACCATCTTATCTTTGCTCCTTTAAACCTCATGCTAACCCTCCTTTTCTATAAAAGAACCCATACTGGCATATTTTTTTCTTCTGAGAATTAAGCGTTTATCTGGTTCAAGTTTTTCCACTTCCTCAAGATGCTTCAAAACATATTCTTTAAAATTATTCATGGCCATCACCGGATCCCTGTGAGCCCCTCCAAGTGGCTCAGGTATAATGTCATCAATAATTCCAAATTCTTTCAGGTCTTTTGCAGTAAGCTTCAGGGCTTCAGCCGCTTCATTGGCCTTTTTTGCATCCTTCCACAAAATGGATGCACATCCTTCCGGAGATATAACAGAATAGATGGCATACTCCATGGCAAGTACCCTATCGGCTACTGCTATGGCAAGGGCTCCACCTGAACCTCCCTCGCCAATAATCACCGAGACAAATGGGATCTTAATTTTCAGCATCTTTCTGATACTCTCTGCAATAGCCTGAGACTGTCCTCGTTCCTCAGCGCCAATGCCAGGATAGGCGCCCGGCGTATCAACAAGAGAAATGAGGGGAATATTGAATCTATCAGCAAGGTCCATAAGCCTCATGGCTTTTCTGTATCCTTCAGGATGAGGCATCCCAAAATTTCTGTAAATTTTATCCTTTGTATCCTGTCCCTTTTCCTCAGCTATAATTGCAACTTTCCTGCCATTAAGGAATGCAAATCCAGTGATTATGGACGGGTCGTCCCTGAAATTTCTGTCTCCGTGGATTTCATTAAAATCATCAAATACATGGTGAATGTAGAAAACTGCATGCGGTCTGTCCGGGTGCCTGGCTATCTGCACAGTTTGCCATCGCGTGAGATTTGAATAAATGTGCTGTTTCAATTCCTCTGCCCTCTCTTTAAGGCGCATAAGAGCCTGTTTTACCACCTTGTTATCCTGGGCCTCCTTTTCAAGTGCCTTTATCTGCTCTTCTATCTCAACTATTGGCCTTTCAAAGTCAAGAGCCCTCATATGCCCACCCCCAGATACAGGCTATTTCTCAAATTAAAGCCACTTACAGGGATTTCCACGAGATACCCAACTGATAGCCTGTTCTTTTTAGCGCGTAGCATAAAACGCAGGGGATAAGTGGTTCTGTAGCCAAAGGAGAGATCATTCTCAAGGGCTACTTCCCCACCAAGACTAATGGTTTTTGATATCTTCCGCAAATATCCAAGAAAAATGGTGCTTTCAGAAGGTGTCACATTCGGCATGTTAACCGATAGAGACACAAGATTTTTCTTCTGCCTGTAAGTGAGCGATACTGAGCCTGTGACGGGAAGGCCATATTTTTCGCTCGCCATATATCCTGCCCTGGGACCTATGTTTCTTACATAGCCACCTATTGAGACTTTACTGTATAAATATTCCGCTCCCAGACTTAGCGCATAGCCTCTCAGGTCCTCTGTCATTACCCTCTGCTCAAAAAACAGAATTGATGCACCGGCTCTGAAATTGGGAGAAAGCGGAATATTACCACCTGCTTCCATCATAAAAAGATATGGATACGAGCTTATAAATTCCCCATCCTGTGGGACTTCACCACGTACCTCAAGTTTTCCAAAACTTTTATATGCCGCCCTGAAATACGATTTTCCAGATGAAACTTCAAGCACAGCCTCTTTTGAATCAAGTGTTCCCAGCCTGCCCATTACCATCATTCTATTGCCATTTATGCGGGCAGGGTTGTATCCCATAAACCCCATATTGCTAACAATCATCCCTCCATGAGGCATAAGAAAGGAAAATGCCCCAAGAAGAGTCAAAAGAATCCCACTCATCATCATCCTCCAATTTGTAAAGCCTTTTTAAGTTTCTCATACTCCTCTCTGCTTCTGTACTTTATAACAATCTTTCCTCCCCTTTTGCCGCTGTGCACATAGACATCAACATCAAGAAGTTCGGATTTAACCTTTAAAGGTGCGCTCTTTCTTCTTGTTTTACTATTTTTGAGCTTCCTGATTAAAATCTCCGTGTCCCTTACACTGAGTTCCTTTTTAACAACCTCTCTGGCCACACGAATTTGTTCACTATCTTCAAGGCCAAGAAGAAGTCTTGCATGACCTTCCTGCAGGGCTTTCTGTTTAATAAGGTCCTTAACCTCTTCTGTTAGTTTAAGCAACCTCAGCGAATTGGTTATCGTGCTTCTATCCCTACCAAAAATTCTTGCCACCTCTTCGTGAGTAAGACCAAACTCTTCAATAAGTCTCCTGTAGCCCTCTGCAACCTCTATGGGATTCAGGTCCTCTCTTTTAAGATTCTCCACAAGAGTTAACGCCAAAGCTTCCTTTTCTCCGATGGATAGAATATAGACAGGCACTTTTTCCATCTTTAATTCTTTTGCCGCTTTAAGCCTTCTTGCTCCAGCAACCAGTATAAAGGAACCATTCTTCTTCCTTACCAGAAGAGGTTGAATGATGCCGTGTTCTTTAATTGATGGTATAAGGTCATCAACATCCTCCACCTCACGCACCTGATATGGATTTGGTTGTATGGCATCAACAGATAAATATCTAAAATTCTCTTCAAGGTTACTCTCAGGCAACAGGGCTCCAAGACCCCTGCCCAATTTTCTCCTGTTAGTTTTTCCCATTTAGAATCTCCCTTGCAAGTTCTCTATAACTTTCACTTCCCGCAGAATGCGGTGCATATCTAAAAATGGTCATACCAAAACTCGGAGCCTCTGCAAGACGTATGCTCCTTGGAATAACAGAGCGAAACACCTTTCTGCCAAAGTACCTCCGCACCTCCTCTTCAACCTGTCTGGAAAGATTCACCCTTCTGTCATACATGGTAAGTAAAAGTCCCTTTATTTTGAGTGAAGGATTAAAAGAGTCTTTTACCATCTTGATGGTCTTTATGAGTTGCGATAGACCCTCCAGAGCATAGTATTCGCACTGGACAGGTATTATTACAGAGTCAGCGGCCACAAGTGATAGTATGGTAAAAGGCCCGATAGATGGCGGAGTATCAAATACAACAAAATCAAAATCTTTAACGGTTTTAAGCCTCTTTCTGAGCAGGGTCTGCCACCTGTCTATGTAGGCTATTTCAACCTGAAGCCCGGCAAGGTCTTTTGTTCCAGGAACAAGATACAGATTATTATCCACCATCACGCTCACCTCATTAAAATCCTTTTCACCTATCAAAAAGTGGTAGATATTGGATTCCTTCCGTTCTTCAACTCCCAGACCACTCGTGGCATTCAACTGGGGGTCAATATCCAGAACCAACACCCTCTTTCCAGCCTCTGCAAGAGCATGTGCGAGATTTACAGCTGTAGTGGTTTTACCTACTCCGCCCTTCTGGTTTGCTATTGCAATTTTCTCCATAACAATAAAAATTATATAGTGGACGCCTCAAACTAACAAACAGGACACATCCAGTAAAAGCATGGTGTTTCACGTGAAACATTCATATAACTCTTTCCACTACAGAAAGATACGCTTCTTTCTCTCTGAAAGGATTAAAAAATGGAAAATTCTTATAAGGAGAAGGTAGGGGTACAGCAGTAAAGTGTACAAGAATTCCACCGACCTTTACCAGGTTAATAAGTCTTTTCTCAAGTAACTTCCTCATACAGGATGCCTTGGAAACAACAACATCAGCATCTGACTCAAAGATTTCAATACTTCCCTTGAATATTCTAACGTTATTCAGATTAAGCTTCACAGCAACAAGCTCAAGAAAGTTACCTCTTTTTTCCGAACGCTCAACAAGCGTATAGTCTCTCTGTTCGTTTAGAATGGCCAGTATTACACCAGCAAATCCTGCACCAGAACCAGCGTCAATAAGCTCTTCATATTCCGGAAGAAAAACATTTAGAAGAATAATGTCATAGAATTGCCTCGCAAGTTCTTTATTAGGGTCCTTCCTTGAAAAAAGATGAAGAGCTCTCTGATGTAAAAGAAGTAAATCCCAGTATTCCTTCAATTTCAAAACTTTCCTTTCTTCAATATTTATGTTATTCCTTAAAAGCTCCCTCTCTATGGCGTTGAACATTATACCCTCACACTCTTCTCTTTCAGTAAAATGACCTTTCCCGGCTTTCCTGGAATGGGCCTTACGTATTTCACCGATGTGTAGCTAACATCCACCGAATCCCCTCTGGCCCTGGAAAACCTCCTGGCAAGTTGAGCGCAGAAAACTATATCATCCTCTGTAATGGGCTCACCATGATTTCTCAATATAACGTGGGCGCCTGGATAATCACGAACATGGAAAAAAGTATCATCGTGACGTGCTATGTTAAATGTTATCCTGTTATTCTCTTTTGCTGAATGACCGACAAGCACCTCATACCCCGAGGGAGATATGAGCTTGCTTTTTCTACCACGTGCCGTCTCACTTTTAGAATGCGTTCTCAGAGCCGAATTCAGCCGCATAATTTTTCCGAGACGATACAGATACTCAATGGATTCCTCTCTGTCCCTTATAGTCCCGGGTATGACTATTCTGTACCCATCTATGTTTAACTCATTATCCACAGGAACAATTAACCCCTTTTGTAACATGGAAGCAGCTTTGTAATAAATATAATAGGGAACCTCTAAATGGCTTTCTACGTTAACAAAGCCGAAGCGGAGTTTTCTATAAAGGGAAAACATACACTCTGAAAACCCTCCACAAAAAACTGAACCTTCAAACTCAAAAGGAAGTATTGTATTCCCATCAGTGTAAAAACTCTCAGCTTCCAGAAAATTTCTTAAAAGCTCATCCTCTTCAACATGCTGTAACACGGGAAAGTACTTTTTAATATTAACATTGGGATTTTTGGGAGGTAAATGATATTCTTCTCCCACATCACCACCTTTTTTTCTTCTCCGATATGGTGGGTATTTTCTTACAATTTTACCATCATCGTCTATTACAAGAAAATATGAGGCCTTTCCTGTCAACTCAAGTGCAACAACTCTTAAGAGAGATTTTTTTCTGAGAACGAGATAAACCACTCTGTCTTTTTTTATTCCCTTTACCTTCTCCAGAGTAAGACCCTCTATTCCAATTTCTTTTTTTTCAAAAATAGCAGGTACATCTATATTTTCTGTAATGAAAAATGATACATAAGGATGGGTGAGGTCAAAATATAGCTTTTTGCTGTTAAAATCCAGATATCCTATACGCTTATTTTTCTCATAAAAAAAACCGGATAACCTGCTCTCCTTCAGTTTTTCCAGTTCCTTAACCATCCTTGTAAAATGAATGTATGAAAAGGGAAACATCTTAGAAAGAGTAAAAATAAACAGAGATGGCAGTTCTGAATGCATAGGTATTCGGCGCAAACCGACCACTTTCAAGAAAATCTCTTACAACGGAGCAATCCAGAGCCAGACTTAAGGTGTAGATTGATGAGTTATCCTGCATATCAAACCCAATTCTAAAATCCGGGTGTGCAGGCAATACACCGGGCACCTCAAGTATGGATCTGGACATAAGAGATGTGGACTCAAAGGTCATAAGTGGATAATAAAAGCCCAGCGACAGGGCAAAATTTCTGTAAAACTGATGAGACATACCAAAGGAAACATAAAATTTTCTCAACCATGCCGAGTAGCCCAGAAAAGACTCTATGTACTGTCCTGAAACAGGGGAAAATATCAAACCAGCAAACCCTTCAAGGCCCTTACGCTCTTCTGAAATTCCCCTGAGTCCAACAAGCATATCAGTCTGGTCACCAAGATTTCTAAAAGTCCGGAAATATCCCGAAATATAATCGTGCGTAAATCTATTTTCTACAAGCACTCCTGCATCATATCCGAAACTGGACGTTCTATGAGAAAATGAGATTACAAAAGCATCAATGCCCTCAAGCTCTCCAGAATAGTTTATGCCAAAACCAAGACTGTTCGCCTTTCTGCGAATACTGACAAGGGAATAAAGACCATAAGAGGATGCATACGCCATTGTCCCAAACATCACCTTATTTATCTCTTTGCTTATGAGAAAATACCCCTCATTACCGAAAGGGTCAACATAAAACTCCGGGACAAACCCGCTTGCAAGAGATGGATAAAAAAACAGTGTTGCCTTTGAAAGAAGAGAGTTAATAGGCGTTTCAAACATAGTAAAAGAACGTGGTGTAAGCAGGGAAAGCAATACAAGAAGCGTATTAATCATTTCTTTTATTAATAATGGGCCTGGGTGGAATCGAACCACCGACCTTACGCTTATCAGGCGTACGCTCTAACCATCTGAGCTACAGGCCCAGATAAGTCTAATTATAAAGGTATTAATGTGGGGAATCAAAGGTTAAATTTGTGTGGATAAAAAAAAAGTGGTGTGTTTCTGAGTGAGAGGTAATTTTTCCTTTTTTTTCTCTTTAAAGGAGGTGATCCAGCCGCACGTTCCCGTACGGCTACCTTGTTACGACTTCGCCCCAGTCACCGAGTTCACCCTGGACGCCTCCCTCCCCTTGCGGGGTTGGGCGAGCGGCTTCAGGTGCCCCCGGCTTCCATGGCGTGACGGGCGGTGTGTACAAGGCCCGGGAACGTATTCACCGCCCCATGCTGATAGGCGATTACTAGCGATTCCGCCTTCATGCAGGCGAGTTGCAGCCTGCAATCCGAACTGGGAGGGCCTTTAAGGGATTGGCTTCCCCTCGCGGGGTTGCTACCCTCTGTGACCCCCATTGTAGCGCGTGTGTAGCCCTGGGCATAAAGGACACACTGACTTGACGTCATCCCCACCTTCCTCCGACTCATCGCCGGCAGTCCCCTTAGAGTGCCCAGCCGGTACATGACCGCTGGTAGCAACTAAGGGTAGGGGTTGCGCTCGTTGCGGGACTTAACCCAACACCTCACGGCACGAGCTGACGACAGCCGTGCACCACCTGTGCTGGCTCCCGGCAAGCCGGGTCCCCCAACCTTTCGGCCGGGGTACCACCAGCATGTCAAGCCCAGGTGAGGTTCTTCGCTTAGCATCGAATTGAACCACGCGCTCCACCGCTTGTGCGGGCCCCCGTCAATTCCTTTGAGTTTCACCCTTGCGGGCGTACTCCCCAGGCGCCCCACTTAATGGTTTCCCTGCGGCACCGAGGGCCGAAGCCCCCGACACCTAGTGGGGATCGTTTACGGCCAGGACTACGGGGGTATCTAATCCCCTTCGCTCCCCTGGCTTTCGGATATGAGCGTCAGGAACGGGCCAGAGAGCCGCCTTCGCCACTGGTGTTCCCCCCGATATTTACGCATTTCACCGCTACACCGGGAGTTCCGCTCTCCTCTCCCGTCCTCAAGACGGACAGTATCGGACGCAGTCCAACGGTTGAGCCGTTGGATTACACGTCCGACTTATCCGCCCGCCTGCATCCCCTTTAAGCCCAGTGATTCCGGACAACGCCTGCCCACCCCGTATTACCGCGGCTGCTGGCACGAGGTTAGCCTGGGCTTCCTCTGAGGGTACCGTCAGATCGACTGGGTATTAGCCAGCCGACCCATCGTCCCCCCTGACAGCGGTTTACACCCCTAAGGGCTTCATCCCGCACGCGGCGTCGCTGGGTCAGGGTTTCCCCCATTGCCCAAATTTCTAGCCTGCTGCCTCCCGTAGGAGTGGGGCCCGTGTCTCAGTGCCCCTCGGGCCGGTCACCCTCTCAGGCCGGCTACCCGTCATAGGCTTGGTAGGCCGTTACCCTACCAACTACCTGATAGGCCGCGGCCCCCTCCCTGGGCGCGAGCTTGCAAGCAGAGGCCCGCTTTCATCCCAAAGGGATGCCCCTTCGGGACAATATGCGGTATTAGCTGGGGTTTCCCCCAGTTATCCCCCACCCAGGGACAGGTTAGCCACGTGTTACTCCGCCGTCCGCCGCTCTACTCACTCCCCGAAGGGAGCTTTCGCGCACGACTTGCATGGCTAAGACACGCCGCTAGCGTTAGTCCTGAGCCAGGATCAAACCCTCCATGGGGAGTAATCTCTCACTCAGAAACACACCACTTCATTTTCAAAGAGCGTAACTCACCTCGTTTGCAAGTGTAAATATTATACCCCCCTCTGTGCGATTTGTCAAGAGGTTATATACCACCTTCCTGAAAACCCTGTTTTTTCAAAGGAAAAAGCAGCACCAGCACCCCTGCGAAAATGGATACCACAAAGGTGTATAAAAATGGGTTTTTACTATGCGCCAATAACATTGGTGATAAAGAGCCTATTGTGCCGCTTATAAACCCGACTACGCCAAGAACACCGCCTCGCTCTGACAGGGATACATTATCCATAAGAAGCGGCATAAAGTAAGTATATACCGGTTGAACGGACACGAAAGCTATTATAAGTAAAAACAGGGCGGGGTAGTGCATTGACCACAGCCAGACAAGTAAACCATGAAGAATTACTGATAACCCCATTACGCGCCACATACCAAACTTAACCGATGAGATATAGAAAAGAGGTATGCAGGCTATTGACACGAAAGTAGCAACCCCGAATACAAGGGAGATGCCTCTTAAATCCAGATTCAAAACATTTTTCATAATTGCCGGAATAAAGGGACCGTCGGATGTTGAATAAAATACAAAAAATGCCAGGGAAACGAATATGGTAATGAGTACTATCCGCCTGTTGGGACCGGGAAATTTAAGACCTTCAAAGGAAGCTGTATTTTCTTTTTTGACATACCACCTTAACGCTGTCACAAAAATCTCAAGGACTCCAGCAACAAGAAGAACGGACCTGAGGGATATGTATTTTAAAAGGGCATATCCGAGAAAAGGTCCTATTAGAATACCGAATAGCGCAAAAAATTCTATCTGTGAAAACGCCCGTGCAGAGTCTTTCTCCGCATCATGTACTATCACTCCCTGTGGTGGTAATTGTATGCCCCACAGTAAATATATGAAAAATAAGACCACAACGACCATAATTCTGGATAGGGGAAAGTAAAGAGCAAGAAACAACACAGCCACGAGCAATGTTGATGTTGCATAAAGGTCCCTTGCGGATATTCGTTTTAAAAAAATTCCACCTATAAGCTGTCCAAAATTATATGTGAAAAGGAAAAAGGTATAAAGATACCCCAGACTCTTCTCCTCAAAACCATAACCCATGAGAAATACAGGTAAAAGATGGTAAAAGGAAAACACAGCAGTAAGACTCAGTAAAAGTGACAACCCCACCAGAAGAACATTTTTCTTTATTCTTAATAAACTCATGGCTCAATATTATAAGTGTAAAGGCACGCTCATTCTTCTTTTTAAAACGCCCTCTTACTCTTATAATTCCCGCATGATCGTCTATGGCAAAAATCAGGTAGAGGAACTTTTAAAATACGGAGGAAAAATAAAATCTCTATATTTAAAGAATTCCTTCACACCACGTGGAATTATAAAGAGATTTGTTGAGCAAAACCAGAAAATCGTAAGCAGGGTAACCCAAAAAGAACTGGAGCAAATTGCAAAAACTGAAAAGGCCCGTGATGTTGTAGCAATACTGGAGGAATTTCGTTATCATAACGCTTTTGACCTGTTGCATACCACTCTTCAGAATGCAGGGACACTAATTTATCTTGACCATGTGGAGGACCCTGTCAATCTGGGCGCTATTATAAGAAGCGCTGCCGCATTCAGGGCAGAGGGAATAATCATTCCCAAAAACAGAGCCTGTAAAGTCACTCCAACTGTTATACGGGTATCTGAAGGATTTGCCTTCAAGGTTCCTATCGCCATCATTACAAATCCGACAAACTTCATAAAAGAGGCGAAAAAGAGAGGACTTTTTGTGATATCCCTTGAACGGGGTGGCACTTTTCTCTCAAAACTTAATCTGCCATCTCCAATGCTCCTTGTTGCAGGTTCAGAGGGTAGGGGAGTGTCCCGTAAAATACTGGAAAAATCAGACCTTGTTGTAAGTATTGAGCAATCTGAGGAAATAAACTCTCTTAATGTCCATGTGGCGGTTTCTATTGCTCTCTGGAAGGTCTTTACTGAAAATCAAGGGTAGTACCAAAAGACACAAGTGGTGGGGTATGTAAGTCTTCAAAGCCTATATTGAGAGAATAGATGGCAGAGGGACCCAGCACCCCTGCTTCTAACCTCAGAGAAAAACCAAAAGAACGACGAAGATATCGTATGTTCTCTGCTGCATTTCCAAGAGCATAGAACAACGCTCCTCCAAAGCCAGCAAGTTTTTTAAATGACGGGCCAAAGCATCTTAACTCCGCATATAAAAGTGCCATTTCTCTACCATTAAAGTAGTGCGGTAGATAGGCATACATTCCATTGTCAGCACCGAGTGAAAAAACCAGAATATTTTCATAAGAAAGAGCAGTGGTTACATCGTGTATAATGCCCATATCAGAGTATGCAAAGAGTGTGAATCTCCATGGTAGCCTCATATAGAGCTTATTCTTCCACCTCATATAGCCAGACCCCCGGGAGAGGGAATAAATCAACGTACCATCAAAGTACACCTTTTTTGAAGCCTTTTTAAGATTAAAATACACTGAAAGCCTCTCATTTTTATTTAGAAGTGGATAGATTTCCAGACGGGTTATAATGCCGGAGGATAAGTAATCATTATAAAGCGACCTGCGCATGAACCTGGTCTTTAAAGTTCTGAGGTGGACATAATAAACACCTCCACCAATACGCTTAAAAACTGTATCCTTTGTGTTAAGGTATTCAAGAGCACCATAGGGGACGAAGGTATATTTTTTCTTCACCGCTTTACCTGCTTTCAGTGAGTACAGTCTGTAGTCAACCAGACTCGTATCAAAAACACTGCCGTTTTTGTAAAGATACTCTTCCTTTTTCTGTCTTATATAGAGAAAATTTAGATATTCTGACATTAATGGGGATACAAAAGGATTAAGCATTATCATATCTTTTTTCAGGTCTTTACCCCTCTGAAATGACGTAATAAGGTCAACAGCTTTTACAGGAAAGGCAGGAATTGAAAATCCTCCCTGAAAATAGTCTCTATCGTATCTCTTAAAATAGTAAAAATTTACCTTTGAAAGGGTACCGATAAAATTGTCTTCTTCAATTCCAAGTGTTACAACTTTCTTCGTATTATAGAACTTATAATCAACAAATGCGCTTAAGGTAAAAGCGTCCTGGAGTAAAAGAAATGCCGTATCATTTCTTTTTACAACCTTTACTTCCCTGAAGACACCAAGGCTCCGTAATCGCCTCTCTGTTTCCTGTATTTTCAATGAGTCGCTAAAATCTCCGGTAAAGATAAACCTTCTCACAGCCATCTTACTGGTTTTTATGTGTAGCATATTAAGGTATGTGAGAGGATACTCATCTTCTGTAAAAACACTGGTGGTTTTAATATTCCAGAGAAGGGAAACGAGTATAAGCACTATCTTCATTTAAGCCTCACCAGATAAACTGAGATATTATCCATTACAAACAGTGTAGAATCAACCACAAATCTACTCATAACATCTGGATAACCTATTGCAACAAAAACAAATCTATCTTCGGGAAGTTTTACCTTCCATAAATCAAACTGATTTGGTCTTGATTTTATATTCAGAGAGGGAACAAACCTTTTTAGATAATAAGAAAGCAGACTTGCATGCTGATAGGTATTGGCAAAAATGGGCAAATCCACGCTCTTTAACCTGTAAGCTATATCCCTCATGACAATCTCCTTGCGAAAAATCCTTTCCTTTAAAGGTGGAACAAGCAAAAACGGCTTAAAGGGCAGGGATAAAATAAAGTATAACAGCATTATATACATACCCGATTTTCGTGACTTCGTGAACATGTATCCTGAGTATAAAAGCACAGGATAAAATAAGAGGGGCCAGTTTGCTTCCTGACGGGAGAAAAACGAAAAGAAAGCAAAGAACAGAAAAAACGTGAGTCCAAGGGCAAAAAGAAATTTTTTGTTATCTGAAAGAAGTCTGTTTAAGCCCAATATTCCTGCAATTGAAAGTGGAACACCGCCGGCAACAATAACATCTACAATATACTTCACAAAGTATCCTGTCCTTACAACAAAGCCACCGCTTCCGTGAAAAAGCTGATATTTAAACGAAACAAAATCATGAGACGCATTAAACCATATCACCGGCAGGAATATAATAAACGGTAACGCCACATAATAAAGACAAAATTTTAATCTGTTTTTTGGGTAAGCAAATACAATAAGTGATGGAAATAAAAGCACAGCCATATACTTTGAAAGCAAACTCAGTCCAAGAAGAATCCCTCCTGTAAAATCAGGCTCTCTTTTTCTCAGATAATGTAGAATAAACAGCGATGAAAAGAAAAAGAAAGGAACATCTGGAGTCATAAAGAACAATGCTACCTGCAGCACGGGTACTGCCCAGAGGGCCATATAAAATGTTTCATCATGGTCTCTGTGGAATATAGTAAGCCATAAAAGGGGAACAAGAGCTGAGAGAATAAGAGGGAAAAATCTTATACCCAGTGCTCCATCACCAAAGAGCATGCGTGAAAAGGCAATCATATATGCAACCATTGGAGGGTGGTCAAAGTACGAGAGGTCCAGATGCTGGGACCAGAGATAATAGTATGCCTCATCTGCTGTTATGGGTAATAGTAAGCTCAACAGAAGATTAAAAACAAAAAGGGCAAGTATTAAAAGATAAAACCTCTTAGTGGGAAGATTCGTAATTTGGTGCTTCCTTGGTAATAACAATGTCGTGAGGGTGTGATTCTTTTGCTCCGCTTGGTGTTATCTCTACAAAAACAGCCTTTTCTCTCAGTTCCATAAGGTTCCTTGCACCCACATATCCCATACCTGACCGAAGTCCACCAACAAGTTGATATAGTACATCCGCAAGTGGGCCCTTATAAGGGACCATTCCTTCAACTCCCTCGGGAACAAACTTGGTGCTTCCCTCCTGAAAATATCTGGCACCCTTTGTCTCGGTGAGGGCTCCAAGAGAACCCATCCCCCTGTAAGTCTTATATCTCCTTCCCTCAAGTATTATAGTATCACCCGGACTTTCATCAGTGCCTGCAAGGAGATTGCCGAGCATAACACTATCAGCACCTGCCGCAAGTGCCTTTACAATATCTCCCGAATACCTTATACCTCCATCTGCGATAATCGGAACATCTTTATCCTTTCTCACCTCATATATGTCCATTATGGCGGAAAGCTGGGGTACACCAACTCCAGCAACAACCCTTGTGGTACAGATGGAACCGGGGCCTACACCAACCTTCACCCCATCAACCCCTGCCTCCACAAGGTCAAGGTAGGCAGAAGATGTTGCGACATTACCTGCTATAACCTGAACATCCGGCATCTCTGTTTTTATCCATTTGACCATATCTATCACACGGTCAGAATGTCCATGAGCAGTATCAACGACAAGCACATCCACTCCAGCCTCCATGAGCCTGAAGGCTTGCTCCCTGTCCTTTTCAGATACCCCTATTGCTGCACCAACCATCAGCCTTCCATACTCATCAAGAGTAGCATAGGGATGCTCTCTCTTTTTCTGAAGGTCTTTCAATGTTACCAATTTCTTGAGCCTGCCATTTCTGTCAACAAGTGGCAATTTCTCAAGCTTGTGCCTTCTCAGTATTTTAAATGCTTCCTCTTTGTCTATGCTTTCATCTGCATAAACCACATTTTTTGTCATTACATCTTTAACAGGAGTTTCCATGCTATCCACAAAGAGCAGGTCCTTCTTTGTAAGAATACCCACCAATTTTCCGCTTTTTTCCACCACAGGAAGCCCGGAAATACCCTCCATCTTCATAATCTCATACGCCTTCTTTACTGCGTCATCAGGATAAATAACCACAGGGTCCTCAATTATCCAGCTTTCAGAACGCTTCACCTTACGAACCATGGAAATCTGTACCTCTTCAGGCATGTTTCTGTGAATTATACCAATTCCACCGTTTTTTGCCATATTTATGGCCATTTCCGTTTCTGTAACAGTGTCCATTGCAGCAGATACTACAGGGATATTCAGCTTTATCTTCCTTGTTAGCATGGTGCTCACGTCAGTCTGGCGTGGCAGAACAGAACTTCTCTGGGGAACAAGAAGGAGGTCATCAAAGGTATAGGCTTTTCTGATTTTCATAGTAATAAAAATGGCTGGGGGACAGGGATTCGAACCCCGACTGGCGGATCCAGAGTCCGCTGTCCTGCCAGTTAGACGATCCCCCAGCATAGCGCCACCGGGATTTGAACCCGGGTCTCCTGGCTGAGAACCAGGTGTCCTCGGCCGGGCTAGACGATGGCGCCGTGTAGTATCTATATTATAGCACAAAATATCCGATTATGAAAGTATACGAGTTGCCTCATTAAAAATCTACACGAAAGGTATATCATTGGCTCATGATAAAAACTACACGAAACGAGTAAAATATAGTACCCTCCTTCTTCTAATAA
>Ga0256833_1000218_pt1 | contig 45417 bp, 50 predicted proteins | sample 356284metaG_FD_190535 | JGI IMG/M metagenome (GOLD analysis project Ga0256833, IMG submission 190535) | Hydrothermal vent microbial communities from Mid Atlantic Ridge, Atlantic Ocean - 356-284 | ecosystem: Environmental > Aquatic > Marine > Hydrothermal vents | place: Atlantic Ocean: Mid... | reverse complement strand
AGCGGTAAAGCTGGAGGGACCAAGGGTGGAGGTGATAAGGGCCCTGACGGCTGAGGGCATCCCGGTAATGGGACATGTGGGGCTTACCCCCCAGCACTATCTCAGGCTGGGCTTCAGGACCCAGGGAAGAAAATGGCGCTCCGCCCTGAAAATCCTGGAGCAGGCCAAGGAAATAGAGGAAGCCGGGGCCTTCTCCTTGGTTCTGGAAAGCATCCCCTTCAGGGTAGCCAGAGTTATAACCAGGAACCTCTCCATCCCCACCGTAGGAATAGGAGCGGGTCCCTTTTGCGACGGGCAGATACTGGTCTTCCACGACCTTCTGGGCCTTTATCCCGGCAAGAAGCCGAGCTTCGTCCGGGAATACGCAAGACTGGGCCCTGCCATAGAGGAGGCCTTGAGAGCTTACGGGAGGGATGTAATGGAGGGGAAATATCCCACCGAAGATGAGGCCTTCTCTATGAAGGAGGAGGAATACACTAAATTCATGGAGGCTTTGAATGGAGGTAGTAAGGAAAATATCTGAGTGCAGGAGCAAAACATGGAAGGCCAGGGAAGGGGGGAAAACTGTGGGTTTCGTTCCCACCATGGGCTTCCTTCACGAAGGCCATCTCTCCCTCGTAAGGAAGTGCCGGCAGGAGACCGATTACTGCGTGGTCAGCATTTTTGTAAACCCCACCCAGTTCGGCCCCGGGGAGGACTTCCACCAGTACCCCAGGGATGAGGAAAGGGACCTGGCCCTGCTCAGGAAGGAGAAGGTGGACCTGGTCTTTATTCCCACGGCCGAAGAAATGTACCCCGAAGGATACCAGACCTATGTGGAGGTTGTGGAGCTCAGCAGACCCCTCTGCGGGCAGTTCAGAAAGGGACATTTCCGGGGAGTGGCCACGGTGGTGACCAAGCTTTTCAACATAGTTTATCCCCACATAGCCTATTTTGGCCAGAAAGACTATCAGCAGTACCTGATAATTAAAAGAATGGTAAGGGACCTGAACATGCCCGTGGAGATAAGGGCCCTTCCCATCGTGAGGGAAAGGGATGGGCTTGCCATGAGCTCCAGAAACACATACCTGAACCCCGAGGAAAGGGCTCAGGCGGTGGCCCTTTATCGTGCCCTCATGAAGGCGAGGAAGGCCTACGAGGCGGGCGAAAGGTCGGGGGAAGGGGTAAGGAAGGTGGTGGAGGAAGAGCTGGCCAGGTATTCCTTGGTTAAAGTTCAGTATGTAGAGGTGGTGGACGGCGAGACTCTGAAGCCAGTGGAAAGGATAGAAGGAAAAACATTAGTGGCGGTGGCGGCCTTTGTGGGAAAGGCCAGGTTAATAGACAACATCCTTCTGGGGGAATAAATGCTCAGGGAAGTTCTAATTGCCAAGCTTCACAATCTAACCGTAACCCAGGCGTGCCTGGAATATGAGGGGAGTATAGGATTGGACAGGGCGTGGCTCCGAAGGGCCGGCTTGCATCCCTTTGAACAGGTTCAGGTATACAACATAACCAACGGAGAAAGGTTTGAAACCTACATAATAGAGGAAGAGGAGGGCTCCCGCAGGGTTACACTTAACGGAGCCGCCGCCAGAAAGGGGTCGGTGGGAGACAGGATAATAGTTGCCGCCTACGGTTTTGTTGAAGAGGAAGAAGCAGGAAGGTGGAAACCCAGGATACTTATATTTAACGGAAGGGATAACAGACTCGTTCAGGAGAAGTAGGTGAAGGGGAAGGTTCTTCTATTAATTCCCACCTTCCCCTTCTTATTTTTGCTTTTTTTAAAGCTTTTTACAGAACTGAACCGATGGGGTCCCTTCAAAATGAGGGGACCTGAAGGGCTTTCGGTAGCCCTCCTTTTCTTCCTCAATTTATTCTTTCTTTCGGGAAAAATCTCCTTCCGCCAGGATTTTTTATCCGTTTCCTTCATAATCGTCTCTTTCCTCACCCTGTTTCACCTTCAATGGATGTCCCCCTATCGGGTGGAAAGCGACGGGGTGGGCTACTTCTCCTACCTGAGGTCCGCTGTCTACGACAGGGACCTGGATTTTGAAAACGAATTTACCCATCTTCATGCCCGAAAATTTGGCATAGGAAGGCTGGAGGAGGGAAGGTACAGGAGGCTAAGAAAAACAGGTATGATTTCCAACCCCTTTTCGGTGGGACCCGCCCTGCTGTGGTCCGGCTTCTACCTTCTGGCAAAGGTAATAACAGGGGGGAAAACCGGATACGAGCCCCCGCTCCTTCGCTCCATAGCCCTGGCCCACTGGCTCCTGGCCCTTCTGGGGAGTCTTCTTCTGTTCTTCAGTTTGAGGCGATTTCTGGACCCTCTTTTCTCCCTCCTGGCCCTGGAGGGGATTCTCCTCGCCTCCCCTCTTTTTTACTACCTGAGGCACAATCCCTTCCTTTCCCACATCCCATCCTTCTTCTCCCTTTCTCTGCTAGTCTTTCTTCTAACCAGGATCTCCCCTGAGTCCCCACCGTTCAAATGGCTCCTCATAGGGGTTGCCTCAGGTCTCGCCGCTTTGGTAAGATGGCAGAACGGCTTATTCATCCTCCTTCCCGCCATCTATCTGAGCTATTTCTTTAGAAAGGGGAGGCTATCCCCCAGAGATTATCTTTCATCCGCCCTGGCCACGGCCTCAGGTTTTTCCCTCCTCATTCTCCCCCAGCTTCTGGTCTTTAAGGAAATATACGGAAGATTCTTTACCGTCCCCCAGGGGAGGAAGTTCCTTTACTGCCTTCCCCTCCACCTTCCCCAGTCCCTGTTTTCCCCCTTCCACGGGCTTTTTAACTGGCATCCTCTGATGGTGGCCGGTCTTCTGGGCTTTCTTCTGCCATGGGATAAAGGGATTTCCATTAGAAACCTGGGCGCAGGGGGCTTCTCCCTGGCAGCCCTGGGAAACGGCTTCCTCAAGCAGTTCTGGGCCGGAGCCTCCTTCGGGGCCAGAAGGTTCATAGGTTCCCTCCCCTTCCTTTCCTTCGGCCTGGGCAATTTTTTTAAAAGGGCGGGGCTGAGAATCTCCCTCTTCCTGCTCCTTTCCCTCTTTCTCTTCAATTCCCTGATGGAGGCAGCCTACGATAAAATGCTCATTCCCCACGAGACCCCCTTCGGCCTGGCCAGGATTTTCACCACCGTAGCCGCAGCTGTACCTCACCTCCTCCATTTTAAAACAGCCCTGTTATACCTCCTCTACATTACCCTTCTGCTCCAGATATCCAGACATCTGGTAAAATAAAGGGAAATGGAAAAACTTCCGCTTCTCTTGCTGTGGACCGTCCTTTTAATTTCCTTAGGAGGACTTTATGTGGGGGGGGAACTCCTGGTATCCGGAGCGGTGGCCCTGGCCAACAGGCTGGGGATAAGAAAGGTAGTTATCGGCCTTACGGTAGTGGCCATGGGAACCTCCATGCCCGAATTCTTCGTGAGCCTTTTCGGAGCGCTCAGGGGAAGTTCGGACATCTCCGTGGGAAATGTGGTGGGCTCCAATCTGGCCAACATAGGATTGGCCCTGGGCCTATCGGTTCTAATAAGAAAGGCGGTGGGAAAGCTAAAGGAGGTGGTTTGGGACCTTCTTTTCCTCTCCGTGATGACCGCAATCCTGTGGACCATGGGCCTTGACAGGGAAATTTCAGGATGGGAAGGGGGTCTTTTGCTGGTGGGTCTTTTCTTTTATGTTTTCGCCTCTTCCAGACGAAAGAGGCTGGAGGTGGAAGAGGAAAAATCCCTTTCCTATCCCCTCCTCCTTATTATAGTAGGAATAGGGGTTCTTTCGGTGGCGGCCAATTATACGGTGAAAAGCGGAATCCTCGTAAGCCAGAGGATGGGGATAACCACTCTGGCCATAGGAATGACCGCCATGGCCCTGGGAACTTCCCTGCCCGAGATATCCGTATCCTTGGTGGCAGCTGCAAAAAGGGAAGGGGGAATAGGAGTGGGAAATGTGGTGGGTTCCAACATCTTCAACCTGCTGGGGGTCCTGGGAGGGGTCTCCCTCCTGAGGCCTCTGGAAATTAACAGGAGCCTCCTCACCGTCTACATTCCCGCCTCCTTAGGTTTCACCCTTTTCCTCCTTCTTCTGGCAGCCTTCAGGGGAAGAATGGATAGAAGACAAGCCCTCTTCCTTCTTGTGGTCTATTTTATCTTAATGTATTATCTATTCCGATGAGGATCCTCGTAACCGGCGGTCAGGGACAGCTGGCCTGGGCCTTAGGGAAAATCCTGAAGGGAGCCCTTCTTCTGCCCAGACAGGAGCTGGACATATCGGACATGGAAGCCCTGGAAAATGCCCTGGAAAAGCACCGTCCGGAGATCGTTATAAATACAGCAGCCCTCACCGATGTGGACCGCTGCGAAGATGAGCCGGAAAGGGCCTTCATGGTAAACGGGATTGCCCCCGGATGGCTGGGGGAGCTGGCCCACAGATTCGGTTTCATTCTCATCCAGATCAGCACCGATTATGTGTTCGGCGGGGAAAAGGGAGAACCTTACACCGAAGAGGACTGTCCCTCCCCCATCTCCGTCTACGGAAACTCCAAGCTGGTGGGGGAAAACCTGATTAAGGCAAGCATGGACAGCTTTTATATAATCAGGACCAGCGGCCTCTACGGTCCTAGAAGGAAGAACTTTGTGAAGCTATTACTGGAAAGGGTAAGGAAGGGAGAAAAACCGGTGGTTGTGAAGGACAGGTTCTCTTCCCCCACCTACACCTTGGAGCTGGCCCGTCAGATAAAGGTGATAATAGAGAAATCTCCTCCCTTTGGAATATATCACGCCGTAAATCATGGGTCTCCTTCGTGGTACGATTTCGCCAGGAAGGTTCTGGAGTATTCAGGGCTGTCCCCCGATGCGGTGCAACCCGTATCTTCGGAGGATTTTCCCCAGAGGGCCAGAAGACCGGCCTTCTCCGCCCTGAAGAACGAAAGACTGAAGGAGCTGGGGCTGGATGTGATGTCGGATTGGGCCGGGGCCCTCAGGTCCTTTATAGAGGAATACAAGCCTTGAGTCCATTTTTAAGCGGCCTGGTGGGCAGCACTGCCGCCGGTTTTATGACCCTGCTGGGAGGGCTTCCCGTTTTCTTCTTCCGCCGCCTTTCCCGAAACCTCTACTCCCTATTTCTGGCCTTCTCCGCCGGCGTTATGGTAGCAGCCAGCTTTTTCAGCCTGCTTCTTCCGGCCTTAGAATCCTCCTCCCCCTGGTTAGTTTTCTCAGGAACCGTCGTCGGAGCCCTATTCGTGCATCTGGCGGACATTTACCTTCCCCACGAGCACTTCCTGAAGGGAAGGGAAGGGGGAAGGGCCCATATAAGGGTAAAGGGGGTTACCCTTCTCTTCCTGGCCATGACCATTCACAATTTCCCGGAGGGAATGGCGGTGGCGGTGGCCTTTCAGAGGGACCTGAGCACCGGATTGTCTGTGGCCCTGGGCATAGGTTTGCAAAACATTCCAGAGGGGATGGCAGTGGCCCTTCCTGCCAGGGGCCTGGGCTACTCGGCGGCCAGGGCCTTTCTCCTCACATTCCTCAGCGCCATTGCCGAACCCATAGGCGGACTGGTGGGCGGAAGCGCAGCGCTGCTTTCGCCGGCTCTCATCCCCTTTCTCATGAGCTTTGCCGCCGGGGCCATGCTCTTTGTGGTTTCCGACGAAATCATCCCCGAGAGCCACGGTGGAGGAAGGGAAAGAAAGGCCAGTTTCGCCTTCATGGCCGGCCTTGTCTTAATGATGAGCCTTGATGTTCTCTTATAGGAGGTTATAGATGAGAAAAATCAACGCTGTGATTTTCGCCATCGGGCTTTTAAGCTTCCTCCTCCCTTTCATTGAGGTCTCCTGCGGAGAGAACACTTTGATGGTGGTTACCGGGAAACAGCTGGTCACCGGGTTCTCCGTTTCCATATCCCCGGAAAAACTACCGCCCTCCGCCCGGCAGAATAAAACGCCCGTCCAGAGGAAGTTCAAAGGGGAAAAATACGCCAGGGGCATTTTAGCTCTGGTGGTGGTTTCTCTTATCCTGGGGATTATCCTTAAATATCCCCTGGCTTCCTACATCCTCGTCATATTATCCGCGGTGGGCGGAGCCGGGCTTCTTCTGCTACGAAGCAGGATAATTCAAAGGGCAACGGAAAAGGGTGTGGGTTTTATAACCGTAAGGTTCAGGGAGGGGTACTGGCTTCTGCTGGGGGTTTTCGTTCTGGGGTTCATCCTCAACCTGTTTTACAAAAGGAAGGGTTGACCTTCCGCCGGCAATCTGATATTTAATTTTCCTATGGAAATCACCGAAAAGGATGCCCTTATAGTGGTGGACCTTCAGAGGGATTTCTGCCCCGGAGGTGCCCTTCCGGTCCCAGGGGGGGATGAGATAGTTCCTGTGGTAAATTCCATAATTCCCCTTTTCAAAACCGTGGTCTTTACCAGGGACTGGCACCCCCCGGATCACATGAGCTTCAGCCCTCAGCCCCAATTCAAGGACGGTTCCTGGCCCGTCCACTGCGTAGCAGGAACCCCGGGGGCTGAATTCCATCCAGAGCTGAAAATACCCCCCCATGCGATAATCATCAACAAGGCCACCGAAAGGGACAAGGAAGCCTATAGCGGATTTGAGGGCACCCGGCTCCACGAAATTCTCCGGGGGAGGGGGGTAAAGAGAATTTTTGTCTGCGGACTGGCCACGGATTATTGCGTAAAAAACACTGCCCTGGATGGGGTAAAACTGGGATACGAAGTCTACCTCATTGAAGACGCCTCCAGGGGGGTGGATTTTCCTCCGGGCAATTTAAAGATGTCCTTAGACGAGATGAAAAGGGCAGGCGTAAAATTCACCAGTAGCGGAGAATTACATGGATAGGTTCTCCTCAGCCCTCTTTACTGACTTCTACGAGCTCACCATGGCCCAGGGATATTTCCTCCAGGGAATGGCTGAAAGGAAGGCGGCCTTTGAATACTTTTTCCGCTCCCACCCCTGCGATTCGGGATTTGTGCTCTTCGCGGGCCTTCAGCCCCTGCTTAAGGCTCTGGAAGACCTCAGATTTCAGCCCCACGAGATTGAATACCTGAGGTCCTTAGGAAAGTTCAGGGAGGAATTTCTAAATTACCTTTCGGACCTGCATTTCTCTCTGACCGTGTATTCTCCACCGGAGGGCACCGCTGTCTTCGCCCACGAACCCATAATAAGGGTGGAGGGTCCCCTCCTGCAGGTTCAGCTCGTGGAAACCCTGCTCCTGAATTACATAAACTTCCAGTCCCTTATAGCAACCAAGGCTGCCCGGGTGTGGCTGGCCGCCCGGGGAGACCCGGTAATGGACTTCGGCCTCCGCAGGGCCCACGGTCCCAACGGCGGGCTATTTGCCTCCAGGGCCGCCTACATAGGAGGATGTTCGGGAACCTCCAATGTTCAGGCTGGTCTTGCATACTCCATACCTGTGCTGGGAACCATGGCCCACAGCTGGATAATGGGCTTTTCCGACGAATACTCCGCCTTCAGGGCCTATGCCGAGGTCTATCCTTCAAACCCCATTCTTCTGGTGGACACCTACGACACCCTGAAAAGCGGGCTGCCCAATGCCCTCAGGGTCTTCCGGGAAATGAGGGCCAGGGGTATAAAGTTCAGGCCAGGGATAAGGCTGGACTCCGGCGACCTGGTGGAGCTTTCCCGCAGGGCCTGGGAGATGTTAACCCGGGAGGGCTTTGAAAACCCTATAATAGTGGGTTCCGGAGACCTGGATGAATACAAGATAGAGGACCTCAAGGCCAGGGGAGCCAGGATAAACGCCTGGGGGGTGGGAACCAGGCTTCTGACCTCCGCCGATTGCCCTTACCTCAGCGGAGTTTACAAGCTGGCCGCCCTGAAGGAGGGGGGAAAATGGGTGCCGAGGATAAAACTCTCCTCCGACCCCTCCAAGGTCTCCCTTCCCGGAAGGTGCAACCTCTGGAGGATAAGGGCAGATGGAGCCTACCAGGGCGATTACATAACCCTGGCCGAAGAGGACCCCGGGGAGAGGTTCGCCGATGCTGAACTCATTCCCCTTATGAAGCTCATGATGGAAGGAGGAAAGGTCCTATACCGGGAAGACCTGGAAAAGATAAGGAGCAGGGTTTTTCAGGAGCTCAGGATGCTTCCTCAAGGGGTTAAGAGGCTAAGAAACCCGGACAGATACAGGATTCTTTACAGCGATAAACTGGTAGGCCTGAAAAAAAGGCTAATGGAGAGGAACGGTGGGTAAGAAGATAAGGAGGATAGGTTTTGTCTCCACCAGGTTTTCCGGCACCGATGGGGTCACCCTGGAGACGAAAAAATGGGCTGAGGTGCTGAAGGCCTATGGTTATGAGGTATTCTTCTTGGCCGGGGAGCTGGACAAAAGCTTTGAGGGATGCCGGAGGGAGGAAATCCTGCACTTCAAGCACCCGGAAATAATGGAAATTCAGAAGCATTGTTTCGGAAGAAAAACCCGACCCCCCGAAATATCCGATAAGGTAAACAAGATAAAAGAATACATTAAAGATGTGGTGGGAGAATTCGTAAGGGATTGCGGAATAGACCTTCTTATCCCTGAAAACTCCCTTTCCATACCCATGAACATTCCCCTGGGCCTGGCCCTGACGGAGTTCATAGCCGAAACCAACATGCCCACCATAGCCCATCACCATGACTTTTACTGGGAAAGGGAAAGGTTTCTCATAACCTCCTGTCCGGATTACCTCTCCACGGCCTTTCCACCCTTCCTCAACAGCATAAAAAATGTGGTTATAAACACCCTGGCCCTCCAGCAATTGACCTTTCGCAAGGGTATGCCAGCGGTTTTAATCCCCAATGTTTACCATTACGAAAATCCACCCTCCCCCTTAGACGATTACGGGAAAACCCTCAGAACGAGGCTTGGCTTCGGGAAGGGAGACATTTTTGTCCTCCAGCCCACCCGGGTGGTGCCCAGAAAAAACATAGAAAAGGCCATAGACCTGGTGGCCATGCTTCCCCTTCGCAGGCCCGCCCTGGTCATTTCCCACTCCAGCGGGGATGAAGGGGATGAATATCTGGAAAGAATCCTTTGGTACGCTGAAAAAACCGGGGTGGAGCTTCTTTTTATAAACGACATTATTGCGGAGGAGAGGGACCCCCAGCGGGGCCTCTACACCTTAGACGATGCCTACAAAAGTGCGGATCTGGTAACCTATCCCTCGGGATACGAAGGTTTTGGAAATGCCTTCTTAGAGGCCGTTTATTTCAAAAAGCTCATCTTCCTCAACAGGTACTCCATTTACATAGCCGACATAGAACCCTTAGGTTTTGAGGTGGTTTCCTTTGAGGGGTTCGTCACCCCGGCAGTGGCGGGAAAAATCGTCTATTATCTGGAGAACCCGGAAAAAATCAGGGAAGCTGTGGAGAAAAATTATAAATTGGCTCTGGAGAACTTTTCTTACAGGATACTGGAAGGAAGACTCATCCCTCTGGTAAGGAGCTTCCAATGAGGAAGCCTTCCATAGCTCTCCTTCACTACTCTGTGCCCCCGGTCATAGGAGGAGTGGAGGAGGTCCTCCGCCAGCACGCAGAGCTCTTCCACCGTCACCACCACCAGGTCATGGTGGTGGCAGGGGAAGGAGGAGAATTTTCCAGGAAATACGAGATAGTTTTCCATCCCCTGCTCTCCTCCACGGCCAGGGCAGTGCAAAGGGCCCACAGCCTTTCCATTAATAAAAACGATAACTCCAGGATTTTCTCCCTTTCTAAAAGGATCTACCGCTTCCTCCGCAGGGTTTTAAGCGAAACCGATGTTCTGATAGCCCACAATGTGGTGTCCATGCCCTTTAACCTTCCCCTTACCTTAGCGATTGTAAAAATGGCGGAGGATGGGAGGTTAAAGGTGATATCCTGGGGGCACGACTCCCCCTACTTCTATCCGGATTATCCCCAGTATCTGGAAAGGGAACCTTGGAACACTCTGAAAAAACCCCATCCCTCCATAAAATATGTGGCGGTGACAGAAGCCAGGGCAGAACAGTTCAGAAAACTATACGGCGTTGAAGTCATACCCATAACCAACGGGGTGGACCCCGTAAGCTTCTTTGAATTCCATCACACCACCATAAGGATTTTTAAAGAGCTTGAGCTCTCCAGGGCGGACCTCATAGCCATAATACCTTTCAGGATGGTGCGACGAAAGAACATAGAACTGGCTATAAGGGTTCTGGCAGAGCTCAAAAAAATGGGGGTTAAAGCCCGTTTTCTCCTTACTGGAAAATACGACCCCCACAATCCGGACTCAAGGAAATATCACCGGGAGCTCCTTTCCTTAGCCAGAAGGCTGGGGGTGCAGAAGGAATTCGTCATATTAACGGACCTGCGCCTGGCAGGTGGGGGGATGGTGGTTCCGGACCGAAGGATGCTGAAGGAGCTTTATCAGATAAGCGATCTGGTTTTCCTCCCCAGCAAGCAGGAGGGCTTCGGCCTCCCACTGCTGGAGGCGGGGCTTTTGAAGCTCCCCATAGTCTGCTCCGATATAAAGCCCTTCAGGGAAATAGGCAGGGAGGATGTGGTGAGCTTTTCCCTGGAGGACCCACCGAAAAAAATAGCGGAAAGGCTGCTGAGCTTCCTCCAGGAGCATCCCACCTCCAGGATGTTCCGCCGGGTTATGAGGGAATACGAAATAGACAACATATATTTTGACCGCATTCTTCCCCTGCTAAAAAGCCAGTTTCATGAAGGTTAAGCTGCGCGGCCCCTCTCAGAAACTTCGCAGAGCCTCCCAGGTTTTCTTTTCCCTGGCAGCCATATACACCGGATGGAGATTTGTGCTCTTCGTCCACAACGGGGCCCTGGGGGTTTCAAGGCCGCCGGGGGTGGAGGCCTTCCTGCCCCTGAGCGGACTGGTGGGCCTTAAATACTGGGTCATCACAGGGGTTTTAAACTCTATCCATCCGGCGGCCACGGTTTTCCTTCTGAGCTTCCTCCTTATGGGCCTTCTTCTAAAAAGGGGATTTTGCTCCTGGGTATGCCCCTTCGGGCTGCTCTCAGAGGTGCTCTGGAAAATGGGAGAACGGATTTTTGGAAAGAACCTCAGATTGCCCAGAGGTATAGACTATCCTCTGAGGAGTATAAAATACCTGGTGCTGGGCCTTTTCCTGTGGGACATACTCTTCAAAATGGACCTGAATGCCCTGGCCTCCTTCATTTACGGACCTTACAACCGGGCGGCTGATGTAAAATTGCTCCTGTTTTTTGAAAGGATTTCCACCTTTTCCCTTCTGGTTATCCTCTCCTTCCTGGTTCTTTCTGTTCCCATAAAAAACTTCTGGTGCAGATACCTGTGTCCTTACGGGGCCCTTCTGGGGGCCCTCAGTCTCCTGAGCCCCATGAAAATAAAGAGAAACGAAGCCAGCTGTATAGATTGTAAGCTTTGCACCTATGCGTGCCCCTCCCACATAGAGGTACACAGGTTGAAGACCGTCCACAGCGATGAATGCAATGCGTGCTTCCGCTGCGTGGCGGCCTGCCCCGTCCCCGATACCTTAAACCTGAAGCTGGGCAGAAGGACCGTGGGCCCCTCGGTTTATCTCCTGATGATCCTTCTGTTCTTCTTCGGGCTTACCTCCGCAGCCCGGCTTGCCCATCGCTGGGAAAACTCCATAACCCGGAGGGAATATCAATACATCCTTGAACATGTGGACTCCCCCCAATTCTCCCACAGAACAGGAGAGCAAAGCCCTCAGCTCAGGGTAAAAGAAGCTTCAGGTCCTGGGGGTAGGTAAGCTTTATGTTGGCAGGGTCCCCTTCCACCACCAGCACGGCCCCCATACCGGTCTGCAGGAAAAGGCTGGCATCGTCGGTAAATCCCCCGTGGGGGGACTTAAGATGGGCTTCCCTTATAAGGGAAAGCCTGAATCCCTGGGGAGTTTGAACCTTAAAAAATGCCTCCCGGGATGGAAACTCCTTTATTGTTTCCCCCTCCACCCTGGCCAGGGTTTCTCCTACCGGGACCACGGGCACAGCCGCCGGGCCTCTGGAAAGGGCCGAAAGAACCCTGGTTATAAGCTCCTGCTTAAGGTTGGGCCTGGCAGCATCGTGAATGAGGACCAAACCGTCTTCCTGGATGGAAAAAAGTCCCAGCCTTGAACTCTCCTGCCTGGTGGCTCCCCCCTCCACTATGTGGCTGAGCTTTGGGTATAGGTCGGGGTAATTGAGAACCGCTTTTTTGAGCTCCCGGTTTATAACCAGCACCATGGAATCCACCTGAGGATGAGCCTGGAAGGCCTCTAGGCTGAACTGAATGATGGTTTTGTTCCCCACCTTGACCAACTGCTTTGGTGAACCGAACCTTTCTCCCCTCCCCCCGGCCAGAATCAGGGCGAAGACCTTAGGCTTCATCCCTCCTCTTGGCAGCCTCCAGAATCAGGTAGGTAATGGATTCCTTTATGGCCCTTTCTCTCCTGGGCAAAAGGTACTCTATCTGAACCTTTGGCTCACTCCACGAGAGTATTTCCAAGGCGGCATCGGTGCCGCTCTTGCCTCCGCTTATGGCATCCACTAAAACCCCACGGTTGAAGAAAAGGGTCCCCTCCCTTTTGCCGGACCTCACCCTGAGTATTCCCGATTTTGCCTCAAGCTCCATCACCTGAAGAATCGTGGGAAGGGAAATGCCGGAAATGTAGTCGGCCTCCCCTATTTTGCTGAGGGTTTCCTTTATAAGCTTCCTGAGGCTGCTGGGAACATAGGGTTTGAATATGTAATTGAGAACCCCGAATCTCTCCAGGGTCTCCATTTTCTTCAGGGTTATCATCCTCATGGTGGTCTCACCGGAAGCCACCATTACATGCACCCACTTGCCCCTGTTCAGTATTTCTGCCAGGAGCTCCACTCCGTCCATACCGGGCATTCTGATGTCGGTTATAAGCAGGTCGTAGTTCTCCTCTTCCAATTTCTCCAGGGCCTCCTTCCCGCTGGAGGCGAACTCCACCCGGTAATAATCCCTGTCCTTGTCCAGCTCCCTCTTCAGGGAGTTCAAAACTTCCGGGTCGTCGTCAATTATTAGAACCTTCCTCATATTCTGTAAGCTTTTTTATGTCGTAGATAAGATTATCCTTCCTGTATTCCGCAAGCTCCGGTATGTGGATGTCCATCCTGAGGGCATCTTCAGGGCAGGCCTCCACGCAGAAACCGCAATAGGCGCATTTTCCAAGGTCTATGATAAATTGTTTCGGCCTTTTCTCTAAGGGATGATCCGGGTCCTCCTCCGCCTCTATGTAAATGCACTGGGAGGGACAGGCGGTGGCGCACATATAACAGGCAACGCAGCGAAGCCTTCCGTCCTCCCTCCTGAGGAGCCTGTGGCGAAGCCTCACCCGGGGGAAGGCCTCCCTCCTTTCCTCAGGATACTCCAAGGTAACCACCCCCTTGTCCTTGCTGAGGCCCACATAGTAGAGAGAAAACTTCCATAGATTGCGGACAAGGTGCTTGGTGGTTACTCCAAGGCCCTTTACCGCTTCCCAGAAAAGCCTCATTTTATCACCGCCAGAACCCCTGCCGTTAAAATTATATTAAAAATGGAGAGGGGAATCAGATTTTTCCATCCCAACTCCATAAGCTGGTCGAACCTGTATCGGGGATAGGTCCAGCGAACGAGGAGCAGGAACCAGACCATAATCCAGAGTTTTATGTTGAAGGTTATGAACTGAATGACCCTCACCCACAGAGAGGAAAGGAGCAAACTCCCTCCCCACGGGAAGTGAAAACCGTCGGGAAAAAGCCAGGGGGGATTGTATCCCCCGAGAAAGAAGGTGGTGAAAAGGGCTGCCAGGAGAAGAACCTCCACGAAGTCCGCCACGAAGAACATCCCGAATTTCATCCCGCTGTATTCCAGGAAATAACCGATTATTTCGGATTCCCCCTCGGGAAGGTCAAAGGGAACCCTCTTGTTCTCCGCCATCCCGGCTATAAGGAAAATTACCGCTGCTAAGGGCTGAAGTATTATGCCCCAGAGCGGAACCCAGCCCTTCAGTATATAACGGTTCTGCATGTGGACTATTTCGTTGAGATCTAAGGATGGAAAAACCAGAAGAACCCCTACCAGGGAAAGTCCCAGGGCAATTTCGTAGGAGATTATCTGGGCCGTGGCCCTCATTCCCCCTACCAGCCCGTACTTGTTCCTGGAGCCGTATCCGCCTAAAATTACCCCGTATATAGCCAGGGAAAGGAGGGAGAGGATAAGCACCACCCCCACCCCGGAATTTACCACCGAAAGGGAAAATTCCCTCCCCTCCAGGGTTATCTTGTCGGCCAAGGGAACGGCTCCTATGGGTATCAGGGCAAAGACCAGGGCAACCATGGGAGCCAGCAGGTAGAAGGGTCTGTCCACGAAGGGAGGAATATAGTCTTCCTTAAAGAACATTTTAAGGGCATCGGCAAAGGGCTGGAAAAGACCGTTGAGCCTGAGGCCCAGAACCTCTGCCCGATTGGCTCCGATTCTGTCCTGGATGAGGGCGGATTCCTTCCTTTCAAGAAGGGTTATGTAAAGAACTGTTATCAGGGCCCAGGTGAAGATAATCACCACCTTTAAAATAACCCCTATTTCCCAGACCATTTCCTGTGCTCCTTTTCAAATTCCCTTTCCATGGCCTCCCTCTCCCAGGGCATATGAATGCCGAAGGCGGAGGCGAAAACCTCCCCGATTTCCCCCTCTTCCCTGCTTTCCCCCAGGGGCTGAAGTGCCTGGTGAAACTTCTGAATCAGGCCCTGGAAATTTGTCCAGTGCCCTTCCTTTTCGGCAAAGGTCGCTGCCGGAAGGATGAGGTCCCATTCCTCCATGCCCTCAAAACTATTGGTAAAGATACCTATTTTAAAGCTGTGCTTTTCCCCTGCCCATGGAAAATGGAAAACCACCGCCACTTCCTCCTGTCCTCCTTCCTCCTCAAGGCCAAGGATTTTGCAGGTAAGGGTATTGGGGTTTTTGTCCTTCACCCTGAGAAGCGCATCCTCGTCCCCATCGGGCTTTCTTACAAAGGAAGCTTTCCATTTAAGGAAATCCGCCAGCCTTTTCCAGTAAACCAGCTCCTCATTGCTCATCCATGCTGAAAGGTAAACCCTCACATCCCTGCCGATTATTTCCCTGAGCTTCTTTGAAACCGCCTCCCAGGTAGTCTCCCTGCCCTTTATCATAGGCCGGAGTATCCTGTTTTCGTCAATGAACCTGTAAGAATACCTCCCCTCGTCGCATATCCACCAACGGTTAATCTGAAGGTTCTTCCTGGGTTTTATTCTGAAAACCCTCTGGCGGGAAAAGCGGTTGGTCAGGGGATTGGTGTTGGTGTGAATTTCTATGTTGCAACCCCTGGCGCAAAAGGGACATACGGAGGGGGTCCGCTCCAAGAACCAGACCCTCATTTTAAACCTGAAATCCAGGTCGGTAATGGCCCCCACGGGACAGAGGTCCACCAGGTTGCCGGAGTAATTGTTTTCTATTTTTCGCCCGTCAAACAATCCAATGTAGGAATGAACACCCCTTTCAAAAACCCCCAGCTCACCGGTCTTGGTCACATGGTCCAGGAACCTCACGCACCTTCTGCAGAGTATGCACCTTTCTGCGTCGTATACGAGGTTCTTTCCCCAGTAAACCCTCTTGGGCTTCCTCTCCCTTTCCTCCTTATATCTTCTGTCCTCCAGGCTGTAGGTGAAGTAATAGTCCTGAAGCACACACTCCCCTGCCTGGTCGCATATGGGACAGTCCATGGGGTGGGTGGTGAGGATAAATTCCAGAACCTTTTTACGGTGCTCCCTTAAAGCCGGGGTATCCGTCTTCACCACCATCCCCTCTTTAACCGGGGTCATGCAGGCAGGGACGGGTTTTCTCATCCCTTCCACTTCCACCAGGCACATGCGGCAGTTTCCGTCGGGACGCAGCCCCTCGTGGTAGCAAAGACGGGGAATGTAAATTCCCGCATCCTCCGCTGCCTTTATCAGAAGGGTCCCCGCCACCGTCTCCACTTCCCTTCCATCAATAATTATTTTCACTCTCTTTCCACTGGACATTTTCTCTCTCTTATGTGTTCTTCCAGCTCTTCTCTATACTTTTCACAGATGGCTATTACTGGCATGGCGGCAGCATCGGCTAAAGGGCAGATGGTTTTTCCCATCATGGACCTGGCAATGTCCATCAGCAGGTCCACATCCCCCTCCCGGCCCATGCCCCTGACGATCCTTTCCGCTATCCTGGCCATCCAGGCGGTTCCCTGCCGACAGGGCGTGCACTGGCCGCAGCTTTCGTGGGCATAGAAACGGGTTATAACCTGAAGAACCTTGGCCATGCACGCCGTCTCATCCAGAACTATAACAGCCCCGGAGCCCAGCATGGAACCCGCCTGAGCCAGGGACTCGTAATCTAAGGGGACCTCTATTTCCTCCGGCTTCAAAATGGGGGAGGAGCTTCCCCCGGGAATCACCCCCTTGAGCCTGTGATTACCCCTTATGCCACCGGCGTAATCGTAAATAAGGGTCTTTAGCGAGGTTCCCATGGGAAGTTCGTAAAGGCCGGGCCTCTTTACATGGCCGCTAACGGCAAAGAGCTTGGTCCCCCCGCTCTTTCCCACCCCTAAGGAAGCGAACCATTCTCCTCCGTTCTTTATTATGGCCGGGAGGTTGGCCAGGGTTTCCACATTGTTGACCACCGTGGGGCAACCGTAAAGCCCGTAGGTGGCTGGAAAGGGAGGCCTTATTCTGGGCTGTCCCCTCTTTCCCTCCAGGGACTCAATCAGAGCCGTTTCCTCTCCGCATATATAAGCCCCGGCCCCCCGGTGAACGAAGATGTCCAGGGAAAAGTCGGTGCCGAATATGTTTTTACCCAGAAAGCCCTTGGCATAGGCTTCCTCTATGGCCTTTTCCAGAATCAGGGCTACTTTGCCGTATTCTCCTCTTATGTAAATGTAGGCGGTGTTTATCCCCACAGCCCAGGAGGCTATTATCGCCCCCTCAATTAAAAGATGAGGGGCCTCCCTCATTATGTATTTATCCTTGAAGGTTCCGGGCTCCCCCTCGTCGGCGTTTATACAGAGATATTTTTCCTTGGGGGAATCCTTCGGAACAAAGGACCACTTGATGCCGGTGGGGAATCCCGCCCCTCCTCGGCCCCGGAGGTTGGACCTCTTTACCTCTTCAATTATCTCATCAGGGGCCATAAAAAGGGCTTTCCTCGCCCCCTGGTATCCCCCTGCCCCTATGTAATCTTCAATCTTTACCTTTCCGAACCAGGGGGTTATTACCAGGGTCATTTTATCCTCTCCAGAATTTCATCTATCTTCTCCGGGGTAAGGTTTCCGTAAAACTCCCCGTCTATCTGCATTACCGGCGCCAGTTCACAGGCTCCCAGGCATTCGGCGGTCTCTAAGGTAAACTTGCCGTCCTCGGTGGTTTCCCCCTCCTCTACTTTAAGCTTCTTCTTAAGGTAGGTGATTATGGGCTCCGCTCCCATAAGGGTGCAGGAAAGATTCCGGCAGACCCTTATTATGTGCCTTCCGGCGGGTCTCCTTTCGTACATGCTGTAAAAGCTTACCACCTCGTGAAGCTGCACCGGCTCCAGCCCTAAGAGGGAAGCTACCGCCTCCTCCCCTTCCTCATCAATGTATCCCCATTCCTGCTGTACAATGTGGAGGACCTCTAAGAGGGCGGAACGCCTTACAGGATATCTCTTCAAGAGGTCTTCTATTTTTTCCTTAGCCTCAGGGCTTATTTCCTTCATCGGTCCAGCTCCCCTCCGATCATGTTTATGGAGGCAAAGGTGGGAATAACATCGGCGATGTAATGCCCCTTTATCATTTCCGCTAAGGCAGACATTATGGAAAAAACAGGGGCCCTGAGGTGAAGCCTGTAGGGCCTGTCCGTTCCGTCGCTAACTATGTAGAAGCCCAGCTCCCCGTTTCCCCCTTCCACCGGAACATAAACTTCCCCCGCCGGGGGCCTGAGACCGTGGCCGCTCATTATAAGCTTGAAATGCCTTATCATCCCCTCTATGCTGCGGTAAAGGTCCTCCTTGGGAGGAAGGATGTAGCGGGGAACCCTGGCCATGATTTTGTAATAAACCTCCCTTTCCATGCCCTCTAAGTTGGGATTCAGCTTCAGCTTCCCATCCAGATATTTGCCCTCCTGGGAGGCCTTAATGGCCTCGTAGGCCTCCGCCACCTCGTCCTCGGCCTTAACCGGCCCTTTCTCCATTTTAGAAAGGGACTGCTCTATTATCCTTATGCTCTGCTCTATTTCCTTCATCCTGACCATGTATCGGTCGTAATTATCCCCCCTCTCCCCTAAAGGGACCTCAAAATCCACTTCATCGTAATAAAGGTAGGGAAAGGCCTTCCTCACATCGTAGTAATAGCCGGTGGAGCGGAGCACCGGTCCCGTAAAGCCGTAGCTCAGGGCATCGTCCTGGCTCACCACCCCCACATCCTTAGTCCTCTTCAAAAAGATGGGATTTCTGGAAAGAAGACCGTGGACATCCCTGACCGCCTTCTTGGTCTCCTCCAGAGCCTTCCTCAATAGGTCCTCAAAATTCTCAGGGACATCCGCCTTTACACCGCCTATCCTTATGTACGAAGTGGTGAGCCTGGCGCCGGTGGTGGCATCCAGAACATTCCACAAAAATTCCCTGGCCTTTATCATGTAGAGGAATACGGTGAAGGCCCCCAGCTCCATACCGATGGGGGCTATGCAGGTAAGGTGGTCGGTAATCCTGGAGATCTCCCCGAAGATCATCCTCAGCCATTTGGCCCTGGGGGGAACATCTATGCCCAGGAGCTTCTCCACCGCCATGGCATAGGCCAGGTTATTCAGCAGAGGCGATACATAGTTCAGCCGGTCTGTGTAAGGAATTATCTGCATGTAGGTTCTGTTTTCCGCGGTCTTTTCAAATCCCCTGTGGAGATATCCTATTTCCACATCGGCTTTTATTATTCTTTCCCCGTCCAGCTCCACCTTAATCTGAATGGTCCCATGCATGGCGGGATGGGAAGGGCCTATGTTGAGGAGCATCTTCTCCATCATTCCCTCTCCGGGCGAAGAAGTTTTATCCTGGGCTGGGATTTTTTAAGGGGATAGTCCTTGCGCAGGGGATGACCTTTAAATTCAGGGTAAAGGAGAATCCTGCGAAGGTCAGGGTGTCCCTGGAACTCTATTCCGAACATGTCATAAACCTCCCTTTCCAGCCAGTTGGCGTTCTTCCAGAGGAAGGAGAGGGTTGGGATTTTCTCCCCCTCCCCCAGCTCCACCTTTATTCTTAGCCTCATCTTTTCGGAAAGGGAAAGGAGGTGATAAACCAATTCAAACCTTTTCTCCTTTCTTCCTAAGTAATCCACGGCGGTGATGTCCAGGAGAACTTCAAAATCCCTCTTGAGCCTCTCCATAAGGGGTAAAACAAGTTCCCTGTGGCAATAAAAGGTGGGGATTCCATCAATGCTTTCCGCCCTCCTCAGGGAGAACTCCTTTTCTACTTCCTCAAGGACCATTTCTGTTTTTCCCTCTGGATTTTCTCCTGAAGCTTCATAAGGGCATCCAGGACGGTCTCCGGCCTTGGAGGACATCCGGGGATGTAAATGTCCACGGGAATTATAGCATCTATGCCCTGGACGGCCGCATAGTTGTCGTAAAGCCCTCCGGTTATGGTGCAGGTGCCGAAGGCCACCACCCATTTGGGCTCCGTCATCTGCTCGTAAACCTTCCTGAGCACAGGGGCCAATTTGTGGGAAATGGTCCCCACCACAAAAAGAACATCCGCCTGACGGGGGGTAAAGCGGGTGAGTCCAGCCCCAAAGCGGTCTATGTCAAAGTGGGAGGCGGCGGTGGCCATGTACTCCATCCCGCAACAGGCGGTTACAAAGGGATACTGAAATATTGAATACTTCCTCGCCCACCCAATTAAACTCTCCAGGGTGGTGGTTATGAAATTCCCCTCCTTCATTTTTCCCACTCTAAATCGCCCTTTTTCCAGGCATAGACCAAGGAGAGAACCACAAAGACCTGGAAAATAAGCATCACCAGGAAGAAAAGAGCGGGCTTTTCCCTGAAGGCCAAGGCCCAGGGAATGAGAAAGGCAACCTCCAGGTCAAATATTAAGAAAAGCAGCGCAATTTTGAAATAATGCACGGAATAATTCTTTGGAACCCCGGGCTGAAGGGGCTCGGCTCCGCATTCAAAGGGCTCTTTTTTTTGAGGGCTATCGCCCTTGGGTCCGAAGATGGCCCCGGCGAAGAACATGAAAAGGGCTATCAACAGAACGAAAATAAACGCAAAAAACAGTTCCATCTCTTTAAGGAAAGGCCAGGAGGGGATTATCCCCTCCTGGCGATGTATTTTTAACCCCTTAGAACCTTACTCCTATACCAAAGAGAAGCCTTACCTCTCCCGACTTCTTGCTCTCTGCGAAGGGCAGCCTTCCCTCAAAGAACAGGGAAGCCTCGGTGGTCCTGGTGGAGTAGAAGCCGTAGCCTATCTTTCCGATCACATCGGCCTTGTTGTCTCCACTGACAATCCAGGCTCCAACTCCTACGCCGAAGTAATAGTTGGTGGGGTGATAGGAGAAGAGAAGATCAGCGGTGATGGGATTTCCATAATCTTCGTCCTCGTACATCTTCTTAACCTTGAAGTTGTAGCCAACCAGCCCGGTCACTCTGTAATTGTAATTCACCCTGTATTCGTATCCTATCCTGAGGGGTACGAAGAGCCTGGGGTCGGACTGGGAGAGGATGCCGCTTTCCACCACGAAGAATCCCCTCTTGAGAACTTCGTAGGCCTTCTGGCAGGAGGCGGAGGTTACATGATGGTCGTCCTCGGCCACAACTACGGCCATGAAAGAACCGGCCCTGGTGGGTTTGAACTTGTAAACATAGGGAGGCTCGGTAATCATCTTCTCTTCCACCACATTTCCGGCCTCATCCTTTATTATGAACTTTACTCCTATGAGCTTTCCTTCGGGATCGGAGGAACCGGAAGCATCTAAGGTTATCTCCTCACCGGCAAGAACCGTGGTGGGGGAAACCTTCAGGTCGCAGACAGGGGGCTGATTCTTCCAGTATTCCACGGAGCCGGTGCACCCGTTGGAGGAGGCAAAGCCGTGCTGGTCGTAGACGGTGGCGTTAAAGCTGTAGTTCCCAGGTTCTGTGGCAGTGTAGGAGACCCTGCAGTTGGAGGAAGTTGCCTCCACCCTGGCCACCTCTGCTCCGTCTTTGAGAACCTTAACAACTCCCTTCACCCAGTTTTGAGAACCGCAGAGGTCCAGGGTAACCGGATTGTTAATCTCCACCCTGGATGGAGAAACACTGAGGGCGCAGATGGGAGCCGGAAGTTCCTCCACGGACTGAAGGGAGATGTTTCCGCAGATAAGGGGAACGATGAAGTGGTAAGCCTTCAGGTCGTGATAAATGGTAACCTTGTAAACCTTCATGGGTTTGTGGCCCGCCCAGATGGCATCCTTGATAACCTGAACCTTCCTGTGTTTGCGGAAGAGCATCCACTCAATGTGGGTTCCGGGCTGGATCTCTCCCTCCTCCACCTTGGCGGTCTTGAGCTGGTCTAAGAAGGGAAGGTAAAGGTCGCCGTATCCCGCTTCCTCAAACCCAATTTTCACATCCCCGGCGAAATCAATAGCGATTTTGTAAAGGTCCTCGGGAGTAAGGTGCTTGCTCTTATAAAACGGATGAGGTCCCAATCTCATAATTTTGGTGGTAGCCATTGCCGGGAATACAATGGCCAGCACCAGAGCTAAAACCCAAAATCTTTTCATGTTCACCTCCGAGGATAATTTATAGAAAATATTTTATTTTGTCAATTATAATTATAGCAAGTTGAGGGCTTTTTTCCACCAATGCAGAGGGTAGAAACGATTTTACTGGGAGATGCTCTATGGGCCAGAGCCCTTTCCCAGGGTCTGAATCTGCCTCTAATTTCTGAGAAGCTCCCCCTTCTTCCCAGGTTTCTCCCCCAAACCGTCCTGAAGCAGCTCCTCAGGGAAGAGGGGTTCCTTTTTTCCGAAATCAACGCCATAGTTTATCTGGGGGAATATACGGTCCCCTATCCAATACAGCTTCTCTTTTACACCCTTCCCCAGAGGGCCAAGATGGAGCTCCTGAGGGACTACCTCAACGCATACCACGGAAGGCAGAGCAGGCCCTCCAACCTCAAGGAGTGGTTTCTGGCTTCCTTCGGAAGGTCCATGGCGGAGCTTTTCTTCATCCCCTACAATGAAAAACTATGGGGAGTCCCCCTGGAAAGGCTTTCCTACGCCTGGGCCGAGGACCTCAACCCCAGACCGTCCCCGGAGAAGGTCTTCTTCGGTTCCCAGGGAAAAACCGAGGAACTTAAGGAGGCCACCGGAGTCTTCGCCCTCCAGCAGGAGGATGGATTCTTCAGGGAGGTTAAGTCTTATCCCGGACCGGTTCTGGAAATAAATTTTAAGGAAAGAACCCTGAAAACCAGAAACCAGGATTTCCGATACGAACAACTCGTTTCCTTCATCCCGCTGGACCGCCTCTTAAGCCTGCTCAAGCCCCAGGAAAGAATTTTTCAGCTGGGTCTTGAGTTTCTTCAAAGATCGCCCAGGGCCTATCTTACCGCAGAGATGGACGAATGCCCCCATAATAGAAAGATATACTTCCCCCTTCCTCCCCATCCCTTCTCAAAATTCCTCTGTTTTGAAAGGGGAAGGGTGGTGGTGGAACTCCCCGGCAGGCGGAACTTCTCCCCGGAAAAACTCTTTTCCGCTCTGAAAAAAATGGGCTTTTTAAAGGGCAAAACAAAAAACATAAGGACTATCCGGTCCTTCCTTCCCATTCCCACCCCCGAAATTTACATGATGAGGGAGGGGCTGCTTCACAGGCTGAAGGGTATGGGTATTATATCCGTAGGTATATGGGGAAGGTGGGAATACATGGGAGCCGAAGGGGAATTATCCTCCGTCAGAAAATCCCTCGGTTCACTGATAGGCATGGAGGGCTGAGGCCGCCGAGGGAAGATAGTTAACCCCTATGTAGGTCATTATCACCACGGCGAAGCCCAGAATGGAAAGCCAGGCGGCCCGGCGCCCTTTCCATCCCCTCACATACCTCATGTGCAGGTATATCAGATAGACAAGCCAGGTTATAAGGGCCCAGTTTTCCTTGGGGTCCCAGCTCCAGAAGGCGCCCCAGGCTCCCTTGGCCCAGACGGCCCCCACCGCCAGACCGAGGCTCAGGAAGGTAAAGCCGTAAATTATGGCCCTGTAGGAAAAAAGGTCGTAATCCCTCCATAGCTGTCCGCTCCAGTGTGACTCTCCAAGGAATTTTCTTCCAGGAAAGAAAAGGTAAAGGACGCTCATCAAAAACCCTAAGAAAAGAAAGGAATAACCTGCGAAGTAAAGCACTACATGGGGAATAAACCAGGCTGAGCGCAGGGCCGGAGGGAGATTCACCCTCACGATGTCGGCAAAGAGGGTGGAAAGGAGCAAAATCCCGGAGTTGAAAAAGCAGGTGGGTCCTCCAAGGAAGAACAGGTTTTCGCTCCCCTCAAGAACCATGTATATAAGGGAGATGTTCCATACCAGAAACACTAAGGATTGAAACATGGTCTTGAAGGGGGGCTGGGATGTCAACCACCAGGACCTTATTATGTAAAGGCTAACCAGTAAAAAGGCCAGGAAGAAAAACAAACGGGCAAACCACCGGAAGCGGCGGTGTGGCAGGGAAAGGATGTAGAGGAAACCCGAGGAGAGAAAAAGCAGGGTGGCTCCCCAGAAAAAAGGGCCTTCCGCCAGCATCCTGTAAAGGATCATTTCCAAGTTCTCCTCCTGTAAACAAGGTTAAGGAGGGCTCCCAGGGCCAGCAGAGAGAATCCCAGATAAAAGGGAAGCTCCCCGGGTTCCCTCACCGCGGTTACCCCTGAAAAATCGGGGTCCGAAGGGTTGTAATCGCTTTGATAGAAGGTATAGCCTTTATAGCGCCCGGGACTGTTTACCCTTATCCTGAACTTCCTGTCCCCCACCAGGAGCAGGGAAACATATTCCTTCTCCTGGGCCGGTGGTCTCATCAGTCTGTAGGCGAATTTTCCCTGAAAATAGGGCTGCCCGTTGGGGACCAGAAAAATTTTCCTCCCGCCGATTTCAAAAATTCCCCGAAGGAGCCTTAACTTCCTTTCCCTGGAAAAGGTCCTCTCCGGCCTGATGACCCTCGGCAGGGGTTGAGATGTGGAAAAATAGAGGGAATATGGACCGAAACTCAGGCCCTTTTTCCCTTCCGGAAGGTAAACCTCCCTGGTTCCGTAGCCCGTATAGACCCTGAGGACCAGAAGCGGAACCCTGACCTGCGGCGTATGCCCCGGTATGCTTTCCCTATAGTCCTTTATAATAAAAGCGAAATCAGGGAGCACCACCGCCTGTCCCTTTTCCGGAAGATAATAAAGGGTCCTTCTGCCAGCCACCACGGCCAGCATGCCCACAAAGGCCTCCTTAGAATAGACCCAGCCCGGTGGGTAAATCCTTCCCAGGGGTGCAGCTCCCCGGTCCCCCTCCCCCCATTTCTCCTTCAGGGCTTTAACTTCCTCTTCAAAGCCCAAAAACCGGGCGCCAAAATAGCTCCTTCCACGGTTCAACTCAAAGGTTTTAATTATCCTGTACTTGTCCCCTTTATGGAGGAAAATTCCTAAAACCGGGTTCTGGGAATAGTATCCCACCTTAAAATCCAGAAGTTTCACCGACAGCGGAAATTCCTCCTTCCTCTCTATTATTCTCCCGTGAATTATAGGAAGGCAAAGGCGAAGCTCCTGGCCCCTGTGAAGTGGAAGATAACACCTTCTTTCCCCTAAGGCGTTAAAAACAAAGCCCAGGCCCACCACCAGGATGGAAAGGTGAAAGACCGCAAAGGAAATGTAATGAAGGGAGAGGGAGGGCTTCAAAGTGAGAAGGCAGGAGAAAACCGAAAGGAAAAGGGCGGAAAGCAGAAAGTTGAACCAGAAGGAATAATAGATCTCTGTATGTGAAAGGAAGGTGGAATAGGCAACCGCCAGGGAAACCGCCCCAAAGAGCATGGAAGCTGTTTGATACTGGGAAAGGACCTTCCTCCCCACAAAGAAGAAGATCAAAAGAAGAAGGCTTCCGGCCAGGTATTTATACCCTTTGCTTAACCCGTTTAAAAGGGCCTCACCTAAAAAACCGGCCAGGCTCAATATAATCAAAAAAGAAATCCTTTCCCTCAATTCCCTACGAAGTCCTTCCCTTTTTATTTTCCTCTATCCCCAGCCTTTTCATTTTGCTTATAAGCCCGGGCCTTGTGATTCCGAGGATTTGAGCGGCCCTAGTTTTGTTCCAGTTGGTCCTTTCCAGAACCCTCAGGATGGTTTCCCTTTCCATCCTCTCCAGTTCCCCTCCCACCGGCCCCTGGGCCCTGAGGGTAAAACAATCCTTGGTGAGGATTCCATCGTCCCCCATTTTTATTACGGCTCTTTTCATCTCGTTCTTGAGCTCCCTTATGTTCCCCGGCCAGGAATGGGAAAGGAGAGCCTCCTTGGCTTCCTCGCTGATACCCACATAGGGCTTTACCATAAGCCTGGCAAAAAGACGGGCGTAGGCTTCCGCCAGAGGAATTATGTCCTCCTTCCTTTCCCTCAATGGGGGTATGTAAATTTTGAATTCCGCCAGGCGGAAGTAAAGGTCTCTTCTAAATTTTCCCTCCTCAACCAACCTCTCCAGGTCCCGGTTGGTGGCGGAAATAACCCTGACATCCACCTTAACCGGCATGCTCTCCCCTATTTTGGGAATTTCCCCTGTCTCCACCGCCCTGAGGAGCTTGGCCTGAAGAAAATACGGGATTTCCCCTATCTCATCCAGGAATATGGTCCCCCGGTGAGCCTCCTCAAAATTCCCCTTCCTCCCCATCACCCCGGTCACTGCTCCCTTCCTCACGCCGAAGAGTTCGCTCTCCGCCAGGGTCTCAGGGATGGCGGGAACGGAAACCGGCACGAACTTCCCGGTATGACGGGGGCTCCAGAGGTGAATGAGCCTGGCGATTATCTCCTTCCCCACCCCACTTTCCCCCTCTATGAGGACATTGCCCTCTAAGGGAGCTATTTTCTTTACCTGCTCAAGCACCTCCTTTATCTGGGAGGAATTAAAAACTATGGGGGCCTTGAAGAAGGAATCCTCCGCTGTAAGAGACTCCTGCGCTCTCTCGCCTGAGGCAACCAAAAGGTTCTGTCTCTGCATAAGCACGAGAAACCTCACAACCAATTTCAAAATAGAAAGGAGCCACGGAGCGGGGGGGGTGGAGGTCAGGAGAAAAAAGGCTGAGTCCTTCAGGGGAATATTGGTGAGAATCCTGTCGCCCAGTTCCTTCTGAAACTCCTCCTCCGGTGGGGCCTCTGAATAAACCGAAACCAGCGCCGGGGCATCTATGGAAAGGAGCTCCACCGCTTCCCCCCCAGAATGCATCACCACCCCGAAGCCCTCTACCCCGGCCATGGAAAGAACTTCCTTCAACTGGTTTTCAAGCTCAAAGCCCGGCATGCGATCCAGATTCTCCATAAGTTTGAGAAGGTTCTCCCTCACTGTTTTTTCCAGGATCCCTGAAGCTGAAAGGGAAACCGTATCCTCCCAGAGGGTGACCCTGACCGGAAGGGGAGTTATACCCTCTTCCAGATAATCCCTGGGGGAATAAATCCTTACCTCCGCCGGGAAAGAGCCCATGTAAAGACGGCTACCGTTTTTGAGTTCGGCGCTGCCCTTTACCCTCTTCCCGTCCAGATAAACCCCGTTTTTGCTCTTCAGGTCCTTCACCCACCACTTACCCCTTTTGAAGAAAATCAGGCAGTGCTTGCGGGAGACGGTGAATTCCGAAAGGATTATGTCGTTGCCCTCCTCCCTTCCAACCCTGTAGGTTCCGGGCCGCAGGGCCATGGACTTTGGCCTGCAGGAGATGAGGAAGTTGAGAACGAGTATCATCGTTTTATACTAACAAAAGATTAAAAACGCCGTCAATTCTTGCCTTGAAACGGTTTTCTTCATATAATCTTGTGAAAAGGAGGAGAAGATGGAAGAGAAACTGGTGAAGGAAATACCACCCAAGTCGGAAAACCTTTCCCAGTGGTACCTTGAAGTTATAAGAAGAGCGGAGCTGGCGGACTACGCCCCCATGAAGGGAATGATGGTGATAAGGCCAGCGGGCTACGCTATCTGGGAAAACATACAGAGGCTTCTGGATAAAAGGTTTAAGGAAACAGGGCATGTCAACGCCTACTTTCCCCTCTTCATCCCAGAAAGCTTTCTGAAAAAGGAAGCGGAACATGTGGAGGGATTTGCCCCGGAGGTGGCTTGGGTTACAAAGGGAGGAAGTGAAGAACTCCAGGAGCCCCTGGCGGTAAGGCCCACCTCCGAGGCCATAATTTGCGCCATGTATTCCAGGTGGGTGAGGTCCTGGAGGGACCTCCCCATACTGATAAATCAGTGGGCCAATGTGGTCCGCTGGGAGAAGGTCACCCGCCCCTTCCTGCGCACCACGGAGTTTCTCTGGCAGGAGGGCCACACGGTACACGCCACCTTTGAGGATGCCCAGGAGGAGGTTTTAAGAATCCTGAACATCTACAGGGAATTCATAGAAAACGAACTGGCCATAAAGGTCTATGCGGGGAGGAAATCCGAAAGGGAGAAATTCGCCGGCGCCCTCTACACCTACACCGTGGAGGCCCTCATGCCCGATGGAAAGGCCCTTCAGGCAGGAACCTCCCACAATTTAGGTCAGAACTTCTCCAGGGCCTTTGAAATAAGATTTGAGGACAGGGACCAGAAATTAAAATACGCCTGGCAAACCTCCTGGGGGGTTTCCACCCGGTTGATCGGAGCCACGGTAATGGTCCACGGAGACGACGACGGGCTGGTTCTTCCCCCCAAGGTAGCTCCCCACCAGGTGGTGGTGGTCCCCATATACAAGGCCAAGGACAAGGAAAGGGTCCTTTCCTTCGGGGAAAAACTTCACGGGGAACTAAAGGATAAGTTCAGGGTGGTCTACGACTCCAGGGAAGAGTACACCCCTGGATGGAAATTCGCCGAGTGGGAACTTCGGGGAGTTCCTTTGAGAATAGAGGTAGGACCCAGGGATATTGAAAAGAACCAGGTGGTTTTCGTAAGGAGGGACACCAGGGAAAAGTTCTCCGTCCCTGTCCAGGAGCTAACCCCAAGGGCCGATGAGGTTCTTGAGCGAATACAGAGGGAGCTTTTCAAAAGGAGCGAGGCCTTTACCCTGGAGAATACCAGGGAAGCCAGGAATTACCAGGAATTAAAGGAGATAATTGAGGAAAAGAGGGGCTTTGTGGTGGCTCCCTGGTGCGGAAGGGAGGAATGTGAATTGAAGGTAAAGGAGGAGAACAAGGCTACCATAAGGCTCATCCCTCCGGAGGGAGAAAATGCGGAGGGCAAAAAGTGCATTGTTTGCGGCGGCCCTGCTAAGCACATTGTTTATTTTGCCCGTTCCTACTGAGGCCATGGACCCCTACAGCGAACTCCGCCGCCTCATGGTAGAGGAACAAATAAAGGCCCGGGGAATAAGGGACCCCCTGGTGATAAGGGCCATGGAGAAGGTTCCCAGGGAGGAGTTCGTCCCCAGGTCCTTGAGGCCTGAGGCCTACGACGACCGCCCTCTGCCCATAGGCCACGGCCAGACCATATCCCAGCCCTACATAGTGGCATACATGACGGAAAAGCTGAGGCCAAGGCCCGGGGATAAAATTCTGGAGATCGGCACCGGCTCCGGATATCAGACCGCCATCCTGGCGGAAATTGGATGCAGGGTCTATACAATTGAAATTATAGAGGAGCTCAGTCTCAGGGCCCAGAAGGTCCTTAAAAAACTGGGTTATAAGAACATACACTTCAAGGTGGGGGACGGATACAGGGGATGGCCCCAGGAGGCCCCCTTTGACGGGATCATAATAACCGCAGCTCCACCCAAAATTCCCGGGGAACTCAAAAAGCAAATGAAAATCGGAGGGAAAATGGTAGTTCCCGCTGGTGATTATTTCCAGTACCTTTACCTTGTGGAAAGAACAGGGGCCGAGGCCTGGCGTGAGAAAAAACTCATCCCTGTGAGCTTCGTCCCCATGGTGAGGGGAAATTGAAGGTCCTGTTCCTGCTCTCGCTGTGGGCCACGGTTATATTCCCCTCCGGAGGCATATACACCGTGGAGCTTGCCACCACCCCCTCCGCCTGGGAAAAGGGGCTTTCCGGGAGGGAAAGCCTGGGGGAAAATCAGGGTATGCTCTTCGTTTTTCCCGGTTCCCAGGTTCAATACTTCTGGATGAAGGGGATGAAATTCTCCCTTGACATAATCTGGATTGATGAAAATTTCACCGTCCAGGGCTTCGTGGAGAATGCTAAACCCTGTGGGGAAAAATGCCCCACCTTCCATTCCCCGGTGCCGGTGAAGTATGTTCTGGAAGTAAAGGCTGGGACAGTGAAGAGGGAGGGGCTTAAAATCGGGGATAAATTGATCCTCAACCTCCATCGCTGAGGAAAAATGAAGGGCTTTCCCAGGGAATTCTGGCTGGCCAACCTCATGGAGCTCTTTGAAAGGGGTGCCTATTACGGGATGAACTCCGTCTTGGCCGTCTACCTGGTCAAGCACCTGAGATTTGATGTGGAGGCGGTGGGAATACTCCAGGGCTTTTTCTACTCCCTGACCTACATCATGCCCATAGTGGGGGGAGCTTTAGCGGAAAGATACGGCTACCGAAAAATGCTCATCTGGGCTTTCTCACTGCTTTCCTTAGGCTACTTCGCCACCTCCAGGGTGACCTCCTACGGTTTGATATTCGTATTTCTACTTGTGGTTGGAACCGGCAGCGGCCTCTTCAAGCCCATAATATCCGGGACCATAGCCAGGACCACCACCGAGGAAAACTCAGGTTTTGGATTTGGCCTTTACTACTGGAGCATAAACATAGGGGCCTTCCTGGCACCCCTTTTCATAAGCTGGGTAAAGGGTTTCTCCTGGAAGTATGTATTTATCTCCGCCTCGGCCTGGACCTTTCTTATGTTGATTCCCACGGTTTTCTTCTTCAGGGACCCGGTGAAAATCAAAAGGAGGGTTTCCCTTTCCAGAACCCTGAAGGGAGCCCTGGAGGTCTTGAGGGACTCAAGGTTCATGCTCATGGTGGTTATCTACTCCACCTTCTGGATAGTCTATTTTCAGAGCTACGGAACCCTTCTCCTCTATGTCCGGGACTTCGTAAATCGGGCTCCCCTTACCGCATTTCTTCACTCGGTGGGAATCCCCCTTCAGTTTGACGCAGAGCACATTACCGTCCTCAATGCGGGGACGGTTATACTTCTGGTAATCCTGGTGAGCAGGCTGGTTAAGAACCTGAAACCTCTTCCGGTAATTGCTGCGGGGATACTCATCGCCACCGCCGGTTTTTCCCTCTTCGCCCTATCCACAAACCCCTGGGTCTTCGTGCTCGGGGTGGTGGTCTTTTCCATAGGGGAGATAACCGCCCATCCCAAGTATTACAGCTACATAGGCCTGATAGCTCCCGGGGATAAAGTCGCCCTTTACATGGGCTACGCCTTTTTGTACGGAGTTATAGGAAGCCTTGTTGGAACCAATCTCGGAGCCTTTCTCTACAAAAGAATCCTTGAGCCGGTTATCCCGCCGCCCCATCTTCTTTCCTCCTCCCTTCCCCATGAAACCCTCCTCAGGATAAAGGCCTTCTGGGGAATTTTCGTTTTCCTGGGTCTGGCCTCCACGGCAGGAATGCTCTGGTTCGGGAGAAAATTTTCCTCCCCCCAGTCGGAGCCTTCGGCCTGGAAAATTATGAGGGGACTTTACATCCTGCTGGCCGTCTCAGGCACGGCCTTCCTCGCCATTTCCCTGGCCTCTCCTCCTATACGGTGGAAATCGGTCATTCAGGCTCTACTTATCCTTGCCCTGGGGGGTGGGGGAATGCTCTCCCAGAAGAAATAAGTCTTGGGCTGCAAGGGTTGACCTGAACTTCCCCTTTTGCTAAAATAAGACTTCCACCCCTTAGGAAGGAGGTTTCAATTGGCAAGAAGGTGTTATGTATGCGGAAAAGGGCCCATGACCGGTCATAATATAAGCCACGCCCACAATCTTACCAAAAGAAGGTGGTTGCCAAATCTGCAGAAGATAACCATTATAGAAAATGGGGTCAAGAAAAGGGTTTATGTCTGTACCAAGTGTTTGAAGGCAGGCAAAGTAATAAAGGCGGTATGAAAAATTTAAATAAAGGAGGGTTTATGAGTTCCGACAGATTGTGTGTCGGGAAAATTTACATTGACAACTGGTAGCAAAAAACAAAAAGGAGGTGCCAATTGCGCAGAGAAGCTTTGGGGATCCATCTCCTAATTGAGATGTATGGATGCGATCCTCAAACCCTGAAAGGGGTTGATTATGTGGGAAAGGCAATGGAAAGGGCGGCTCAGGAATCCAAGGCGAAGGTGGTGGAGATCTTCTTCCATCAGTTCCTCCCTTACGGCGTCTCGGGGGTGGTGGTCATAGAGGAAAGCCATTACACAATCCACACATGGCCGGAGGAGGGCTACGCTGCGGTGGACCTATTTTACTGCGACCCCAATGTGGATGTGGACAGGGCCATTGAGGTCCTCAAGGAAGCCTTCAAGCCCCAGCACATAACCATAATGGAGGTCAAAAGGGGACTGCTTCCAGAGACCGCCAGCTTCAAGGAGGAGGAACAACCCCGGGAGATGGTGTCGTGAGCGACGGACTATGGTTCTGGGAGGAGTTCACCGAGAACCTCCTCTACGGCTACAGGGTAAAGGAATTTATATTTAGCGGGGAGTCCAGGTTCCAGAAGATAGACATTCTGAAGCTGGGGGTATTCGGAAAGACCCTGTTCCTGGACCGAAAGATTCAGTCTGCCCAGATAGACGAGTTCGTTTTCCACGAAGCCCTGGTGCATCCTGGAATTATTACCCACGGCTCTGCGGAAAAGGTTTTAATCATAGGAGGTGGAGAGGGAGCCACCCTGAGAGAAGTCCTCAGGGCCTCCTCGGTAAAACGAGCCATTATGGTGGACATTGACGGGGAACTGGTGGAGCTATGCAGAAGGCATCTTCCCGAATGGTCCCAGGGAGCCTTTGAGGACCCCAGGGCAGAGGTTATTATTGACGATGCTTATCACTACATAAAAAACACAGAGGAAAAATTTGACCTTATAATTAGTGACCTCACGGAGCCCCTGGAAGGGGGACCCTCGGTTAAGCTTTTTACTAAGGAATATTATTCCCTTCTTCGGGAACACCTCAACGAAGGTGGGGTCATAACCGTCCAGTCCGGAAGTTCCGATCCTTTTTACCACAAATTTTTCGTTTCGGTCTCCGCCACTTTAAGGGAGGTATTCCCTGTGGTAAGGCCCTACTGGGCCTTCATCTTCTCCTTCAACATGCCCTGGGGATTCAATCTGGCCTCAACCCTCACGGATCCTTTGGACCTGGACGAAGACGAGATTATAAGAAGAATCAACGCCTTAGGCCTTGAAAGCCTGAGATATCTTACGCCCTCCCTTTTCCTTTCCTCCTTTTCGCTGCCCGGATACATTCTTTCCTCCCTCCAGAAGGCTGAGCCCATCACCGAAGAAAACCCCTTCCTCTGGACTGAGAGCGAAGATTAAAATCTCCCTTTGTATTTAAGGCTTTAAGGGGTTAAACTTTCCCTATGAGGACCAAAATAGTGGCCACCGCAGGTCCTTCCCTGGGAAAGGTTGAAATCCTCTCCAGGGCCATAAGGGCCGGAGCCAGGGTGTTTCGTCTGAATTTCTCCCACGGGAATTATGAATCCCACAGGGGCCTTGTCAGGGCTATAAGGGAGGCCGAACAAACCACAGGAATCCCGGTGGCGGTGCTCCAGGACCTGGCCGGCCCGAAGATAAGGGTGGGAAAACTTCCCTCCCCTGTTGAAGTTAAGACCGGGGATGTAATCGTAGTAAAAAGGGCGGGGGAGGCTGCCGCTGGGGAGATACCGGTGACTTACCCCTACATAGTGGAAGACCTTTCCCCAGGGGAAAGGATATTCATTGAGGACGGGAAAATATCCCTGGAGGTCGTTTCCAAGGGAAGGGACCATGTAAAGGCCAGGGTAATTTCCGCAGGGGTGATAAGGGAAGAAAAGGGGGTGAACCTTCCGGATTCCTCCCTGAGGATAGAACCCTTTACAGAAAAGGACCGCCTGGACCTGGCCTTCGGCCTGAGCCTTGGAGTTGACCTGGTGGCCCTTTCCTTTGTAAGAAGCGGAGAAGACTCCAGGGAGCTCAGAAAAGCGGCCGGGGAGGTTCCCATAATAGCCAAGGTGGAAAGAAGGGAAGCCATAAAAAATCTATCCTCCATATTGGAGTCCTTTGATGGGGTAATGGTGGCCAGGGGGGACCTGGGGGTAGAGCTCCCACTACAGGAAGTTCCCATACTCCAGAAAAGGATCATATCCATGGCCAATGCCCTCAGGAAAACCGTGATAACCGCCACTCAGATGCTGAGCACCATGATAAAAAACCCTTATCCCACCAGGGCCGAGGTAAGCGATGTGGCCAATGCCGTATTTGACGGCTCAGATGCCCTCATGCTTTCCGGAGAAACGGCCATAGGCCATTACCCCATAGAGGCCATATCCACCATGGCCAGGGTCATAGAGGAAGTGGAGGCCAGCCCGGAATTCTGGGCCACCAGGGGGCTTCTGGACAGAGGTCCCTCTGACCCAACTGAAGCTCTGGCGGAAAGCGCCGTTATAACCGCAGAGAAAATAGGGGCCTCCGCCATCGTTGTCTTCACCGCCTCCGGGGCCACCGCGCTGAAGGTCTCAAAGTTCAGACCCAGGGTGCCGACCTTCGCCATAACCCCGGGGGTTGAAGTCCAGAGGAGGATGACCCTTTTTTGGGGAATAGAGTCCTTTCGCCTTCCCTTTCTTGAGAACACGGACCTGATGATGGAAAGGGGGGTGGAGCTTCTCCGTTCCCTGGGGAAAATTCAGCCGGGTCAAAGGGTGGTAATTACCGCAGGAAAAACTCCCCTGCGGGGAGCCACGGATATGGTAAAGGTTCTCAGGGTAGGAGGCTAATCATGGGTCTTTTTGACCAGGAGGAAATCACCGTAAGCACTCTTAAAAGGGAAAGAAGCACCAGAACCCTAGAAGGCAAATTCCTCCTCAGGGAGGTAAGCCTCAGGATGGGACAGGCGGGCCCTTATCTATCCTTCATACTCATGGATAGAACCGGCACCATTACCGCCTCCTTCTTCGGAGGAAAAATAAACGGAAGGGAGGTTGCCAGGGATGAGCTCTCGGCGGATATCCTGAGGGAAGGGGTATACAGGGTAAGGTTGAGGACCCAGGAAGGAAGAGCGAATGTGGTGGTGGAAACCCTGGAGAGCACCTCGGATGAGATAAAGAACTACCTCATAGAACCCAGGGCCGTTTATCCCAGGAGGGAAAATCTGAGGGAGGCCTTTCATCAGCTGGCGGAAAGTAGCCTCAAAACCCCCGGAGGAAGAAGGCTGTATCGCCTTTTCTGGGAAAAGCACGGGGAGGCCTTTTTAAAGGCGCCGGGAGGTCTGAGGAAGCACCACGCGGAGGAAGGGGGACTTGCCCTTCACACATACATGGTGGTAAAAATCGCTCTTTTTCTGGGGGAGCTCTACGCCCTGGACCGGGAGGTAATTTTCCTGGCCGGTTTGCTTCACGACCTGGGAAAGATAGACGAAATAGGCCAGGGGGAATTTACCAGTGAGGGGGACCTGCTGGGCCACACGGTGCTTTCTCTGCTGGAGGCAGAAAAACTTTGCCACGAGGCCGGGTATGAGGGAAAAAGGAAAATCAACCTCCTGCACAGTATAGCCTCCCACCACGGACAGGAGGACTTCGGTGCCCCTGTTTCCCCCAAGACCTTAGAGGCCTTCGTCCTCCACATGGCAGATCTGACCGACTCCAAGGTTTACCAGTTCTTTAAAGCCATAGCAGCAATAGGAGAAGGGGAGGAAAGCTCCCAGTATTTTCGGGACCTGGCCCGAAGGATTTACCTGCTGGACGGGGAATGAGTGTAGCCAAAAGGGAACACTTCCCCCATCCTCCCTCTCTACAGCCGTTCCCTGATGGCACGGTTTTTGCTTGAAACTTTTATAAAACTGCTGAGGAGGTTCGGATGAAAAAATTTCGGGTTCTCATCTTGATTTCCTTTACCCTCGTGGCGGCATCAAAAAAACCGGATTTCGCCCGCTTCAACTGCGCTGTTATAAAACCCGGCCAGAGCATCAACACTCAACCTCAAGGAAAGAAAAATGTGGTCTTTGACGGCTCCAACGACCTCGTTTACTGGGTCAGGATTCAGGCTCTACCATTCAAAACAGGGAACCCCCAATTGGACGCTTTTTTAAATCAGCAACCGAGGAATCTGGATTATGTGGGATGTGACAGCTATGAAAACTTCTGGAAAGACCTGAGGGCTGGAAACTGCGTGTTCTGCAAAGAACATTTCTGGGATCTGGAAATCAAAACCGGAGATGTGGTCTGGTTCCTGGTGGTGGGAAACAGCGACACCGACTTCTGCTACATCACCTCTGGCGGTCCTCTGGACATAAGGACGAAAATAATAGCCCATCAGAACGATGCTGGTTCGGGCAGGGATGCCAGCCTTAAACGCCCTGTGTTCGTGACAGTCAACAGAACATATCGCGGCTCAGGGGCCAACGACCATGACCTTTTCGTAGCAAGGCTACCCAGGGGGAAACTCATAAAGTTCTCAATAACCTATCTTCTAGGACCTCGTGGTAAAAGAAAGCTCCTCTACGCCTTCGTCAGGGACAGGGACCTGAACTCTCCGGTATCCTGCACCCGCACCCACCAATTGATTTCCTACCAGCTGGGAGGAGGTGGGGTGGCAGAAAAGAGGGTCTTCTATCCCGGGGTAGGAGAAACCGCCTATTGCTTTTTAAAATACAAAAAGGTTCACCCCCAGGATGATTTTATCAACATCCTCCTCTGGGTTAAGCCCCCTCTTCAGTATCCTCCTCCCGATGTTGAGGGAAAACCCCGGGAAGAATATAAGCTTCCCGTTTACCAATTTTCCTTCCAGGTGGTGGAAAAATAAGGGACTACCTGCTGCCCTCCACCAGGGACCTTCCCATGGAAAGGAACTCCCGCAGCAAGTCCCTGTCAAGCCTCTCGTAGGTGTAAATTTTTACAAAAAGGTTTCCGTAATAAAAGACGATGCCGTTGGGCTGAAGGCGACCGTTGTCCCCTATTTTAAGTTCCTCCCCCGTCTCCTGCTTAAAGAACCCCAGGGCATCCTCCCTGCTCTTCATGGTGTAGACCTCCAGCACCGCCTCCCTTTTCCCCTTCCTCAGAAAATAGACCTCCAGCCCCAGGAAGCCTCCCTTCAGGAATTTTTCCGCACCCCCGTCCAGGTATTGAAAAAGGTTTTCCTTAGAAAATTCCTTCCTCTCCTCCAGCCTCCATCCAGGGGGAAGTCTAAGGGCCGCCACCACGGGAAAAAGAACAAGCAAAAGCCACAGTTTTCTCATAGTTTCATTTTAGCACCAGCAATCTATCCCTTTTAACCCATCCAACGGTGCCCCAGGGGGTCTCCACCTTCACCCATCCCTCCCTAACATGTAGCCATCTCAATTCCTCGCCGGGCAGCAGCTCCTCCACAGGGAGGTTCTCGCTGGGCGCAGAGTAAATCTGACTCCTCTCCGCCACCACGCACAGGGGAGGGTGAAGGTAATAGGACCTCTCCCTGAGGGCGAGGAAAAGAAGAAGGAGCGCAGAGGCTAACAAAGCCAATTCCAGCCACAGAAGAGGCTTTTTCCTTTTGTAAAGAAGAAAGGAATTGTAGCCCAGCAGGCCCAGAAGGGTAATAAGGAGCAAAAGGGCGGGCAGGTCCGGATGTGCCCTGCGAAAAAGAGTTCCTTCCCTTATGCCCAGCCTTCTTTTCAGGCTGTTTATCAGCACGCCTGCCCTATCGTATCCCCTTATCCAGGAAAGCCTCCACCAGAAGATAGCCCCGGCGTAATCACCCCGGCCATAGCATTGAAGTCCCAGTTTATAATCCTGCCGGGGTTTACCCTGAAGTTCCATGCCCGAGGACAGGCTAAACAGGAGAAGGGCCACTATTAAACCCCTCATTTGAACCTCTCGCGGATCCTGGACATCAATCTTTCGTATTCCCTCTTCCTCATCGCGGGAGAAAACCTGAGTTTATCCACCTGCTCCTTCAAATCCCCCTCCAGCAAAGAGGAAAGTTCCTGAAGAACCTCCTCCGGCGGAGCCTTTCCCACCTTAGCCAGAACTTTCTTTACCCTTGCCCTCAGCGAGGGGGGCCTGGACCTCGTTAAGGAAAGCCCCAGGGAAAGCATGGAAAGAAGGAAAACCATTCCAACCACAGCCCAGAAGATGGGATGCAGGGAAAGGGGAGGTCTTCCCCGCCCCGGTATGGAGCGGGCGAGTTCCCCCTGGTCCAGAAGGCGGGGCAAAAGGGATATTTCAGGGGACGAGACCACCAGAACCCGGCGGGAAGTCGGGTCAAAAACCCTGTAGGAGAAAACGAGACCCTCTATTTTTCCCCGGGCCATGTATGTGAAAATTTTTTCTCCGGAAAAATCTCCATTGGGATTCCACCTTTCACCAGCCCCGGCCAGGATTACGCTCCCCTTCCTCAAAGAAACTTCAGGATAGGGAACCAGGGCAGGGTCTCCCTTCACCTTGACCCTCAGCTCTATCCTCCCGGCCACCGGGTCCGTCTCAACCTTCAGGGAAAGGGAACCGGTCCACATGGACTCTTCAGGAACTGGCAGAACCTTTATGCGCAGGTAATTTCCGCTCAGGATGTAGGGCCTTCCCCCTGCGTTTACCTTCAATTTTCCCCCTCCCACCCTGTAAACGCCGGGTTTCATGGGGGTGATAATCCAGGTCTTCACATGGTACCCCCAGCAACCCCTACGGCCTATTTTTAAAAAACGGGTTCTGCTCTCAGGTTCTATCTCCCTGGCCCAGAACCCTTCAAAATTCGGCAGGGAAAGCCACGCAGTTTTCTGTGGTCCGCTTACGCAGGAAAGCCAGGAGGTAAAGACCAGGGACTGACCGGAATAAACCCTGGTTTTGCTGGCTGTGTGATGGAGAAGGGGGGTGGAAAGCAGGAGAAAAAATGGAAAAAGCGCTACCAGTCCCTTTCCCGGGAATAACCCTTTGGCCGCCATTTTTTGCGGAAGACCTCCTTCTCCTTTTCCCTGAGGAATTCCATTATAGCATCCGGGAGGACCCTGGGGGAAGGGGAGGGCTTCTGCCCTTCCATCATCTTCAGGGAAAGCTCTAAATTCACCTTGGCCGGATAGAAATCAGGATTTTTAATCAGGGCTTTTTTATACATCTCATAAGCCCTTTCGTATAAACCCCTCTGAAAATATACATTCCCCAGGTTGTAAAATCCCCTGTAATCCTTCCTGGCGGAAAGATAGGCCTTAAAGGCCTTCTCCGCCTCCCTGTACCTTCCCATCATGTAGAGGGCACAGCCCATATTGAACCTGGCCTCTGGCCCTTCGCCTTCCTCCATGGCCCTCTGATAAAAGAGAAGGGCCCTGCGGTAATTTCCCTTTTCGTATTCCAGATTCCCCCGGTGCAGGTTATAAGGACCCGGCTGGTACCAGTGAAAGAAAAGGAAAAAAACCGCCGGCAAAATCCTCCTCATCTTCTCCCCCACCTGAGATAAGCTAAGGAAAAAAGGAAGAAAAGAAAGGAAAAAAGGTAGGTTCTGTCCACGGGATAGGTAATGAACCTGTAGCGGCTCTGCCTTTTCACCGAGGAAGATATCCTCCTGCACGCCTCATCCAGGGATATTTCGTTCAGGAGAAAAAGCCTGCCCGACAGCAAGCGGGAAAGTTCTTCCAGATTTTTTACCCTCATTCTGCTTACTACAGGATTACCCTCCCTGTCCCTTTTGAAACTACCATCGGGTAATTTAATTCTCTCTCCCTGGGGAGTTCCCACCCCCACCACAAAGGACCTGACTCCCAGGGCTGCCAGTTTCACCGCCTCCTGTTTCCACCCACTGGAGAAAAACTCTCCGTCGGTTATAAGAACCAGGGATTTCACCCTGGGGCTCCTTCCTGCCAGCTCCTCCACCCTCCTGAGGCCTTCCTCAGGCACGGAGCCCTGCTCTATGGTCTGAGGGGAAAGAAAGAAGAGAATTTTGAGGAAACCTTCCTTGGAAGAGGTGAGGGGGACAAAGACCCTTCCCTTTCCTGCAAAACCCACCAGGGCGAAGCGGTCCCCGGCGCCTTCCTTCACAAGCCTCCTTATCAAGGCCTTGGCGTTCTGTAGTCGGGAGGGAGGGAGGTCAAAGCTCTCCATGGACCAGGAAAGGTCCAGGAGAAAAATCACCTCCCCGGAGCTTTCCTCCACCTTCCTGCTGCCCTTTCCCCAGGTGGGACCCAGGAGGGAAAAGGACAGGAAAAAGCATGCCAGAAAAAGGGACATGGGCCTCAAAAACTCTGCCCGGGCGCCCTGAAGGAAAACCTTCCGGGGAAGGGCCCTGATTTTTCTGCGGTAAAGGAAGAAGTAGATGAAGAAGCCCAGAATTAAGGCTAAGGAAAGGGGCCAGAGGCGAAGGTACTGGAAGCTCACGGCACCTCCCTGAGGAAGGAGGAAAGGAGAAGAAAGGCCAGGAAAAGAAAGGAAGCCAGGAGGGATAGCTCATGGGAGAGGGGAGCAAACCTGGATATGACCCTCACTTCCACCCTTCTCTTCTCTAAGGAATCTATTTCCCTGAAAATTTCCCGGAGGCTCCGGGGATCGGTGGCCCGGAAGAACCTACCCCCGGTAAGTTCCGCCATTTTGCGAAGGGTATCCTCGTCCACGCTGACGCTTTTCCTTATAAGACCGGCACCTGTTCCCATTTCAATGGGGATGGAGGCCACCCCCTCCTTTCCCACCCCCACCGTGTAAACCTTTATCTTAGACCTGGCAGCCATCCTGGCCGCATCCAGGGGGCTGAGCTCTCCCCTGTTGTTCACACCGTCGGTGAGAAGGACAACCACCCTGGAGGTTCTGGAGGAAGAAAGGTTGGAAAGGGCCTCCGCCAGCGCCAGACCTATGGCTGTTCCATCCTCAATCTCCCCGGTCCTGAGGCTTTCAAGGCTCTCCAGGAGAAATTCCCTGTCTAAGGTAAGGGGGGATAGAAGCAGGGGCGCACCGGCAAAGGCCACCAGGCCCATTCTATCGGCCTTCCTCCCCTTTATGAACTTCTCTAGGACCCTTTTGGCCACCTGAAGTCGGCTTCCCCCGGGAAAGTCCTGGGCGGCCATGGAGCGGGAGACATCCACCGCCAGCATTATGTCAATCCCTGGAAGGTAAACCTTCTGAAACTTCCTTTTGAGCATCAGCTCCCCGGAGGAAAGGAGGGAAAGAGCCATGGAAACCCCCAGAAAAATCCAGGGAATCATCAAAAGAAACCTTCTCCACGAAGGGGTGGCTGCTTTAAAGGGCTCCAGCATCCCCAGACCCAGCCCGGCATCGGCCCTCCTCCGAAGGGCGAACCACCAAAGCAGCCCGGCCACAATCCCCAGAAGAAAAAACTCAGGCCTGCTCAGCTTCACGGATTGCCTCCTGCAGGAGCTTTAAAACCAAAGAAAGGTCAGAGTCGGGGTTCTGCACTGCCATCCCTCCAAACCTTACCAAGTCCGCCCTCGTGAGTATGCGGTAAAATTCAGGGGGTATCCTTCCCACTAACTCCCCCGCGGTCATGAAGGGGGCCGGAACCCTCTGTTTCCTGTAAAGGTAAAGCCTCAAAATCTGGCCCAGACCAGAATAAAAGGAGTCCAGGTCCTGGCGAAGGAGGAATTCCTTCAGGGAAAGGGCCTGGGAAAGAAGCAGAGCCCAGGGGTTCTGCCGGCGGCGGGAAAGCCTACGGTAAATTAAAAAGCCGCCAAGGAGCAAAACCACCGCCCCCAAGAAAAGCCCTGCCCTAAAAAGCAGCCATCCGGGGTTCCCCTCCACCTCCACCGGAGCCGCTATGTCCTGAAGCTCTTCCCCTCCCTTCAAAACTGAAACCACCTCCACATAGAAAACCTTGGGTCCTGCCTTTATCATGTAATTGCCGGGCCTGAAAACCGTTAAGGTATAATCTATCCCGTGGGGTGTCCTCTCCTTACTTAAAACCTCAAAGACCTCCGGAAGTTTTACATGGCGGCTGAAGGTAAGGGTAAATCGCTCCCCCACGGTAATCCTTATAGGAGAGGAAAGGAGACTGAAGGAGAATAGGAAAAGAAGCAATCTTTTCAAAGCCTCCTCCTGAAGTAGTTTTCTATGGGAAGATAGGCCGGCTTGTTGGTGGAGACCTCCACCAGGTCAGCCCCGGAGCCGGCAAATCTTCCCCTCAACCATCCCTCAAACCTTCCCATATGATCCTTAAGCAAGCTCCGGGAAGGCCACAGATGGGAACTCTCCCCTGATTCAAGTTCCACTCCCCGAAAGGGCCCTACCCGGTAAAGGTTGGCCTCCGCTGGCTCCCTTATCCAGAGGCCGATGACCTCGTGCTTGGCTGCCACTATCCTGAGCTCCTTTTTGAAGTCAGTGGAGGAGTAGAAATCGGAAATCAATACCACGGTGGACCTTTTCCTGGCTACCCTGTAAACCCACTTCAGGGCAGCGGCCACATCGGTCTTCCTTCCCTGGCACTTCTCCACCAGGATTTCCCTGATGATTCTAAGGAAATGACCCCTGCCCCGGCGGGGTGGAACGAATTTTCCCTCCCTCTCTCCGAAGATGAGAAGCCCCACCCTGTCGTTGTTCATGAGGGCAGCCAAGGAAAGAAGGGCGGCGGCCTCGGCGGCCTTTTCCCTCTTGGGTGCGTAAAGGCCGAAGTCCATGGAAGGGGAAGCATCCACCACCAAAAAGAGGGAAAGCTCCCTTTCCTCCCTGAACTTCTTTACATAGAGCCTGGACCTTCTGGCGGAGGTCTTCCAATCTATGGAGCTGAAGTCGTCCCCGGGCTGATATTCCCTTAGCTCCTCCACCTCTATCCCCTTACCTTTAAATATGCTCCTGTATTCTCCGGCGAAGATTTCCCTTACCTTTTTCCTGGAAATTATCTGGATCCTCTTTATGGCCTGGAGAATGTAGTCCGGAAGGTTCATGGAACCTTTACAGAGGAAAGGACGGTGGCCACTATCTGGTCCTGGGTTACCTCCTCGGCCTCGGCCTCATAGGAAAGTATCACCCTGTGGCGAAGCACATCCTTAGCCATCCACTTAACATCATCGGGGATGACGAAGGAACGCCCCTGAAGGAAGGCCCTGGCCTTGGAAGCCAGGTAAAGGTAAAGGGAACCCCTGGGGGAAGCTCCGTAAAGGATGTATTCCTTTATCTTAATCCCGTATCTTTCCGGATGTCTGGTGGCATCCACTATCTCCACGATGTACCTACTTATCCTTGGGTCCACTTTAACGGAGCGCACAAGTTCCTGGGCCCTCAGGATGTCCTCCCTGGACAGGACCGGTCTTGTCCTGGGAAGCCTCAGTCCACCCATCCTCTCCAGGATCTGCAACTCCTCCTCCCTGGAAGGATAGTCCACCAGAAGTTTGGCCATGAACCGGTCCACCTGGGCCTCGGGCAGGGGATAGGTACCCTCCTGCTCTATGGGATTCTGGGTGGCCACCACGAAAAAGGGTCTATCCAAGGGATAGGTTTTCTCCCCTATGGTAACCTGAAGCTCCTGCATGGCTTCCAGAAGGGCGCTCTGTACCTTGGCCGGAGCCCTGTTTATTTCATCGGCCAGGACGAAATTGGAAAATACAGGCCCCTTTTTGGTTATAAACCTTACCCCCTTGGGGTCAAAGATCAGGGTCCCGGTTATATCCGCGGGAAGGAGGTCCGGGGTAAACTGGATTCTGGAAAAGGAAAGGGACATGGAAGAAGCCAGAGTTTTGCCCAGAAGGGTCTTGGCAAGCCCCGGAACCCCTTCCAGAAGAACATGCCCCCCCGAAAGGATGCAGGCCATAAACTTCTCAATGAGCTCCTGGTTCCCAACTATTACCTTGGAGACCTCTTCCTTGAGGGCCGAAACCCTGCGGGAAAACTCCTTTACCTCATCCTCAATCTTTGCCTTTCTCCTCTGCAATTTCCCCTCCTGTCCGGTAAGAAAGTCTGCGAACCCGGCTCCTGTAATCCGGAGCGTCTATGTAAATTTCCGTGCACATCTCGTAAAGCCTGGAGCGAAGCCTCACCCCTATTATCTCCTCCAGGGTGCTTTTCCTCCGGGGAAGGGATATTTTCTCCTGAGCCTCCTCTTCCCCGGGACCTTCGGGCTCCTCGGCGTGAACCGTGGTCAGGATGAGAGCCCTCCCCTCCCTGTACCTTTTATCTATGAGGCGGTAGACGAAGTCCTCCTCCCATTCTGATATGGGACGGGAGGCAAAATCGTCCCATACGAGAACCTCAACCCCCACCAGGTAAAAGAGGTAATCTTCCCTCTTATCCTGATTGGAAAAGGAGGTGTATTCCTTCAAGCTGTCCCTGAAGTCCAAAAACACGCAGTCAACTCCCTTTTTTAAAAGCTCCTTACAGAGGGCCACGGCCAGGTGGGTCTTTCCCACCCCGGTGGGCCCCATGATCAGGAGTCCCCCCTCCACCGCAGGATAAAGCTCTGCGTATTTTTGAACCGCTCTTCTGGCCCTAAAAAGGGAGGGATATTTGGAGTTGACCATAAAATTATGGAAGCTCCTGTCCGCGAAGGCAGGGGGTATTCCGGCCCTTCTCAGAAGTTGCTCCAGTGGAAGGACAGAATCTTCCTTGGGCCTGGCTATCTTTACGCCGTCCTTTTCTACGATCTCCACATTCTCAGCCATCAGTTCAAACTCCCCCGAATGGACCTTAGAACTTCGTTTCTTCGAAGCTCCTTCAGGGCCTTAATCTCAAGCTGCCTTACCCTCTCCTTGGAAAGGCCCAGTTCCCTTCCCACCTCCTCTAAGGTTCTGGGTACCCCGTCCTCCAGACCGAACCTGAGCTTCAAAACCCTGGCCTCCCTCTCGTCCAGAGAATCCACCGCGCTTCGTATCTTCTCCCTGAGCCTCTTTTTAAAGACCTTTTCCGCCACATCCTCCTCTTCCTCAGGTATTATGGCCCCTAAGGTAAGCTCCTCATCCTTAAACTGGGACGAAAGGCTGAGGTCGTTGTTCTTTATCATCATCAATCTGTCAATCCTCTTTTCGTCCATGCCCAGTTCCTCGGCCAGTTCCTCCACCGTGGGCGTCCTGCCGAATTTGGACTTCAGCTCCTTGCTCTTTTTTCTGAGCTTCAGGTAATGTTGCATCATCCTGCGGGGAACCTCCACCGCCCTGCTGCCGTGATGAAGGGCGTTCAGTATGGCCTCCCTTATCCACCAGCCGGCGTAGGAGAGAAATTTCACATTTCGTTCAGGGTCAAACCTCTTGGCCGCCTCTATAAGGCCAAGGATTCCCTCCTCCACCAGGTCCTCAAAGGGGACCCCGTACCCAATGAACCTGGATGCGTATTTCACCACAAACCTTATGTGTCCCTCTATAAGCCTCTTGAGGGCCTCCCTGTCGCCCTTCTTTATCCTTTCGTAAAGTTCCTTTTCCTCCTCTGGGGTTATGGGCTTGTATTGGAGGAGCCTTTTTATAAAGGGGGAAAGCTCGTCGCTCATTCCTTTTTCCTCACGATTTCCATCTGAGAGAGCTTTATTATGGCCCTCCCCCTGTTTTCCAGCTCCTCGCTCCTCTCTTCCAGAAGTTTTTGGACGAACTGGAGCAGCTCGCTGACCTGTTTTTGAATGGCTTCCAATTTATCCCTCATGTTCAAAATAATCTCCACCCCGGCCAGGTTAACCCCCATTTCCCTGGTGAGGGTCAATATTAGCTCCAGCCTTTTAAGGTCCTCATCGGTGTAAAGCCTGGTGTTCCCCTGGGAGCGGCTGGGTTTTAAAAGCCCTTCCCTTTCGTAAAGACGAAGGGTCTGGGGGTGGATGTTGTACATCCTGGCCACCGCAGAAATCATGTAATATTTTTTTGGCTCCTTCATCCCAGAAGCCTCCGCCTTATTCCTTTATCCTCATATTTTGAAAGCTCCTTGAGAAGCTCCCTCACCTTTACATCGGTGGTGTCCGGAGGAACAATTTTCACCTCCACATACATGTCCCCCCTGGTGCCGTCGGGCCTGGCTATACCCTTTCCCCTCAGGCGGAGTTTTTTGCCGCTCTCCGTCCCCGGGGGTATTTTTACCTTAGCCTTCCCGTCCAGGGTGGGTACCTCCACGGTGGCACCTAAGGCCGCCTCAGAATAGGTTATTGGAACGGTTATGTATATATCTTCTCCCTCCCTTTTAAATATGGGATGGGGAAGAACATTAACTATTATGTAAAGGTCGCCGGGGGGACCTCCCTTAACCCCCACATTGCCCTTACCCTGGAGGCGAAGCCTTCCCCCGTCCCTGACC
>Ga0256833_1000217_pt1 | contig 45423 bp, 43 predicted proteins | sample 356284metaG_FD_190535 | JGI IMG/M metagenome (GOLD analysis project Ga0256833, IMG submission 190535) | Hydrothermal vent microbial communities from Mid Atlantic Ridge, Atlantic Ocean - 356-284 | ecosystem: Environmental > Aquatic > Marine > Hydrothermal vents | place: Atlantic Ocean: Mid... | reverse complement strand
ATCGACGGCCAGTGGCGGATGAGATGAATCTGTAATGGCTGTGGTTACAGAACTGACACCAAGCAGTGTATTTTCAAATCCACCTCCCTCAACGCTCTCAATAGAGACTCGAAACTCTTCTGTAACTTCAGGCAGAGCATCTTTTATGGTATCAATACTAAATTGTGCCGATGTCTCTCCTGCCGGAATCGTTACTGAAACATTCAATGGTGTGACATCACCATCTTCGGTTGTAATATTTTCCACAACAATATTTACATGTAAATCTTCAATTGGTGTCGCATCAACACTAACCGTATACAATGCGCTATCACCCTCTTCTACTGTTAGTGTTCCCGAAATACTTACGGTTGCTGTATCTTCTGCTGTTGGGTTGGGCTCATCAAGAATGGTACCGACACCCTGGTTATCGGCAATAACCACATTACCGCTAACATTGCTTAGATTCATTAAGAATGTCTCATCACTCTCTGCAATATAGTCATCAAGAATAGGTACAACAATGGTTGTACTGCTCTCTCCTGCAATAATAGTGGCGCTTCCACTGACAGCACTGTAGTCTTTGCCGGCTTCGGCACTTCCGTTATCTGCCGACGCATAGTCAAAAGTGACATTTTCGGCAATTGGTTCACTCAGTGTCACGGTAAAGGTCATCACTCCGGCATCTTCATTCACCGTTACGTCATCAATGGCAAGTGTAACAATGTCGCCTACTGTTATATTTACTACAGCGGGACTGGAAACAACACCCTCTGCATCAGAAACAGTATATTCAAACGTATCTATACCTGTGTAATCAGGATCTGGTGTGTACGTCACCTCTCCGGTAGTCGGATCAACTACCAATGCTCCGTGGCTTGGTGGGGTAAGAATGGTTATGCTTGTAGGATCAAGTGCATTTTCGGCATCGCTGTCATTATCTAAAATATTAATAACAACCGGAGTATTTTCTTGCGTTTGAGCCGTATCATCATGTGCAAGCGGTGCATCATTGACAGGATTAATCGTGACCGTGACGGTTGCCGTATCAAACCCGCCTTTACCGTCGCTAACAGTATAGGTAAAGGTGTCTTCTCCGTTAAAATTCTCATTGGGGGTATACACAGGATTGCCGCTCACCGGATCAATAGTAACCGTTCCATTGGCTCCGTTGGTAACAGCAACCACCTGCAGCGCATCACCATTGCTGTCGCTGTCATTCTCCAGTACGGCTACAGTAACCGGTGTATCTTCATCAGTACTGACGACATCATCAATAGCGCTTGGTACCGTATTGCTAGGAGGCGGTGTTACAGGTGTACTGATTGTAACCGTCACGGTTGCCGTATCAAAACCGCCGTTGCCGTCACTGATCGTATAGGTAAAGGTATCGGTTCCGACAAAACCAGGATTAGGAGTATACACAGGATTGCCACTAAGCGGATCAATACTTACTGTACCGTTAGAACCGTTGGTAACCTCAGTAATGACTAAAGAATCACCGTCGGGGTCGCTGTCATTATTGAGTACCGAAATCGTTACCGGCGTATTTTGACTTGTGAGTGTGCTGTCATCCACCGCTACCGGCGGTGCATTAAGGACTTCGTAATCAATAGTAATCATAGCAGGATTGGACTCATTGCCTTCATTGTCTGTAACCGTATATTCTATTGGTGTCGGATCTTCCGTAAATCCCGCTTCGGGTGTAAAAGTAATATGTCCTGTTTCCGGATCAACACTCCATGTACCTTCACCTTCAACTACCATGATTTTATCAGAGTTTGAACCCTCGGAGTTACTGTTAACAAGTGTCACCGTAGTCGGATCAAGCGTACCGTCATCGCTGTCGTTGGCCAATACGTCAATACTCACCGCAGTACCCGCTGCATTGCCTGCTGAAAGATCGTCATGCGCAGTCGGTGCTACTGTTGTAATAATAGGCTCCGGCAAGATTAAAGGTGTCGTATCATTAAAAGGAATGGGCTCTACGGCTCTGGCTATCTGGGTTGGCAGATAATCTGACTCGACATGACCGAGATTTTCCTCAATTGACAGAAATGTGTTACCTGCAGGAGTTAAACTACTGCTCACTACTTCATTACCGGCACCCGTCTCATCAAGTTCGGCATTGCCGTCCAATGCCAGAAGTTCTTTAAGCGCCTTTGCAGAAGTTTCTACTTCATCGCTTTCAAAATTTTTCGCTTCATAGACCGTTTCATCGAGAGTAATCTCTTTATTAGCACCGAGTCGAACAATATTGCCATTATCTAAAACCAGCTCAACCGACGATGCATCACCGGTTTGAATCATATCGTTTTTATGCACAGGCATGTGACTCTGAAGCGCTACCTTCTGTCCATCTTCTTGTGTTACTTCTACCGTACCGTTTTCACTTGCTACATAACCGACAATTGCTGACATAATATACACCTCAATAATGTTTTGATGGTATTATAGTAGCGTAAGCAGCATAGTAAATCTATTGTACTTTGGTACAATAGATTTACATGTAGATTTCAGAGGTTTTAAATACGAGCGTACGAGACACTAATGCAGGCTTCAAGCGATGCAAGCTCCCGTAATGTCGCTTCCGTTACCGAGTTATCGACCATAATGACAGCAAGTGCTTGCGATTGGTTATTGCGTCCTAAGCGAAAATCAGAGATATTCACATGGTGATTCGCTAAAATGGTACCGACATTTCCAATAACTCCCGGAATGTCTGTATTTTTAAAAAGAATCATATTGCCTTGCGGTGCTACATCTACAGCAAAGCCGTTAATATCGACAATACGTTGTACACTGTCATTAAAAATAGTACCGCTGATACTAATACTGTCTTCTTGTGTCGTTACTTTAACAGTAATGAGGTTTTTATATGCTACCGTATTCGGAAGCGCTTCTGTCTCAATTTTAATACCTTTCTCTTCAGCAATAAAATCGGCATTGACATAGTTGATAGTATCGCTGCTTGTACTTGCCATAGCCCCAACCGTTACAAATGTAGCCACAGAGTTGACATACTGGGCAATGTCACCCTGGGCACTCACTTTAATAGAGACGAGCGGTGCACGATTCATCTGCACTGAAAGAAATCCGATTTTTTGCGCCATCTCTAAAAACGGCTTCACGAACGGAGGAATATTCGATTCGTCAATCGGTAAATTAAATGCATGCGGATATGCAATGCCTTTTGCTGCTTCAATTGCCTGTTGTGCGGCTTCAGTTCCAATGTTATACTGCGATTCAAAAGTGTTCGCGCCAAGGTGTGGCGATACACAGATATTATCAAGATCTAAAAGCGGGTTATCCGTTGCGGGCTCTTTCACAAAAACATCAATACCGGCAAATCGAATTTTTCCTGACTTAAGCCCATCATATAATGCCTGCTCATTATACAAGCCGCCGCGAGCACAGTTAATCAGTATGACACCGTCTTTCATCTTGGCAATTTCAGGACGGTCTATCATGTTGAGCGTTTCGGGATTTTTAGGCGTGTGAATGGTAATAATGTCACAAGCGAGAATATCCTCAAAGTCTTTCGTATAACTTACCCCTAAATCGGTTGCTTTCGATGAGGGGATATAAGGATCATAGGCAAGAACTTCCATCTCAAAAGCTTTAGCTCTAATGCCCACGCGACTCCCAATGTTACCAAAACCGATAATCCCGAGTTTTTTTCCTTTGAGCTCATAACCGTACCATTTTTCACGCTTCCAAATACGCTGATTTTTCAGATGATCATGAGAATACGGAAACATTCGCATGCATGAGAGCATGTGGGTCATAGTAAGCTCCACCGCGGCAATGGTATTTGCCGTCGGGACATTCATGACGATAATACCTTCTTTTGAACATCCTTCAATATCGACATTGTCAACTCCGACACCTGCACGTACAATCGCTTTCATCTTTTTAGCTGCGGCAATAAATCTTGCGTCAACATCGGTAGAACTTCGCGTAATTGCGACATCGGCATCTGCAATAACATCTAAGAGTTCCGTTTTGTCAATATCCGCAGCAAACACAAAATCGATCTGATCATCATTACGCAGCATTTCCAATCCCGCTTCATGAATATGATCGCAGACAACAATTTTACTTTTATCCATTTTTCACCTCTTCATACGGCACTATTTTTGCCGTAATTTTATAGCTTATTAGCGCTTTAACCAAGTTTTGTAATTGCATATGATCTTTGGAATAGACTAACAGTTCCGTACCTTCTCGAACCTTTTTTAAAAAAAAACGAAAACCGCGCTGTTTCAACTCTTCTTGAAGACAAAAAAGCTGGTATTGATTTGTTATGAATGCAGACAAGGTAAATGCTTGTTCTTTGGTCACATGTCGATGCAATTCCAATGTAATAAAGATCTCATTAACAGGATAAAAAAAACCCTCCTGTTCACTTTGGCTAAACCGATCCAACCACGCACTTTGCGTTACCTGAGTCGTAGTAGGCTCCAGTGCATTCGAAACAAACGGCTCATGAAGAGCAACACTCTCATTGGTATTAATCTTAACTAAAAACAGTCCTACCAGTATCGTTACAACAATAGCAATGATTGGAATCGACCAATATGCTATACGTTGCATTTACTTTAGCTGATCCTTAATAAGATCGCCTAAACTGTTGCTGGTATCATCTTGGTTGATCTCATCTAAAATAGCATTCTCTTTAATACGTTCCAGCCGTTTTACCGAAAGACGAATACGATCACGCTGAGTATCAATAACTGCCAATACCGCTTCTAACTCCTGTCCTACCTCAAGTTCTTCTTTCGTCAAGGGGTAGAGATCTTCATTACGAATAAGTGCATCCACACCCTCTTCAATAGAGACAAAAACGCCAAAGTCTTTAATATCACGAATGGTACCTTTGACAATCTCATTTTGCTTATGCGAAGCAGCAAACTTGTCAATAGGGCTCTCTTGGAGGGTTTTGCTGTTAAGTGAAATTTTTTGGTCGTCTCTATTAATTTTCGCAATTTTAACTTCGACTTCGTCACCACTTTTTAGGAAATCTTTACACTTGGTGTTCTTATCCCATGAGGCATCTTGATTGTGCAATAAACCTTCAACACCGTCAATTTTAACAAAAGCACCAAAGTCAGTCAGTGACGTTACGGTTCCGGTAACGACATCACCTTCTTTAAATTTCTTTAAAAACTCATCAAATGGCTTAGGCAAGAGACGCTTCAGCGATACCCGAAGCTTGTGCGTTTCCGAATTAATCTCAATCACCTCGACTTCAATCTCTTCACCGACACTTAAATAGTCTTTGGGATGTTTTATATTTTTATTCCATGTAATCTCGGAAATGTGCAAGAATCCTTCAATGTCATTACCCAAGTCGACAAATACACCGTAAGGTTCTAAATTGCTCACCGTAACACCAATAGTATCCCCTTCGTCGAGCTCTTCTTCAACCTCTACCCAAGGATCCGGAAGTACCGCTTTTATAGACAGCGAGAGGTGACGCTTCTCTTTGTCGTAAGCAATCGCCTTGACTGTGACTTTGTCACCCTCATTATAAAGTTTCGACGGATTTACCGGACCTTTATAACTGATTTCGTTGTAATGTACTAAGCCGTCAACACCGCCGACATCTACAAACATACCGTAACTCGTAATTTTCTTAATGACGCCGTCAACAATTTTGTTGTCTTCCATCAAGTTGTCAATAATCTCTTTTTTACGTTTTCGGTCTTCATTAAAAAGCTTACGCCGTGATACTACGATAGAATGATCGCTTGGATCAAGTTTAACTACCTGGGCTTTTATGGTACGACCGACTACCTGATCGGTATCTTTAAACGCTGCCAGTGATTTGGGCATAAAGAAATTGACCGAATCCGCCTCGATAATATAGCCGCCCTTGTTTTTCTTAGTGACAACACCTTCGATAATAAGATTCTCATAGTCATCTTTATGGGCATCAATAAAGGCAACAGTCTTTTGTTGCTCTAATACTTTGGTATGCGAAATTTTCGGACGCTCATTGTAATGACCCGTAATCATTACGGTAATCGCATCACCCACACCCAATGTTAAATTACCCTCAGCATCACGAATCTCATCTAATGAGAGAATACCTTCTAGCTTCTCACCTACACCGACCAATGCTCTGTTCTCATCCTCTTGGATCTCTACAATTTCGCCCTCAGCTATTCTGTTCGACTCCTGTTCTTTTTGACACGATGCCTCGAACATCGCTGCAAAATTTTCCTCTTCTAATGCTTCGTTATCGAAAGCCATACCTCATCCCCTGTTGCATAAAAATTGGCTGATTATACACTAAAACTGCTTGTTTTACCATGAATTTTATAATTTTACGAGAGCTTTCAGGCGTTTTACCGTCGAAATGTGGAAAAAAAGTGGCAATGTGAACCGTTACGATGTAAACGATTCTATGGCATTCACAACATTTTGTATGATCCAATCAGGCGTTGATGCACCGGCACTAATGCCACAAAGTCGCTTATTCAAAAACCACGAAGCATCCAGATCGTTTTCATCTTCAATATGGTAACTTTCTGGACAGTTAGTGCAGGCAATACTGAAAAGTTGTTTGGTGTTTGACGAATTTTTACCGCCGATGACAATCATAACATCGGCTTCTTTGGAAAGCATGGCAACTGCCTCTTGATTTTCAAACGTGGCATTGCAGATAGTATTGAACACACGTACCTCTTTATAGCGGGGAATCAGGTAGTTGGCAATATGCATATACTCCTCAACTTTGCGTGTTGTCTGAGCAACAAGCGCAATTTTCTCTTTGAGATGCAGTGCTTTCAGATCATTCACTTCCGTAACCACAAAAGCCTCATCGGCATAACTTTTAACACCGCGAATTTCAGGATGTTTCTCATCGCCGAAAATGACAATGCTGTACCCCTCTTTACTCATTTGCTCACAAATTTGCTGCGGTTTGGTCACATACGGACAGGTTGCGTCAATAACGTTAACCCGACGTTCTTTCAGGTGCAACAATTCCTCTTTGGGAATACCGTGCGTACGGATGACAGCCGTATCTCCCGTCTGAAAATCGTTTAAATTGTTGGTTAAAGCTACATCAAAATTCTCTTTGAGTCGGGCAATTTCATTGGCATTATGAATCAAAGGCCCGTACGTGGCCGAATGCCGATTCTCTTCGGCAATTTTAATGGCACGTTTTACCCCAAAACAAAAACCGTATTTCTCGGCAAGTTTAATTCTCATAACTGACCCCTGTTATAGCGCTTAAAAGTTCAAAGAAATTGGGAAATGACGTGTTGATGCACTCAATATCACGAACCTCCATACCGCACTGTAATCCGGCAATAATAAAACTCATAGCAATGCGATGATCACCAAAACTTGTTACACTGGCTCGCTGTAATGTTCCACCCCTAACCGTGTAGCCGTCTTCGTACTCATTCGCTGCAATACCGCATGCTTTCAAATTGTTAACAACCGTACTGATACGATCGCTCTCTTTCACCCGCAACTCTTCGGCATTTTTAACGACACTCGTACCTTCTGCGCAGGCAAAAGCGATGGAAAGGGCCGGAAGTTCATCAATAAGCCACGAAATATTCTCTTCGACACATACGGCACGAAGCGGTGCATAGGCAACATAAATATCACCGATGGGTTCATACTTGTTTTCATGAAGTGTATAGGTAATCTTTGCTCCCATTTTCTCCAATACTTTAAACGCTTCAATACGTGTTTTATTAAATGTTATCCCTTCAATAGTAACAGCACTCTTTGGAACAATGGCAGCAGCTACAGCAAAAAAGAAAGCACTCGAAGGATCTGCGGGAATACGAATATTTAAAGGAGAAAGCAGTCCTTGCAGCGGCTCAATCGTCGTTACAAGCCCATTTACATGTAGTTTTGCCCCCATTCCTTGTAGCATCCGTTCCGTGTGGTCGCGGCTTAACTCCGGTTCACGGTAGGTACAGCTCCCGTCTGCTGAGAGTGCCGCTAAAATCATAGCGCTTTTTACCTGCGCCGAAGCAATAGGGCTGATATAGTCAAACGCCTGCAATGACGCACCGCGTATGCTCAAAGGTGCTAAATTTCCGTACTCTCTACCGTCAAGTTGTGCGCCGATATCGCGAAGCGGTTGCGTAACCCGCTTCATAGGGCGTCGCCGCAAATAGGCATCACCGGTAAGAACAAAATGCCCTTTCGCCGATGCCAAAAGTCCACAAAAAAGACGCATACCCGTTCCTGAATTGCCACAGTCAAGAATGTATTCACTTTCATGAATACCCCGAGATGTAATGGTAATAACAGTGCCGTCATCTTCTACAACGGCACCAAGATGTTTGACAATCTCCAAAGTATTCATCGTATCTTCAGCACGAAGAAAGTTCTCAATGCGTGATGTTCCCTCTGATAGCATGGCAAACATCACACTGCGATGGGAGATCGATTTGTCGGGAGCTATGGCATCGGTTTTTAGTGTAAAAGAGCCAATCGGTTCAACGGTACATGTTCTCATCGCAGTGTTAATCCCAACGTCTCTTTAAGTGCTTGAAGAATACCGCTCATGGCAGCCGTAATATCATCATCTTCAAGTGTTTTGTCATTGGACTGCAGCACAAAACGTAATGTCATACTGACATCCGACCCCAACGATGCATCTTCATATCGGTCAATCGGATAGAAACGCACAACCTCTTTGCTCGCATGCGCTTCAATGACTTTTTTAACACGGCTGTAAGCCATAGAGTCCGGCATCAACAGACTTAAATCTCTGTATGAGACCTGAAATTTCGAGTAACCTTCCGCCTCTTTTAAACGATACCCCAAGGCTTCAAAATCTACTTCGACAATAAAAGTCTCAAGAAGATCATACGCCTTCTGAGCCGTCGGATGTAGCTTAAAAATTTCTCCAACAGCCGTTCCCTGCTGAAGAATTGTTGCAGCCTGATAGGGATGCGCCAACGTATGTGTCGCAATTAAAGGCTCCAGTTCAATATCGCCGATCACCGAAGCAATTTTTTCAACGGCATACGCAAAGTCAACCCATGGCGGTTTTCCGGCATTATGCAAAGCATCACGCTCTCTAAAGCCCGAAAGAATCCAACCCATTTTCAGTGACTCTTCCCGCTTCGCATTGAAAACCGAACCGATTTCAAAGAGTGCAATACTCTTTTTGCCTGATTTGGCATTAAGACTTGCCGACTCCAAAAGATTAAGCATGAGTGTCGGTCTTAACGTATCGAGTGTTGCCGTAATCGGGTTGATCAGGTCATGCTCTTGTAAAATACATGTAAATCCGAAACGCTCCAGCGTACGACGTTCGTTAAAGATAAAGTGAACACTCTCGAAAAATCCGCCATATGCCGCTTTATGTCGGTAGTACTGTCGTTTTTTATAACGGTAGTAATCATCATTAAAGCGGTTTTTTTCCGCAAATACAAACGGCTTTGACGCAATATTGTCAATACCGACAAGCCGTACAATCTCTTCGACAATATCTTGCTTGTTGGTAATATCATGACGATACCGGGGCACTTCAATGACAAAATCATTCCCCTCCGATTTCCCCAGACCAAAACCTAAACTCTGAAGGATCTGAACAATCTGCGCTTTTTTTATGGTATCACCGATACATGCATTAATCTCATCAAGCGTTACGGCAACAATCCGTTTTTTTCGATGCTGCACATATTCCAAAACACCCCGATAACATGAGACATCACAACAGTTCTTAAAAAGTTCCAACACCGTTTTAAGACCAAACTCAAGATTACTGTCGGTACCACGTGATGTACGATAATAGAACGCATCGGCTTCTCTCTTACTTTGGTGCATCAGCTTGGAGATCACATCGGGCGGAATATAACTCGCTTCTATAATAAGCGTACCCTGATTTTCGGTACACATAGCCTCTGTGTTTTGATTGACACCGATGAGCGAAGCAGTTTGTGTTTTACCGTACAGTGCCGTAAAGCCGGCATGATCTCGAGCAAGTCGCAGTTGTGTCACTCCCGAGCTTTGATCAAAAAACTCTTTGCAATATGCGCGTACAATCACCCCGCTGCAATAGGTGGCATAAAAGAGCAGTGCTTCGAGATCACTTTCAAACTTCTCTTCAATCAGTGCCAAGCGCAGTCGCATCAATAACGGCAACCTCAAAGAGGTCAGCTCCAGAGCACTGTAACAGACATCTGCATCAATAACATCATCGTGTGTCAAATGAAGCAGGCGCCCGATACCCTTGCCGTTATCTTCTATATTCCGATGCGCCTGTTCTCGGAACTCAATATTGAATGCAGCGCAAAGATCGCGACAAATGCCGTTAATACTCAGACAGTCTCCGCGGTTTGGGGTTAATTCAATCTCGATAAGATCATCGTTAAAAAAGATATTCTCACAAAGCGGTGCCCCGAGTTCAAGAGTACCGATACTCTCATCAAGCTCAAGAATGCCGTCATTGAGTTGCGGTAACCCCAACTCACTTGCTGAGCAAAGCATCCCCTCGCTATCGACCCCGCGTAATGTCACCGGCTTAATGACCATTCCAGAAGGCATCTGGGCACCAAGCATTGCAACCGCTACATACAATCCTTCACGAACGTTAGAAGCCCCACAAACAATCTGGTGTACGCTTGAACCGACATCAACATGACACAGGCTCAGCTTATCGGCATTGGGATGTTTTTCACAGGCAGTCACTTTACCGACAACCACTTTGTCTATCATGTTAATATGTTCATGACGGTCGACTTCGAGCCCTATAGCGTTTAACGTTGCAAGCAGCTGCTCGGTTGAAATATCATCAAGGTAAATCCACTCGTTTAACCATGCTTTCGTTATTATCATCTAAACTGCTCCAATAGTCGTATATCACCTTCAAAAAGGGAACGCAAATCACCAATACGGTGAATAAGCATGGCAAAACGCTCCACTCCCAAACCAAATGCATAGCCGCTGACATTTTGATATTTCACGGCATTAAATACATTCACGTCCACAATACCGCAACCAAGAACCTCAAGCCATCCGGTTTTGGAACAGACACGACATCCTGCTCCTTCACAAAAAATACAGCTAATATCGACTTCGGCGGAAGGTTCGGTAAACGGAAAAAAACTTGGGCGAAACCGCACAGCGACGTCACCGAACATATAATGCAAAAAGTCCTCTAAAATAAACTTTAAATTTGCAAAAGAGACTTTACCTTCTTCATCAACCAACAGACCTTCGACTTGATGAAACATCGGAGTATGCGTCAAGTCATAGTCGCGCCGAAACACTGCACCCGGTGCAATCATACGAATTGGCGGTCGACTTTGTAGCATGGTACGGATCTGTACCGGCGATGTATGGGTACGCAGCAACATGTCGTCTTTAAAGTAGAAGGTATCTTGCATATCACGTGCAGGGTGGTACTTCGGCAGATTCAGTGCTTCAAAATTATGAAAATCATCTTCGATCATCGGGCCGGTATGCACGGCAAAGTTCATGGAGCTAAAATACTCAACAATACGGTCCATTGTCTCCATAACCGGATGGAGCGATCCGCTTTGCGACGGTGTCGCGTAAAGCGTGACGTCAATTGCTTCCGCTTTCATGGCTGCTTCAAGTTCATGAAGTTGCAGCAGCTCTTTTTTCTGTGTCAACAATGCCGTGAGTTTACCTTTATGAATATTAAGCTCTTTGGCAATAGCAGCTTTCTCTTCATTGGAAGCGTTTTTCATGGCAGCAAACGCACCGGCCAATACGCCTTTTTTGCCAAAAACAGCAATGCGTATGGCTTCCAGATCGCTCACCCGCTCCACAGCCTCAATTTTATCATACCACTCTTTCAATTCAACCACCTGTCTGAGGGCATGAGCCCTTAATAATGTGCGTATTTTATAGAAAATCTATTTAAGAGGCTCTGAAGAGAGAAATGAATACAATAATGCCATTACCCAACAAAGGAACTGCTATGTGTGTATTTTGTAAAATCGTCAACAAAGAGATCCCTTCCAACCCTGTTTTAGAGAGTGATGACTTTCTCGCTTTTCACGATCTCAATCCCAAGGCACCGGTACATATTTTAGTCATTCCCAAAATACATGTAGAAAGTTTTCATGAAGTCAGTAGTGAAATCATGGCAAAAATGACGCCGTTTCTGCACGATGTGGCCAAAGAGACGGGCGTTGAACGTTCCGGCTATCGCCTTATTACCAATATTGGCGACAACGGCGGTCAAGAGGTTAAACATCTCCACTTTCATCTGCTTGGCGGTGCCAAACTCGCATGGGGACATTTTGCCGACGCCGACCCCAAAGATTTTATCTAAATCGAAGGAGGCTTTGGCGGGCGCAAGGCCTCATTGGTAATATTTGGCTGGGGGGCATTCTCCCGCGTCAAAGGTGTTTTTGTAGTGCCTGTATCACTGCCACCGCCACATCCGACCAGCAGTGAGGTCAGCATGAGTCCTATGAGTATATATACTGTTTTCATTGTTTTCTCCTTTATCTGATGCGCTCACACATCATGTCAGCGCCTTTAATCAGGGTAGCGTACGTATGGGTGTCGGCATCAAAAATAATGCCGCGTCCGACACTGCCCCACTCCCCGTTACCGGACGTCAAGGTACCTATTGTATGAATCGTCATACCTTCTATCTGGTAAATACCGAAATGCTCACTGCTTGCTTTATGAATGCCTGTCTCATAATTTTGAAACGGCAGTCCAAACATGAGATCACTGGCACGATATGTAAATGCTTTATGGTTATATTCAGCCTCACTGTAACTACCGGTACTGCCGACTTGCACCCTATCGACAAGACGCGGATTGGCAAAATCGGAAATATCAAAGAGTTGTACCTGTAGCTCTTGCTGGCGTCCGTCATCATCGGCATGGCGTCCAATACTTAAGAGGCGATTAGCGTCAACTACATGTAAATAGCGTGAAAAACCCGGAATGAAAAGTTCACCGACTTTTTTGGGATTTTTGGGATCACTCAAATCAAGCGTGTACAGCGGATCAGTCCGCTCAAACGTCACAACAAAACCGCGATCTCCCATAAAGCGCACGGCATGAATCGTCTCTCCTTCTTTGCCTAAACCACTGACTACACCTTCTATCTGAAGGGTCTTGTTAACATCTTTAAGTATGTAGACCGAATTATTGGTTTGACGGTTCCACCACGACTGTCCAACCGTAGTCGCTACCCGTAAATACCCTTCATATTCACTCATACTAAACTGATTGAGCATCCACCCTTCAACACTTCCGCGTCCCTCATAAACCAGATCTTCACCCAAACGAAACTTATAAATGGTTGCTTGCTCTTTAGCATGCGTAAAATCAACAAACATCGGATACTCGCTTGAAGCAAGATAGAGTGCCGTTGCCGAAGCATAGTAGTTATTGGTATTTCCCAAGAATGAGAGGCTCTGTCGGTATGTCCCATCATCCATATTAAAACTGCTAATGGTTGTAATATTGGCACGTTGGTCCAGTTTATAGGGTGCATACAGTGTTGATGGTGCTACCAGTTCCCGACGTGCGCCGTTTCCTGAGAGTATAGGTGTTAAATGTTCGCTCAGAACAATCGGATTGTCGTAATCATATTTCCATGCACCCTTATCATCGTACTCATACTCGTTACAGCTGTTGGCATTCCATGCGTTGACATCATAGTTACACTCTTGTGTTAGAGCATTTGGTTGCGGTGGCAACGGTGGATCATTTGGCGATGTCAATGTCTCAGCTGAACCTGCACACTGCATACCCGCATCGGGGATAATGCTCACACATATCGTATCGACATACTTTTTGGGATATTCATAACGAATACTCGGCATAAACCGACTCACAAGAAACACGTTTCCATCAATCAGACGACTGGTCTCATAACTTCCCTCAATCTCATGAGATGCTACCTTTTTAATTGCGTTAATATCTGAAATATCAAAGATCTCAAATGTAAACGTTTGGTTGGGATCGTATACAATTGAGGAACGCGCAGTCGTTTCGGCAACTGTATCAATGTAATAATATGCCGTATTGGAGAGTACCGCCAACCGATGCTCCTGCACATACATGGCAATGACGTTTTTGCCGTTCATATCAATGGAGGTTATCGGCTTATAATCTTGCGCAATCAGTTTATTGAAAGCGGTTACAATAATACGCCCGTTCGAATTGTCCGCACTAAAAAGGTATGTTCCGTTGTGCTTTAGAATATCACCCTCATCGACACCCGCTTCTTGAAGGTTGGTTGTCGTCACATCGTTGGCGCTATGAGAGCCCTCTTGATTACCTTCGGAAGAGAGCACTTGCGAATCCAATGTTACCGGTATCGACGGGAGCTCAAGGAGTGTATCTGCATAATAACTCTGCATCTGCAGCATCTTGCGAATGTAAGAGAGCATTGAGGTACGATCACGAAATGTATGGAGTTTGGAAAGGCTATTTTCAATGGTGATAGTACGGGTTGTCTCACTCTTGACCCACAACCCTTCACTCGCTGTTATCGCCTCTATAGAAGGAAAGTTGAGGCTTGCATCGTTAACTTTCCACTGTTGATCGGCGCTGTATTTCCATACCACGGCATCACCGAAAAATCCATCAGAAACAACACTTTGTTGCGGTACTTCAACAAGGTTCCAGCCCTTATAGAGATGAATAACGTTATTTTGTGCTGCCGACGGCAATGTCGGTGCATCATCAAGCGTCAGCTTCCAGTTATCGCTGCTAAAGACCCACACTGCCTGCCACGCTTCTAAGTGTTCCAAACGCTTGAGTGCATTCTTTTCTATGGTGGCGCTAATATTGGCATCGGGTGAGTAGCCCCGCCACTCCTGTGACGCTCCGTCAAAACCCCAGACAATTTCGACATATTTTGTATCAAATACCGACATATCACGCAACACGGTGGGAATGCCGACAAGTTGCCACCCTTTTTTTAATTCAATGGCAGTATTGGCATACAATACACCAAGAAAAACCATACTTAAAACAATCATACGCATCATTTCCGTCCTTATCATGATTTCTAAAGAGCAGTATAACACCATAAGGTGCAGAAACAATGTAGAAAAAGACTACTTTCCAAGAAGTTCAAGCATCTCCACAGCCTCTTCGACACCCTTGCCTGCCGAACGTCTAAACCAGTATCGGGCTTTTCGCAAATTGACTGCCAAATTGTCAGGCTGCTTGTAATAGATCCACCCCAGCATCAGCATCGCATCGGCATCGCCGTTGTTAGCCGACACTTTATACCAATGTATTGCTTTAGCACGGTTCACCTCTCCCGCTTTACCGTTATGGTACGCCGTTGCCAATAGAAATGCGGCATTTTGATTGCCCTGCAATGCCTCTTTCTCTAAAAGTTCCAAGGCAGAACGATTACCGCGCAGCTGATCGTTTTGGTACATTAAAAGCACTTCTTTTAACAAATATTCCGCAGCAAAAAGAGCAACCGCCAAAACACCGACATATAAAAACGCTCTAAAAATTTTCATAGCTATAGACCATATTGAACATCACGAAATTTTGATCCACTTGCAGGGGATCGTTCGCATCGACATTCATGAACATCACGCCCATATCAGCAGACAGCGCTGCATTGATTTTATATTTAAGATAGAGGTCGAGTTCATAAGATCGCAATCCCGTTTCTACATGGACAAAATGGTTGTCATAGTGTGTTATACCGCCAATACATTCAAAACGCCACTGCCTGTCGGCATAGATATATTTTACAAATCCGTTTAGTGCATTTTCTCTATCGACCTGATTACTCAAATAGAACTGACCGAACATAAAACTGCCCATCTGTATCATAGCGAGCAGACCGTTTTTACCGGTTTTAGAAACCCCTGCTTCGAGGTAGTGTTGGCGATATAAAAACTCTACTGACATATTCAAAAAGCTCTCATCATAATCATACGATGCCAAACTCAAAGCCCGCGCCTCACTGTAGCTGATATTCACACCGAAACGGTCATCAATAAGATTGAAGTGCCCTCCGAAAATATGACGCAAATCTTCGACATAGTAACTAAACACAGAGAGATCTACCGGAGTCTTGTTCAGTTTGGCAATGGCACCGTACATACCTTTGTTCTCATTAATATCATCAATACGGGCATAGTAGTTATATTGTAAAATATTATAGTCTTGAAACCAAAAAAGTCGCAAACTCATCTGATCATCACTACCTGCCATCGCTAAAATACCGTCAATACTTCCCAGCAACCAGTCGTAATCTACACTTTGACGACCTGCTATCAATGCCAATACCCCATTGTCATAGTTTACTGACGCTTCACTGAGTATTGCTCTGTTGAGGGTATCAGAATCCATTTTTCCTCGTATGTATTGCGGCGTGGTGTATGTATCTTCTACAAGCACCCTATTGGCTTTTGCTCCCACGGAAAGAAACAGATCTTCTGTAATATCATAATCCATACGAAGCTGTGCATACAGTGAGCTGTAGCTGTTACGCTCTTTGGGCAGCGGCTCGTCGGCATGGTTGCCTTGCATCTGCTCGCTTTCACTATGCACAATGATAGTACTTTCAATATCGAACCCGTCCAAGAGCGAATCGGACAACAACGCCGTACAGCACAGCAGCGGTAAAAAAAACAACTTTATCATCGCAGTGCCCACGGACTTACTGTTACAGGACGCACGCCATCACTTTCGTCTTCATGAGAAAGTGTTGTCATACCGTCGTTACTCTCACCACTGAGAACACCTTCGGAAGGCTCGTCGCTATATGTCGAATCTTCAGGTCGCGGCGGCGTAATACACTCCGTACCGCACGGTCTTTGAATGCTGACTAACGCACCGTTTGTTTCAAAAGCATGCTCTTCATTGTAGTTGAGACTCTCAAGTGCTTTAGGTTGAAAAAACGACAGTCGGTTTTTCTGTAAACTTTTAGCCCGCGCATGCTTCAATACCTGTCGCATAGCATGATGCATGTGTCGGCGCTCTTTATAGAGCTTTTTAAACGCATTGAGTGCCAAAGTTTTCTCTTCAAGCCGCAAACTTGTAAAACTTAACTCCATGGCAGACAACTGCCAGACTCCAACCAATACTATCATCATATATTTCATCTTAGATCACTTTTATATTTTTTAAATCAATGACAAATCGCGTACCACGCTGCGGCTTCGATACCAAATCAATGGCAAGATGATGCAGTGCAGCCACCGAAGCAACAATGTAGAGCCCCAACCCCAAGCCTTTCATGCTCTGATCTTCACGGTAATATTTGTTAAAGACCTCCTGAGGATGTTTCATACCGATACCGTAGTCTTCAATAGTAAGCCGCTCTCCTTCAAGCCGTATGGAAACTTCGGAATCTCTTGAAGAGAATTTAATAGCATTATGCACAATATTATCGATCATACGCTTCATTAACGGCTTATCGGCTTTTACATGTAACATTGAGCCCCTATAATTTACATGTACACTTTTACGCACATCCTTGTAGAAAAGCGTACGCTCTTGTAAGAGTTGATCCAGATCAAACTCGGAAACATCAAGTACATAACGCTCCGACTTTAAACTGAAAAGCAGTTGTTCTTCTAACGACTCAATCTCATCGATACCTTGAAGAATCCGACGATTTTGCTCTACATGAAGGCTCTCTTGAAGTGTAAGCTGCATGGTTTGAGCATTGAGCTTAATGACGCTGAGCGGCGTATTAATATCATGGACAATTCCGTTAATAAAACTGTCTATCGTCTCAATAGACTCTCGCATGGGACGCAATGAGATCATGGCTAAGTAGTATCCGCTCGGTAACAAAAAAAGCAGCAACACAATAAAGGCAACGGCAATATCCCGATAAACACGCTGCAAGCCGTCAATGGTATCGATCATCTTCATTTCACAGGTATCACTAAGACCTAAAATCTTATTCATATGCCGGCACTCAGCATATTCAAGCTTGTTCAGAACTTTTAACTCTTGAAACAGACGATTGCGCTCTTTATAGTAGTACAGCAGGCCAAGAGCCATAAAGAGCAATAAAAATATACTCATGTAAATACTAAAGAAACGATAAAAACTACGCTTCTCATAAGACTTTAAAGCGATAGCCGACTCCTTTTAAATTCTCAATAACACCGCATGAACCCAAATGCCGCTTAATGTTTTTAATATAGGTCCGAAGCGTCGCAATAGAGATACTTTTCTCTTCATAAAGAGCAAAAATAATATCTTCGGGAGCAAGGTAGCAGTCTTGATGTTGACACAAATATGAGAGCAATGCAAACTCTTTTGCCGGCAGTTTTTTTACCTCGCCATAACAGTGAATAGAAGATGTTGATGCATCAATGGCAAAATGCGGTGCAAAATACTGCGGCGATGTTTTAGGCATTTTAGACTTAATACGAATTAAGAGTTCATGCAGATCAAACGGCTTTTTTATGTAATCATCCGCTCCAATCTCAAAACCGTGTTCAAGATCTTCCATCTGATTACGTGAGGTTAAAAAGAGCGCCGGCGTCGTATCACCGCTGCGCCGTAACTGTTCTAAAAGTTCAAACCCGTTAATTCCCGGAACATTGACGTCAAAAAGGTAGAGTTTGTAGTTGTTGGCATAGGATGCATCTGCCGCCTCATCACCCTCTTCTACCCAGTCAATGCTGTATGACGCATGCTTAAGAACATCCAAAACGCTTTGAGCCAACAGCCTGTCGTCTTCTAAAAAAAGAATATCTCTCACAATCACCACACTCCTTTGTCATAACACTGGATTGTATCATATTAGCGTGTAGAATGGATGTAGATTTAAATGTTAGGAGGGACAGCCGCCGATATCACCAAACTCCGTGCCGCTGCCTCCGCCGCTTATCATGGTTTCATTCTCTTTAATTGTCTCACTGTTATAGATAATCGTATAGCTGATGTTAACACTCTCCCGTACGGTATTGACAGTCGAACAGTAGGTCTCTAGCGATGCCATGACCCAACGTGCGGCAAGCTTATTGTCTGCTGAAGCATCGAAAGAGAACGTTATGTGCAGCGTATCGAATTTTCGAGGATGTTCCTGCGCACGCACAACATCTCCGGTTACCGTAAGATTACTGACCTCATATCCCTGTTTTTTCGGCATTACAATCATATCGGTAGCACTACAGGTAATGAGTCCTGCTAAAAAATACTCTACCGGTGAAATCACCGGACAATCAATAATAAAACTGCTCTGTGCCGTTTGGGCTTTAAACTTCATATCTTCTTGATGGGTAACGCTTACTCTCATAATTCCAACTCCTTTAAGTAGTTTTCAAAGTAGATGAGCTGCTCTAAAGTACGTACAGTTGCCGTACCGCCTTGTGATGTACGAGCATTCATGGAACTGCGCAGTTGAAGTTTGGGCATGACGCTTGCATCAATACGCTCGTCAATACGATGCAGCTCTTCAAAACGCAATTCACTGACATCTATACCCAGTGCTTCGGCTCTTGCTACCGCTTTTCCGGTAATAAAATGTGCCGTTCGAAACGGAATATGACACTGTTCTACCAAGTAATCTGCCAAGTCGGTCGCACTCAAATGCCCGATATTGCAAGCACGACTCATATTCTCTGCTTTAACCTCCATGGTAGCTAAAGCCTCTCGTAAAATCTGTAACGATATCTCCGCGGTATCGACACTGTCAAAAACACCTTCTTTGTCCTCTTGGGTGTCTTTGTTGTAAGCAAGCGGCAAGCCTTTCATTACCGTTAACAAGGAGATGAGGTTTCCGTTTACCCGTCCGGTTTTTCCTCGCAACAGTTCAGGAACATCAGGGTTTTTCTTTTGCGGCATAATTGATGAGCCCGTAGCATACGCATCACTCAGTTCAACAAAACCAAACTCATAACTTGACCAGAGCACAAGTTCTTCACTCAAGCGCGATATATGCATCATCATGGTTGCAATATTAAATAATATCTCTAAAGCGAAATCACGATCACTGACCGTATCAAGACAGTTAATACTCACCCCGTCAAAGTCCAACGCGCGTGCCGTCATGTGACGGTCAATATTGTGCGGTGTACCTGCTAATGCAGCACAGCCCAAAGGAGAGATATTGTTGCGCTTGGCACTTTCTTTAAATCGCTCAATATCACGCTCAAACATCGAAGCATACGCAAGCAGATGAAATGCAAAATTAATGGGCTGGGCATGTTGCAGATGCGTCATCCCAGGAATCAATGTTTCCGTATGCCGCGAAGCAAGGTCAACAATAACTTTCATCAACTGTTTAAGCAGTCTCGCTATCTCTATATTCTTGCGAATCACGTAACGTCTAAAATCAACAGCAACCTGATCGTTGCGACTCCGCGCAGTATGCAGTTTACCCCCGACATCACCGATGATAGCCGTTAAACGTTTTTCAATTGCCATATGCAGATCTTCATCGGCGACACGCCACTCAAACGTTCCGTTCTCAATCTCTGCGAGTACCTGTTTTAATCCTGTTGTAATGGCACTGCATTCATCTTCGGTTAAAATACCCTGCTCTTGCAGCATTCGCGCATGAGCCATAGAACCTTCAATGTCTTCTTTGTATAACCGACGATCAAACATAATTGAAGCATTAAAATCGTCTAAAAGCGATGATGCACTCTGCCCGAAACGTCCCGACCACATTTTTTCCATAGATTCGTCCTAGAATAAAAGTGTGCTATTTTACCCTAACTTGAGACAACTCTTGAAACTATTGAGAATGTTTTCGTGCTTTTTTAAAATAGTAATCGACATACGCTTCAATATACTGAACACGCTTGAGATACTGTTCGCTCTGAAAATACTCTACCGAGTTTTTGGTCTGTATGTGATTGAATGCAAGTTTTTTGCCCTTATTGCGCAAAAGCTCTTTCCAGCGTTCCGGCGTAAACTTACCAATAAAAAACTGACTGCTTCCGTGGCAGGAACGGCATTCACGCAGATACTCTTTTTGCCCCTTGAAAAAGGGCTTGGCATCTAAAGGTACAATAGCAAACACTAAAACTGTTAAAAATATTAATTTTTTCATGTAACAGCCTTTTCTTAGGTTTTACAAATCATACATTACTTTTTCTAATAGAAATCTTAACTCCGGCTTCTTTTAAAGTTGCATCTTCTTCTCGATCTCACTGTCGAGATCCCATATACCTCTGCTTTTCAGCGCTTTGACAACATGCGGGCTGCACTCTACGTCATCAGGCCATCGCCGTTTAAATCCGTCAATACTGCTTTTATTGGTTGCATCGACAATGATAACATCATCTGAAATGACAATGTCACGCTGCGCATCAATATTGTTAACAATACGCCAGACGAGCATATAGATATTATTCAAATCATTTTTTGCATCATCAACAAAAATAACAATTTTCAGATGTTCTTGATATTCTAAAACAGTACGCGCATACGATCGAATCGGGTTCTGTTTTACTACTGAAATAAGTGTAATCGGATTCTTGGTATCACACATATACTGCTTCAATGCCGTAGCTTCAGGAATATTTACATGTATTTTTTCAAACAGCATCTTGTCATCAAGCAAAGTAACGTCACGAATCGCATCATTAGATGTTGTTGCATCAATGCCGAGTTTACCGCCGACCAGATCTTCGGGACTGGAGTGATCAAGCGCATCGGTAATGCCTTCGGAGATAAACAGACGTGACACACTCAAACGGTTGAGTATGTAACGACTAATGGCTTCATAGTCATGCAGTGGCGGTGCTTTGTCATCGACAAAAACGGCATGCTTGACAAAACTCATCTGTCCGGCACCCCAAAACACATGCATAAACTGTTTGGCATGACCTTTGTAGTGCGGCTTCATTGAAGCTAAAATAAGATTGTGAAATACACCGTTTTCAGGCATATGGTAATCAATCAAATCCGGTGCCGTTGTTTTGAGCAAAGGCAAAAAAATACGTTCGGTCGGCCAGCCCATATATTTGTCTTCCAACGGCGGTTTTCCAACCACAGTGGCTAAAAAAACGGGGTCGTGCTTATGTGAAATTGCATGCACTTCCATATAGGGATACGGCTCCTCGAGCGTATAGTAACCCGTATGATCACCGAAAGGTCCTTCTGTTTTCATTTCATGAGGATCCACAAGACCTTCAATCACAAAGTCAGCACCTTCAGGAATATATATATCATTGGTCAAAGACTTCACCAAACGAGCCCGCTGTTTTTTGACAAAACCGTACAATAACAACTCATTAACACCGTACGGCAGCGGTGCTGTAGCACACCATGTATAGAGCGGATCACCGCCGATAGCAATGGAAACGGGCATCTTGACACCGGCTTTTTGATACTGGTCAAAAAAATGTGACGCATCTTTATGAATCTGCCAGTGCATTCCCAAATGATTCGCGTCATAAACCTGAAGCCGATACATACCGAGATTCACCAACGTTCCGTCCAAACTCTGCGTATATACCTGCCCCATTGTAATAAAAGGACCGCCGTCTTGTTCCCATGTCGTTAAAATCGGAAGATCATACAGATTCACATCACTGCCGCGGTGAATGACCTCTTGGCATGATCCTTTACCTTCCAGTCGCTTGGGAAAAACATTTTTCAGCGAGAGCAAATCACCGATCATTGTAATTTTTCCCATCAATGAATGCGGCGGCTTCAAATGCAATAACGCTTCAATCTCTTCTGCAATGGCTTCAATATCGCGACCAAAAAGCAGTGTGGTCTGCTCATACGATGCAAAAACATTCATGAGTACGGGAGTTGTAAACGTTTTGCCGTTTTTTTTGTCTACGGGCGCAGTAAACAGCAGTGCTTTGGCATGAGGTTTTTTTATTTCAGCATACGCCAGATGCGGAATCTCCAAATAGATGTCTAAAGGCTCGTCAATCACCTTTAGCATATTGTGCCGTTTGAGTAGCGCAACGGTATGCTGCATTGGAGCTCCTTGTTATGTTTATAGTTGAGATGCCTCTTTATCGGCTCGTTCCAACAGCTCTTTGGCACCTTTGTCAATCAGACGCTGTGCCATCTCTTTTCCTAATGTTTTATACGACTCACTTTTGCCTACTTTACTCTCTCCAAGCACTTCATTCCCGCTTGGCAGACCTAAAATAGATTTAATCACAACATCCCCGTTCTCAAGAACACTGGCATTGACACCTATTGGAACATGACAGCCCCCTTCAAGCATTTCGACAAAATCGCGCTCTATCGTTGTCTCAATACGACTGTTGGTATCTTCAAGACGTGCGGCAATGGCAACCACCTCGGGATCATTGATCGCTTCAATGCCTAAAGCACCCTGTCCCATTGAGGGAATCATCTCAAAAAGTGAAATGGGGTAAACATATTGAACCGAATCCACAAGCCCCAAACGGTTAATCCCGGCTGCAGCTAAAATAATTGCGTCAAACTCCCCCTCTTTCAGTTTACGAATGCGGGTATCGACATTACCCCGCAAGTCTTTAATAACGAGGTCGGGACGCAATCGTGCCAACTGCATTTTGCGTCGCAATGACGAAGTACCGACCGTTGCACCTTTCGGAAGGGCATCAATGTCGGCATACTGTTCGCTTAAGAGTGCATCACGCACATCTTCACGTTCCGTAATGGCAGCCAATGTAAACCCTTCAGGCATAACAGCGGGAACATCTTTAAGAGAGTGTACGGCAATATGCGCTTCGCCACGCAGCATCGCCTCCTCAAGCTCTTTAAGAAACAGTCCTTTTCCGCCAATTTTCGATAGCGAAACATCCAACACTTTATCGCCCGTCGTAATAATGACATTCAGTTCAACTTCAAGTCCCGGATTTTGCTCTTCCAATACCGCTTTTATATGTTCCGATTGCCATAAAGCGAGTTTGCTGCCGCGTGTCGCAATGATTAGTTTCTTCATCAATTACTTAACCTTTACCGCTTTGTATTTTCTCTTGGAAGCATCTTTTTTGCCGTCAAAAAAGATTGTCGGCGTTCCCGTTACCATCATATTTAATGCAATATCCATATCTTTTTTAGCATGCTCCGCCACCTCTTTGGAGCGGATGTCTTTAAGTGTCACTTTCGTTCCGGCCGCCTTGTTGAATGCGTCAAGAATTTTTTGTTCATCACTCTCTCGTGAACCGATTTGAGTCGCATACATTTTCAAAATAATCTCTTTCGATGCTCCGTTAAGTTCTGCGGCGATCGCTGCTTTGGTAATCGTTACCGCAGCAGGGTGCAAAGAGGCTAAAGGAAAATGGTAATAATATACCGCAAATGTCTCCGGATATTTTTTCATGTAATTAATGGCTTCAGGAGCAAAAGTTTTACAAAACGGACATTGGGGATCTGAAAAAATCGCTACCTTGTGTTTTGAAGTCTCACTGCCTGAAATCAGATGTTTCTTGTCGTAATATTCCGCTTTAAAGTCAGGAGCTACCAGGTTCTTAAGGTGCTCACCCGTTTTCATATTCATCAGCTCCGGAGCAATAATATCACCGTTGACAAAATAGATCATATTTTGCGAAACCGGCCGCTCGCTCGTACCTTGTTTGATGGTTGCATTTAAATTAACAATCAATGCATCCCAACCTTTGGGTTCACTTAAAGATTTTCGATCTAAAACTTTAATCTCCAAAGCGCTGATATTCGGTTTTTTGGCAAAACTTTTCTTTAAAAAACTTTCAACCTCTATGTTGCTTGCCGCCATTAGGGTCGAGCTTAGTAGTGCTGTCGTCGTCAATAATTTCCACGTCAATGACATCATATTCATCCTTTTGATAGTGATTCGTTTCGGTATTACTTGAGTTGTATTTTGCCGAAAAACGGTTAACCAACATGCTCACAAAAACGCTAAATTGCATTAAGACACCGATAATGTCTGTTAAAAATCCGGGGACAATGAGTAAAAAAGCACCAAAGACCGTAAAAAGATTCAACTCTTGAAGGCGTCGTAAGTCAATATTCTCACTTGAAACCGATTGTAAATTTTTAATAAGTGTTGTGCGAAAATTTACCAATAAAATAATACCCGCCATTGCACTGAAAATTAGCTCAAAAAACGTAGCAACACCTCCAATCATGGAGGCAATATTTGTAGAGATGACCACCTCTAAAAAAAGATATACTAAAAAATAAATCACGTCACTGTCCGTTCTATAATTGTCTTTAAAGCATGCTCTGCTGCAATCGTCTCTTTCCGAAGCGTTGCACGTTCCATTAGTTGGATGTTACCGTTTATCAACTCTTTACCGACAATAACGGTGTATGGGAATCCAATGAGTTCGGCATCTTTCATTTTAAATCCGAATCGCTCTTTACGATCATCCAGCATCACTTCAATACCTTCTTGACGTAACGCTTCATACAAGTTTTCAGCAAACGTCATCTGCGCTTCATCTTTAACATTTGAAATCATAACATTAATGAGATAAGGCGCTGTTGAGGGCGTCCAAATACACCCGTTTTCATCATGGTGCTGTTCAATAATGGCTGCAACCAGACGACTTATTCCCAAGCCGTATGTTCCCATAACAAACGGCTCGCTCTGCCCGTTTTCATTTAAAAATTCTGCTTTGAGTGCTTTGGAATAGCTAGTGCCGAGCTTAAAAATATGACCTACTTCAATCCCTTTGGTAAAAGAGAGTGTGCCGTCACAACAGGGGCATGTGTCACCTTCATTCACTTCGGCAATATCTGCAAACTCGGCATTTTTAAGTGCGTTGAAATTCACACCGACATAATGGTAGTCAATCTCATTGGCTCCACATATCATTGCGTCAGCATCTTTCAGGTCTTTATCAATAATAATTTTACATGTATTTAGATTCAACGGCCCCATAAAACCGGCTACAAGTCCTGATTCGCGCAGTTCATCTTCACTCACATCAAGCAATTCCAGAGCATTAAGCACATTGGTCGCCTTCACCTCTTGCAACGTGTCACTGCCTCGTAAACAGAAAAGAACCAGTTCGCTGCCTTCATGATAAACGGCACGCTTGGCTACTGTTTTCACCAGATAAAAAGGATCGACTTTAAAAAAATGTGACAGTGCTTCTATTGTAGTGACATTAGGTGTTTTAAACCGATTAAATACCGCTTCGGGAGCTTCGGGAATCTCTTGTTTTGCACCGCGAACAGCAGCTTCTATATTGGCAGCATACTGGCAACGGTCACAAAGGGCAATGGTATCTTCACCGCTATCGGCAAGAACCATCAGCTCTTTTGAACCGGAACCTCCGATAGCGCCGCTATCGGCTTCGACAATACGAAACTCTAACCCCAAACGCTCTAAAATATGCTTATACGCTCTCTCTACCGTAGTAAACTCACGGTCCAGGTCTTCTGCGGAGGCATGAAAACTGTAGCCGTCTTTCATAATAAACTCACGTCCGCGCATCAGTCCGAAACGCGGTCGGGCTTCATCGCGAAACTTTGTCTTAATCTGGTAAAGATGCAGGGGTAACTGCTTGTAGCTGTTAACACGATTGCGCACGACGTTTACCATCATCTCTTCATGTGTCGGACCCAAAACAAAACGATTCTCTTTGCGGTCTTCAAAACGTAACAACTCTTTACCGAATTTATCGATTCTGCCACTCTCTTGCCACAGCTCTACCGGAGTCACAAAGCTAAGTTCCACTTCTTGTGCACCGATTGATGCCATCGCTTCATTAACGATGGTCTCAATATTTCTCAATACCCGCTTTCCTAACGGCAGAAAGTTATACAGGCCGCTGGATACCTGTGTGATAAAACCGGCACGACTTAAAAAAATATGACTGGGAAGCACTGCATCACTGGGTGCTTCTTTGGTAGTAGGAATAAATGCTTTTGAGCGTCTCATGACTCTCCTTTTCCAAAATCTTGTTCACAACTGGCATGCCGGTCACGTTTTGTATCGAGCATATAGCTCAGTGCTTTAATCAGCGAATCCGAATCGCTTTCATTAGAACTTGCCCGAATTTTACACGTTAAATCATGCAAAAAACGCTTTACCACCTGTTCTCCCATTTTAACGGCTTCTTGCTCGTACTCTCTGGGAATAAATCCCTTGGCAATCACCCGTGTCGTTTCATCAATAGATGCCTGATACGCCCGTTTATACATCTCTTTAATAATAGGTTCCACCGAAAGACGCTTCAAGCACTCATAAAAAAGTTTTGTATGACGGGCAACCGTTGTATAAGAGAGTGTTGCCTCTTCTTCGCGAAGTGCCAGATTTTCATCGACAATATTTTTGAGATCATCGACTTGGTAGAGTATGATATCTTCATAGTCACTGCATGCAATATCACGGGGAACGGCCATATCGACCCAATAACGCTTGAAATGCGCACTATTAATATGTTCATCGGTAATAATAGGATGTTTTGAGCCCGTCGACGTAAAAAGCAGTTCGTACTCATTAACCGCATCGTACAGTTCTTCAAAGTCTCGTACTTTCGTTCCGAACTCTGCGGCGATCGCTTCAGCTTTACTTCGAGTACGGTTCATCATGGTTACCTCGACACCGTGAGCTATGAGATGCTTGGCTGTAAGTGACGACATCTCGCCGGCACCAATAACCAATGCCCGCATTCCTTCAAGCTCTTCCGCCTCTTTTTTAATTTGTGCTACGGCCACACTGGCTATAGAGACAGGGTTTGACGAGATGTTGGTCGAGTTTCGAACCTCTGCGGCACATTTAAACGCATAGTGAATGGCACGGGAAAGTTCATGATTACAAAAGCCGTTATCGTATGCGAATCGAAACGCATCTTTAAGCTGTCCGGCAATTTGAGTCTCTCCGACAACCAGCGAATCTAACGAACTCGCCACACTAAAAAGATGATAAATGGCCCCTTTGTCGTCAAAAATATCCGAGCGGCTTTTAAGCTCTTCAATGGCAATACCGGAACGGTTGTTTAGCAGTGTAAAAATATGTTCACTTGCCGAGTCGATGTCACTGCAATAACAAAAAATTTCCATACGATTACATGTAGAGAGCAAAATAGACTCTTCAATGCTTGAGACCGAGTTTAATTGCTTCAGACATCCGATTTTATGATCCTCTTCGGGATAGGCTAGTTTTTCACGAATAGCTAATGTGGAGTTCTTGTGTGTAAAACTGATAATAAGGTAGTGCATTAATAACTTCTTTTCATCATGGCTTCAATAATCGCGATGAGCTCAGCATCACCGTCAATACTTTTAATGGCCTCATCACTAAGTGATCTTGCAAGGCAATACGCTTTGTCAATACTGCCGTACTCCTCCATTTTAGAACGAATCCATTCATTCTGCCGTGATGTTAAAACCGTACCGTGATAAGCTTGCAAACGCTCCTTGTCACTGCTGCTCAGTGACTCATAAAGGTAGATGTACGGCAACGTACATTTTCCTTCGGCAAAATCATTCATTGCCGGTTTTCCCAATGTTGCTTCATCTGAAACAATATCGAGTATATCATCAATAATCTGAAAAGAGAGCCCCAGGTTTTTTCCGTAAATTCCGTAAGACTCTGCATCTTTTCCGGCGAGCATTGCTGCTGATTTGGCAGAAGCTTCAATTAACGTTGCTGTTTTTAAATAGAGCATCTTCATATACGCATCGGCATCACTGTTAAACGTTTTTGCCATAGTGACATCCATCATTTCACCTACAGAAAGAGCCGTGACCGAATCGGCAATACACGAAGCGATACTGCTGCTAAAATGTACCAGTTCGCTGAATGCTTTCGAATAAAGCACGTCACCAAGCATAACCGCCGTTTTACTGTCTTCAGTCGCATTGACCGAAGGAACACCCCGACGCAACGCGGCATCATCAATTACATCATCATGCAACAGACTCGCTGCATGGATAAGCTCAATAATAGCTGCCAGACGCAGAGACTTGGAAGATGATGCGGCAATTTTTAATACCAACTTTGCACGAAGACGCTTGCCGCCACTTAAAGAATCGAACAAGCGTGTTACGTCGCTATAGCCGATTTGATCAATGAGATTTTGAATATCGCTCTCTACCTGTTCTATCATTGCCTACATTGTCTCCTGTAAAAATTTCAACACTACCTGCTCATCGTCATCACTTAAATAGATATCGAAAAGAGCCTGTTTCTCTTTAAAATCAAAATGTTTAAATGTCACTAACAGGTAAGGCGGCATCGTATGTGCCCCCCGTTTCGAAAGAAGCGCTACGCGAAAATTTCTATTTTTATAATGTGAACGCAACACATGCTGTGCCACAAAATCATCATATGAACGCAATACAACCAATGCGTTATCGGCATAAAGTGTCCATCGAAATTCAAACAGTTTTTTCAGTTTCCCGCTCTTAACAACAATACGCTCCAGCTGATCTTTGTACAGTGAGACACTTTTAATCGGTTTCCACTCATCGGCATGAATTAAAAATCCCAATACAAAAAAGATCAGAACAAGAGAACGTATCATTACGTCGGTTACTCACTTTGTGAAAGGATTTTTCCGACACAGTCCATATAGATATTCTTGGTCGCTTCATCAATTTCAGCTGCTTTTTCAAACATGAGCGTTTTGAGTACGTTGTCAAGCTCATCGGCATCCATACCGCGCTCTTCGAGCAACAGTTCCAATGCGGCAATACGTTCAACCAACTGTAGTAACTCTGCTTCAGCAATATTGCGATTTGCATTGTAAACAATCTCTAAAAATTTACTTTTTGGAGATCCCATAAAAATATCATCTTCATCTTCAAATATACCATACATCGATTTCTGTCCATTCTATTAAATTTGGCGATTATACCACCTCGACTCTAAAATACAACTAATCTTCTTCATCTAGCTATAAAATTGTATTATGACGGTACAAACTTTTTCGTTTATGCCATCAAAAATAATTCATAGCCACTGTTTCACTATTAAATTTCACCTTAATCTCTAAAATAATTATAAAATGAAGCTATTCATTAGTGAGTTTACACTACAATGCAAAACTAATTTTTACAATACATAAGGATTTTTACAACTCAATGGATCTCTTACTACTCTACTTTTTCTTAGCCGTGGGTGTCTCATTTTTGTGTTCCATTTTAGAATCGGTGCTATTGTCCATCAATATGTCATACATTCTTGTATTAGAAAAGCAACGTCCGAGCGTTGGTAAACTGCTGCGTCTTCATAAACTCAATATTAATAAATCGATCGCCTCCATTCTTATTTTAAATACGATTGCCAATACCTTGGGTGCAGCAGCTGTCGGTGCTCAGGCTGCCTCAATTTTCGGCAACGATGCCGTTGTCTATATTTCAATTGTTCTTACCTTTGCCATCTTATTTTTCTCTGAGATTATTCCAAAAACCATCGGGGCTATATACTGGAAACAACTGGCGCCGCTAACCGCACAGATTATCCGTATATTTATTTGGATCACCTACCCCATTATTTTAACCACACTTTTTGTAACCGACCGCATCTCCAAAGGTAAAGAGAATGTCAATACCCTGACCAAAGACGAACTGCTTGAAAGCATGCTCTTAAGTGAGGATGACGGCGTCATTGATGAAAAAGAGTCTGATGTTATTGAGAATATTCTAAAGCTTGACAAAATCAAAGTCGAAAACGTATTAACCCCGCGCAGCGTCGTATTTGCTATTGAAGAAAACATGCCGATTAAAGAGGTTATTGCCACGCAAGGTGACATTTTTAAATTTTCTCGAATTCCCGTGTATAATAACTCCATTGAAGACGTTACCGGTATTGTACTCACCAAAAAAATCTTTCAACAGGCACTTCAAGACGACAGTGTCAGTATCGGATCGATTAAAAAAGATATTTTTACCATTAACGAAAACATTCCGGTATCTAAAGCACTCGATCTGTTCATTTCTAAAAAAGATCATATGTTTTTAGTGCGAGACAACTACGATCAAACCGAAGGTATCTTAACATTGGAAGACTGTATTGAAACCATTCTGGGAGTAGAGATTGTCGACGAAAGCGACGGTGCCGAAGATATGCGCGCCCTTGCCAAACTCAAAATGAAACAGAAGCGTAAAAGTCAGGAGCGTGCGGAGTAGTCTCCTACGCATTGCATCCGTTGGTGTTTTTAAAAACGGCGCAAGCTATAATTTCAACATAACATCTCTCCCACTGCTCTGCTTTGGCATTATCCAATGCTTTCATCAACTCTGAGGCAGTCACTTTGTAGGCATTCTCTGCAGTTTGCGCAAAGCGACATTCAAAGTCCCAAAACAGAGCATTTTCAGGAAGTTTCTTTTTGCGTTCACGTTTAAAATATTTACGAATCTCATGTTTAATGGACTCCAAAACACGCTCTGGATGCTTATTTGTTTGCCGGAGTTGAAATATCTTTTTCAATATGGACCTTTTACATGTAAATTCATGCGTATATTATAGCCAGATTGCTTATAATATATGCTGTTAAAACTGATTGTTCATATTGTTGTTTCGAAAGAGACGCTCATCATAACAAACCACCTGATTGCGACCGTGTTCTTTGGCATAATACAGTGACATATCGGCAAATTTAATACACTTCCAGATACTATCGCTGTCACTGGGGAACATTACGGTACCGATACTCAAGGTTTTATTAAACGTTTCAGCACCGGCTGAAATATTCTGTTTGGCAAAATTGGAACGGATTTTTTCTGCTACACTCTTAACGTAGTCGCGATCACAATTATAAAGAAGCACTAAAAACTCTTCGCCACCAAAACGAATAGCAATGTCAGACTTGCGAATAGAATCTTTGATTACGCGTGCAATTATACGAATGGCCTCATCACCAACATCATGACCGTAAGTATCATTAATCATCTTAAAAAAGTCAATATCAACCATTAAAATTCCGTATGGAGTCTTGGTGCGCAATGCCTGAGAAATGCCTTTATCTGCAAACTCATCAAGATATTTACGGTTGTACATTCCGGTAAGTTGGTCGACACGTGCCATTTTATTGAGAATTTGCATGAGTTTTTTACTCACAATTGCCGGTTGTGCCGTTGCCACATAGTCTTCTATCAGACCAACCAAACTGCGTATATGTAAACTCTCTTCTTCATCTTGAGTGACAATAGAGATAATAATATTGAGTTCATTGGAAATAGAATACGGAATACATAAGTAATGAAATCCCGGTTGCTGAAACTGACTGCATGTTTTATCAAAAATGGTAGAATCAACCATCATATTAATACGATCTGCCCGACACTCCCCTGCTTCAACCTGACAATGGCAACCTTGTGTCGTATACACTACCGTTTTAAGTCCGCTAAGTGTATCTGCTTCAATAATAGAAAAATCTTTTAGTAAAAATTTATTTTTTAGTACGGATGCGAGTCGCTCATAAATATCTTCGAGCTCTTTATCATGTTCTATTGTCTGCTTAAACTTATAAATTTCAGAAAGTTGATCAATTGTATTGTTAATATTGACTAAAGGGTCGTGACTTTGAGCGCTGTTTTTATTTTGAAGAAAAATATAGACCTTTTTGTCAATCTCTTCAAATACTTTTTGCAATTTTTCAAGCAGCGTGTTAAGCATTTGAGCCACTGCTTTGCTCTCTACAAGCGTACCCCCGTTGACACGTTTGGAATAGTCCCCGCCATACGCCGCTTGCATTACCTCTTTAATGGAGTAAAATATATTGATATAAGGTTTAAAAAATCTATTGACTACAAAAAGAATAATGAGCATAATAAATACAGCAAAGAGTGTTGTGTACATAATTGTCACGAAACTGCTGCCACGGACATCACTGACATCAATAACCATGCTTACAACACCAAGAACCTCACCCTCTTTAGCATGATGACACCGCATACAATTAGGTGTACCAAAAGCTGACGCCGTAAAAGGAATGGTCATACGCATCATACTTTTTGTAGCAGTTTCTGTCATTTCCTGTACTATTGTTCCTGTTTGCAATACCCGCTTGTCTATAGCATCTCGTGCAATTTCATTATTGTAGCCTTCACCAAACTGTTTCACCACTGCTTGTGAGCGTACAATCCATAACGCATTAATATTTTCATTATTTTCAATCTGTTTTAAAAAATAAGAACGCTTGTCCATCATACCGTTAACCATGTGCGCCGTTAAACCGCTACGCACAATTTCAGCGGTAAGCATAGCTCGCTTCTCTGCCCCTTTAATACCAAAGTCTCTAAAGTTCACCGTAATAATAATAATCATTGCAATACAATAACTTATGAACAAGCCTACTAAAGTTAACATAATTTTTTGCCGTGTACTCATACGCAATACCTATACCTTTATATGCAATTAAATTTTAAAGTTATGTCACTATATCGACATTGCAATATATAATTTTAAATTATAAGCTGATATATTTCAACAGCAAAAAAAAGAGGCTTTTGTTTACTATGGTTTTGGTAATTGACGCATTAAGTAGAGATAGCAGATGACACTGAGTCCGGAGCTTCCTATAATCATAGCCATGACAACAATTTGGTACCTTACGGCAATCAGCGGATCAACTCCGGAGAGAATTTGTCCCGTCATCATACCCGGCAGTGAAACAAGTCCAACGGCTAAAAAAGCATTAATACGCGGAATGAGCGATGCTTTCAGCGCAACAGCGCGTGCTTTCTCGTACGAATTTACATGTATTTCATTACTAAAACGTTCCGCTGCCAGTGATACGGAATTCATGGCATTGGCATAGATCATACCGGCTAAAGGAATAACATACTTCGGCTCATACAGAGGGTCTAACGCCAATACCCAGTCAATCACCAGAAACAGATTCACAGTACCTCCAAGGGCAATAGCAACAAAAATAATGCCGTAAACATGCATAGATTTTTGCTCTATATTACGTAAAGTAATCAGGCTTGAGACCGTAATCATCACTACAATGACACTCAAACCCAACAGTACGGAGTCGTTTTCAAAGAGATAAATAAGCACATAACCGATAAGTAATAGCTGTACAATCATTCGCAATGATGCCACAGCAACTTCATACGTATTGCCTAACCATTTAAAATAGACATACGCAACAACTGCAACCGGAATAAAAATATATGCAATATGCTCCAAAGGTATTAAATACATGTAATATTTTCCTCGTTAATACACGCACCAGTCTAGCACGATTTTGCTTGATTTACGGTGCTAAATGTCCTATAATCATGCTTTATATTTTTTAAGGGTGTTGATGCAAAAAGTTTTTATAGAACGTAAATATCGCGGCTCGGTTCACCTGCCTGATACGCATGAAGCAAAATATATTTTCGGTAGGGTGAAACAAGCCTATGCCAATCATGAACCACTGGGTGTTCACCTGCTTTTTAGCCAAAAAAAGCTCACCCAGCTGCGACAGTACCAAAAAGGGGGTGCCCAAGAAGAGTTACGTCATTTAGAGTTTTACATTGCATTAGGAAAACTCCTGTCATTTAATACCGATGATGCCCGACAGCTAAAAAACTCCATTGAACTCATCACCGATACGGCACATGCCAATTTTAATATTAGTAAACGTATGACCCTTGTCAATAAACATAAACCGGGAAAGTCTTACAACCACTACCTGTTTTGGGATATTGAAAACTTCTCAAGTATTGCCTCTATTTTCAATGATGTCATTGAACCCTACAATATTCCCGATGCGCATATATACCTTGCTGCCAATCCGGATTCTCTCTATCTTAAAAAACGGGAATGGGAGGCCAACTTGTACGATTACGGCAAAACATTACATTCATTCAACTTTATAAAGTGTGCGCACGGGAAAGATGTTGCCGATGACGTATTATTAGAGAGTTTTAAACGCCTCAATCTTCGTAACAGCACTATTGTTATATTAACGTTTGATCGAGAGTTAAAAGAGCGATTTCAACAAGCCTGCCATAAGAGCAATAACTTGTTTATGATGAAAGGGTAATGTAACAGTACTCAATCTACACTAAAAGGGATTTGACAAACAGAACAACTTTTGTCAATGCAATGGCTACACCGACTATTGCCAACGGTACCATAATAAAAAAAGCGATTGCAGGAATGGCAAATAAATTGTCATCGCACCATTGAATCCAACTTTTTTTGGCTATTTGAGTATTTTGTAAACGCATAAGATCATTACCTTTCATTATATTGTTTGGCATAGTATGCTCTAAAACCGTAAAGGCTTTGTTAATTCATTGTTAATTCTTAATGAATTTTACACATTATAACTCTGATTTTGCCATTAGAATCTACTAAAAACCATCAAAACAGTTTCATCATAAACAGCATATAGACCCCTATATAACGAATGTTTTGAATATTTTAACGAATCTTTTAAGTCAAAATACAATTTTATTTAAAAAATTTACTGTTTTATGACACTATTTATAAAAAGACTCTAAATTGACACTCTGTATTTTCAAATTTACACGCTTAAATTACATTTTACACACATGCATTCAAATAGATTTGAGTCATTAATTTTTCTTTGTTATGATGCACCAACACACCTATATTAAGGATACTCCATGTTTCTTGACTCATTTCTGGCGTTTGGCCTCTTTTTTGTGACAGCTCTGTTGGTTGTCGTGCTCTTTCTTTACCTCTATGCACTGGTAACACCCTACGACGACTACAAACTTATTTTTGAAGAGAACAATACTGCCGCATCTGTTGGATTCGGCGGTGCTATACTGGGTCTGTGCATTCCTCTGTACAGTGCATTAATCAGTTCCGTTTCGTATGGAGACTTTCTCATCTGGGCAATCGTTGCAATGGTCATTCAACTGCTTTTTGCATTTACCGTCACACGATGTAAAGGAAAATTTTCTTTTGAGACAAAAATTACCGAAGGCAACGTGCCTGTCGGTACGCTTATGGGATTTCTTTCGATCTCTATCGGTCTTGTAAATGCAGGATCTATGAGCTACTAACATGGCTTTGCCGTGTCGATATTTATTTGTTTTACTTCTTAGTACAACACTGTCGGCTGCACTATTTGACAATAATGACAGCACGCACGGAAGTGTCTATTTTACAGAAAAAAACTACAAAAAAGCGCTGCCGCTCCTGCAACAAGAAGTTATTCGAGGACTCAAGCCGTCTATGTATCAACTCGCTTACATGTATCAACACGGCCTGGGTGTAGCACAAAACTATCGTAAGGCAGCCGCACTCTATCAGAAGGCTGCCTCTGATTTTGAGTACACACTAGCCATTCCCAGCAGCAAAGAGGTTGTTAAAACATCATTCGCGAAACGCCTGAGTGATCAACTTGATCCGTCAACCAACAAAAGCGGCGATGCATTTGCTCTCTCAAAGCTTGATACCGATACACCCGAAAGCAAAGGCCTTTTAACCGCGTTTTTGAGTGACGGCTTCTTTGGCCTTAAGCCGTATAAAACTAACTATATATTGCCCATAGCCTACTCAAGCAATCACTATCGTCATATCGCATCAACGACGCACTATAGTAACTATACCCAACAAGACAGCCAAGAATACAGCGTGTACGATAAAAATATCGAAGTCGAATTTGAACTCAGCCTGAGAAAACCCCTCACCTACAACCTGTTTGGACTCAATGAGTCCATTAATGTTGCCTATACACAAAAAGTGTGGTGGCAACTCTACAGTCTCTCTGCACCGTTTCGTGAAACCAACTATGCCCCCGAAGTTTTTATTGTTGTTCCAACCTCGCGAGGTATCGATAAACGATCGGGACTTAAAGCACTTAAACTTGGCTACATTCATGAATCTAACGGTCAAGAAGGATACCGATCGCGCTCCTGGAATCGTCTTTATCTCACCGGCATGTGGCAGTGGGACAACTTACTGCTAGCCACACGAATATGGCACCGTATTCCTGAAAACAAAAAATATATTGGCTATTACGACGGTGCTCCCAACCCTAAGACCGGACTGTATGAACCGAATTTCAGCGGTGACGACAACCCGTATATTGAAGAGTATTTGGGTTATGGAGATATCCGCATTAACTATCTCTACAAAAAACATCAATTCGGAGCATTGTTGCGCTATAACTTCGGTTCCGGCGGTACGCATCGAGGTGCTTTTGACTTACACTGGTCCTACCCCTTCTTGCATTCAAGCAATACCTTTTGGTATGTCAAGTTCTTTAACGGCTATGGAGAGAGTCTTATTGACTATGACCAATCTGTTACAAAGACCTCCTTTGGCTTCTCTTTTTCCCGAGCACTCTTTTAATACCATTCTCATAGTTTTTTATGTATAATAATGTTAAAATTTATATCTTTATGATGGAGTGGCATGAAAACTGTTCTACTTTTGCTTTGTTCTGCCTTTATGTTATATGCCAACCAAGAGAGTAAAATTGTTCTCATTACCTATTCCAACCAGGATTTAGCAGTACAAAGTCTCAAAAGATTCATTGTATCGCATCGTGCACTCTTTAAACACACTCCTGCACTCAAGCCTGTTGACATCGGTGTATTTCAATCGCAACAGTACTACTTTGTAGCACTCAAACCTTTTGCTACACGCGGTGCGGCACAACAAGTTTTGGAAAAGATACAAGCAGATTATGTTTCGGCATATATAAGTAGCTACCCCAACAGCGCCAATCGTCTTATTATGTCACAACCTCTCATTGCCAATGACGACAATGACTCAAAAAAACCAACAAAAACAGCACTTCCTGTTGTATTAGAAAAAGAGTTTTTAAAACCCTTGAGCATTGAAGAGATTATACAGACAACATCCTCTCGCAACAATACAATGACACCCAAAGAGACCGAAGCAGTTCAACTAAAACAACCGATCCAAGCAGAACAAAACACCCAGTCTCTTTTGTATGTCAGCTATGGAGTGTGCCTCTTGTTCCTCAGTGCCATTGTGATGCTAATATGGAAAAACCATCGTCTAAAAGGACAGATCAATTACAAGCAGGCACTCTTAAACAGACATACTATAGCGCAGCATGACATCCCGAAAAAGCAGATTTCAATCGATCCTGTTGATCTGGCGCACTATGTGAAAAGTGCGCTCAATCAGGCAATAAAAGAAGAGGCGGATCTTCTGGCATCCAAACCTGTCCAGCAGGTTCAGACCTGCATGAACGACATTGTTACCATCGACTCTTTTATACATGGTGAGGTCTATATTAAAAACAGAACCTTTACACTGCAATATATTGCAGAAGAGATAGCAAAGCGTTATCAACTTACCTTAAACATCGCTTCAGATGTACCCCATGCTTTTGTTGGCAGCGTTGAGACCATCGAACATATTTTTCTCAGACTTTCATACACCAACATCGCAACCCTAACCGTTGAGAGCCTATCGCAGTCCGATGAGAGTCTGCTTTTAGAATTTACACTTGCTTATGACGGTATTGAAAATCATGCTGTTGATCATGCCATTATTAAACAGTTTGTTCTCTCCGTCGGCGGTACCGTAACACCGAATCTTGAGAGTTACGACACACGCCCTATCTCCGCCTTTACCCTACCCTTTTTGCATGCCGAAGACAATTCCGTTAAAATCAAACGCCCCTAAAAGAGTGTGTTATGTCAATTCCAACTTCCACTTGCCGTTCTCATCTTGCGGAAGTTCTCTAATCATACCCTGCTCAATCATATATCCCAGACCGATAGAGACATACTTTTTCAGTGTTACCGTGTCACATGAAGACTTTCGCTCATTATCAGGATAATGGGCAACAATATCATTAATATCCAGAGGCATTGATCTCTTGTTAAACACCGACATAATCTCATGACTCAACGCCAACTGCAGTTTCTCAATTTCTTTTTGCATGGCTTTGGCTTTTCGTTTGTCTATGGAGTTTTGTCCCATAATAATTGTTCCTAATTCGTAAATAATTGAGTTATATTATAGTCTATTCCGGTTACATTTTCACAATGGATTCACATTTAATTATTAAAATCATCGTATAATCCATTCAAGAAGGATATTAATGACAAAAGTTTTATTGCTGTTTTTGTTAACGTTGTCGCCGCTTTTGGCACAAAGTATTGAAGCGACTTACAATGTTAAATTTTCATTTTTTGGAAAAATCGGTGAGAGCATCGTCACCTATGAAAGAGAACACAATCATTATAAAATTACGGTACGCGCCATTACCATGGGTATTACTGCCACGCTCACCTCAAATCGGGTAGAGACCTATATCAGCGAAGGTAATATTGTTAAGGGTCTGTTACAACCGCATACTTTTATATCGTCGAAAAAGTCCGATAAAAAGATACGCACCAAAACCTATACCTTCGATCATCACAATCAGCGTATTACCTTAGATGTAGATACCACTCGGTTTAAAACCAAACGCTCTTTTGATATTAAACATATGAAAATTATTGAGACAAAAAATACGGTAGTGTCGCATAGCAACCGTATTTATGATTATTATGCCAAAGATGATGCCATCTCACTCTTTTTCAATACGCCGACCTATCTTAAAGAGACTCCAAAGGCTCACAGCAAGCAGGTGCATGCTATTGGTATCAATCATGATGATGACGCCATTACCATTACATTGCCCAGTGAGCAAAAAGAACAAAAAATAAAAAAACACCTTCGTGTTCCCGCATCCAATCATGTCTATACCATTGATGTTAGTAAAGATGTCTTAACAGAAGATGATGCCGCCGGCGAGCTGATCATTACTATGGACAATAACAATATGCCAACAGCGGTTTTTATGGAAAACATTGCCCTTTTTGGTGATATTAAAGCCAAAAAAGTTTCTGAAAAAATCCTGCCGTAATGATCTACTTTTATCTGTTTTTAACGCATGTTCAACTATACTCCTTAAAAAATTTACACTGGTAGTGCATTGAGATCGTTTCAAAATCTTCTTATTTTACAGAACCTCTACAGACAACGGGCTTTGGGATTTTCTTTTAGCGACCCCATTGCACTGAACCATAAAAGCAGTGCGACATTGCCCAATACCCTTGCGGCACTAAACCGGAGCATCTCTGCATGTCATTTATGCGACTTAAGCAAATCACGCCAACAGAGTATGTACGGTTACGGTAATCCCAATGCTGATCTAATGATTGTCGATGCCTACGTATCGCACAGTGAAAATGAACAGAACTCTTATTATGTCGGTCGTTCAGGTCTTTCTCTTAAAAATATGATTGAAAAGGTTCTTTTAAAGCGTGTTAATGATGTCTATATAACACATGCGGTAAAATGTAAACCTTTAGACTCAAAAGAGCCTTCTGTGTCTGAATTTGAAAGCTGTAAAGCATATTTGTTCAAACAGATTGATCTGATTCAACCAAAAATCATTATTGCTTTGGGAGAGAAGGCATACCGACTTATTACCGGTGACACCACTCCTTTTGAAAAAGTACGCGGAGAGCATGTGAACTTTTCTACCTTTTCACTCATTCCTATCTACCATCCGACATATTTATTGCGAAACCCCTCATTAAAACGAGAGACCCTGCATGATCTTAATAAAATAAAGAGTATCTTATGAAACTGTTGTTTATCTTGCTTGTACCTTTATGGCTGTTTGCTCAAAGTAGTAAAATTTCAAACATTCCTCTTCCAAGAGTCTATATTCAAAATCTAGATATTTATCCTTGCGATGACGCCTGTATGGAAGAGATGCTTGAACATGGACAAATATTTTCGTTTTTAGCTCATGCCGACTACCGCGAAACAGACAATGAGGCATTGGCTCAAAACAGGCTTATCTACGCCTCATTGTTACATCTCGGCACATCAGGTTTTGGCGGTGAGTTTAAAATTGCCATGCTGCTTCCCTATAAAAAAATTGGAAAATATGCCGCTTCTACAACCAACAGTGCCTTTGCCTACATGCTTACCAAGAACAGTGACTTCCAAATTAGCAGTTTTAAAATTGAGGATGAAACGCCCGAAGACATTTACAGTGCCTTAGAAAATATTGCAAAAGAAGGTTTTAGCTTTGTTATTGCGCCCATGACCTTGACAGGGGCTCAGACACTTATTGATATTAATCCGAATTTACATGTATATTTTCCTACCGTGAATCGCCAGGATATTAATGCAACGGCAAACAATTTTTACTTTGGCGGCATTGACTATAGAGCACAAACCGAAGCGCTTTTGGAGCATGCTTCTTCCCCAATCATCATCTTTTACAACCAATCAAGAGTATCTCAAAAACTGCGTCAATACGACATTGAACTGTATGCTCAATTGGAGTTGCCAAACAAGCGTCTTATTGAATACGAAATTAAAAAGCACACCTCAAATCTTGCACATATCTTAAAAAACAACCGCCGGCTCAACGGAGGTAGTGTTATTTTAAATACCCCGCTCATTAAAAGTTCCATGATCATGTCGCAATTAACATTGCATGACTCTAATGTCTCTACCATTCTCTCTACGCAAATCAACTATGACCCTCTAATCTTCTCAACAACACAATACCGTGATAGAAAAGAGCTCTACATTGCCAACTCTATTGCACACAACAGTGCTATACTTGATGAGACCAACCGATTATTGGGTAATGATATTAGTTACGACTGGATTAACTACTCTACCTCTATTGGAGTCGATTTTTTCTACAATCTTATGACGGGTGAACCACGGGACTACCCTGTTGCTATACAAAACAATCAAGTACAATACCCTATTGAAATTGTCAATCCGGGACCATCAAAATTTACAAGTATTTTAAGTCAAGAGCCCTTTTAAGAGCTCTTTTTTCACACGATCCAAACGCTGTAACTTTCCCTCTTTGACAAAAACAATGATGCAAGTCATAGCAAAAAGCTTCTCCTCACCTCTATAAATCTCTTGCTGCATCGTAAATGAAGCATTTTTAAGTTCCACCAGCGTCGATACAACTTCTAATGTATCAGCAAACCGTGCAGATTTTATAAAATCTGCTTCCAGATGCCTAAGAACAAAATGCCCGCCGTCAACAATAGGGGTACACCCTTTTTGAAAGAACATCTCACTTCGAGCACGCTCACAAAAATTTAAATAATTGGAATGGTAAACAATCCCACCGGCATCGGTATCTTCGTAATAGACTCGTATTTTCACCTGTTTTCTCCTATTTTAGGGGCTTTGTGGTAGTTAGTCAAGTAAAATTATATAACACTTTATACGTAAGTATTGACTTATTAATAAAAATAAACTATAATTATTAAAAAGATACTATTTTGTCAACATCCAACAATCATCTTAATCGAACCAATATCTTTAAGCCCATTGTTATTACAACCCTTATTATTGTAGGAGTTCTAGCACTCTACATTCCCTATATTACCGATAAAAACTCCGCAAAAACCATTATTGAACACAGTCTTAATGCCGTCAAGCAAATTAAATTGACACGAGCGTATTATGTCGACAGTGTGGTCAAAGACATCAAAAAATATGCCCCAAACATTACATTCAGTTATGATCACAAAGGTGTCAACGGTGTTATTCCCTTACCAACTACCGTCATTCATGATTTAAGTGGTATTTTTAGTGACAAAACCGGTATTCGCTATAACCTGTACAGTGAGTTTCCTTTTAAAAACCGTGCCGATCGTAACCTGACACAATTTCAACGTGAAGCCATCCGATTTACCAAACAGAGTCCCGATGGTGTCTATACCAAGCGTGATATTATTGACGGAAAGCCTGTCATTCGTGTTGCCGTAACCGATTTTATGACCTCGGAAGCCTGTGTCAAGTGCCACAATAACCATCCGGATCGTACCTGGGAAAAAAATAAATGGAAAGTGGGTGACAAACGAGGGGTTCTTGAAGTTATTACCCCAATAGAAGATGAAATTGCAGCCAACAATATGCTGAAGTACTCTATTTTAGCCCTCATCATTACCATGATTATTCTCCTTTTGGGCTATTTCTCTTCCATGTTCATTCGTAGAGAAAAAGAGCTGTTTCATACCATTGATGAGACCAGCGATGCTCTGGAAAAAGAGATAGAAGTCTCCAGCAGTAATGAATCACTTCTGCAGGAGTATAAAAACGCTATTGATGTCTCAGCAATTGTCTCTAAAGCCAGTTTAGACGGTAAAATCACCTATGCCAATGATGAATTTTGTAAAATCAGTGAATATACTCTTGATGAGCTCATCGGCAACAACCATAGAATCTTGTGTCATCCCGATCAGCCCAAGCAGGAATTCAAACGACTGTGGGAAACCATAACCGCTAAAAAAATCTACAAAGGCACTTTAAAAAATATCTCTAAAAGTGGGAAAGTCTACTATGTCGATGCCACCATTGCCCCAATTCTCGACAAAGAGGGTAACATACTGGAGTATTTGGCAATTCGCTATAACGTTACCGACCATATTCAGGCAATTAACTATGCTTATACCGACAACCTTACCGGTATTGCCAATCGGAATAAGTTTGAAGAGGTCATAGACTATGAACTCCGACAAACCAAGCGCTATAATTTTCCTATGTGTCTTGCCATTGTAGATATAGACCATTTTAAAGCCTTTAACGATAATTTTGGTCACCTTATCGGTGATGAAGTACTCGTTGCATTGGCACAGTCATTAAAAAAGAATATTAGAGAAACCGATCTGTTTGCCCGATGGGGAGGTGAAGAGTTTGTAATTCTGTTAAAAAACACCGATGTTGAACGCAGCTTAAGAGTTTTAGAGAAGTTTCGGGTCATTATTGAAAATATTCAACACGACAAAGCCGGAAGAATTACCGCCAGTTTCGGTGTAACCGAATACCAAAAAGGTGATACGCTCGATATGATGCTCCAGCGTGCCGACGAAGCTCTCTACCAGGCAAAAGATGCCGGTAGAAATTGTATTCGAAGTGTCCTGTAACTACTCTCGAATGGCCTCGCGGTCGAGTTCTCCGCTCTTAAGTTTGCTTAAATAGATTTGCAGTGCACGCTGCACGTCTCCGCTCAACACAAAAAGTCCAAAAATATTGGGTAATGCCATAGCCAACATCAGCATAAAACTAAAGTCCACCATAAGATCGGTGCTTACTACCGTTGCCACGACGGTAAGCGACAAAAAAATGATTTTATAAAGCAGTGAATATTTACTTCCGAAAAGATAAACCCATGCACGCTCTCCATAGTACGACCATGAAATCATCGTGCTAAATGCAAACAGCGCTATTGAAAAAGAAAGAATCATTGGAAACCAGCTAATAACCGTACCATAAGCTGCCGAAGTCAATGCCGCTCCCTGTTTTGCTTCAATGAGTGCGGCATGACCGTTTGCCGGATCATACACACCTGTAATAATAATGACCAGTGCCGTCATAGTACAGACAATAACAGTATCAATAAACGGCTCGTACAGTGCCACCATTCCCTGACGTACCGGATACTTTACCCGCGCGGGTGCATGAGCAACCGGTGATGAACCCAAACCGGCTTCACTGGAAAAAACAGCTCGTTGAAAACCCTGCACAATAGAGCCGACAACACCACCGACAACGGCAGTCGGAGCAAAAGCTTCTGTAAAGATCAATCCAAACGCTTTGGGAATCTGGTCATAATGCGTTCCTAAAATCCACAATGATGCCAAGAGATAGATAATAACCATTGACGGAACAATCGCTTCTGTCGTATGCGCAATACGTTTAACGCCGCCAATAATAACCGCACCCGTAATAGCCGCTAAAATAATACCAAAAACAATAGGATACTCTGCAAAAAACGGCACTTCTCCCTGAACAGCACCCAATGCTTGGGAAACCTGAAATGTGTTGCCGCCGCCTATAGCACCACAGATCATCAAAAAAGCAAAAAGCAGTGCTAAATTTTTTCCTAACTGCGGCCACCCTTTCGACGCCAAGCCTTTAGAAAGATACTCCATAGCACCACCCATGACGGTACCGTCTTTTAAAAACTCCCGATACTGTAACGAAAGGGTTACCTCGGTAAACTTTAAAGACATACCTAAGAAACCGGCAACAATCATCCAAAAAGTTGCTCCCGGGCCGCCAATAGAGACGGCAATAGCCACACCGGCAATATTTCCCAGTCCAACAGTTGCCGAAAGCGCCGTAGTCAAAGCACCAAACGGAGCAATCAGCCCTTTATCGTCTTTTGTTACATAGTCGCCTTTAATAATGCGATATGAGTGCCGAAACATCCGAAGGTTGATAAAACCCATCTTAATAGTCAAATAGATACCGCCGACAATGAGCCATGCTACCAAAAAAGGAATGGTTGTGCCTTCCACCGTTCCAAATAATATGTCAAAAAAAAGTAATGATTCTAAAAACCCGTTAATCGATGTAAAAATCTCATTCATACCGCGAATGCCTTCATGCTAAAGTCAGCTCTCATTGTAACATATTGTCACATTACAAATAAGAAAATATAGATACAAGAACCCATAAATGAGGTAACGGTAAGTGCCGCAAATATCCACCAGCCCATTTGTTTATGTTGCTTAAAGACCCTTGCATTTACGCCCTCTTTTTTATAGGCTCTATAGGAAACAACTACCAAATAGATCCAGCCGATTACAGCAGCAACGGCAATGACAATATGAACAATTAGAAAAGTTACCAAAAAAGAGAACGGTACGGAGCTCTCTTTGGAAAAT